>Ga0116147_1000806_pt1 | contig 36289 bp, 33 predicted proteins | sample AD_JPNHG3_MetaG_FD_89749 | JGI IMG/M metagenome (GOLD analysis project Ga0116147, IMG submission 89749) | Active sludge microbial communities of municipal wastewater-treating anaerobic digesters from Japan - AD_JPNHG3_MetaG | ecosystem: Engineered > Bioreactor > Anaerobic > Digestate | place...
GACCTCGATTGTGCCTTGTGCGATGCCCTTCGCGGCGAGGCGGAGGACCTGGCCCGGCGTCCCATCAGTCGTGAAGCCCTCCTGGCTCGGTATACCCTGGACTCCGCCGACCGTGCCGTCGAGGGCGCCTGTGGGGATGACGAGGTCTTCGGCCGTGGCGAAGTCGACGTTCCCCTGGTCGGTCGTGGCGCGGCAGCGGGTGTGCCTGGGGATGGTGAGGGGCCCGGGCAAGGGCGTGGCCAGGCGGAAGTAAAGCGTCGTCGTTGCGGCGACGGGGAGGTCGAGGCGGTAGTTGACGAGGTTTGTCAGGTTGATCACGTTCTGGCGCTGGCGGGCTGTGGGGAGGTATGCCTCGTTCGCCTGGTTGTCGAGGTAGAAGAGGAGCATGTCGCCGAGGCCGCAGAAGAGCTCCAGGAGCACCATCCCGAGGTCGCTCTCGTTGAAGTCGGTCCAGCGGTCGGTGATGGTCGGGATGCGCTGGACGAGCTCCTGGCGGATGGCCTCGTAGTCCTTGTTCGTGTAGTTGACCCTGAGCTTTGGCACGTCAGACCTCTCTTACGAAGGGATAGACCATGTTGCCCCGCACCTGGGTGCGGATGATGCGGTAGTCGAGGCGGATGAGGGCGACGTTGCGGTCGGTCAGGAGCGGGTCGTCGCTGAACTCCACGCTCTCGATGACGACCCGCTTCTCCCAGCGCTTGATGGCATCGATGACGAACTGCCTGGCAAGGGCTTTGAAGACCACGTCGTTCTGCTGGAACACCAGTTCCGGCAGCCGCGAGCCAAACTCTGGGAGGAAGAAGCGCTCTCCCAGGCGGGTCGAGAGGATTTGTACAATGCTCTCGCGGATGTGGGCGTGCTCTGGGCCGGCGCCCTCGGAGATAGCGACGCCGCCGCTGGCGTTGAACCGGAACGGGTACTTCGTCCCCTTGCCCAGGAAGTCCATCACGGTCTCGGCTCCTCGCACTGCGCGGGGTCGGCTGGGATGTCCGGCACGTCCGGCTCTTCGGGCTGGGGGGCTGGCGGCTGGGGGCAGTTCGGGCAGTCCGGGTCAAGCTGGAAGATGCGGCCATCGGAGGTGTGGAGCCTGTAGTCCCCGTCGGGCACGAGCGGCTCGATGACGCCGTTCGGCAGCGCAGCGTGGACTGACTGCCCCAGGACGCGGAGGAGGGTGCTGTCGGGGAGTAGGAAGACAACGGCGCCGCCTGCGAGGTCTCGCCGCCTCGTGCCCTGGGGGAGTCCCAGGAACGGGCAGGGGTCGAACGGCTCCTCACCGCAGGGGTCTGGCATTGTTGCGAAGTATCGTTCGGCGGCCTGGCGGTGCCGTGCGAGGACGTCTTCCACCTGGCGGCGGAGCTCGTCGGAGCAGCCGATCTGGGAGGCGAGCGCATTGGCGATCTGGTCGAGGCGTTGGGCCATGGCACAGAGGAGCTCCAGGGTGGTTTTCTGGACGTGGGCATCGAAGGGGTAGATGATTGGGCATTCGAGCATTGGGGTTCCCCCAGGCTCAGGTCCTTTGGCCGCAGCAGCTCGAGGCGGTTGGGCCTGCGAGTCGAGCCGCCTCCTCGCGGGTGAGCTCCGAGAGCAGCCAGGCGGCCCAACGGAACTGGATGTGGCGGAGCCGGCAACCGGAGTCAGTTGGCTCGTGCATCGAGCCGTGGTCAAGTGCATCCTGCCGGCATGGGCCTCCGCATGCGAGACGTATGGGGCAGGCCATGCACTTGGGATTCAGGTAGAAGCGGTTGTCGAGCCAGGGCGCTCGGAGGGCCTCATCGAGGCCGCCCGTGGCGAGGTCGCCGATGAGGCTCGGCCCCTCGCGGTGACAGGCGAAGATGGCCCCGTCGGGAGCGATGGAGGCGTAGCCATTGCCTGCATCGCACTCCGAGCAGGCCGGTAGGCGGAAGGCGAGGCGTCGGACGAAGCGGACGAGTGACTCCCATGAGGCTCGTCGGCCATGCCGGACGCGCTCGCGGATGAACCTGGCGGCCTGTTCATACTCAGCCTCGATTGCGTCCCAGTCGCCTGGCACGGGGTCAAAGGGGAGCGCAGGCTCTACGGCAATATGTGTGGCGAGGCCTTCGTCAATCAGGCGGTGATGATGCTCAAGCCGAGCCTTGAGGCGGATATCCTCGGCCATGAATGTGGCCCTAAGTGTTGTCCTCGTGGCCAGACGTCGGCCTTTGAGGAGGCGCAGGCCCTTGAGAGTTGCCTCGTAGGAGTTGGACCTCCAGTGGTCGTGGATGTCCCTGGGGCCGTCGATGGAGACCGTTAGCTCGAAGCCCTCGCGGTCGAGGAAGGCAACCTTCTCGGCATCCAGGAGCGTGCCGTTGGTGGTCAGTTCGAATCCTGGCCTCCCTGGCCCTCGGTAGACGTGCCTTGCGAACTCGACGATCTCGGTGAGGAGGCTCCATTCAAGGAGCGGCTCGCCGCCGAAGAACGCTATGGTTGCCGGCCGGCCTGGGGGGAGGAGCAGTTCCAGTGCCCTGCGGGCCGTGTCGGAGGTCATGCGTCTCGGCTCGGCGTCGAGGCCCCTGGCGAAGCAGTACCTGCACCGCAGGTTGCAGTCGCGGGTCAGCCAGAGGATGAGGTAGTCAGCGTGGTCTCGGACGCCTGGGTGAGGGAAGTCGGGGCGGAAGGAGGAGGCGGGGGACGAGTCGCCCAATGGCGCGCCTGCCAGGCTCATGGCGTTGACGTCATAGGCAAGCTTCCTGCCTCCCGCTTCAAGCTCAAGCACTTCGCGCCTCGCGGGCCCGAAGCGTGCCCCTGCCTTGATGCCGTCGGCGATATTGAACGTGGTTCTCTCGGCCATTGGGGTGTATCTCCTCTCACCTTCCCATGCCGGGGCAGAGTGGCGTGCCGGCGAGGAGAGAGCGGCGGAGCCGGCGGGAGGGCTGGACTGCCTCCGGGGGCGGCTGCCCTGGAAGGCGCTTCCTCAGGACGAAGCTTGGGTAATCATCCGTGCTGAGTGCGACGAGGTGGACGGGAAGGGCCTCGATCAGCTCCCGGACCGCCCTGATGACCCCGTAGCCCTTTGCCTCCGTGTAGTCGTGGCCAGTGATGTAGCCTCCTGGCCTGACCTTGGGGTAGAAGGCCTCGAGGTCCTGCTTCATCCCCTCATAGCCGTGGTTGGCGTCGAGGAAGACCCAGTCGAGGGAAGCGTCGGGCAGCTCCTGGGCGGCCTGAAGCGACGTCGCACGATGCACCACGACCTGGCCGGCATCGATCCTCTCCTGGAACCTGGCGGTGACCTGGGCATGAAGATCATCACCTTTGGCGACGATTCCGCCGCTTGAGACCTCTTCTGGCCAGGGGTCGATCAGGTGGAGCTTTGCTGGGCGTGTCGCCTCGATGATCTTCTGCGAGAAGCCGCCCTTGAACACTCCAACCTCCGCCGCGATGCCGCCTCTGGGCATGAGGGGCAGGATGTCCTCCTTTGCAGGCACCTTGAAGACAGGCTCCACCTTGGCCGCGATGCCCTCGCTGCCCTCGGGGACCCAGATGGGGAGGCCGAACCACCTGCGGAGCCGCGCAGTCTCGCGGGCGTAGACCTCTCTGGGCTCCAGGCGGACGAAGTGGACGAACGTTGGCGAGACAGGGGGGTCGCCATACGCACAGTGGCCCCGCAGGACATCGATCTCATAGGGGCCTTTACGAGCCGTGTAGACGAGGTTCTCCCTGGGAGGGATGGGCTTGAGGCCGAGGAGCGCCATCGCCGCGGCGAAGAACGGCTCCTCGTTGTAGCCCCTGGAGGCATCCCCGTGGGGGTAGGAGAGGAAGTCGCGCTGCTCGTCGTAGTATGCCCTTGCCTGACGGAAGACCTTCCGCGCAGCCTCCGACTGGTCGAAGGCCATGAAGCCCCCATTGTGCCGGACCATGTGGGGCAGCCCCATCCTGCTGGTCAGTTCCCCCACGTCCTTGAACTTGCAGTAAGGTCCTCGTTTGATGATGTCGCCCACGACGGCGAAGGGGGTGTCCTTCAGCATCGCCCACAGCCGGTCGGCGTCCGTCTTGGCCATCAGGCAGTCGGCATCGAGGAAGAAGGTCTTCTCGAACGGGCTGTAGGCCTGGAGGAGGAGCTTCGCGTCAAGGCCGGGGAGGAGCCTGTCCTCCTTTGCCTCGATCAGGATGTCGAAGAATGGCCGGTAGGCCGAGGGCACCTCGACGCGGCTGTCGTGAAGGAGTGCGATGGGCCGGCGGTCCCTGTGTTTGATGGAGAGAGCCAGGTTGAGTGCCAGCTCGACGTATTCCTGGCGGGTTGTGGCGAGAGTGAGGTAACCCTCAGTAAGTGCGAGGTGCGAAGTGCGAAGTGCGAAGTTGGCGGAGGCGGGCATTGGTGGTCTCCTGGGTCGCAGTCAGTCCATGAAGTACTTGCGGCGTGCCGCCTCGCGGCGCTCGTGATGGCCTGGCCTCTGGCTGAGGCCTACGCCGAGTTGTTCGAGGTCCTCCAGCCTCCCTCGGAAGAGGCCTGGGACGATGTGCTTCGCCCCCTTGCCCCCTGCGACCATTGCCGAGATGGCGATGTCGTCCGCGTCCCGGGCGACATCGTAGGCCGTCGTGAGGCTCACCCGGTTCAGCGCGCTGCGCCGCAGGAGCATCATCCGGCCCTTGACGATTGAGACGGGAGTGTCCTCGGCTGGGCAGGCGACGTGGGTGCAGTCCCTGTAGCTCTTGCTGAAGGCGAGCTGGACCCCCTCCGGCCCGATGATCGTCCCATCCTCGCATTGGGCGAGGAAGGCTATGGCGTCCTCCAGGACGTAGGGGTCTTTGAGGATGAGGTCGTCGTCGAGTGAGCAGACGTATTCCGTGGTCGCACGGGAGGCCATGAACCACCGTGGCCAGCAGCCCATGTTCCTGGAGGAGTCCACCTGCCAGCGGACCCGCTCGTCGCGGAAGGGGCCTCCGTTGTTCCAGAGGAAGATGACCGGCCTTATGCTCTGGGAGGCGACGGAGTCGAGGACGTGGGCGAGGTTCTGGGGGCGCTTCCAGTTCAGGAGGCAGACGGTCACCGCCGAGAGGCGGCTCTCGAGGTCAACCATCTCCGCCATCTCCTCTGGGCGGAGGTTGATGTTCTGGAAGAGCCTGCACTGGGTGTCGAGGAGTGCCTTCGGATAGAACCGCCTGAACACCTTCTTCAGCACCCCCTGGTCGCTCTGGCGGAAGCGCTCGTCCCCCGGCCAAGGCTCGGTCTCTGCCGCGACCCTGAAGAACTCGCGGCAGAAATCCGTCTCGCCTATCCACATCCCGGAGTTGAGGTAGTGCCAGGGGGAGGTGGCCCCGGGGAGCAAATCCTCGAACCTTCGGACCTCGGCTATCTCGGGGGAGCAGTGGGTCTCGGCGCCGAGGAGGAGCTTGCAGGAGAACTCATCACGGAACCGGTCCAGGATGGCCTGGGGATGGCCTAAGACCAGCACGTCGGAGGAATCGAGGCCCATGACGTAGGGGGTCGTCACATCCGCCAGGGCCTCGCAGGTGAGCCTGTTCTTCAGGAGATTCACCCAGTTGCGCACGCCCTGGCCGAGGACGAGGTATGGGATGCCGAGGTGGTCGAGGCACTGCTGGAGGACGGCGGGCTCACTGCGGTTGTTCCAGGTGAGGATCGTCAACCCATCGGCGGCTCCATAGTGCCGCGGCTCGCTGAGGAAGAACTCGGCCCTTATCGCCCGCCAGAGGGGGTTCTTGCCGGTGAGGCCCGGGGCGTGGACCACGAGGGGCCTCGTGTCGAAGACGAGGTTCACGACCACGGGGAGCGTCCCAACGAGCGGGCACTCGAACGGTCCGAAGTGCTCTATGAGCTTCTGCCGGAAGGCCTGGTCGTTGCGGCAGGCATCGCAGTGGAGCCTCGAGCGGCAGTGAGGCAGTTGGGTGAATGCGGAGTGCGGAGTGCGGAATGCGGAATCGCTCATTGCCAGGCTCTCAGGCGATTGAGTAGTGTCCAGTCTGGCCGCAGCCGGCGCTCGCCATGTCGCCCGAGCCGGTGGGGTGGTCGCCGGCGCAGGCCAGAGGTGCGGGGTAGTCTTCTGCGAAGGCGGGGGTGCCTATCCCGGCCTCGACCCGCCAGTGGCCGGCATAGCGCCTGACCTGGACGCTGCCCGAGCCGTCCACCCAGACCTGCGGTGCTGCACGGACGAGGACGTAGCTGCCGTTCAACCCGGCGCAGTCGCCATTGAAGCCGCTCACGATCATGGTGATGGTCTCCGCGCCGTCGCATTCCTCGGGCCCCCCGCCTTCGGGCTTGCGCCGCACTCCGGTGGTGCCGAGGCTCCCTGGCAGATACTCGTCGCAGGGGCATTCCACCGAGACCTGGACGTAGCGGATGTCGCACGGGTCCCCCTTCTTCCAGGCGAGGATCATGGTCACGCCGCGGACCCTGCCGAGGGTCACCTCCCCAGAGCCGTTGACGGAGGCGATGGGCGGGTTGAGGACGCGGTATTCCAGGGCGTTGCGGTCGGCGCCGTAGACCGTGAGCGGGAAGGTGATCTCCTCGAGTGAGCAGTTGACGCGGATGTTCTTCGGCATCACGTCCCAGTAGCGGTCTAGGAGGGCAGGCAGGCCATTCAGGTTCTCGCAGTCGAGTGGCATGGCATCACACCAGGGTATCCTCACTTGCCGTGACGATGACGGCCCCGCAGGCGGTGAGGTCGCCGAGCCGGGCCGAGGGGCTTCCCTCGATGATCGTGTCGGGGTCCCCTGTCACTATCGGGTTGATCCCGTGCATCGGGCAGAGGTGCAGGTCGCCGAGCCTTGCCGCAGGCCGGCCGTTGACGAGCGTGCGGCTCGCACCGGTCACGATGAGGCCCATGTGGTCGGTCATGTCGCCGAGCCTCGCTTGTGGGATGGGCATGGCTTGTGTCCTGTGTCAGCCGCGAGCTACGAGCCGCGAGCTTCGAGCTTTCAGAAGGTCGGAGCAGATTCCGTTTCTTTGGCTCGCTGCTCGTGGCTCGCCGCTCGCAGCTTTCCCCGTCACGGGTTGATGAACACCAAGTTCTTCGCATCCACCGTGATGTTCCCATTCACCGCGTCCATCCAGACGACGCTGCCCGCCTTGTCGCGGACGAGGATGTGCTCCCTGCCCGCGGTGGAGTCGATGATGATCTCCTGGCGGAAGTTGAGGCCGGAGATGACCACTCGCTCCCTGTGCTTCGTCGTGTCGAGCAGGATGCGCTGGATGCGGGCGCGGTCCTTGTCGTTGGACTGGATGATCAGCTTTTCCTTGTCCTTCCAGGCCTCCCAGCGCACGAACTGGCGGCAGAGGTCGGTGATCTGGATGGATGCCTTCTGGCCCTTGATGTAGGAGCCGATATCGAGCTGGTCGCCGGCCTCGGCCTGGCGGGTGCGTCGGGGCAGAGCATTGCCCCGGTCTTTGGCCAGCAGGACCGGGCATTCGAACCGCATCATCTGCCCGCCGCGGTCGAGGATCGCCAGGAACTCCTCCTCGTCCTTGTCGTCGGCGACGATGGTGTGGCCGGTCTCGGTCTTGAGCAGCACTTTCCTCCGGGGGCAGTAGTAGTCGGGATGGCCGTGGAACTTCCCGTGCTCCTTGTTGTCCAAGGGATTCCCCGCGTGGTCGGCCTTGTCCTCGCAGTCCAGGCACTTGGCCTGGCTGCAGAGGCGCTTGGCCTCCTCGGGCTGCTCCCCTGGGTTGGACTTTGCGAGCCAGACGCCCGTCCAGATGGGGTATTGCACATCCCCTCCCTCGAACTCGGCCCAGATGCTGGCCCCCTCCTCGGGCACGAGGAACACGCCGATGTCCTGGTTGCCGCCGTAGGGGAAGCACGGCGAGGCCCAGTCCGACCAGTGCTCCTTCCCCGTCCCCAACACGGCAGGGATCTCCAACCGGCACCGCCCCAGGCGTTCGGGGTCGTTGTTGTCGCGCACGAAGGCGCGATACTTGCCGAACCATCTGTGGCGATAGCGCTCTTGCTGATCCTTGTCGTACACGTCCAACATCACGGCCTGTCCTTCGCTCGAGGTTGCGTGATGCGTGAAACGTGATGCGTGATGCGTGATGCGTGAAACGTGACAGGACAGCTACGAGCTACGAGCCGCGAGCTTCGAGCTTTCAGAAGGTCGGAACGGATTCCGTTTCTTTGGCTCGCCGCTCGTGGCTCGTGGCTCGCGGCTGCTCTTCTCACGCGTCACGTCTTTACGTTTCACGTCTTACGTTTCACGTTTCACGTTTCACTTCTCCTCTCCCGTCTCCGCATCCACCGTCACCATCTTCGGCGGCTCCTCCTTCGGCACGGGCGGCGCCTCGGCATCATTCTGTCTGGCCTTGGCCTCTTCGGACTTCTGCCCGGCGCCCTTGCCCAGGGCGTTCTTCTTGAGCTTCAGCTCGCAGGAGTAGCCATTCTCCCCGATCTCGTGGCGGACGCTGTCGATGTAGTAGATGCCGCTGAACTTCTGCCCCACGCCCCTGATCTCGACGTTCTGCTTGGCCCGCAGGGACGGGATGCCGATGGTCACTGCGGTCGCCTCGACCTGGCCCATCTCGGCCTTCTTGAACTTCCCCTCGGCCTTGTCCTGGGCAGGCTCCTGCGCCGGCTCCTCGTGGAAGCCCTCCGTCCGCTCAGGAGATGGGACTACGTGGCCCGACTCCTCCTCCTGGTAGCTCTCCTCGCCCGTGTTCCCGTCAACGAGGTATGTGCGCTTGCCCAGGGCGGTGCGCTCGGGGGTGTTCTCGTTGGAGGCTGTTTCCTCGACCGGCTCCTTCTCGCGTGGGTCCACGCCTATGGCCTTCGTCTCGGTTCCCTCGCCCTTGGCCCCCTGGCTCTTGGACGTGGGCCGGAAGCTGCGGAGGACGCCCTTGATGTCCGTGAAGTACTCCAGCGCCATCGCGGGGGCCTCATCCAGAGCAGGCGGGTGGAAGTGAAGCTCGTCGTCCTGGACATAGAAGACGTAGCCTGTGACCCCTTCGCCATCCTTGTCCCTGGCCTTCTCGGCGAGGTCCTTGAGGAATTCGGCATCGGAGACGTTGCTCTGGACGACGCGCAGATGACGGACCTTGGTTGGCGTCACCACGGGCGTCAGGCCGTGCTTCTTGGCGATCTCCTCGGCGATCTCGGAGTAGAGGATGCCAGGGGGCGGCTTCGTCCAGACCTTCTGGGCCTCCTTCCCTGCCAGCTTGAAGCCCTTGTCGTAGGCACGGAGGGTGATCGTCGGGTCGCCGTCCTCGGGGAAGTCGTACTCGATGTCCTTGATGACCGCCTTCTTCTTGGGCGAGAGGTTGCCGATGTAGCCGAACCGTGCGGTGATCTCATTGCCCTCCTGGAAGAGGGGGTGGTCGACGAACTGGAGGTTGCGGTTGGTCACGGTCAGCTCGAGCGTGTCCAGCTTGCTCTCGTTGTCCTCGAAGACGAGGGAGCGGATTTCCTGAGCGATGTCGGCCGAGAGGTCTTGCCCCTCGATCTGGACAAAAAACGTCGGGGCGTAGGTGTCCAGGTCCATAGCTCACCCCAGGATGTTCATCTGGGCGTGCTGGGCGCTTGGGATGCGGAGGAGCCTTCCCAACCCCAGGTCCAGCGGCCAGAAGATGTCGTTGTAGTCGGCGATGACCCACCAGAGCCTCGCATCGCCGAGGTAGCGATAGGCCAGGAGGTCCAGCCGGTCGCCCTCAACCACCGTGTGGAACCGGTCGTCGGGCCTTGGCGTGGTCGGGACCTGGGGCCGATTGCCCAGGAAGTCGAAGCCTTCGTCCTGGCAGAGGATGCTGAATCGGTAGCGCGAGCGCTTCGTGATCATCCCCTCACCTCGCTGAAGTCCACGCTCTGGGCGATGTACTCCTCGAGCACGACGTCCACGTCAGCCTGCTCGGGGAGGAGGGTTTCAGGCTCGAAGAGGCCGAAGAACCGTGCCTTGACCTCCCGGACGATGCACAGCACGTTGGGGAACAGGCTGCCGAAGACGAAGAGCACTCGGTGCGGTGCGTGCCTTAGCATCGTGTCCGCGTGCTCGGGATAGAGGAGCGACTGGAGCCAGTTCACCCGCTCCTTCACCGGCCCCTTGAAGAACTGGAGCTTGAACACGATCCGCCTCGGCTCGCCGGCGACATACTGGTAGCGGGGATGGCTCATGCCTGGGATGCGGATGGCCGCGAAGTGGGTCGCCTTCTCGTCGACGACCTCGGAGGGGTTGTACTGGAACTCCAGGGTCCCCTCGCCATCGGCGTCGATAAGGTAGCCGGTGATGGGCTGCTTGAACTCGCTCACAGGCCGAAGTCCTTCGCAAGGAGGAAGGGGTCAGGGTCACGTGGGTCTTCCGATCGTGCTCGTCGTCGTCCGCGTCGTCGTCGAGACGGGTTGGCATTGCCTTCCAAGATGAATCGAGGACGAGGACGATCTGGAGACTCCGCATTCCGCATTCCGCACTCCGCATTCTCAGAGCGTTTCATAGTTCTTGACCTTCTCCTGGCGGATGTTGCGGTAGACCGCCTCGGCGACGGCACGGCCATCGAGCTTGGAGACCACCGTGATGTTCACGTCGATTGGCCTGTCAGCAAGCTCGTCGAGCTTCGCCAGGAACGCTTTCAGGGGGAAGGATTGCTCGCCAATGGTTGGGGCGCCGGCAACGGGGGCCGGGGACGTCCCCCGCTCGGCCAGGAGCCTCGCCTGGTGGACCTCGTGCTCGCGGACGACCACGGGCACCGGCTTCTCGGCTGCGGCTGCGACGGACGCCATCGGCGCGGCGACGGAGGGTGCAAGGGGCAGAGCGATGCTCGCTATGCCCGCCGGACCGGTCAGGAAGCCCCATATCCTGGAGAACACCCTAGCCGGGAGGCCTGCGACCTGCTGCATGCCGCTCGCCATCGTCTCGAGGATGGCCCTGCCCGAGGCCGAGAGGTTGGACAGCGGCCCCTCCTCCGCATCTGAGAAGGGCAGAAGGCTGCGGACGAAGTTGAACGCCTTCTTCGCAACCTTGTAGGGTGCAGTGATGACGCTCGCCGCCCCTTCGGCCACAGTGGTGAGGACCGACTTCCCAGCCTCGTAGGCCGATGACGCGACCGACTTGATCCCCTCCCAGGCGCCCGAGGCGACGGACTTGATCCCCTCCCAGGCCCCGGCGGCCTTCTCCTTGATCCAGTCCCAGGCACTCGCCGCGGCGTTCGCTATGCCGCTGAACGCATCCGACATGGCCTGGGCCGCAGAGGCGGCCATTGACGTCATCCCCTCCCAGGCCGAGGATGCGGCGCTCTTGATCCCCTGCCAGGCACTCGATGCGGCACTCCCGATCCACTCGAATGGCGCCGAGACCACCGACCAGACCGCCGAACCCACGCTCTTGATGGCCTCCCAGCCCGCTGACACGACGGACTTGACCCCCGACCAGATGGCCTTGCCTGCGGCCAGCGCCAGACGGAAGGGCGCGGTGAGGATACCGAGGGCTACACTCCCGATGCCCTTTACGAGGCTCCAGCCCGCGGCGACCACCCCTTTGATCCCCGACCAGATGGCTCCGGCGAGTTTCAGCAGGCCACGGAAGATGCCTGCGATGATCTTGAACGGCAGGAGAACGACGCCCAGGATGCCCTTGCACAGCGTCTTGATGATCGAGGCGCCGGCCGCCGTCAGGTCCGAGAGTGGCCCGACCTTCGCGTCCGAGAAGGGGAGGAGATCGCGGATCCACTTGAGCGCCTTCCAGACCAGACGGAATGGATACGTGATGGCCGACCAGATGCCCTTGCCCAAGGCGATGATTATCCCCTTGCCCGCCTCGAAGAACGTCTTGTCGCCTGTGAGGAAGGCCTTGATGTTCGACCAGACCTCGCTCAGGGTCTTCACCAGGGGCAGGCTCATGATGGCCGACACGATGGCCTGTCCAACCCCCTTGAAGAACCCCGCAATGCCCCCGAAGATGGACTTGATCACATTCCACACGCCCACGATCACATCTCGCGCCCACCGGAACGGCGTAGCCAGGAAGTCGATGATGATCCCGCCGATCTTCTTGAGGCCGTCGAAGACCGATATCTCCCCGGTCAGCACCTGCCAGAGGGTGTAGGCGATCTTCACCACGGCAGCTATGGCCTCAACCATGATCTGCAGCGGGAGGGAGAGCTTGTAGAGGAACTTGGCCGCATAGATTGCGCCCCGGACGATGTTCGAGACGAGCCAGACGACCGCCCGCACGAGCGCCGCAACGATATGAAGGACCCAGGAGAGGGGATACAGGATGAACTTCAGGACGTAGGCCGCGACCTGGGCGATGATCCCGAGGATGGTCCCGAGGACCTGCCCGAGCGACTGGAAGGCTGAGCCATCCGCAGCCGTGGACACAAGCCCCAGCGCCTCGAGGATGCTCAGGAATGCCCGCGCCAGTGCCCCAATGGCCGACATGAGCGCTCGGACCGGAGGCCCCAGGATGACGGCGATCTTCTTGAAGGCCGACGAGACGGCCGTCCACAGACCCACCATGAACTGCCGCACGCGATAGTAGACCATGAAGACCGTCTTGACGAACCCCCACAGGCCCATCGCCTTGAGCTTGTCGGCAAGCTCCGCGCTGATCCGCCCCGTGCCGCCGACGAGCGACCTGGCGAGCTCGCTGATGCCCTGGAAGACCGCTTTGACCTTCTCGTAGGCGCCGACGACGAAGTCGCGGATGCCCCCGAAGTTCGCCTCCCAAGCCCATCGCAGCAGCTTGACCGCCGCGATGACCCCGATGATGATGAGGGTGACGGGCAGGAACTTGGCGGCAAGCACCTTGCCGACCGTGCTCGCCGCAGCGCCCATCGCCAGGAACCCCGCCTTCACCGCGGGCAGGAGCAGCCCAACCGTCCCCGCCGCGGCGATCACCGCACCGACGACTGTCAAGACGACGCCCAGTCCCCCGGCGAGCGCCAGGATGACCCGCGTCAGGCCGGGTGCCGCCTTCGCCATGCGCTGGAGCGCCAGCACGACATGCGACAGGCCGCGGATGATCGGGTTCACCACAGGCAGGAGGAGCTGCCCCAGAATCTCAAACAGGTTGTGAATCTGCTGGCCTACGATGGCCATCTGCGAGCCGATGTCCATGTTCATCGCCTGCGCCATCTCGATGGTGAACCTCGTCCCCTGCCGCATGGCGGCCCCCATGTCCTTGATCCCCTTCGTCAGGTCCCCGACCTTGTTGTAGAAGAGGTCGATCACCGCGAGGGCCTCGACCCGCCCGAAGGCCTTCTGGAGCTCCAGCTTCTCCATCGCGTCGAGGGTCTCGCCGTAGCGGTCGCGGAGCTTGCCGATGATCTCGACCAGGCCCAGGAGGTTGTTGTTCTGGTCGACGAAGCTGAGGTTCAGCTCCTTGCCCGCCTCGGCTGCCGACTTGATGAAGGCGTGGTACTTCGTCCCCGCTTCCGCCCCCGACATCGTCGCCTGGAGCATGCCCAGGATGGCGAGCTGCTCCTGAAGGGGGATCTTGGCCATCGTTGCGCTGGCGCCCAGGGACGAGATGGCTGCCGCCATGCCGGAGCCTGTGGTCTTGTAGGCCTGGACCGCCGCCGCGATGCCTCCGGAGAACAGCTCCCCGAACTGGAAGTCGTCGAGCTTCTCATACATCCCCCGGTAGATGCCGTAGCCAGTGGCGAAGAGGCTCGTCATCTCTGCCACAGTCGCCTTGGTTGCCTTGGCGGTGAGCGCCGCGAGCTTCGTGTACTCCCCGACCGCGGCATCGGTGAGGCTCGCGATCCCGCTCTTGATGTCGTAGGCGGCAGCGATGAACTCGGCCTTCGTCGTCCCGCCCCAGGTGTTGGAGAACTCCTCAGCGGCCGCGGCGAGGCTCTCGAGGTCCTTGACCCCGAGCGAGGCCATCTCGCCCAGGGCCTTCTGCGTGGCCATAGTGGACCGCAGCACTATGGCAGGGACCGCAAGCAGGGCCAGCCCTGCGCCCATGGTCATGGCGCCCCGCTGGACGAGGCCGAGGTTCCGCTGCATCCTCTCCGCCGCACCCGCGACCGTCGTGTCCAGGGCCATCATGCTCGACTGGATGCGGTAGGCGTTCTGCGTGAACATGTCCTTCATGCTCACGACAACGCCCATCCCCAGGTCGCTCATCACGTCGCTTCGCTCCGTGAGGGCTTTGGGCTTTGGGCTTTAGGCTTTGGCCACTTGACCCGAAGCCCAAGACCCGTACGCTTGTCTCTATGCCGCGCGACTACCGCAAGTTGAAGGTCTTCCAGATGGCAGACGACCTTGTCGTCAAGGTCTACGAGGCAACGCGCTCCTTCCCGAGGGACGAGCTGTTTGGCCTGACCTCCCAGATGCGCCGTGCGGCCGTTTCGGTGCCTGCTAACATCGTAGAAGGCTCCTTCCGAAGGACTGAGAGCGAGTACGCGAACTTCCTCAACATCGCCCTCGGCTCCCTTGCCGAGCTGGGTTACTACATCGAGCTTGCCCATCGCCTCGGCTACCTCACCACGGAGACACACTCCACGCTCATCAGCGCGTTCGAGCCTTGCATCCGTTCGCTCAACGCCCTGGTGAGCCGGTTCCGCTCCGAAGCCTAAAGCCCAAAGTCTAAAGCCCAAAGCCTACTTCCTCTCCAGCTCGTGCCTCTCGAACTCAAGCTGCTTCTCGAGGGCCTCGACGAACTCCTGCCGCCGGCGGATGGGGAGCGCCAGGATGTCCTGGTAGCCCCAATGGAGGCCCCCATAGGCCAGGAAGAAGGCGTCCCTCAGGAGGCTACTGACGGGAACAAAAAACCCGGCTCCGCCTCCAGGCGCGTGCGAATCCTCGTCCCGCAGGCCTCGCAGGGGACGTCAACCTGGGTGTCGATCCCCCCGTCCACCCGCAGCATCTCCTTCCGCAGGGCGGACCGGTCGCCCATCGTCATCTCGTTGAGCGCCTTCTTTGAGGGCGGCTGGCCGTCGATCTCGACGATGCGGATCATCATGGCGGCGGTCAGGCTCGGCTCCTTCAGGGCGGCGAGCCGCTTCTCCTTGTGCCCGTCGAGGTAGCCGAACTTCACCTTCCTGCCGGAGCCTGGGAGTGTGAACACGAACTCCCGCTCCTCGGGATAGGGCGTGACCTCCAGGGCGTTGAGGTCCACGGTCAGGGCCGTGCGCTCGCCGCAGCCAGTGTTCGGACAGGCGAGCTGAAGCTCCACCTCGTCGCCGAGTGAGACCTGGCGCAGCCGGACGAGGGCGAAGAGCCGGTCCCCCGACAGCAGGTCAAGGATGTCCTTCATCTTCGGCTCGGCGTTCTCGCCGAGGCGCTTGGTGCAGTTGAGCAGCACCTGGTTGATCGCCTCGCCGTTCTTCATGAGCCGGCGGTTGGTGAGCAGGTCTTCCTCAACCCCCGTCATCTCGACGAGGTCGATCTCGATGCCCGAGGGCAATGTGAATGTGTGCATTGGGGTCAATCTCCTTCCGTCCAGTACTGATACGCAACGGTCAGCTTCTCGATGGTGTTCTCGGAGCTCCCGCCCTCGAGGTCGTCGTATTCCAGGACCTTGACCCAGGCCCCGTGGAGCGTCCACCGGCGCATCTCCCGGCCCGAGCGGTCGTAGCGGACGATGTCGATGTCCCGCATGTACTCGTCGGGGAGCCAGCCCGTGACCTCGTTCACGTCGACCTGGTGCCGAATCCACTCCACGGCAGCCGTGTCCGTCCCATCCTGGAGGATGCCCTTCTCGAGGGTGATGTCGTCGAACTTCACCCTGCCGGCGACCTTCTGGTCGAACATCGAGCCCGCAGGGGCAAACGCGACCTCCTCAAACTCCGTCTTCGGCTCCGTCCCCTTGCGGAAGAGCGCCACGTCGAAGCCGTTGACCTCGATGGCGAACTGCCAGTTCTGGAACAGGCTCTTGGGCATGTTGCCGCTGATCATCGGGGATCACCTCCTTTTCAAACCGGAGCGGATGATTGGATGGTTGGATGAATGGATGATTGCCTGACACCCATCCAGGCATCCATTCATGCATTCATCCCCCAACACAGACGGATGGCGCCGACGGGCACGCCCCAAGGCTCATCTCCTCAGGCAGCGTTGTAGACCTCGGTGAAGCTTCCGCCCGTCGAGACAAGGACGAAGTTCAGCTCGACGAACTCGGCGGTCTTGGTGGGCTTGACGAACACCCGGCAGACCATCTCGTTGCGGTCGCGGTGTGCGGGCGTGTTCGTCTCCTCGTCGCACTGGACCGCGTAGTCATAGAGGCCCTCGTTCTCCTTGATCAGTTGGAGGAACGGGCTGATGAGCCGGACGAGCGCCCGCCAGGAGCGCGGGTTGTTCGGCTCGAAGACGATGAACCGGCTCGATTCCGCGATGGCCTCCTCCATGTACATCATCAGCCGGCGGACGTTGACCCTGTCCGTGGCCGAGGGCTGGGACTGGAGGGTCTTCTGGCCCCAGATGTTGATCCCGGAGTCCGGGAAGCTGGCGATGACGTTGATCCCCTCGGGGTAGAGGACGTCGCGCTCGCCGCGGCTCGTCTTGTAGCCCAGGCCGATGGCGTTGAAGATGCGCCCGCGGTCAATGCCGGCCGGGGCATACCAGACGTGGGTCTTCTCGTCGCTTCGGGCGTAGCAGCCGCAGACCGCCCCCGACGGAGGGATGAGCTTCCTCTGCGAGGTCACGGGGTCCAGGATCTCGAGCCACGGGTAGTAGAGCGCGGCATAGCTGGAGTTGAATGCGGCGTGGGTGTAGCCACCCTGCCCTTTGCGGAAGTCCACGGCCTCCAGCGGCTCAATGGCCACGGGGCACTCGGCGACGAGCATGCAGTCCTGGCGCCCCTCGCAGTAGGCGATTGCGGCGTGGAACACCGGAGCCGTCGTGACGCCAGGGAAGGCGACCATGTTCAGGGCGTCGATCTCGTCGAACGCATAGAGGCCCGTGTGGTTCGCCGGGTCGCCGATGTAGTCCATGTCCGTCATGCCCGCCAGGCCGTCGTCCCCGCCGGCGAGCGCGAACTCCCCCAGGGCCGGCCGGTCGCCAGGAGCAGGCGTCGTCGAGTCCTCGTCGGACACTGTGATGTACTCGGACTTCTCGTTGACCTTCAGCTCGACGAAGTTGGCCGCAGCCTCGTCCATCGAGAGGTCGCGGAAGATCTCGACCACCTGCCCGCCGAGCTTCACCGTAAGGTTGAACTCGGTCGCAGGGCGTCGCGTGCCATTGGACACAATGACCGAGATGCGGTCGCCCCATGTCCCTTCGTTGACGGCCTCGATCTTCAGCGTGTCCTTCGCGTCGGCGCCGCCCTGGAGGGCCGTCTGCGACACGGCACTGACAACACCGCTGTCCGAGGTCGCTGCCGAGACAAGCGCGGAGGCTTCGGCATCCGCATTCACCGCAGCAACGACCTCGTCGGCGGTGGAAGTGGGGTCGCCGGACCCATCGGTCGCGGCATGGACCGTGATGTCGGTGCCATCCACCTCAACGGAGAGCGGCGTGTTCTCACCCGCGATGACAATCGCAATGGTGATGGCGTTGCCGGCCGTCCCCGGCTCGACCGCCGTCCAGACGATCTCGTCCGTGCCGCTCGCGCCCGTTGTCCTGCTCGCCTTGGCCCCGGACCTGTCCTTGAGGGTCCGGCTGCTCTTCCTGGCCGTGAGGGTGCTCCTGTCCGTGATGTCACTGTAGTGCGCGACCCGGTTGACATAGAGGACATTGCCTCCGTTGTCGAAGAAGGCCCTTGCGGCATAGGCCAGGTAGCCGTCGGCGACGTAGGTGCCGTACTTCCTGACGAACTGCTCCCAGCTCGTCACCAGGCCGACCTTGTTGATCGGCCCCTTCTGCGCGATGCCGATGAAGCCGGCGGCAGAAGTGGAGATGTGCTTGACGTAATGGCTGAAGTCCGTCTCCCTGGTGTAAACGCCAGGCGAAAGGTAGTCGGGCATGGTCTGTCAGCTCCTTTCCGTGGGGGTGGTAGTCCTGGCCTCGCGCAGTGCTATGAACCCGCGCTCAGCGGCCCTGCGGATCTCCTGCGAGACCTCGCCCTCGTCGATCTCGGCCGTCCCCCTGGACGGCAGGTGCACAGAGCGCTTGGAATTGGCCAGGTGGAACGTCAGGGGCTGGAACTTGAGGTTCTTGATCTCGATCATCTGAGTTGGGCTCCTTTCAGCCGGTTGGCTCGTGGGTCCGCGCTTCATCAATCGCTGGACCCTGGTACTCGAAGATGGTCGTGAGGATCAGCTTGCCCGTCTGGACCTCCTCGCCATAGACCGGGCAGTCCTCGATCCGATACCTCCCCGACGATTGCTTGAGGTTTGTGAGGTTCACCCGCCCAAGGCCCCCCATCGGGGTTACTTCGGTCAGGGCAAGCTTCGCCCCATCTGGAGGCACCTCAAGCTCCCGATGGAAGGCGAAGAAGGCGACGACCTTTGCCGCAAGGTCCACCAGCTCGGCCTCCTTCGCCGTCGTGGCGATGATGTCAAAGTCCAGGTGGTAGAGCCGAGGGTAGGGCCGCTCCTCGTACATCAACGCGTCGGTGTCCTTCACCACCTGCTTACCCATCGTTCGCCGGGGCTTATCTTCGAGGAGCATCGGCCCCTGGAGGACGAGCGAGGGGAGGCGAGTGACCTCGAAGGCATCGTCCGGCGGGACGAGGACCGCGTTGGGCGCAATCTCCGCCCTGACCAGGCGGATGAATGCCTCTACCGCGTCCCTAACCGAGAACACTGTGGATCGCCTCTCTATAGTTCTTCATGATCTGGTCAAGGTGCTGCTCCATCACGGGATGGAGGAATGGCCTGGGCGGAATGACGATCACGGCGCCGCTGGGGTGGTTGATCGTGGCGCCGTACTCCATGATCGCCCCGATGTTCGCCATCTCGTCGCCTTCCTTGTTCCTCGTGCCCCGCAGAAGCCCAACGAAGGCCCTGTCGCCGAGGATCAGTTGGGTGATCGAGGCCAGGAGGAACCCCGTGTCGATCAGCGCCTTGGAGGAGCCTTTCCGCTCGATGGTGCTGTGGGCCAGCCGGGCGAAGGGCATTCCGCCAGGCGCCTGGGAGACGATCCCCTTCTTGATCTCGCGCACCAGCAACATGGCGTTCTTCACTGTCGCCTGGCGCAGCGCCTGGGCCAGCCTGGCGCCGAGGTTCGTCCCCAGCACCTGCTTCGCCTTCTCCCAGTCGCCGAACCGGCTAACTGCCATAGTTCTCAGTGCTCAGTGCGAAGTGCGAGGCTGAAGAACGACGGCCCGGAACTTCGCACGTCGCACATCGCACCTCGCACTTACCCATGGTGCTTCACCAGTTGGACGGTCTTGTGGGTCACCAGGCCGAAGAGCCGCTCCTCGACGACGGTGATGACCTTGAACGTGCTCACGCCCAGGTGGGCGGCACCTCCGCCCTCGAACGTCACGCGGTCGCCGACCTCGATCTCCTGCTCGGGCAGGACCGAGATGACCGCATCGGCGCCCATCGCCCTGAGGGTCTCATGGGGCGTCGGCACGAACTCGCAGTCAAACTCGCCGGCATCCTGGTACTCCTGCTCGTCCGAGCCATAGAGCCGCTCGCCGGAAGCCGGCGGCACGAGGCGACGGCCCTTCTGCCCCGCAGCGAGGATCATCTCCCGCACGTCGGCGACGATGGCAGCCTTCTCGGCCTCGGTCAGGATTCCCACGGGTCGTACTCGCTTGTTTGCTCGTAGATCACGGGGGTCAACCCCCTGGGCGTCAGGATGCTGTCGTCGTCGGCCTCGCCGGTCAGCGCCGCCACGAGGTGACGATACTGCTGCCAGAGGGCGTCCCACAGCTCCGCCCAGGAGCTCACGGCCCTGGTCTTGTCCACGCGCTTGTCCCCTGACTGGAACGAGATGCCCGTCGTGGCTGACGTGCTCCGGCGCATGCCGGCGAGGTTCGCATGGGCCGCCAGGAGCAGCAGTTCGAGGTGTTCCTCCGTGGGGTCGGGCGCCAGTTCCGTCTCGCCCAGGGCGTAGCGTGTGCCCAGGTCCAGGTTGACCCGGGTCACGGCCCTGGCGATGGCACGGCGACATTCGGCATCGCTGAACACCACCGCGTCCGGGTCGCCGGCGTCGAGACGGAGCCTGGCGATGACCTCACTGAGCTCCACCGGGCCTCACCTCCTGGAGCCGGCGTTCCAGGGCGCCGATGACGGTCTTGCGCTTCTCGGTCTTCAGGAGCGCCTCGAGCTTCTTCACGTCCGTCTCGTCGCCGATCTGCTCGATGGCGTCGGCAACAGAGAGGCGCTCATACTCTGTCGGAGGCGGGGCCGTCCCCCTGAGCGTCTCTGGCGTGCCGACCGGGGTCTCCTCGGGGACCCGCTCGATGAACCCCCGGCCAAGCGCCCCCTCGCCCTGGGGGCTGAGCTCCCTGACCTCCACCACCTCGCCGGGCCGAAGCCGCAGCTTCGCGTCGGCGATCACCAGCGGCCCAGGCCGCTTGCTTCGGATCTTCATCTGCTTCTCTCTCCTTCCTGGTTCACGCGTCACGCGTCACGGGTCACCCGCTGATGACGATCTTGGCCAGGATGTCGGGCCTCGTGACCCCCATCCCGAGCTCAGTCCAGACGAGCCAGCCGGTCTGGAACTTGGTCTTGCGGTCCACGCTCTCGGCCTTCACCGGCTCGCGGACCGGCATCTTCCCGATCTCCTCGTCGGGGAGGACGAGAACCTCGTTCAGTGGCATCGCAGCGGTCAGGAGGATGCTCCCAGTCCCGTAGTTCTTGATCACCCCCTTCTCCCGAAGCTCGGCCTTCGTCTGCGGGTCGAGGTCCCAGTCGCGGATGTCGTTGAACCGCCTGCCCCGCATGATGATCCACTTCACGGCGAGCTCGAGGTCCTCCAGGATCGAGATGGCCTCGTTGACCGCATCATCGGTGAGCTTCGAGCCGGTCACAGTGACCGTGTTCGCTGCGGGCACGGCCGCCGAGATGACGGACACCGTCCTGGCGTCGATGGTCTTGCGGATTTCCGTGGCAGCGGACTCCTGGATGTCGAGCAGCGTCCCGATGTTGCCGTGCTTGAGGACCGAGATGTCCACCATCGGGGCGCTGTGGACGCGGCCCGTGGGGAACTCGACCTCGTCGCGGCCAACCTCCTGCTCCCTCGCCTCCCCGTCCTCGCTGATCCAGTAGGCCTTCAGGGTGGGGCGCTTCTGGTAAACGGGCCGCTCGCCCTTCGGCAGCATGTGCCTGGTCAGAAGGAGCGAGGAGATCTCCTTGCGGTCGATCTCCTGGGCGATGGGGTCCGCAATGGCGGCTGCGAGGGCACGAAGGCCCTCGGGGGTCTCCACTGCCTCGCTCATCAGCGCGGCCATCGCCTCCAGGTACTCCTGGGAGTGAACGTCAATCGTCTGGGTGTCCATACTGCATCAGCCTCCTTGCTCAGATGAGAAGCTTGAACTTGAGGATGCCGCCTGAGACGCTGATCGCCTCGGCTATGACGAGGTCGCCCTCGCCCACGCCCGCGGTCAGCTTGCCGTTCTCCGAGACCTTCAGCGCGTCGCCCGCGGCGACCGTGCCCTCGAACACGTCGGTGGTGTAGACGCCCCCGCAGCACCAGATGCCTGGCATCTTGCCTTCGGCGTAGTCCTTCCTCAGGATGCCGAAGGACCGCACGGAGGCGTCTGTGTTCACGGCGAAGAGGTCGTTGCCCGCGACCTTCACGACCTGCCCGAGCGCCCCGGCGCCCGACATGGCGCCGTCGCCGTAGGCCAGCCCGGGGTGGTCAGCATTGATGAATGCCATCGGATACTCCTTTCAGTTCTAGCGACCGTTCCGTCGTCAATGCTCGGTGCGAAGCCGCCCGTCCTCTGGCTTCCCACTCCGCCCTCCGCATTCCGCATTCCGCACTCGCTCACACCGCCGCGCGGACGCGGTCCTGGTAGGCCGCGCGGATGCCGCGCTTGAGCCGGTCCTCAAGCGAGAGCTTCGCATCGTCCACGACCAGGGGCTTCACACCGGCGTCGGTGCGGAGCTTCCCATCCGCGTCCGCCTTTGACTCGGGCTTCGGCTTCCTGTCCTTGGCCTTGTCTTTGTCCTTGTCCTTGTCCTCCTTCTCCTCCTCGTCCTCCTTCTTGTCCGGGGCATCAGCCTTGGGCTTGGGCACGCGCTTGAAGGCGGCCTCCGTCGCCGCGAAGGCCTCGTCGGAGAGGCCGGCGAGGCGCTCAAGCTCCTTCTCCCGCTCGTCCTCCTCCCCGAACGAGAAGCCGTCCTTCTCAAGCTTCTTCAGGAGCTTCTCGGCCCTGGCGCGGTTGGCCGCGGCCTTCTCCTTGGCCTGGAGTCTCTCAAGCTCCTTCTGAAGCTCGGCGAGCTGGGCTTTGAGCTTCTGGTTCTCGGCCTCGAGCTCCTTGATCCTGGCGTCCTTGTCCTTGCCGGACGGCTCGGAGCCCCCACCCCCCTCGTCTTGAGCCTTCGGCTTCTTCGCCGCCTCCCGCTCGCCCCCCTCGTCCCTGTCCTTCTCCTTCTCCTTCTCCTTCTCCTTGTCCATTGCCTCAAGACCTCCTTTCTGAGTGGATGAGGCATCCGCTCCCGTGCCGACCGCGTCGGCGACCTGCGTGATCCTGGCCTTCTCATCGGCTCCTTTCCTGTCCAGAAGGCCCAGGCCTGTGAACGTGATCCCGTGCAGAATCTCGCACACGGGCTTGCCCTTGAACTCGGCCCCCTTGAACTTCTTCAGGTGCAGGCAGTAGTCGGCCTTGGACCTCACCCGCTTGCCGCAGACCGAGCACTCCCCCTCCTCGTAGTCGCACTCCATCGAGACCTGCCTGATGATCCCCTTCTTCATCAGCTTGTAGGCCAGGCGGGCGTTCTCGTTGTCGGCCACGTAGAGTTCCCCCACGCACTCGACGTGGCCGCCGGCCTCGTCCTCCACGAACTCGCTCGCCACGATGCCGCCCACGATGTCCCGGAAGTCCTGACTGTGCTTGAGGTCGATCTTCTTGTTCACCGCCGTCTGATGCCTTGCCTGGAGCTCCTCGCGGGTGAACTGGTCGCCGTTCTTGTTCGTGCCCACGTGGCAGAGGATGAAGCTGAACTCCTTGTCCCCTGCGGGTGCTTCACCGAGGTTGATGGCCTCGGCTGCCAGTGCCGCCTCGTCCTGCAAGTCCAGGTCTACGGGGAAGGATGTGTGGAACGGCTCTGCGACCGTCCCGTCGCTCGCCGCTGCCGCCATCGCCTTCGGGCCGGAGGCCACGAAGAGCAGCTCCTTCGCAAACTTCCCCCCACGCTTCGCCTCGTAGGGCACGATCCCATACTCCACGTCTATGGCGTTGACCCGCACCTTGTCCCACCCCCGCGCCAACATGCCCTTGATCTCGTCCTGGGTCGGGAACGCATGGTCGCGGTAGCTGATCAGGATCGCCCCGTAGTTCTTCTGCCCCGCCCTTATAAAACCCTCGAACATCTCCTTCATCGCCGCCTTGGTGTAGCGGGTGCGGGATGGGAAGCTGCGGCGGCTGTCGTCCGACAGGGTCTTCCCCTTCCACATCGTCATCAGGCCCTCGATGAAGTGGAGGTCGCTCTCGTAGTCGTTCGTGCCGAACTCGGTCACGTAGGGCGGGTCGCAGTAGAGGACGTCGGCCTTGACCTTGGGGATGATCTCCCTGGCGTCGGCGTTGAAGGCCAGGCACTCCTGGCCGTTGTCGAACACCAGGCCGTTGATCTGCTTGACGTAGCGGCGGAACGCCTCGGTGAACTCGGAGAGGGGCATGTTGCCGATCTGCGTGTGCTTCGCCCGCTCGTGGTCGTCGCTGAGGCGCCCACGCATCCCCTTCTTCGACCGTGAGAACTGCCCGAAGCGGGCTTTCGCCTTGCATGTGTTGCCCAAGGCGGCCAGGGCGATGTCCTTCTTGTAGCCCTGGAGCTTCTGGATGTTGGCCCAGACATTGTCGAGCCAGGCGAGGATCGGCTTGGTGTAGTAGTAGCCGTAAAAGTGGTCCACGCAGAACGTGCCGGCGTTGGGATTCGGCTCGAAGAGCGCCTCGACCTCTTCCGCCGAGAGGGTCTCCTTGGAGTTCTCGATGACGGCCCTCGCCAGATGGTAGGGGAAGCTCAGGAGGTCATTGGCGTAGACCTTGAGGCCCTTGCGCTTGTAGTAGTACGCGACGTTGCAGCCGCCGGCGAAGGCGTCGAAGAGGCTCTTGGCGTCCTTCGGCACGTGCTTGTCTATCCAGCCCATGATGAAATGCTTCGACCCCATGAAGCCCGTGACCCGTGGCACTCGTTCCTGCGCGGCAATCGCCTCGAGCACATCGAGGTCGAAGTCGCCGTAGAGGGAAAGGCCATCTTCCTCATCGCCCTCGCCGTCCGCGTCGAGAGCATCTGCCTCGTCCCCGGCGCCTGCGGTAAGGGGAGCGTCCTCATCCTCTGCCGAGGCAAACAAGGCTTCGTCGTCGGCCTTGATCTGCTTCTCGTGGTCCTCGATCCACTCCTTGGCCTTCTCAACCGTCCAGCCGTCCGGGTTCTCGTCTGTCTTCCTGGCGAACCTGAAGGCCTGGATGACCATCGAGTCGAGGTCCTTCCCCTCGGGGACATGCTCGGGCTTGAGCTTGGCGATGATGATCGACACCCCCTCAACCCCCTTGAGCTTCTTCCGCCGGAACGTGTCGGGCCGGAAGTGCTCCGGCGGCCGGACCCGGTAGCGGATCTCGTTCTCGGTCTCCTCCCAGATCGCCTCGGAGTGCATCGCCTCGGCATAGAGCGCCTCGCGCTCAAGCTGTGCGGCCGCCCGCTGCGCCGCAGCAGGCTCGCAGATGAACAGGTGCTCCTTCGCATGGGAGGCATCGCCGTGGACGTTGGTGATCATGTACTCGTGGTCCTTCGACCGCATGCGCGACGCCCGCCCGTGCGCCGCGATCAGCTTCTTCATCTCCGCCTCCGACGGATACGCCCTGTCGCGGTAGGAGATGATCCAGTGGGGGATGTGCTCGGCCCTCGCCAGGAAGCTGTCGAAGAACTGGGCGGCATTCGCCTTCGTGACGGTCTGGTGGTCGGTCTTGTAGTTGCGGATCTTGTTGTCAGTGTCGATCTCCAGGCCTTCCCAGTAGGTCATCAGCCCTTCGATGAAGTGGTAGTTCTTCTCGTAGTTCGTGGTGGAAAAATGCGTCGCATACGGCGGGTCGAAGTAGGCGAGGTCAACCTTCACAGCAGCCAGGGCATCCAGGATGTCCTTCTGCATCGCCTCGCAGCGCTGGCCGTTGTCGAAGACCAGAGCGTTGATGCGCCGTGCCGTCTCGGTAAACCGGGCCTTGAACTGCTCGGGGGTGTACTTCCGCTTGGCCGCCTCGGTCGTGGACGAGAAGTGCCCGAAGCTCCCCGTGATGCAGGTCTTGCCCAATGCGAAGAGCGCGATGTCCTTCTTGAACCCACCCAGGGCGTCAATGTTGGCACGGATGTGGTCGATGACCTTGTGGACGCCTGGGCTGAAGTAGATGCCCTTGAACGTCCTCTGGACGAAGTCGCCGGCCCGGGGGTTGTCGGCGACGAGGGCCTCGATCTCGGCGTCGCTAAGGGTGACGGAGCGGTTCTCTATGATGGCGCGGGCCGTGTGGTAGGCATAGCGGAGCCGGTCGTTAGCCACGACCCGCAGGCCCTTGGTCTTGTACATGTATGCCACGACAGAGGAGCCGCTGAAGGCATCCAGCACGCTCTTCACCCCCTCCGGGGTGTTCCGCCATATCCAGTCGATCAGCTTCTGCTTCGAGCCGATGTACGTGGCGACGTACTTGGGCCGCTCTTCCCCCTCCCGCTCCGCCGCTGCCGCCTCTGCCTCGAGGCCGAAGAACTGGAGCTCGGCATCGGTTTCCAGGAGGAAGTCCAGCTTCTGCATGTCCGTGGCGAAGATTTCCATCGCTACTCACCTCTTGGCCTGGAGCGGTGGACCAGCCCTGTCCGTGCGAAGTAGCTGTGGGCGAGGGACCTGGCCTGTGCCGTCAGGGCGTCGTCCAGCCGGCACCCGTATGCCCGGAACAACTCCAACCAGTACTCGGCAGCCCGGCAGTTGACGTGGTGGTGCCCGCCCTGGCCCGGAAGCGCGTGCGTGAAGAAGACGAACCTGAGGGCATTGTCCGCAAGGGTCGCCAGCAGGTGGTGGACGTGCCTTTCTTCTATGTGCTCCGCGACTTCGCAGCACCAGACGGCATCGAACGGATTCCTGTGGCGGCAAGGCCCGTCTGCAAGGTCGTGGACGACGAACTCGTGTGCCTTCAGGAGCCTTCCCGCTTTCCGGCTCCCATCGATGCCAAAGGCCTCGCAACCCAGGGAGCTGAAGTGCCTCACCGCGTGGCCCTCCCCACACCCCACGTCCAGGACGGAGCGGATGGACAACTCGTTCACCATCCAGTCCCAGAGCCGCGGGTAGCAGGTCTTGGGGTCTCCGCCGGCCACGAAGCCGCCAAAATGGCCGTCCTTCACGAGGCAAGGCATCCTGTCCCCCTCCGCGTGGGGCGCCTGGGCGAACGCCGCGACGGAAACAACCGGCATCGGACTGCTCTCGGTCGGCATCTCACCTCGCTCCAACCATCTGCCGGAACCGCGGATCGGCGTAGCGGTTCTTCCAGGCGAGGGTGTCCGGGTGCCACTGGTGGACCATGCCCGGCAGGCGCACCCGCACGATCTGACCCAGCTGCTTCACGGCATCGTGGAGCATGTCGTCCTCGCGGCCCCAGCTCTTGAGCTCCGGCCACTTCCCCGCCCTGAGGAAGGTCTCGCGCGTGAGCATGACGTTCCCGTGGCTCGCTGGGAGCCAGCGCCCTGTCTTGTGCTCGGGGTCGTCGTAGTGGAAGTAGATCGGGTAGAAGGCCATGCCCTGCGCGGTGTAGCGGAGGCCCCGGTCGAACAGCTCGCGGCAGACGATGATGTCGGCATCGAGGAAGAGGAGAACATCGCCCCGGGCGTGCTCGAAGGCGACATTGCGGCCCCTCCCCGCGGAGAAGTGGCCGTCGACCTGGACGACTCGGAGCGGGATGGGCTTCGCGGCCGCCTCCGCCCACTCCTCCAGTGGCCAGTCGTCCGAGTGCCAGTCGGAGATGACGAGCTCGGCGTCGTCCTCGGGCCGCAGGCACCCCACGAGGGCCTTGAGGCAGTTGGGCAGGAGCCGAAGCTCGCGCCCGTCGATCTGGAGCCGAGAACGATTCTTGACCGTGATGCAGATGGAGAGCGTGGGCGTTCCCATCATCGAATCCTCCCCTCCTGGATCTGCTTGAACAGGTCTGTGAACAGCGCCTCGCGGTTGGGGTACTGGTCGGTCTCGAAGACCTTCGAGCGCATGCCGCGGTAGGGCGAGAGGGTCTCCTGGTGGTATTCCAGGAACTCACGCCCCGCGTGCTCGGCGCCGCTCTCGACCAGGCGGTTGATGACCCGGTCGGCCTCCTCCTGCTCCTCGGGGTAGCCGGGCAGCATTCGTATCTCGACGTCCAGACCGGGGGTTTCCCCGACACACCACACGCCGATTGGCACGTAGGCGTCGCCGGCGAGCTTGTACTCGACCATGTAGAGGAACCTCATCCGATGCCTCCCTCAGCCATGCGGGTGTATTCCTCCAGGAACTGGCGGTCGATCCTCTCGAACATCATCGCGTGGGCCTTCCTGTATGCCCGCCAGTCGGCGAAGAGCTTCTTCTCGATGGGGTCAATGTCCGGCTCGATGGAGTTGGCCACGTAGCTGTTGCCGTGCTCGTCTTCGAGCATGATGCTCTTGCCGTGGGGCTGCTCGGCGGTCGCATCGCTGATGAGGTGGACGTACTGCATCCCCTGGTCATAGCCCACCTCCTTGAACATGATGTCGTAGCGCCAGAGGGCCACGTTGCCCTGGGCATCCACCTGCGGCATCGCCCGGAGGACGGTGAAGCTGTCCACCTCGAACCGATGGGACCCGCCCTCGGGGAAGAAGATGCTCATCGTCGCACCAGGCGCCGTGACGGCGTCCAGCACCGCCTGGAGCCTGGCCTTCTCCGCCTGGATTGCTTCCTTCATGCTCATGGCACCACCACGATGTCCTCGACCTTGCGGCCGTCAGGGAGCCGCGTGATCCCGTGCTTCCTGAAGGCCTCGATCACCTGCGTCCGCTGCGCGGAGGTCCGGACCGCGACGACCTCGATGTTGTCGAGGAAGGTGACCGAGTGCTTGAAGATCGTCTCGTCGCTCCCCTTGCGTGAGGCGAGCTCCTTCCAGTCGGCGATGCTGCTCCGGCGGTTCTTCCGCACCGTGTCGCCGGTCACGCGGCCGTACTTGTCGCCGCTGTAGGTGATGGCATCCATCCGCCGCAGCAGCCTCTTCTTGAAGTAGAGCCCCGGCTCGTCGGAGCCGCCGCGCTCCCCTGGCAGCTTGCGGATGCGGGTGAAGAAGTAGCCTGCTCCTCCAGTGGCCATGTCCTCCACCGGCGACATGCCCCCCGGCCTGATCCCGGCCCGCATCTTCTCGATTGTGGAGACCATGGTCCCGTTGCTCCCCAGAAGCTCGTCAATGAACTTCGGCAGATCAGAGTCGTCGGTCAGGTGGTGGTAGACGGCGTGGCCTGGCATCTCGCGCTCGAGGTCCTCATCGGAGATGTCGAACCGCATCTGGCAGCGCCAGCCCGCCCGCTTCTTCGGGTCGTCCCACTTCCCCTGGTGCTCGCCGAGGGGGTCGTAGCCCGGGAGTTTGGTGATGTCGGGGACGCCCAGGCGCTTCTCCCAGAACCGGCGCATCGCGGCGATCCGCTCCTCCTTGCTCGCACCCCTGGCGTCCAGCTCCCGCTGCATCTTCTGGTACTCGGCGCTCGTGTCTACCTTCAGAACGTAGGCCTGCTTGTGGAGGTAGAGCAGCTCCGCATCCTGGGGCGTGGCGATGGTCGCATTGATCCCCATCCTCTCCAGCCGCTCCATCACCTGCTCGAAGCGCTTGGGGTCCGGCTCGCCCGCGAACCGAAGCTCAAACTCCCCCTGCTGGGCGTAGTAGTTGGCGTCCACCCAGGGCCGGTAGCTCGCCGTGATCCCGTCGCCGAGGTCGATCTCGTACTGCACTCCCTCCTTCATCGAGCGGCCGAAGACCTCGCCCGTTGACGCCCGCTCCTCCACGACGCGGATCTGCCCGTCCTTCAGCTCGCGCAGCGGCACAGCGACCTTCGTCTTGCGGGCAGTGATCCCCTCGGGCGGCTTCTTCTGGTCAGGCTCGTCCTTGAACTGCTTCCGATACTGGGCGAACTGGCCTGGGAACTTCTTGTTGCCCCTGGCACACTCGAGGACCCGCTCGGCGTCGGCAAGGTACTGCTTCGCCATCGCCGCGACGTCGCGGTCGGACGACTTCGCCAGCCTCTGGAGCTCTGGGATGAGTTTTTCAATGCTGGCCAGCTTCTCCTGGTTGTAGGCCGTATCGCCCTGCGCGACGTGATGGTTGACAGTCTTCACCCCGCCGAGGATGGTCTCGTAGTAGTTGTCCTGGGGGAGCGTGTCCCCCACGCCGACGGCCAGCCTGTCGCCCGAGGTGAGAGCCAGGTTCTTGAGCAGCTTTGCCTCGGCCTCGGGGCGAATCTTCATCTTCACGACCGTCCTGGGCTTCCCGCCGACGGTCTCGACGAAGACCAGGGCGTTCTGGTCTTCCACGTCCTCGACGTCGAACGGGATGACCTTCCCCTGCCATCCAGCACGCTTGGCCTCCTCCAGGAGGGCAACCTCGGCCTTCCCCAATCTGGCGCCCTTGGGTGGGACGGCAGCGGGCGGCTCGAACTGGAAGTCCTTCTGCCCCAGGATGTCGCCGTAGAAGCGCTCGAAGTCCCTGCGGAGGTTCCGCTTCCGCTCCAAGGCCATCTCGTAGAAGGCCTCCCTCTCGGCCTTGGTGCTGAACCTCCGCTCGACGTAGGGCGCGAGAATGGCGCGGTAGTCGTCGTCGGAGATTCTCTCAACCTCCCGGATGGCCCGCAGTGCCGCAGCGGGGTCAAGCTTCACCCTCCCCTCCTTGACGGCGCGGAAGAGGGTGTTGTAGTACGGCTCGCTCTCGCCGAACTGGGCGTTGGGATGGTAATCAATCGAGAGCCTGTCGCTGCCCAGGAACTTGAAGAGCTGGCCCTTGTCGATCCCGTAGACGTGGCCGTCTCTGCCCCTGAGGAACTGCTTGGCGTGCCCGTCGTGGTTGGCGATGAGCCAGTCGAGGACGTGCTCGCGCTGGAGCTGCTCGATCTCCCGCGGCGAGAGGTCGCGCGGGTCGACCCCCGCGAAGTCCGGCTTGGACGCGAGATCGGTCCTCCACTTCTGGATTGAGCCGACCTTCCCGTCCAGTGTGATGACGCGCACCTCGATGGCTTGCGGGTCAATTAGCCGGCCGACCCTGTACGCGACCTCGTCGCCGTGAGCACGGAAGTCCTCGTGGACGGGCTTGAAGAGCCACTTCTCCCCCTTCTCGTCGGTGTAGAAGTACTTGGTGTGAGCGCCCTCGATGTCCGCCTTGCCCACCAGCTTGAAGTTCTTCGGCTGCCCCTTCTCCCGCCAGGCGGCATCAGCCGCATCGAACTCCGACCCCTTCTTCGCAAAGCCGTGCTCAGTGCTCGGTGCGAAGTGCGACGTTGGCGGAGGCTCCTGCGGCAACTTCGCACTCGGCACTTCGAACTTCGCACTCTTCTTGGCGTGCTTCTCCGCCCACTTCTCCCACTTCGCCTCGATGCTCTCCTTCGCCGCCTGGAACTTCGCTGGGTCCGTCTCGGTCAGGATGGTGACCAGCTCGCCCTTGCTCGCCCACTGGTAGTGGGTGATGTGGACCTTCTGGGCGAGCTTCTTGACCTCCGCGACCGACATCCCCTCGATCTTCTGCTTGAAGACCTGCTTCTTGACCTCAACCTCCTTGGCGAAGGTCTCAACCGATTCCTTCGGGAGGACCGACGAGGCGGCGATCTGGTCCTCGGCGGCCTTGACCGCACTCAGGAACTCCAGGTAGTTGGCGGGGTCGTCGGGGACCTGGACGGCGTTGGTCTTCGCCACGAGCTCCTTGGCGGCCTGGCTGATTTTCGCGGCGTGCTCGGCCTGGGCAAGCTCCGTCTTCGCCTTCTCGGCGGCCTGCTCACCCGCGTGCTTGTTCAGGGCATCAATGAGCTGCTGCTTGTTCTTGAGGACCCCAATGCCGTGCTTCTCTTTGGCCGCGGCGAGCGAAGGCCCGGAGAGGGCCGAGTGGTCAACTCCTGGCTCGATCTTGTCCAGGAGGTCAATGACGTCCTGCTTCGTCATGTTCAGGGAGATGCCCTTGCCCTTCGCCAGGTCCTGGAGCTGCTTGACAGTGAACTGCTCGTAGCCGCCCGCGGGCGGGACGATCCCTTCGACGGCTGCCTGCTGCGCCTCAGCCGCGTGCTTGGCCTTCAGGAGGTCTATCAGCTCCTGCTTCGACCGGAGGGCGCCGATCTTGAACTGGGCTATCTTCGCCTGAAGCTCCTTGCCGGAGAGGGTGGAGTGGTCCACGCCTGGCTCGATCCCGTCCAGGAGCTTGATGAAGTCGGCCTTCGTCCTGGCGATTGAGATGCCCTGCTTCTTCGCCGCCGTCTGAAGCTGCTTGACTGTCAGGGCGTCGAACTGGCCGGTCTTCAGGGCCTCGTTGACGGCAGCGATGTCGGCCTTGACCTCCTCGGCCTGTGCCGCCACATCGCCTGGGGACAGGATGCAGGTCGGCTTCTCGTCCGCGGCCCTCGTGGCCAACGCGCCGGCGCCGCAGATGGGGAGGTCCACGACCGCGACGTGCCCGCACCTGCACCGGGGATGCTTCGGCTGCGGCGGGAAGCGGTCAATGGGGAATGTCTTGCCATCCAGTGCCTCGCACTCCGGGCACATCCTCTCGTCGCCAGCGGTCAGCCACTCAAGCTTCCTGATGCCCACCGTGGCGTAGAACTTCCTCTGCCCCTGGCTGTGGGCACGCATCGTCTCAGTCCGGGCGATCAGCTCCATCCGTGTCTGGGCCTTGCCAAAGACCTTCTTGCCCGCGTGCCGGAAGGCCTCCTTGTCCGTGACGACGGTCCCCATCTCCTTCACGATGTCGCGGACGGACATTCCGGTAGCAATGCCCGTCTGGATGACGCGGTTGATCCCGTCGGCAAGCTCGCGGGAGACATCGCCCGCAAGCTGGATGTTGAACCGGGTCATGAAGTCCAGCGCGGAGGTGTCGACGATGGTGAAGACGTTGGTTGCCATCTTGTCGATCCCGCCGGCGTCGAGGTCGCGGTAGAACGGGAGCTGGGCCTCTACGAACTCCTCGATCCCGTGGGCGATGCCCCTCTTGAAGCTCTCAGACCCGGCACGCCCAAGGATGAGCCGGTGCTCGTCCCGCACCTGGGCAATCACCGCCCTTATCTCACCCTGGAGCCGACGCAGGCTCCGCTCGTTCGCAAGCTTCCCCTCCGGGAGGTCGCCGAGGGTCGTGTACTTCAGAAGCAGAGCCTTGATGTCCTTCTCGGCCCTCTGGAGGACCTCTGTGACCTTCGCCGCGGTCTTCTCCCCGTAGGCGTTGCGGCTCCTGTATGCCCGCTCTGCCCACTCCTGAATCCGCTCGGCCTGGGTCTTGGGCGCAGCCTGGGCGGCGAGGGGGGAATACTCCCCGAACGTGAGGCCAATTGCTGCCGGTGCGACCGCTACCGACATGGCACACACTCCTCGGCCGCCCCAGGCTGGCCCTTGGCATCTGCCGCTGGCGTGACTACGGTGGTCTCTCTGGCCTCGAAGTAGCGGCAGGCGTTGTTGTCGAACCGCGTCTCCGTCTCGCGGATGGTGCACCAGTTCCCCTCGGCGTCGAAGTACTCGCACTCGTCGCAGATGCCCTCGGGGATGTCGGCCTGGGCGCCAAGCCTCGCGGCGATGCTGTCGGGCGCAGGCCTGTTCTTCTCCTGCGGGATGCCCAGCACCTCCCTTGCATACTCGGGCGTGATGACCCCGGCCATCACCAGGTCCACGATCGGCTTCACAACCTTCTCGTCGGTGAGGTCGACCTCCTTCCGCTCGGCCTCGCTCTGGGACGCCTCGACCTCGGGGTCGAGCGCCATCCGCACCTGGAGGCTCTTCCGGGAGATCAGCCGGCGGTCGTAGAGGTCAACGAGCAGCCTGCGGTAGTCGGCGTCGTCGCTGAGGTCCAGGTCGTTGAAGAGGACCTCGATGGTCTTCTCCCCGTAGCCCTTCATCTCCTGCCAGTCGTCGAGCACCCAGCGGACGATCCGCCTTGCGGCCCCCTTGATCTCGCCGAGCATGATGATCATCTTCTGCATCGAGACGGAGGCGGTGGCGAAGTTCGGCCCATCGCCCGTGACGATGCTCCTGGCAAGCCCCAGGGCGACGATGATGTCCTCCTTGATCTCCTTGACCTTGTCCTCGGTCTTGAGGACCTCCCCCTCGGTGCCGTAGGTCTTCACGTCGCAGTAGAAGGGCACCACCAGGCCGGCCTTGAGGTCCATCCTGTTGAGCATGTCCCGGACGCGGTCGAGCATCCCCTGGTCGGGCATCACCAGCTTCGAGCCGAACTGCCCGCCGACCTGGACGAAGCGCAGCGGCGTCGTCCAACGCCTGGCGATGGCCGACTCGCTCTGCCGGTAGTCCCGCAGGAGCGCAATGGCGTGGAACGCGGGCAGGACCATGCTGTTCCCGCGGGGCGAGAAGCTCGGCGCGTCCCACTTGAGGTGAAGCAGTTGTTCCAGTGGCAGGCTGATCCCCTCGCCGATGGCACCCTCCTCCGGGAACTGCCTGGCCTCGACGAGCTCGCCCTGGACGTACTTGAGCCTGACCGACACGGGGTTGATGCACTGGACGGCGGCGATGTCGTCGCCCTTCTGGGTGTAGGTCTTGTAGCCGATGCAGTCGCCCTTCACGAGGAGCTGGAGGACCATGTCGCGGACGAAGGCCTCCAAGCCCACCCGCTCGGCGAATTCTATGACCTCAGCCTCGATGCCCTCGTCGTCGCAGTTGAACCCCAGCTCGTCGCCTATCGCAAAGGTCCGCCAGGCGTTGACGGCGTTCTTGACGATCGGCTCCTCGGTGTAGTATTGCCAGGCGAGCTTCGCTCGCTCCTCCCAGGTCTGGGGCACGGCCTCCTCGACGTTGAGCTTGCGGAAGGCATCGCCGTCGAGTGCCGCAGCCGCCGCCATCTGGTCGGGCGCCAGTGCCACGACCGAGAGCTTGCCGTCCCTGTCCTGGCCGATGACCTGCATCTTCGCCGTCCCTCGCTAGTCGCCCTGAGCCTCGTCGCCATTGCCATTGGCGGCCCTGGCCCTGTCCACCGCCGCCTCGGTGACCTGGTAGCCGATGACGTTCAGGACGAGCGTCGCGGCCCCGACGATGACCTGGACCGCCGCGTCCGTCCCCGCCGGGGTCACAACCCCAAGCGTCACGAGCACCGAGACCACCATCCCAGCCACGGCGAGCAGGAACCTCCGGCTCGCCCAGCGCGACACCTTGCCAACGCCCTCTGCCATTGAAGGAGCTCCTTTCCTCGGCTCACCAGAAGATCGGGTCAGTCAACACAGGCGTTATCGTCGGGACGATCTCCTCGATCTGGTCGAGGCGCTTCTGGTCCCGCACGAGCATCGCACACCGAACAGCGTCCACGATGTGGTCGTTGCCCTTCGAGTAGATGACGTTCCCGCCCACGAGGGTGTAGGTGTGGGTCGTGAACTGGTCTTCGATCTCGATGTCGTCTGCGGGCAGCACGAGCTCGCGCCGCTGAAGGGCACGGTTGATCAGGCTCGTCATGTGCTCCTTTGCCCGCTTCTTCAGCGGCTGCCCGTCCTTCTCGGCGACCGTGATCGCCCCTGCGAAGTCGTAGCCGTGCAGCCTCGCCTCGAGGTTCAGTGACCGGAACTTGTCCAGGGTGGTCAGTTCCTGGATCACCGCGAGGCCATTACCCCCCTTGTCCACGCCGATCCCCATCGGGGAGTACCACCGGTCAAGCAGCCCCAGGACGTCGGCGATGTGGGGGTAGGCCACGTGCTCCATATGCACCCGCAGCACGAGCTTCACCCTCCGCCGCTCCTCCTCCTGGGTCTCCTGGAAGACCACGATCTCGGTGGGGTCGTTCGTGTAGCCGAGGTCGCCGCCTATCCAGAACGTCCCCTCCTGGGGGCCGAGGTTCAGGAGCATCTCAAGCCGCTCGCAGGCCGCCTCCTCGGTCTCGCAGCCGGCGAGCGCCTCGCCCGCGATGACGACCTTCTGGTATTCGGGGACCTCGACCCGGCAGAGGTCCAGGTACTCGGTGTTGAACGCCCCGTAGCTCGGCCTGCCGTGCTCCCCCGCGACCTCATGCTGCCAGCCGGCCGTGTCCTTCCCTCCGTAGAACTCCACAAGCTCCGCCTCCCGCTCAGCACTCCAGGTCGGGTTCAGCCAGCTCGGCCAGCGGAAGACCCGCCAGTTCGGCGAGAGCGTCAGGCGGTAGTAGGTCGTGTCCCGGAGCCCGTTGGGCGTCGAGTAGATGCGCAGCACTCCGCCCGGCTTCAGGCACTGGCGGAGCGCCTGCCAGGCCTTCTCAGTCAGCCAAGCCCCCTCGTCAACCCAGAGCCGCTCGACGTGGAGCGACCGGAAGGCATCGCCATAGGCGCCCGCCGGCCGGAAGTGCAGCACCGAGCGGTTGGTGAACTCCACGCGGAAGTAGGGCTTGCGCTGGATTTTGGGGTGGCCCTGGGCCGTCCTGGCGATGCTGGCCCCAAGCTCCTCGCAGGCGTTGATCTGGTATTCGACCTCGTCGATGATCGTGTCGAGGTGGCCCTGGTGGGGCGCCGCGATCAGCCCCTGCCCGCCGGTGGTCGTGAAGGCGAAGTGAAGCGCGTCAGTTGCCAAGGCACACGTCTTGCCAACGTCCCGGCCATCCTGGTGGACGATGTTCCTGTCCTCGCAGCGTAGGTCCTCGACCTGGTGGGGCCAGTAGCGACGCCGCGAGCCGTCGCGGTTGCGCAGGTAGTGCTCGCCCCAGAGGACGGGGTCCTGGAGCCGCCTGATGATGGCCTCCCTGTCGTCAGGCGAGAGGACCGGCTGCTTGTCCCTTGCCCTCCCTCCGCGCCGCGCGGCGTCCCGGTGCGCAGCCCGTCGCTGCGGGTCGTGCCAGAAGCAGTAGTCGCTGTCCCTCAGCGCGGCCACGCGGCACGCGGTGCCGTCGGGCAGCATCCCTTTGCACGCTCTCTTCGCCACAGCCGCGCTCCCGAAAAAAATCTCATCTTCGGCCTTGATATCCGCGGCAACCTATGCCCCTATGTGTCACGAGCGGACGGGGCGAGGGCTGTCAACGGGACGGCCCGACGCTGCCAAGGCCAGGGCACACGAACCGAAAGGAGGCCAAGATGCCCAGCCCCCTGACCCTCAAGGACGCCGCAGCGCAGTACCTGGAGCACCTGCGGGCGGCAGGGAAGAACGAGCACACCGTGAGGACGTATGGGAAGGCCCTCGAGGCCATCGCCGGCTTCTTCGGCGAGGCCAAGGCCCTCAAAACGCTCCGGCCCGCTGACGTC
>Ga0116147_1000840_pt1 | contig 35378 bp, 50 predicted proteins | sample AD_JPNHG3_MetaG_FD_89749 | JGI IMG/M metagenome (GOLD analysis project Ga0116147, IMG submission 89749) | Active sludge microbial communities of municipal wastewater-treating anaerobic digesters from Japan - AD_JPNHG3_MetaG | ecosystem: Engineered > Bioreactor > Anaerobic > Digestate | place...
GCTTTCCTGTCATGCTATGTTCCCGTGTCAGCTTTCGCCTTTCGGTTAGACAGGTTGACTTTCCCGTGATTATGGGGAGTAGATACCAATTATTCTACTATCGAAAATGTCCTATCTGGACGCGCATCGTGGATCATGAGAAGTGCGGTCGGAGACATCTGCACGGTATTGCCAGCCATTGCGATCACACTCGCAGCCGATGCCGCGATGCTTGCAATCCTGACAGTGACATTGTGCGGATAATCACGGATCATTGTGTAAATCTCGGCTGCGGCGAACACATTGCCGCCCGGCGAGTTGATCCAGAGCGTGAGGTCGCCGTCCTCGGCATACAGCTCATCTCTGAAATCCTGCGGCGTGATCTCATCACCCCAGAAGGACTCTGAATCGATAGGTCCTTCAAGGCGGAGAACTCTGCCGCCGCTGTCATCGTGGATATAGTTCCAGAATTTCGGCATTTACATCCCTCCGTTTCGTACTCGTTTCCTGCGTTTTCTCCGCAGGAATCTGTCATCGGTTTCTTCATCCGGATTTTCGTCCGGCTCATCTTGTTCCTCGGTTTCCGGCTGTTCGTCTGCCTGCGGTACATTATCCGCATACGCTGCGCCTGCATCCTGCAGCTTATTGTAACTGCCGTTGAGGTAGTAATCGTCACCGCCAAGCTCTGCCGGAATGAGATCCATATTTTCAAGCCTGCGTACATCATTCGGACTCATAAAGCCGTTGCCGACACCGATTGCATAGGCGTTCATGCGGCTCTGATAATCGCCGCGCATCAGACCGTCCACATTGAATTTTGGGAAGTAAGTGTCCTGTTCTTCTTCCAGCAAAAAGGTCTTTGATGATGCCTTTTTCAATGCGGATGATCCACGGCATGAGGCTGTATTGCACGAAAGCGATGCCCTGATGTTCGATGTTGTTAAAAGTAGACCGCTTCAAATCCTGCACCAGATGGGGCGGTACCTGAAACATACGGCAGATTTCCTCCACATCAAATTCTCTCGTGGAAAGGAACTGTGAATCCTCCGGCGGTAAGCTGATTGGTTTATACTGCATTCCTTCTTCGAGGACTGCGATACGATGTGCATTGCGTGCGCCGCCATATGCCCGTGTCCAGTTGTCACGGATTTTCTGCGGGTCTTTCAGCACGCCCGGATGCTCCAGAACTCCGGCAGGCTGCGCTCCGTTTTTGAAGAAGGCACTGCCGTATCGCTCCACAGCCATTGCCGCGCCGAGCGCATTTTTCATCATCGCTATGGGAGAAAATCCCACCAGACCGTTGAATCCCAGACCGGGAATGTGCAGTATTTCGTCACGCTGAAAGATGATGTCCTTGTCATGCTCTCCCGGCTTTTCATCGGTGTATGCATGATAAGTGTAGATCAGGTCACCGCTTTTCGGGTCACGGTCGATCTCGACATTCTCCGGCAGCAGCGGATACAGACCGACGATTCCGTTTTTGCCGTCACGAACGATCTGTGCGTAGGCGTTGCCCCACAAGAGCAGATGACACATCAGTGCCTCCCAGAATGAAAATGAACTCATTTCTGGATTCGGCTGCCGGTAGAGTATTTTATACAGCGGATGATCGGTCGCACGTTCCTTATCCTCGCCGTCACCTGTATATCTGTACAGATGCAGCGGAAGTCCTGCAATCGTATTTGAAAGCAAGCGGACACACGCATAAACTGTCACAATCTGCATTGCCGTGCGTTCATCCACACGCTCACCGCTGTGTGTCATACCGAAAACAAACAGATTACCTGAATCACGGACATTGTCCTGAATGTTCGGCAGTTTCGGTGCATCTCTCGGCTTATTGAAGCCGAATAAGCTCAAAAAGCCCATACACATCCCTCCTAAATTACAATCAGCTCATGATCGGGTTCATCGTAGACACTGCCTTCCAGCTCATGGCGGATACATCTGTCAAGTGCCATGATCCATGCGACAATGCCGTCGATTTTCTCCGTACTTTTCTTTTTGCTTGGCTTTATATTCTCAGCCGCGTCAATTTCAGCGACCACATTGCCTGCCATCCAGCGGAGAACCGGGTTGCCGCCGTGAATGAACATTCCGCCGAGCAGCAGCTTATACAGCTCTTTCATTGGCGGGGACATATCCTTGAAGCCCATGCCCATCGGGACAACGGTAAATCCGTCACCCTGCAGGTCGGTGATAAGCTGTGTGGCGTTCCAGCGGTCGGCGGCAATCTCCTTGATGTTGTAAATTTCATGCAGCTCGTTTATCGTTTTCCGCACGAAGTTGTAGTCCACCACATTGCCCTCAGTGATGTGAAAAAGTCCCATGTGCTCCCAGACATCGTAGGGAACATGGTCTCGCCGCACACGCAGGTCAAGCGTTTCTCTCGGCAGCCAGAAATGCGGCAGAACGATGTATTTATCGCCGTCATACAGCGGCGGGAATACCAGAACAAATGCCGTGATATCCGATGTGCTGGAAAGGTCCAGCCCTGCATAACATTCACGACCTCTGAGTTTTTCAAGGTCAATCGGAAGATTGCCCCTGTCGTAGATATGCTCCGGCACCCAAGCGACCGCACTGCCGACCCACTGGTCGAGTCTGAGCTGACGGAATACATTTTCTTCCGCTGGATTTGTAAGTGCTTCACGGTGGGCATCCCGCACACGGTCAATGGTGATCGTGTATCCGAGGGACGGATTCGCTTTGTACCACGATTCTTCGGAATTCCAGTCGTCGCCGTCATCCAGACCGTAAATGACCGGATAGAAGGACGGATCGATGCGCCGTCCTTCGAGGATGTCTTTTGCTTTGGTGTGGTATTCGTAACAGATGCTGTTGCGGTCAGTGCCGGCTGTAGTGATAAGAAAGTACAGCGGCTGAGTACGGGCATCACCGGAGCCTTTTGTGAGAACGTCCACAAGGTTGCGGTTGGGCTGAACATGAAGCTCGTCCAGAACCAGACCGGATACATTCAGACCGTGCTTTGTTCCGACTTCTGCGGAAAGCACCTGATAGAAGCCGACATTGCTGTAATTTACCAGACGCTTTGTAGCCGCCATGATCTTGGAGCGTTTCAGCAGTGCAGGTGTCATTTCCACCATTCGTTTTGCAACATCAAATACAATAGATGCCTGCTGACGTTCTGCTGCTGCGCCGTAGACCTCGGCAGACGGCTCGTTATCAGCATACAGCAGATACAGTGCAATCGCTGCCGCAAGCTCACTTTTCCCGTTCTTTTTTGGAATCTCGACATAGGCGGTACGGAACTGCCGTGTATCGTCCTCTTTGACGATGCCGAAAATGTCACGGATGATCTGCTCCTGCCACGGAAGCAACCAGAACGGTTTGCCCGCCCAGCGTCCTTTGGTATGGCAGAGGTTTTCGATAAAGCGCACAGCCCTGTCCGCTTTTGCCGCATCGTAGTGCGATTCCGGCAGCATGAAGCGTGTGGGTTTATAGTCCTTCAGCTTCGGGTAGTTTGCCGGTCTTTCTCTTGCTTTTGCTGTTCTTGCCATTAGTTTCCTCCGAGCAATGCGTCCATATCATCAACGGCAGCGTCCTTCATATCCGCGCCTGCGGTGATCCTGCTTCTTGCGGCAGGAGTCAGTCCGAACTGCTCTGCGATCTTATTCATGATCTTCAGATAGGTCTGTGCGATGGACACCTGCGGGACGGTCTGCCAGTAACCTGATTTTGTTTTCACGATCGTGCCGTGCTGCGTCATAAATTCTTCGGCTTCCTTCCATCGGGCGTATGCCTGACAGTAGGATGCGAACGCTGCCTGATCGACCTCGGTCAGCACGCCGATCTGTTCAAGCTGCTTGGAAAGCCTGCGCCATTCCTTTTTCGCTTCGGGTTCCAGCCACTTCGGACACGGAGGTGCTTTGCGCTCCGGCTTCGGCTCATCTGCATTCAGTGGACGCTTGCCGGGATTGCCTTCCAGTTCCTTAATTGCAGTCGGCTTTGGCTTTCTGCCTCTCTGAGCCATCCGCATCACTCCTTCCTTGAAAAATGGGATAAAGAAAAGAGCCTACGAATTCGTAAGCTCTCATCTATGTATTTTGTTCCGCTTATTTCAGCACATCGTTCATGACCCTTGCACCGTCCCGGAATCCTTCGGTGTAATTCTGCTCCATTTCGATTGAGGAAAGCTGTGCCTGTAACTCATAAACCTCCTGCAGCACTGCATTATCTTCCTCTGACAGCCGCTTCTCCAACTCATCCCGCAGTCGGCTGCACTCATTCAGCAGGTCGTGATAGTCCTTGTTCTCCTGACCGATAATGTGTGTCGGTCCCAACCGCCTACGGTATATGTCACTGATCGCTCCCATTCGTTTCACCTCATTTGCCGCAGGACTTTGGGCGGCTTTGGCTGCCGCCCTCTGCCCGCTTTTTTCAGTTGAACTTGTCAAGGAGCATCTGAAGCACCGCCTTGGTGTCCTTATCTGCAGGTCTGATGTCAAGACCACGATCATAATTAAAAACCGTTCTGCCGTCCCGCTCGATCCAGATTTTTGATGCCTTGCCCTCTTTGTATCCAAAAGGGCTTGGTTCTTCGTAGTGCTTTACGCTGTAGCGGTATGCCTTTCCGTTGTAGGTGATCCTGTTCTGAGTCCACATGGTGTTTTTCTCCGCGTTTCGTAGTTTTCGGTGCGGTTTCCCGTTCCGTTGTGACCATATTACCATAGGTTCCGAGATATATCAAGCGGCTAAACTACCAGAATGTGCAAGGCGATTTTTCACCGTTTGTTGTGTATATTATGGGAGCAGTCCCGAAGAACTGCTCCGCTTTTCTGACTTAGTCGTTCAGGTGGTCGAAGCACCACTTGATTGCATCGCCGTTGTCATCGAAGGGCATCGGTGCAGTTGTTCTGAGGTTCAGGCGGCACTCCACATAGCTCAGTCCTGTTTCTTCCTCGGTTTCGATGAATTCGTACACCGCAGCTTCAAAGCCGCTTGTTGTCAGTGCCGCTGCAAAAACTCGCTCGCCGTACTTCAGCACCGCACCTTGTTCTGCGCAAACCTCACGCAGATGCTCCATATTGGTCATTGTTTCCCAGTTCATAGTATTGTTCCTCCAAGTTATGAATTTCGGCTGGGCGTTCGCCCTTCCGTTGTGTCACATATTACCATGATCTGAAAAACTTATCAAGCGGCTAAATGTACAGAACAAAAAGGACGCATTTTCGCAGGAATTGTTCATTATATGCTTTGCCGTAAAACCCGCCAGAACGCGCCGTGTGGGGCGGCATTCCGCATGGGCAAGTTATCCGCAGCAATGCTCAAAGCCCCCACACGAGCGAACGTGGCGCGAATCAGCGGAGTCTGATTCGTATCTCAGAATAATCGTAGCCGACCGCATCAAATATCTTTTCTTTCAGAACCCTTATAAGCGTATCTGTTGCAAAATGCCCCTCAAAGAAAATGCCGTCATCCACCATGATCGGGGCATCCATGTCATACCGAGTTGAAGAAAGGAGCTTTCTTTGGTTGCCATACACTTCATTACAGAGGAGCAGAAGTTCATCATGCTTTTGCTTGTTGCAGTCTGCCAAAAGTGCTTTGACTGCATTTCGCCATGTATTCACACAAGTGACATGACCATCTGAAAAAATCACTTCTTTTGGCTTTGTTGTTTTGAACACGCTTGCATCTGTTGAAAAGTATACAGGTGCGGTTTCAGCCGCATCGATGCCCTCCTCGCTCCGAAACCGATTGATAAGTTCATCGTAGTCGTGATCGATAAGGGCGTGCATTCTTTTCCTTGATGCTTCCGCATCGTTGATAAGCGTCTGGCGTAAATCTTCCATATGTATTCCTCCTGTTTAGTGCCGCCCTTCCGAAGAAGGGCGGGTTGTTAATGAGTGTTTCTGCCCAGCTCGTAGGCTCGTTCCAGCATTCGGCTGACCTCGCGCAGGCTGATGCCCGGAAAGTTATGCTCGGCGTTGGTTTCATCGTTAATGTCATCCTCATCGCCGTAGAGTGTCAGTCCGCCCACAAAGCGGATGCCGTAGGATTCTTCTTTGGCGATCTCCTCAAGCTGCTCTCTGATATCATCGTTCATGGTATGCGCTCCTTTGGTTTGATGCCGCCCTCCGAAGAAGGGCGGCTGTTGGTTTCAGATGTCGCCGTTTGCGCAGTAGTCTTCAAGGCCCTGTGCATCCACCTTGATGCCATCGCTTTCCCAGTCAAGTACCTGATCCTCAAGGTACTGCGGATCGTAGCCGTACTTCTTTGCGATGCGGTTCAGTTCCTTCTTTGAGATGTGTTTCATGTTCGTATCCTCCGTGTTTTGAATTTCGGTGGGCGTTCCGCCCTTCCGTTGTGTCACATATTACCATGATCTTCGCAGGAAAGCAAGCGGCTAAATGTACAGAACAAAAACGGCGAATCTTCACGGAAATTGTACATATCACGGCTTGATTTGAACCATGTTAATCATCCTCATCCGGTGGATAGCTCCAATCAAGTTTCTGACCGCAGTTGCATACCTTCAGATGTTCAAAGTCCTCATGATAGCCGTCCCTCAGCCATCTGCCGAGGGCTGCACCACAGCAGGGGCATTTGGAAATCGTCCAGTTCTCACGGATAACTCTTGTTGGTATCTGCTTTTTCAGGGCGGCAATCGCCGTTCTCAAAGCATCGGAATCGCTTTCAGCAAGCATTCCTTCAATTTCGGAAATCGCTTCTTCCGGTTTCATGATGTATTTTTCTCCTTTCGATGGGGCAGAGCCGAAGCCATGCCCCTTGTTTTTTTATAGCATTATGCGAATGCCCTCGACTTCGTAATTACCCATAACTCGGTATTCCGTGTCGTTTCGGGTAATGGTATCCAGTCCGTAAACGGTGCAGCCGAGCCGCCGCATCTGGTGCAGTGCTTCGATTAGTGCAGTGTTTTTTGCAGTGACCACAAAGGTGGCGATCTTGGCGATGCGGAGCGTAGAGAGGAAGTCCTCCATGTCGGATTCATTCGGAAGGTCGGTGACTTCGTATTCGCTGCTGTTGTGACGCTTGCTGTCGTTGTAATTCCAGAGGGCTTTTCGTGCGCCGAGGCTGTAGCCTGATTTCTGACCGCTGCTCTTGCGCTCGTAAATTTTGCTGTCCATCTGCTCAAAAGTGTAATTTGTATCCATGTACTTTTTCTCCTTTCGGCATTCGGCTGCCCGATGAAGGGCAGCCCTGCCATTTGTTTTACTCCACAATGTGGAGAACCACCAAGCCATCCGGTGTCGGGATGAAAATCTCAGGCTCCCAGTAAAGTGCCTTGTACTTTTCAATCTGCTCATCGGTCAGCCCCGTGAAATCCTCGAAGCCCAGTCCGCAGACGAAGAAGGTGCCTTTGATCGGGCCATACTTCTCGACTGTTCTGTTCCATTCCAGCCCCTCGATGAACAAGCCTTCCTCGTTGCAGACGACCGCCGCCTGATCCTCGAAGGGGTAAATCGCCTGAATGTATCCGCCGACCTCCTTCTGAAGGTTCTCAAGGGTGTGTTCGATATCCTTGACGTAGGGGTGCTTGCCGGGTTCGCATACCAGAATTTTCATGTAGATTCGCTCCTTTTGTTTGATTCCGCTTCACTTGCGGTAAGCACATATTACGCCATTTCAAGGGAAAAGTCCACGCCTTTTCGCAAAATAAATGTGACAAACATGAGCCGATAGAACAGGCAGAATTGTACATCGCACAGGACGCGCACAAACGCGACGTATGGGGCGGCTTTCCGCAGGGGCAAAGTTATCCGCTGCCGTCTTGGAAAACCGCACACGGCGCGATGTGGCGGCTTATTCCGCCCTCTGCCGCGCAAGCTCCGCCCTGAGCCTTGTCAGTTCGCAAAGCTGCTCGAAGGAGCGACCGTACTGCTCCATGTATGCGGCAATATCGTAGCCGCTGCCACACTGAAGCTCAAACTTATCGGTCACACCATTCTTGGTGACAGTGAATTTGGTCTTGCTGATGTACTGACGGTCAAGTGTGCCTGAAAATCCGTTCTTTTCAAACCACTCAATGGCGAATTCTTCTTCCTGTGAAAGCGTCCATTTTGCCTTGCTCAGATCAATCAATGTTCTCCCTCCGATCTCCGTATTCTTTCAGGTAAGCATTCACCCGGTCGCCATAGCCCATATCGACAAGCTCCTGCGGTTCAAAAACATCCAGAAGCGTTTCCATCACATCACGCTCCGTCCATGCTTCGCCTTCGGGCAGGTTGGCGATAATTGCGGTCAGCATTTCAAGCTGTGCGTATGTATCCATGTTCGTTTCCTCCTTGTTCCGGCTTATGCCCTTCCGTATTTCAGGAAGGACTGTGCCGGTGTGTTTTACTTGCTCCTGCGTCCTGCTTCGTAGGCATCCTTGAGGGCGGCTTCCAGTCCCCAGACCGAAACCTCGATGAAGTCCTCGCTGTCGCGGTGGTGGGGCTGAAGGTCTCCACGCTCCTGCACCGTGATCAGGTGCTTGGCGGCGATCTCGAAGAGCTTCTTGTCGATTCCGGTCAGCGGATGCTCGGCTCTGAAAATGTCCTGCTCGACCTTTGCAAGTGCGGTGGTGGTGTTTGCAAGTGCCTGCGCTCTGCTGATTCCGAAAAGCTCAAGGCAGTCTGCATCGGTCATTCCCTCAAGGGCTGTCTTGCTGTTCTGCAGCATCTTCAGCTTCTGGGCTGCGGCTTTCATTTCCTTCTTGGTCATGGTAGTTACCTCCGTGTTTTGTATTCGGCGGGCGTTCTGCCCTTCCGTTGTGTCACATATTACCATGATCTCTCCGGAATAGCAAGCGGCTAAATGTACAGAACAGAATCGGCGTATCTACGTCCTTTGTTGTACATTCTACACCACGCCGTGGCAGCCCCGAAGGGCTGATAATCAGCCCTCGTCCGGTGGAAGCCATGCTCCTTTTTCTTCATCGAAAAGGTAATAATAAGGCACTCTCCAGTAATCACTCATTAAGGAAGCAACGCTCTTGTGTGTCACCGCAGGCTGCAGCGGTTCTTTTCGGTCACGGTGGTAGGCTATCGTCACGCCATCTGCAGGCTTTTCATAGCTGTGCGGTTCGTCAGCATTCGGTGCAATGCGTTCGCCAAGGACGCTGATGTCTCCAAGGGCAAGCAGTGCCTTGACCTTTTCTGCGGTGTTGTAATGCTCGGTCAGGATCGGCATCTGGTAGTCGGGATAGCCGTTCCAATGGCAGTAAATCGTTTCCGTGGTTCCGTCCTTATGCAGGATGCCGATTCTTGAATTGGTACTCATGTTCATTTCCTCCATGTATTTTTGCGGTAAGCCCTTCCCGAAGGAAGGGCATCCGCTGTCTGCGTTCATGCTCTTTTCACATCAACCAGCCACTCGGCTTCCTTGTGAGCGATGCCCGTTGCCTTCTCGGTGATGCTGCTGTCCTCGTCGATGTAATGCAGCCCCTTGCCGACCTTGACGAATCGCGCATCCTCGTAGCCCTCGATGATGGTGCGGTACACATAACCGCTGCGGCTTTCGCCGTTGTAGCTCTTGCCGTCCCAGCCGTTGAAGGTAAAGGTGATGCGTTCGGCGGTCTTGCAGAAGAGGCTCTCGAAGTCCTCGCGGCTGATCGCCGTGTTTGCATCGGTCAGGTTCAGGTGTTCTCTCAGTGTCCAAGGTTTCATGGTAATTCCTCCGTTTTGGTGTATTCGGTGCGGTTTCCCGTTCCGTTGTGTAGCATATTACCATACCTTGCCGAGTATATCAAGCGGCTAAATGTACAGATCATGGGCGTATTTGTGCTGTTTCTTGTGTACATAACCCTTGGTAGTACAGCCCCCGAAGGGGCTGCTCACCGTTTCACCGATTATTCGCCGTCATCGAAGGGGTCGAATCCGAACATCTCAATATTCATTCTGCGCTGTTCCTTGCGGAATGCATCACCGTACTTTTTGAGGTGTTCCTCGTATCCTGCCGCATCCATTTCCCTGAGCAGATTTTCGGGGAATTCATAAAGGGGATACCGGCAGAATCCGCTGTACCCAAATACCGGCGAACCGAAACGCTCATAGGGCTTTGCACCGATGCTCTGCAGGAATTCTTCTGCTCCCGGATTGTTGTTGGTGTCGATGAATGCACAGTTCGGCGGCATCAGCGAGTTGTTACCGATTGAATTGCCGATGTTCACCGAAAGCGTCACTTCAAATTCGTCATCTTCCGCGGTGGCAATGACCGCCAGAACCATCGGGTCGGAAAGGTAATCCGCCACCTTCATGTACACCTTGTAACCGTTCATGTCATAGAATTTTGCCATTTTTGAATCCTCCAAAAGAATGTAATTCCGAGGTTTTCCCTTCGGTAGCGACATTATAACTCTACTCGTGCATAATAGCAAGCGGCTAAATGTACAGATCGGGCGTATCTGCGCCGTTTTCTGTACATATTATGCCATGCCCACAGGAGGCTCGCAAACGCGCCGTGTGAAGGGCTTCTGCCGAAGGGTAAGTTATCCGCTGCCGTCCGGAAAAGCCCCACACAGGCGAACGTGGCGCAAGTGTGCGGCGGTCAGCCGAGCTGTTTCAAGCACCATTCAACTGCATGACCGCCGTCCGGAAACGGATTCGTGGCTACAGTTATTAGCTTCATCCCGCACTCCCAGAAGACTGTATCATCTTTTTCCTCATGAGTAAATTTGTAAACTGCCGCCTCAAAGCCGTTATATGTATCAGCAATTGCTAAAACATAATCACCGTACTTTAGGGCTGCACCCGCGCCAATGCAATGAATGTCCCACAGTCCCTGCATTGTAGCACTTTCATCCCAAGGATACTTGCTCATATTCCACACTCCTTTTCCTGCTGCATCCATTCATCGCAGGTAAGTACTTCTTCGATCATGCGCTCCATGCTCTTGCCGTTGGGATTCAGTTCGGCAAACAAGCGGTGCGTGATTTTTTCGGCTTCCGCACGGTCGTAACCTTTGGCTTCGATCCGCTTCAGCACATACATAAAATTTGCGTAGGTCTTGTTTTGATTGCTCTCATTTTGATTCACCACACCTTATGCTCCGGTATTTCGATTTCATCCTGTTTCTGCTGACCTTCTTCGGTATCAAGATCGAGTAACTCAACATCGGTGTCTTTTTCAGTGCTGAAGATTTCCTGCACCAGACCGCCCTCGACCACGATCACAATTCTCGCCATGCTGCTCACCTCCGTTCGGTTTCGCTTGTGGGGCAGGCGGTGAAGCCCGCCCCTGTGCGGCTAATTCTCATTTGATTTCAAAAAGGATACCCTTGGTTTCCTCGTACTGCTCCTCGCCCCAGCGCAGGGCTTTCTTTGTGACGGTATGCAGCCCCTTCATCGTGCAGCCCTCGGCGGTGTATCCGTAAAGGTCATCCATCAAGCCTGTCGATTTTGTGGTGACTGTGAATTCCTTTACTCCGAGCTTGCGGAGCGTTTCAATGAAATCGTGGTATTCACGCTCCCAGCAGTAGTCACTCATCTCGAATTCATCGTTGTCGTTCTCCCTGTGATTTTTGAAAACCCAGTAGGCTTTCATCTCGCCGCTGCTGTAGGGGTACGGTCCTGCCGCCTTTTCCTCGGCGTACCATGCGTCCATCTCCGTACTGTCGTTGCCGTGGTTCTTGATGATCTCCTGCTTGCGTTCCGCACGCTCTTTCTTGGCTCTCTCGTATGCGGCGCAGCGGAAGGTCATCTCGTCAAAGTAAGTAGTGTTCATGGTGGTTTCCTCCTGTTTTCGGTTTGTTTTCGCCTTTCGGCATGACACATATTCGCTCTTTTTCGGCGAAAAGTCAAGCACATTCGGCTTTTTTATGTGTAGAACATATCAGCGTTTTTCTGGCTTTATCTGGTGTATTTATCTGCTTGGTGCGGGGAAAGGAGGATGGGCTCACCAGCCCATCTCCCTGTAGTAGTCTCCCTCGTCTTCGCAGGCTCTGAGGTAGCCTTCCTCGAATGCGGCATCGTCATCGTAGATTTCCGTTTCGTAGTCGATGTTCAGAAGCTCCTCGAATTCCGTTCCCTGCTTGGCAGCGTCCTTTCTTGCAAGCTCCTCTGCGTTCTCCTCGATCCATGCGGTGAACTCGTCATCGCTGTATCCGTCGTTTTCAACCTCAAGCTCGATCTCGTACTCGGCATCCGCCCAAGTGATGACCGCCTTTGTGATGTATTCCTCTTCGTTCCAGTTGGGCTTTCCTGCCTTTGCTCTTGCCAGTGCCATTCTGTAGCTGATCATGTTCTTTTTCCTCCAAATTTCGTTGTTTTCCGCTTGTGGGCTCTGCCCCTTGCGTTGTGTACATATTACCGTCTTTCAAGCGATAAGTCAACGAATAAAAGCACCAGAGATGTACTTTTTTATTTGTCGGATAGTGTACATATTATGGCTGTATTTCAGCGGCACAGGAGGCTCACATCTGCACCGTGTTCTGCCCGGAAACCGACCGATAAGCAAAGCGGTGCAGAGCCATGAAGCCCCACACCGTTTGCCGTGTGCGTTACTGCATTATCCTGTTGTTCTCTGCGGCTTCCGCTGCGCTCAGGATCGCCGTCTGCATTTCCTCCGGCAGAAAGCCGATGCTCTCGGCTGTACCGCAGATCGGGCAGATCAGCGTTTCATTGTCCTTTCGGGACAATGCCGGCGGTGCGGTATATGTTCTTCCGCATCTCGGACAAGTGCGCTCCTTTTCCATCATTTCACCCCCTTTGCACTGCGCTCATATGCTTCAAATAAGAACTCCGGGTCAAATCCGAAGGTTCTGTATCCTTTTACGCAAGTCCAGAAATACCGTGGATGCGGTTCTCCGAGCCTGCGGTTTTCACGCATGATGTAGACAAAACCGTTCGTCTGGATCGTTCTTCCGCTTTTGGTACGGAACACCGGCAGGCGAATCTCCTGCTTGTAGTAGCAGACCGGGCAGCCTTCGTATCGGTCAAGCGTGCGCTCATGCTCTGCGCTGACCTCCCATACCGCAATCGGAACAACGCCGTCTGCCTTGGGCTCAATGGTAAGGTAGTATCCTGTTTTGCTGCCCTTGAACAGCAGCTCGTAGCCTTCAAGAAGTCCCGTTCCGATGGGCTTTGCGCCGGGGCATCGGTGTTCCATCTGCTTGCGGTTCAGATTGCTGCCGTAGGCTATGTAGTATCTTTTCTTGCTCATGATATCGTCCTCCGTTCAGGTTTTGGGCGGCGTTCCGCCTGCCGTTGTGTAGCATATTACCATACCCTGCGGAGGATAGCAAGCGGCTAAATGTTCAGATCATAACGGGCGATTTTTTGCTGTTTGTTGTGTATAATGTACCTTGCCGTAATTTGCGCCCTGTCGCGCCGTGTGGGGCAAGCACCGAAAGGGGGATAACCGTAGGAGGAAACCCGCCAAAGCCCCACACGGGCGAACGTGGCGCGTTTGTGCGCGTTTTACGCTTCGGTCATGGCTTCATTCCTTGCCTGTTCCAGAATGGCGGTATCCAGCCCGTTCATCTCGTAGCCCAAGCGGATCACATCGTAATAATAAGGGCTGGGCGGTCGGATGCCCTTGTTGTTCATGATGTAGACCATTGCATCAACGGTTTTGCCGTTCAGCTCGACCTGCACCGTTTCTCTGCGGTAAAGGTGCGGGTAGCCCTCGTAGCGGTCAAGCGGACGCTCATCGGAAGGCTTGATGTCCCAGAGCAGAACAGGCACACTGCGGTCGGGGTCAGGCTCGATGGTAGCCACACCGTTGAATACCAAGCGGTAGCCGTGAAGTACACTCGTGCCGAGAACCTCTGCTGCAGGGCAGCGTTTTTTCATTTGCTCGATGTGAAGATTCGAGCCGTAAGCTAAGTAGATCATTTTGAAAACCTCCTTTTTGATTTGAAAGGCAATACCCTTCTACCACCGAAAACCCGCCGAAGCGGGAAGTCGGTAGCGGGAGGCTGTTGCCTTAATGCCCGCTGCGCCAAGCGCTGTTGCCCTCGAAGTTGCGCATGAAGTATTCTCTTGCGGTCTTGAATTCGTCCCCGATGAATCCGAGGCGGAGCATCCAGCAGCGGAATGCGTAGGCTTCGTTTTCGGTCTGCTGTTTCTTGGGGCTTGCGCTCCTCAGCTCCTTTGCCATCTGGCTCATTGCGAGGCAAAGCTGAATCATCGCCTTGAGCTGTCCTGCGTGAAGTCCGCCCTTGCGGTCTTCTGTTTCCTCGTCGAAGTTGAAGCAGCGGAATTCAATGGTGTGGTAGCGGTTGAAATAACTATGAAGATTTAACATTCTGTATCGTGTAGATGAGTAGTGGCTTGTCTGCGTCGGCCCGTTGTACCAGCATCTTGCAAGTGCCTCGGTGGTCTTGGGCTTCTGCTTGTTGATCCGCTCAAGGAAGGCGGGGTCAACCGTCTTGCAGAATCTGCTCTGTCTGTAGCTTTCGATTTCAATTGCCTTGGTGAGCTGGTCTTCGTGGCTTGCCATGATGTTTACTAAGTTGCGGATGGTCTGCGGTGTGTGTCCGTCTCCGCCAATGTGGATGTGAACTCCGCATCCGCGTGAAGGGCAGCTCTTCCCACCGCGCTTGCGGAGGACTCTGATGAGTCCCTGCAAAAGCTCCATGTCCTCGTAGTGCAGGACCGGTGTGACCATCTCGCACTTGCTGCGGTCGGGGCCTGCGATGCTGACGTCCTTCTGGAACTTCCACTCTCTGCCCTGTGCGTCCCATGCGCTCCATGCGGAGTAGCCGTTGCAGTAGGCTGTGTCACCGAAGCGGTTTGTTCCGAAGAACTCTGCGGCTGCCTTGGCGGCTGCTCGGCGGGTGATGCTGTTCATCTCAACCTCGACCCCGAAGGTCTGTGTCTTTGCCTTTGCGATGGTGTTCTCTGTTCTTGCGCTCATTGTAGTTTCCTCCTGAAAATGTTTTTTGTGGTTTTTCTGGGGTTTTCCCCTTTCGGTAGTCACATATTAACTCTTTTCGGAGGATATATCAAGCGGCTAAAAGTACAGAATATCGAGGAAAACACAGCCTTCACATCTGGTGTATTTACACCCTTGATATACTTGCTTTTTTATGGTATACTTGGTTACGATGAAATAGGATCTCTTATTTTTCGGAGCTCCCAGTACCGTTCAAAATGATGTATCGGTCAACCTCTTCGCAGAGCGCCAACGAGCTGCCGTTCTCCCACTTCATATGAATTCCGCCGGCATCGTCCACATAATCGACCACGCCCTCGGTATGCGGCGGGACGGGATGCGGGTCATCGTACATCTCAAGCAGGTGGATTCTTGTCCCTGCGGGATATTTTTCCCGCAGGGCTTTCAACTGTTGCTCATTCGGAAACTGCATCTTCTGATTCCTCCTCCGAATTCTGTGCGGCTTTGGCTGCTTCACGCTTTGCCTTCTGCTTGGCTTCCCAGCGTGTGCGACCCTCGTCATCTCGGAAAGCAGAATTTCCTGAAAGTGCTGTCATGAGCCGATTGCGGTCAGCCTTGCAGTCTTTGCCGTTCAACCCAAGTCGGATCAGCCATACTCTGAGCGAATACTTCTCGTTGCTGTCATCGACATCCTTTGCCTGTACTCGCTTCTGCGTGATCGCCATGCTGTTCATGGCTCCTGCGAGTTTCATGAAGGTCTGCACATAGTCGGCATCCTTTGCTGTTCCGAAGCCGTCAAAGATGAGCTTGTCATCATCGAAGGAAATGCCGGTCAGCGGCGGATTGCTTTCATTCCATTCTCTGATGTAAGTAATCAGTTCATTGACGCTGCGGAAAGTCTTGTCTTCAAGGATGGCATCTGCAAGGCTCTTGTCGGCGAAGAAGTTACCGCCGGTCGCCTTGCTCAGAAGGCTGCCCCTCGAATGGATCATGCAGATGAGGTTTGTGATGCTCTGCACTGTATGTTCCGCAAGCGGAAAGCTGATGCTTGCGTTCAGCGGGAATCCGCTGCCTGTCTCAGCATTTTCGCTATCCTCACCCTCATAGCCTGCGTCTGCAAGTCCGTCCAGAACCTGCTCGACCAGTTCGGTGTCGCTGCGGTCGCCGAAGCTGAGAACTCCGTCCTTGTCCATTCGGAAGAATGCGACTTCGTAGGCGAAGGTTGGTGCGCCGAGGTAGTGAACATCCTCCTTCAGCATCTCAGCGATCTTCTGCATCAGTGTTTTGCGCTCGGACTTTTCAATGTTAAACCTAATCTCCATATGTTTACGCTCCTTTTCATTTATGCCGTTCCGACCGCCCTGTGCGGTAGGCTGCGGCTTTTTGTAGTCACATATTACCGCCTTTTGCACCGGAATGCAAGACTGTAAAACGGAGAATGTACGGGGAAGATATCCGCATATGTTTGTGCATATCACGGATATCTTCCGAAGAACAGCTTACATAGTATCAGTCTGTTCACAATTTGCTGCATGAGGCTCGGAATCCTGAGCCGTCCATGCAATGCTGGAGAGGATAAAGTACGGAATCGGAAGTGAAATGCCGTTTCCCCATAATTTGTATTCGGCACTGTCCGTATACGGATCAGCCAGCCATTTTCGGATCTGCTTCTCGGTTTTCGGTTTGCCTTTTGGATTTGTGAGCTGCCGCCATGTTTCCCAGACCTCCGTCCAGAAAGTAATCTCCTCATCGGAAGGGTCGGGGTCGGCAAGGTCGGCGCACCACCAGTCGGGAAATCCCTGCAAACGGGCGCACTCTACCGGAGTCAGACGGCGAACGATATACACCGGCTCGTCATTCGGCAGGTCATTCACAAGCGGCGGGTCTTTCCAGTCGGAAGCGACCAGTGTGTTTGCCTGTTCATGGGCGGCTACCGTATGATGCGAGTTTTTGCTTGTGCTGTAGTGGTCGGCTTCGGGTGCTGCTACTGCGTGATGGTCGGTCGCATTGAGCGTAAAGCAAACACCCTCGTTGATTCCGTCACCCTGTGGGCCGTTCTTGTCGGCTCTGCCGATCATTGATCCTTGCAGGGAGAATGTTTCGGGCATCATGACAGCCTGCTGATTATCTCCGGCATTTGCACGGAGCGTACCGCTTTTGCCGTCGCTGTAGATGTGACCGCCGACTCTCGATGCAGCCCCCGGTTCAAGAGCAACAACAGCGACACCTCCGTGGTTTGAGTCAGGTGCGTTTTCACTCGTGTCAAGACATCGGGAGATCTCCGTCTGGTAACAGTGACCTCTTGCGTTTTTCGTGCCGTCCGATGTAAAACGCACATCGAATGTCTCCGGTGCAGGAGCGACAACACAGATGCCGCCTTGTGCCGACGTTACTGCGTTTCCGCCGCTTTGGTCGAGCGTTCTGCTTGTAGTCGCTTCATAGAATCCACTGTGTGGATTGTCCGACATCATCGCATTGGAGTGCTTGCTACATACACCGAAGGCTTTGATTTCCGGCTGAAAGAGCGTCTGGTCATTGTTGGTAGCAAGAGTAGCGGATTTATCGGTCTGCCAGATAGCTCCCTTCCCGCCATTTCCACCACCGCAGCGGATTTTCAGCGTGATCGGCTCTGCTACAAGCGGTACATTTCCGCCTCCTGTTCCGGCTCTTCCGGTGAGCGTCTGACACTTCTCATCGTCTCTGACATCAACTCTTCCATCCGCAGGATGATTCTCGACCACAAGGGGCTGATTATTGCCGCCCATGCCGTAGGTAGCGGTCACGGGCTGTGCCACATCCAGAGGACCTTTGAATCGGGTGTCCATGCCATGATTCTCATAAAGCTCCATTGCCGCCGGAACAACACCGGCTCTCAGTGTAGGAGATACTTCCTCCTCGTAGCCGATGCTGCGTGCTTTTGCACTATGCTCTGTGGAAAAGCTTGCCGCCTGCAGAACACCGTTTCTTCCGGTAGACATCCCGCAGTTTACACCGAGCGTTGCTGCGGTATCATCGGTAACCGCTGCGTTGTAGCCGTCAATGCCGACTGCGTGAAGTACCGCCGGATGATTGCCGTGATCCTGTGCCACAAGTGCGAGAGCTTTATCTTCCGTGAGTCCGACACCCGCCGTGCCCTGACAGTTTACGCAGAGGGTTCCACCTCCAGCGTCAGACCGCCTGCCTGCCGTTCCAGTGCTTTCTTCAGCACCTCCGGCAACTCCTTGCCACGCACGGAAGCCCTGCGGAGTATACCCAGACACGCCTTCGGACTTAAATAATACTTCTCCGGCACTTCCGCCAGCAAAATCTGCGACAAGGTAGATTCTTGCTCTTCGCTGGGGGACACCCCAGTATTGAGCGTCGAAAACTCGGTAAGCCACGCTCCATCCGTCTCCCAGAAATACGTCTGATTTTGCCCATCGGTGATTCGCAGGCGCAGGCACCTCGATCCCTTTTTCTTTAACTCCGATAACTGCTTCGAGGACAGCTTTGAAGTCGTTTCCTCCGTTGGAGGAGAAGGCGCCGGGGACATTCTCCCAGACGCAGTATCGCGGATATTCTCCATTTGTTGCATCCCTCATTTCTTTGATGATGCGGATTGCCTGAAAGAACAGGTTGGAACGGTCACCGTCATGGATTCCCGCACGCTTGCCCGCGATAGACAAATCCTGACACGGACTGCCGAATGTGATGATATCCACCGGCGGCAGCTCTGCGCCGTTCAGCTTACTCACATCACCGTAATGCTTCACGCCCGGAAGCCGTCTGTGCGTTACCAGAATCGGGAACGGTTCGATCTCGCTGCTCCACTTCGGCTCGATCCCTGCAAGGATACCGCCGAGAGGAAAGCCGCCCGATCCGTCAAACAGGCTTCCGAGCGTCAACTGTTTGTTTTTCATTTTACCTCCGATCTCAGACGTACTCGATGCGCCTGTCATTTTTCTGAAATACAAGAAAATAACTGTGGTATTTTCGACTGTGCTTCTGATTCCGCTGCCAGCCTGCGACCAGACGGCTTTTCGCAAGCAGGATGAACAGGTCTTTCGGATAGAAACCGATCCGCACCGCTTCGTTCATAATAAACACATGGCTCATATACTGCCTGCCGCTGCTAACCTTGTCCTGACACTTAAATATCAGGATGCCGTTTGGTTTCAGTACACGATAGGCTTCCGTCAGCATATCGCAGTAGCATCGGTGCAGGCTTTTTTCATCGGGATATACACCGAAACGCCTGTTGATGATATTTCCGTCTGCGGCAGTCAGCGATTTACCTTTGGTTGCCAGAAACGGCGGGTCGAGCATCATGCAGGAGATACTGCCGTCCACAAGCGGAAGATGCCGAGCATCCGCTTCGGTTACACCCTCGCATTGAGGATTTATATCAAAGCGGAGCGCAGGAGCATCGACTCCGGTATTCCGATAGAAAGCCCCTGTGCTGAAGGTCGGATCACAGTCGATCTTTCCCTCCGGCACATGGAGTCTCAGAATGTTGCGGATGATCTCTCCCTGATCGCAGCCGATGCTTTTAATTAGTTCAGGCATCGGTTGCATTCCGGCAGAGTGCGATGAAATCCTCTCTGATCTGTTCTTTGTATGCTTCCGCCACCGCAGGAATCTCATACGAATACACAGGTCTGCCGATGAATCCCGACAAATAGCGGTACAGATGACCGAGATCATTACCCTTTAGCATGGAAAAACCTGTGTAGGCTGTCACGATTGCACATTCCCGTTTTGTCATCCCGCACCTCCCAGCATCTGCTCACGGGCTTTGGTGTAAAAATCCCTGCTGACCTCAAATCCGTAGCTGTGTCTGCCGAGTTCCCGTGCCGCACGCAGCGTAGAGCCGGAACCGGCGCACGGGTCAATGACCACATCGCCCTCATCCGTGAAAATCTCAATCAGGCGTTTCAGCACAGAGATTGGTTTCTGCGAAGGATGTATCTTCGGGATATCCTTACCGTCACGCACCCAATCGAAATGGTCGAAGATCATGTGCCGCTTGCCGTCTGCATCGGTGTTGCGGAACTTCGGCAGCTTACCCCGATACAGCACCAGCGCATATTCCGTAGCACCCACGATTCTCATGTTGGCTTTCAGCACCTGCGGACTGTAATTCTTCATAAAGCACAAAAACTGGTAGTGCTTAAAGCCGTATTTCTCCGCCTGTCGGATAACCTCCGGAACCTGCTGGAACGCACAGAAGACGACCATACAAGGTGCGTCTTTTTCGCCTTTGGACGGCTCTTTTTTGAGCAGTCGGTTACAGAAAGCGAAATACTCAGCAATGTTAAAGCTGTAATCCGTATGGAATGCTGCCTTGTGAGCCTTGTTGCTTTCACCGTTCTGATTGTCTCCGTCCACATACCAGTCCGGACGGCTGGCATAGAAATCCGAGCCGATGTTGTAAGGGATGTCTGCTATGACAAGCTGTGCCTTCGGAATGCTGTAGCATTTGTAATTCTGGAAGTTATCGTGTATGAGAACGCACTTCACATCACTCAACTGCATCACCATCCTGCGGCATTTCAGCGACCACCTCTGCAAACGACAGCTTCTGACCGTCACGGAGAACATATGCAACCTCGGCGGTCTGCTTTTCCTGACACCAAGCGAGATACCTTTTCACTATGACATCCACGAATTTCGGATCAAGCTCGATGCCGCGGCAGACACGGTCTGTTTCGTAGCAGGCAATCAGCGTGGAGCCGGAGCCGAGGAACGGATCGAGGACGATGCCGTTTGTCATGGTGCTGTTCTTGATGGGATACGCCATCAGCGGGATCGGTTTTGTGGTCGGATGGTCAGGACTGCTTTTCGGCTTGTCATACTCCCAAACGGTCGTCTGCTTGCGGTCGGCATACCACTGGTGCTTGCCCTTCTGCTTCCAGCCAAACAGACACGGCTCGTGAATCCACTGATAAGGGCTGCGTCCCAGCACGAGAGAATTTTTCTTCCAAATACAACAGCCGGAAAGCTGGAAACCTGCATCCTTAAACGCCTTGCGGAAGTTCAGCCCCTCGGTGTCAGCGTGCCATACATAAATGCTGCCGTCATCGGCAAGACTGTCATACATACACTTATAAGCGGAAAGCAGAAAATTATAGAAATCGCTGTCGCTCATGTTGTCGTTCATGATCTTGCCGGCAGTTTCCTCAACATCGACATTATAAGGGGGATCCGTCAGCACAAGATTTGCTTTCTGTCCGTCCATCAGCTTTGTGTATGTCTCTGCAACTGTACTGTCACCGCAAATGACTCTGTGCCTGCCGAGAATCCAGATATCTCCCGGCTTGGAGAATGTCGGCTTCTGAAGCTCCTCCTCGACATTGAAGTTGTCCTCGGAGACCTTTTTGTCATGCACCGCATTGAAAAGCTGCTCGATCTCCGGCGGTTCAAAGCCTGTCTTGCCGAGGTCGAATTCGCTGTTCTGAATATCCTCCAGCAGTTCAGCGAGAAGGTTCTCGTCCCATGCGCCCGTGATTTTGTTCAGGGCGATGTTCAGAGCTTTCTCTCTGACCTTGTCCACATCGACCACCGCACACGGTACCTCGGTGTAGCTGAGTGCCATTGCTACGGTCAATCTCTGATGACCGCCGATGATGGTCATGTCCGCATTGACAACCAGAGGATCGGCAAAGCCGAATTCCTCGATGCTGTTTTTGATCTTTTCGTATTCCTTGTCGCCGGGCTTCAGCTTCTTGCGCGGGTTGTATTCCGCAGGCTTCAGTTCGGAAACGGGAATCATACGCAGTTCTGCTGTTTTCATGTCATTCCTCCCGTATATACATCTGCCGCAACTCTGCGGCTCGTTTAGTATTCGCATCCTTCAGTGCCGTCACATCACGAAGCGTCTGCTCTGTCACAGGCTTGCCTTTCAGCTTTTCGGCAAGCGTCCGGTATTTGCGGATGCTCCGGCGGAGTGCCGCATCGGTCACTGACACGATATACGCCTTGCCGCAGTAATCGCAGTTGAAGTAGCTGTATTTGATCTCGCCCTCACGCTGCGTTTTGGGCTCCGGCGCAAAGGCACAGCCGTAGGAATCGCAGCGAACATTCTGTTTTGTCATAGCGGCTTGCCTCCCTTCAGCCTGAGTATCCGCTGATTCCGACTGCCTCTGAATGCAAGTGAGATATCCTTTTGCTCCGGCAAAAACGGACCGTCAACAAGTACATCAACATAGCAGAGAATCTCTCTGCCTTCCAGTTGTTCGTAGGTGTATCCGGTATACAGCCAAGTGTCCGAATTCGGAGATTCTCGCTTGATTCGCCGGAGCAGCGGAAGCAGAACTTTTTCGTTTTCTTCCTCGCACGGTTCACCGCCGAGAACAGAAAATCCCTGTATCCACGAGGGACGCAGGGCTTCGATGATCTCATCTTCTGTTTCTTTTGTAAACGGTTGACCGTAGCTGAAATCCCACGCTTCGGGATTATGGCAGCCGCTGCAGTGATTCCGACATCCGGACACAAACAGTGACACACGCACACCGTCACCGTTGGCTATGTCATTTTTATTCAGACCGCAGTAATTCACAGATGCATCACCCTGTCCTTTATTTCAGCTGTGCGCCCCTGATTCCAGAACTGCGTTCCGAGGTATCCGCAGGTGCGGCGGCATACATTCATTGTTCGCTGATCACGGTTGCCGCAGTTCGGACATTCCCATATCAGCTTACCTTCTTCCTCGGTGATCTGTATCTCTCCGTCATAGCCGCATGCCTGACAGTAATCTGATTTGGTATTCAGCTCCGCATACAGGATCGTTTCGTAGATATGCCGCATCAAAGCGAGTACCGCAGGGATATTGTTTTGAAGATTCGGTACTTCTACATAGCTGATCGCACCGCCCGGAGATAGTTCCTGAAACTCTGCCTCAAAAGTCAGCTTGCTGAATGCATCAATCGGTTCGGTCACATGAACATGGTAGCTGTTTGTGATATAGCTCTTATCCGTCACATGAGGAATGATGCCGTGTCTACGCTGGAGGCACTGAGCGAATTTGTAGGTAACACTCTCCATTGGAGTGCCATACAACGAGAAGCTGATATTTGTTTCAGCTCTCCATGCCGCACACTTCTCATTCAGGAATTTCATCACTGCAAGTGCAAACGCTTTTCCGTCCGGCTCTGTATGTGAACAGCCTGTCATACGGTATGTCATTTCTGCGATGCCTGCATAGCCGAGAGAGATGGTGCTGTAGTTGTTATACAGCAGTTCATCAATGACCTCGCCGTCCTTCAGCCTTGCCAATGCACCGTTCTGCCAGAGGATCGGTGCAACATCGGAAGGAGTACCCATGAGCCGCTCATGCCTGCACATCAGTGCCTTGAAGCACAGGTCGCAGCGTTCGTTCAAAAGCTGCCGGAATTTTTTCATATCGCCGTCGGAGGAACATGCCACATCAACAAGGTTTATCGTAACTACACCCTGATTGAAACGCCCGTAATACTTGTGATCGTCCGAAGGCGTGAGAAAACTTCGGCAGCCCATGCAGGCATACACATCACCCTTCAGCTGTTTCATCACCTTGGCGGAGATATAGTCGGGAACCATGCGCTTTGCCGTACACTTGGCGGCAAGCTCAGTCAGGTAGTAATATTTTGTTCCGGGTTGGATATTGTCTTCATCGAGAACATATATCAGCTTCGGGAATGCCGGCGTGATCCAGACGCCCTTTTCGTTTTTCACACCTTCGATACGCTGAAGCAGCGTTTCTTCGATGATGAGTGCAAGGTCATCTCTGGTCTGTCCCTCCGGCACCTCGTCCAGATACATGAACACCGTCACAAACGGAGTCTGCCCATTGGTGGTGAGCAATGTATTTATCTGATACTGTATCGTCTGCACGCCGCGCTTGACTTCACGGCGGACTCGCTTTTCGACGATGGCATCCAGTCCGTTATCGGACAGTTTGCAGATACCGTTCATTTCGTCAATGACCTCTGCCCGAATCTTCTGCCTGCTGACATCCACGAAAGGCGCAAGGTGTGCAAGACTAATCGTCTGACCGCCGTACTGATTCGATGCGACCTGCGCAATGATCTGTGTTGCGATGTTGCAGGCAGTGGAAAAGCTGTGCGGCTTTTCGATCATTGTACCGGATACCACCGTGCCGTTCTGAAGCATATCCGCCAGATTCACCAGACAGCAGTTGTGCATCGGCTCTGCGATATAGTCAAGATCGTGTACATGGATGATACCCTCATCATGAGCGGCGATCACATCTGCCGGGAACAGGAAGCGCCGACAGATGTCTCTGCTGACTTCGCCCGCCATATAGTCCCGTAGCGTGCTGTTGATGATTGGGTTCTTATTGGCGTTCTCCTGTTTTGCCTCCTCGTTGTTGCGTTCGAGCAGGCTCAGGATTTTGCCGTCCGTCGTGTTCATCCTGCGCTGCTGTTCATGCAGCAGTCTGTATTCGCTATAGTGCCGTGCAAGTTTGTACGCTTCGGCCTTGTCCAGTTCATCAAGTACCATGTCCTGGACTTCCTCGACATGGACAGGTCTTGCAAGTGTGTGACATCGTTTTTCTACATTACCGACAATGAAGCCGATAGCAGTATCACTGATCATGTCATCGACCTCTGCATTTGCGGCTGTAATTGCAGCTCGTATCTTTTCACAGTCATAAGGGACTTCTCGGCCGTCCCGTTTGATGAGCTTCATGCTGTATCCATCATCTCCTCCTCGGCTTCATTCAGTAGTTCATCGCAGGTCTTCCTCAGATATTTCCTGCACTGGCTGTTCAGGATATCCAGAACCACCGACTGCTCATCGGCTGTCAGTTCAATGCCGTACATACTCTCATTGTCATCCGCATAGGAATTGACAACGATAAAGGTGATGCTGCTGTCAAGCTGACACTGCTGATTCTCTCCAGACAGACGGCAGATGCCGATGTAGAAGTCGTACCACGCATCGTTGTCCACCTCATCGGTTTTGCCATCCCTCGGATGTGTTGGGAGATATCCCTTTTCCATTCAGATGTGGTCAGCGACCTCTGCAAGAGCGTCCGTTGCTACGAGCATAAATTCTACAGTCGGGATGCGGCAGGGATATGTGTCATACATCTCATCGCTGCCGAACATGACCTCGGCGTTCCCGTCAAGCTGTATTGCTTCACGAATGAAGTTTTCTGTCAGCGTCATGTTTTTCATCCTCCTGCATCGGACACCAGCCGTCATATGGACAGTGACCGCAGTTCTTGTAGTGGCACTTGCCATCATGCTTGATGATCGAACTGATCCAGATTGCGTGGATCATGATAATGACCATCATGTAGGTAAGGCTCAGAATAGCTATGAGCATTTTCATTCCTCCATAGTTTTTTTCAAAAGGCAATATCGTGTGCGGCAACGTCCGGAGCAGAATCGTTTTCTTCTTCCGGTTTTTGGCTGTATCAGCTTTGCGCCGCATACCGGACAGCATCCGTTTTGTTCACACCAGATCGGATAATTCAGCTTTGTGAGTTCGCAGGAACCAGCAAGCCCGTGCGCTTTACAGAAAAGCTGTACCTGATTGATTTTCAAGCCGAGCGATTTTGCAATTGTCCTGTATCCGATGCCCTGCATACGCATTGCCCTGATTTGTTCCTTCTGCGTTTCCGTCATATGCTATCACCTCGGAATCGCCGTTGATTTGCAGTTTTTGGTGTCCACACCGGCTCCGCCAAGACCGCAATTTCAAAATGCGGTAAAATGCTAAAAACGGGCTGTTTTCATCATGTTTTGCGTGAAAAATCGCCGTTTTTCTATATTGTTCTTAACGAAACTCTGTATGTACCGCACCGCCGCAGTTTTGTGCAGCGGTGATAAGGAAAGTACGATAATTCAATGTTTTTGCAGCCTTATCGATGATTATCGTACTCAATGATTTGTAGTTGTTAGGGACCCAGATGACCGGGGGCCTTGCAATTTTGCGAATTTTCGTGAAAAAGGGGCCGACGGTCTTGTGCTGCCCTCATTTTAGAGATTTCGACCCGCCCCCGGAGGGGCACCCCAGCCCCCAGGCCCCGCCCCATAGGTACACCCCTGAGCCACAGTCAATACTTGTACTCAGGGGTGTGATCCTCGTTTCGGGTCTTGATGCTGTGGTGACGATGGCAGAGGCTCTGCCAGTTGCTCTGATCCCAGAAGAGAGCACTGTCTCCTCGGTGCGGCTTGATGTGATCGACATCGGTCGCCTTGACGTAGCGGTCTTGCTTCAGGCACTCCACACACAGCGGATGTGTCTCAAGGTAACGCTTGCGGGCCTTGTTCCATGCAGTGCCGTAGCCTCGGCTGCCTGCTGACCGTGTGTCCTCCGGGTGGAGGGAACGGTGCTTGTCACAGTACTTCGTACCGTAGGGAACGAGTGCCGCACAGCCGGGATGCCGGCATGGTGTGTTCGGTCTGCTTGGCATTGTCTCTGCCTCCTCTCTGTCTTTGTGTTTGGTAAGGGGCGGTCAGTCCCGCTTGGTTGATAGTAGGTTTGTGGTCGGTCTGAACAACGCCCCTCATATACTGTCGTGGGAGAGGCGATTTTACACCCCCACACTGAAAAATTTTTCAAATTTATTGTGGAATGCTCACTTCTCCCACGGAAGCTCCTGTTTTCCGAAGTGCCCGTAAGCGGAAACAGCGTTATAATCCACATCAAGAAGTCCCAGACCTTCAATGATGCCTCTCGGCGTGAGATCATAATTCTCACTAACATACTGGTTGATGAACTCTGTATCCTGATGTTCCGTGCCAAAAGTCTCTACATACACGGATACGGGCTCTGCCACACCGATGGCGTATGCGATCTGCACCTCTGCCATATCCGCATATCCGGCGCTGACGATATCCCTTGCGATTTTTCTCGCCGCATACGCACCACTGCGGTCTACCTTGGACGGATCCTTGCCGGACATCGCACCTCCGCCGATATGCCCGATGCCGCCGTAGGTATCACAGGCGAGCTTGCGTCCGGTCACTCCGCAGTCAGCAAAAGAGCTGCCGAGAACAAATCTGCCTGTGGGATTGACCAGTTTCTCAAAGTCAGTATTCAGACCGTACTCTGTCGCAGTTCTCACCATCAGCTTTTCAATGATGGGTCTGAAGTCCTCTACATCCACATCACGGATATGCTGCACCGAGCAGAGGAAGGTTGTAATCCTGCCGCTGTCATAATCGTAGCTGACCTGTGCCTTTGCATCGGCTTTCAGCATACGGCAGGGATAGACTTTCAGCAGTTCCAAAAATCTGGTAGCCAGCACGAAGGGGATCGGGAGCATCTCCGGCGTTTCGTTGGTCGCATAGCCGTACATCATGCCCTGATCTCCTGCACCGCCGACATTCACACCGAGGGCAATGTCGCTGCTCTGGTGATCGACCAGAATCGCAATGTCCAGATCATCGGCGGAGAAGTCCAGCTTATAGTCAAGTCCGGCATCGCTGTTCTCTGCGCCGCCGTTGTTGATGCGGTCGAACACCTGCTGCACCAGAGCCTTGTAGTCCGGCTCGTGCGTGCTTGTCAGCTCACCGGCAATGACAAGGCAGCGGTTCTTGAAAAGGCACTCGATGGAGACACGGGAATTGCGGTCATGCCGCAGGCAGTCGGTCACGATAGCATCTGCGATTTGGTCACAGATTTTGTCGGGATGTCCTGCGGATACCTGTTCTGAAGTAATGATTCTCATATTCGTGTTCCTCCTGAATGATTATTTATTGGATTTTGATCCCGCCACCCTCTGTCGCTTACACACCCTTTGTCAGTGACAGCATCGGGCAAGGTGCAAATTGTAAAATGGCTCAAAAATGCCTATTCTTCTTATCTTTTCTATTATTTTTATTTATTTGGGGCAAGTAGGGGCAGGTAAAAATAGTAATATATATAAAGAGAAGTAATAATAATAACCACCGAAAAAACTTGCCCCACGCTGCCCCAACTGCGGAAAACAGCGTAGAATCGTAGAAAAGCCTGCGTTCACTCCAAAGCTGCAAACTCCTCCGGTTCGTCAGCTTCGCCGTTTTCATGCTCAAGAAAACGACAGCCCACAAGCATCGTTGTTTTCTGCGCACCCTTAGTATCGTTCGGGCGCTTGCGTACAATGGGGAAGAAACGCTGGATCGCATTATTGAAGTTGGTGCTGTTCTCCTTGCGGTAGCCATACTTATCGCACCATTCACCGTACAGCTTATATGCCGCAGAGGTACGAACTTCAAATGCTTCGCCTTCTTCGAGCCACGCATCCACAAACTGACCGATGCGGTCAGACTCCTCCTGATACTCCTTGGTTGCCTGAGAAACAGCAGCCGGATCCTCCAGACCTTCGGAACGAAACCGCATATATCCCTCATAGCACCAGTTGAAGATGGCGGAGAGGCAGACATCCGTACTGAAAAATGCCTTCAGACCTTTGTCCTGTTCATGCTCCTCAAAGTGGCGCTTGAACGGAATGAGCTTCAGACGGTTGGAATAAAACAGCGTCATATCCGAAACGGATGGTTTGTAGTTGGTGTTGATGAAGATCTTGAAATTCGGCTTGAAATCGAAGCTGTTCTCATGCAGAAAACGAGCATTCAGTGTATCGTTACCCGTCATACGCTTTACCAGTGCTGCATTGAAGGTGATCTTCTTCTCCGGCTCGGAGATATTAACGAAACGCACACCTGCAAGACGTGCGATCTCCTCAGACGGTCCGGACGCATTGGTGTTGCCGAATTTTGTAGACAGCATCTCCGGATTGGAGGTTTTGCCGTAATCACCCATGATCTTCAGAAACGTCTCCATTGTGGTACCCTTGCCGTTACGGGAGGTAGCACCGTAGAGAATGAACAGGCATTCCAGTGAAGTGTCGCCTGTGAGAGCATAGCCGAGTGCCTTCTGCAAGTATAGTGCGAGGTCTTTATCATTGCACATAACCTCAGAAATGAACTGCTCCCATCTCGAACAGGTCGCATCGGGATCGTAAGTGATGCCGGACATCATGGTGAGAAAGTCTGCCGGGTCATGCGGACGAAATTCACCTGTGGTGAGGTTCAGTGTGCCGTTCTGACAGTTGAAAAGGTCGGTATTGCGGTCAAAGATAGCGTGCGGTACGGGATACACAGACTTTGCGTCCTCGATCATGGTTCGGCGGTTCTTCCGCATTTGCAACTTCTGTACTCGCTTGATGTAGCGGTTGCGGGTATCCTCATCCTTGATCTGAAGGGCGAAGGTATACAGCCTGTCTGCCAGACGCTTTGCAAGCTCCGCCACAGCGAGAGCATTTTCGTCCGGCTGCCACACCTTCCCGTCAAAGACATACCAGATACCGCGCTCACGGTCGAAACGAGCGATTGGCTTATAGTAATCCGCAAATGCATAGCCAATACCGATCTCGTCACGCTGATAGCGGGGATTTGTGTGTGGCTGCATCTGTTCCAGCGTCAGAGAAACATGAGTGAGATCAGGCTCAAACATAAGTTGCTCATTTTCTGCGTCGCCTTCGATATCGTCAAAATCATCCTCTGCCGTGGAATCTGCAATAGGTGTGTAGACAGCAGAATTGGTAGCAACAGCGTTTCGGATCGTAATCTGGCCGTAGGTCGCATCGCCGGTCTTGCGATCCCACTTGTCACGCATAAGTCCAGAGGTGCGGAAGATACGGTCGATCTGCTCCTCTACATTTCCGCACCAGAAGCAGAGCATGGACACGAATGCCATATCTGCATCGGACTGCGAATCATAGCCTTCCTCCCAGTTGCCCTCGTAAAGCGCTTTGAACTTGTCGCCGGATTCAGATGCCAGTGCATGAGCGATGACACCGTCATCATCCAGATACGAGGATGCTTCGATGGTTTTCGCAGATACACGGGTGCTGCGCTTCATGAAGGTGTCAAGCAGACTGCGGAGCGCATCATCGTCACGCTCGACTGTGCCGGGGCGGAACATATCACCTGTGACCGTCACAAAGCGGTTCGTTGTCCCCGGCAGATAGACCTCCAGACCGTGCTTGCGGTTGTTGATGTAGTACACGGTCTTATCGTAGGCAAAGTCCGGAGAGAGCTTGAAAAAGCCGCGCAGTCCGGTACCGGAGGGAGAGCGTTCAAAATAAGCAGTTGAGAAGATGCCGAGGATAGAAGCAGCGACATCGTTGAGTGACCCGTCCTCACGGATACAGTGATCGATATCAATAGCACCGATGCCCTCGGAAACTCTGTAGCCGATGCCGTCCCAGCCGCCGATGGCATATGCTTTCATAGCGGTCTTGAAGTCAGTGAAGGTATCCGGCTCGTTTGTTTTTGCCATGTTGCCGGTTCTCGGATTGTACGGCACTTTTGTGGGGCGCCCGGATCTCTTTTCCAGCTTCCAGACACAGAAGGATGCCGACTGCTTCAGTGCGTCCGGGATATTTACGAAATTTACAGGCATTCGGAATGTCTCCTTTCAAGGAAAAGCTGTGCAATGACAGCGGTTTCAATACGGTTCATCGCATCTTCATCCGAGATATGCCCTGCATAGCTGCGGAGCGCATGCTTGCTGACAGTCGTGAGCTGCTCCGCAAGGATCATGGACGGATCCAGATGCTGATGAATGTCGGAAATACTGTCGGGGAACAGATGTGTGTGGCACGGCAGCTCCGGCTTTTTCAGGTGCCGCGTCATGGGAATGATATTGACCGTGTCAGCATGCGCATTGCCCATATCATTTGAGAGAATGATCACAGGACGGATGCCGCCCTGCACGCTGGAATCCGGATGACTGCCGAGATCCGCAAACCAGATGTCGCCGCGCTGCGGTCTGTGTTCAGCTGTGCGATGCTGCACCGGCGCAGTGATATATTTTCTCGGGTCAAATCCGAGTCCTCTGTGGTATTCTGTTTTCAGGCGTTTATTCTTACGCGCCATAGTTTTCACCTCCGTGATCTGCGGCGTAACCGAATTGTCGCCGCTTTGCCGTCTTTCTGTCGTCAAATAGAGATAGATCATACTGAGAGTATGATCATAGCCGTGCCTTGACTGCGGCGATCAGTTTCTCCTGCGTCACATCCTTTGAAGCGAGGGCTTTCAGGACATCATCATCTACAGTGTCTTTTGTTACGATGTGGTGGATGGTCACAGTGTTCTGTTGTCCCTGACGCCAGAGTCGGGCGTTGGTCTGCTGATAAAGCTCCAGACTCCACGTCAGTCCGAACCAGATCAGGATATGACCGCCGGACTGAATATTCAGTCCGTGTCCTGCCGATGCAGGGTGTATGAGAGCGACCGGGATGTTTCCTGCATTCCAGTCTGTGATATCGTCCGAATCCTTAATATCCCTCGGAGCATAACCGCAGGCAGTCAGATGCTCCATGATACGGGTGCGGTCGTGCTTGAACCAGTAACCGATCAGAACAGGCTGTCCGTTTGCCGCTTCGATCAGGTCTTCCAGCATTTCCAGCTTTCTGCTATGAATGTTGCGTGCTTCCTTGTTTTCGTCATAGACAGCACCGTTTGCCATCTGAAGCAGCTTATTACTGAGACTCGCAGCGTTGGCGGCATCAATATCTCCGTCCTCAAGCGGGATGATAAGGTCATGCTTGAGCTGATCGTAGAGTTTTCGCTCCGCCGTATTCATCTCGACCTCATGGTTGACATACACGCACTCCGGCATATCCAAGTAGTCAAGGGCTTTCATAGAAATTGTAATATCCGAAATCTTGTTATAGATTTGCTCCTCTGCGCCGGGACGGGGTGTATATGAGAACACCACACCCGTGCTCGGATTCATGCTGCCGGGCTTGAAGTAGCTTTCACGGAAACGGCCGATAAACCTTCCGAGCCGTTCACCGCCGTCAAGAATGCCGATCTCCGCCCACAGATCCATGAGACCGTTTGAAGTCGGCGTTCCTGTCAGTCCGACCCATCGTTTCACGAACGGACGCACCTTCCGAAGCCATTTGAAACGTTGAGACTGATAGTTCTTGAAGGAACTCAGCTCGTCAATGACGATCATATCAAAATCCCAGCGCAGGCCGCTTTTCTCATAATACTCTACAAGCCATTTCACATTCTCGCGATTGACGATGTAAATGAAAGCATTATGATTGACCGCTGCGGTACGTTCCTTGACACTGCCGACAATGACAGATATTTCAAGATTCTGCAAGTGATCCCACTTTTTTACCTCGGCAGGCCATGTGTCACGCGCGACTCTGAGAGGCGCGATCACAAGCACCTTGTTCACTTTCAGCTCGTCAAACATCAGGGCGTTGAGGGCTGTGAGCGTGATGATCGTCTTGCCGAGGCCCATGTCCAGGAATAATGCTGAAACAGGATGCTCCCGGATATATTCGATACAGTATTTCTGGTAATCGTGCGGTGTGTATTTCATCCGGTATCATCCTCCTCCAATTCATAGAATCCTACCAGATCATCGGGGGCAATCGGTTCCAGTGTTTCGCCGAAATCATCCATCTCAGACGGCAGTGTTGTGGTCTCAAGATCAGGTATCTTCGCACCGATGCCCTCCGGAAACTGTTCGCCGGGTGTCCATGCAAGGATCGCATCAATGCAGGGTTTGATCTGATACAGCTTGTCGATGCAGAGAACGGGAAAGCCCAGCTTCATCAGCTGATACCGTCTTTTTCTCTGCAGCGGGCGCATCATCTTGCCCGGTGCTTTCAGCTCGACAAACACTGTCTTTGCAGGAAAGAACAGAACGAGTCTGTCTGGCAGCCCGTTCGCTGTCTGCGATGTCAGCTTATATGCCACACCGCCGGCGGCCTTGACTGCCTTGACAAACTCGTTCTCAACAACATATTCTCTCAATGTCTGCCGTCCTTCCAGTATTCGCACCAGCCGGACGGGAACGGCGTATGACAGCAGTTTCCATAGAAGCGGCAGTTCTCACAGCACTGGTCGTCTACATACAGTTCTTCGTCACTGTGGTCGTAATCGTCATAGCCGCCGCGGGTGTAATTACAGATCTCCGGCACAGGATATCCGCGGCGTTTCCTGCGTGTTTTATATCCTTTTCTGTCTTTCCAAGTTCTGCTCATGCATTGATCTCCTTCCACTGTGTTTTCGGCATGGTTGCTACCTGCCAGCCGATGCCTTCCAGCGCAGTGGCTCTGTCGTAGGAATCTACATCCTGCGAAGCCCGCGTGATGGCATTGCTCAGGCCGTAGAGGGAGAGGTCGCCGCCCTTGATGAGATAGTTCAGAATGCTGTCCTGTTCCGGCTGATTCAGGTCATATGCCTTGCCGGTCAGCTCGATGACATTCTGAACTCTGCCAGTGATCTTCGCGCCGTGGCTCTGCTCTAATACACCGACGATCTGAGAAAACCTTGCTTCTTCGATCGCAGCAAGCGTTGTGTCACGGAGCTTCAGCATAAATGCATGATCTTCTGCTTCGAGCGTTTCATCTGTATAGATATTGAAGCTGTCTTCCAGCGCCTTCGCAGCTCTGCCCACATGGGTACGGCGTTCGCCCATACTGTTGACCACCATACCATTGGTGCAGGCAAGTGTATAAACAAGCGGCTGCACGGAAACTGCGCCGAGTCCGACTTCGGAATTGGAAATGATAACACCCGCCTGCACTCTGTCACCGACACACGCCATTTCAAGGCGATGATTGACGATCTTCAGATACAGCTTATTCTCCGTAACCTCGCAGCTCATGACCTCCATGCCGTCCTGTCCTGCGAACAGCGGCAGCACCGCCGATGCAATTTCCAGATTGTCGATACGGCGATAGCGGTCGGAAAGGAGCGCACGGGCGACCTGTCCGCTGCCGTAATCCAGTGTTCTGACCATGTAGCTGTTTCCCTTGTCGGAGAACCATGCGTTTACATTATCTGCCAGAAGTTCCGGCTTCTGTTTCTGCATCATGTCATAATATCTCGCGGGAATACCGAGTGCCGATGCCACCTGACGGTGAAAAAGCTGCGTAGTGCCGAAGCTGTGATCGTCTCCGATGCGGAAGGTGCTGCCGTCCTCATCCAGACGGAATGCCTCCGCCGCACCGATATAGTCCTGCTTTGCCGCATTCTGACGCTGAAGCTCTGTCAGCACCTCCGGTAATGCTCGTCCCTGTTTCATAGAAAAATCCTCCTAGTCTTTGAAATAATAATTGCCTGTATATCCGGCAGAGGACAGCGGAAGGCCGTCCGCCCATCCCGGATTCCGGTTCATGATATTGCACACATCATCGACAGTGTATTGTCCTTTCGGCACTTCGAGAATGACCTCATCGTGTACATGTCCGACAATACCAAGCCCTGCAAGCTCCATCCGGCGCATTGCCTCCGCAAGCAGGTCACGGGCGGTCGCCTGTGTGATATTCTCGGTCAGCTTTCCGCTGTAGGTCTCGCCGCGTGTCCATTTGTTGTTTGCGCCGAGTCCTTCAAAGGTCAGAGCCATGCGCCCGAAGCGATTCGGCTGCAGCTTCGGTTTGATGTAGGCAAGCCTGCGACCGGACGGAAGCACGATCCACAGTGTATTTGCAGAGAACTGAAAACCGATTCTGCCGACCGTTCTGTCCGTATGGTCCTTTACTGTTTCAATCGCCGCTTTTTCCACGGCATACCAGAACTTCACGATCTCTGGGTTTGCATCCCGCCAGCTTGAAATAATATCCGGCAGTTCATCCTCTTTCAAGCCCATATCCAGTGCGCCCATAGAGATCAGCGCACCTGCACCGCCGCCATAGCCGCAGGCCAATTCTGCGACCTTGCCTTTCTGCCGCAGTTCGCCGTTGATGCCGTGCTTTACGACCGGCACTCCAAACATCTGCGAGGCCGATGCACAGTAGATATCCTCACCGCGCTGAAAGGCATCCAGCCGCCATTGCTCTCCGGCGAGCCATGCAAGGACACGAGCCTCAATAGCGGAGAAGTCAGCCACGATAAACTCACAGCCATCTTTCGGAATGAGCATCGTGCGTATAAGCTGTGACAGGATATCCGGCGTATTGCCGTACAGTGCTTCGATCATATCAAAGCAGCCCATTTTGACCAGTTCTCTTGCTTCATCGAGGGTAGAGATATGATTCTGCGGCAGATTCTGCAATTGAATCCCGCGTCCTGCCCATCGCTGTGTGCGGTTCGCGCCGGAGAACTGGAACAGCCCGTGCGCTCTGCCGTCCTGACAGATGTATCTCTCCGCCGCCTGATACTTTTTCACAGAGGACTTTGCCATCTGCAAACGCAGCTTCATCATATCCAGAGCCTCACCGTCTGCACTGTGCTTGTCGAGGTCTGTAATCAGAGAAGCGACATTCTTTTTGCCGAGGGAATCGACCTCGATGCCGCGCTCTTCCAGCCAGCCTTTCAGCTGCGAGACAGAATTCGGATTTTCAAGTCCTGTCAGTGCGTAGGCGCGTTTTGTCATTTCCTCGGACATTGCCATATTGCAGATAATAGCCTGCTGTACCAGTTCTTTGTCGATCAGGATGCCGCGGTCATTGATCCGCTGATCCATATGGTAGTAGTCCCATTCCTGCGGGAGCAGGGGGAACTTTTCGAGTCTCCGGCGGATATCCCGTTCGGTCTCCACGTCCTGTATGCAGTAACTTTTGAACAGCTTCCAGTCTTCGGGGGCGTGCTCCGGCAGATTCCTTGTTCTGCCGCCGTTTGCTTTGGTGGGCTTACAGGGCAGAGAGAA
>Ga0116147_1000870_pt1 | contig 34874 bp, 38 predicted proteins | sample AD_JPNHG3_MetaG_FD_89749 | JGI IMG/M metagenome (GOLD analysis project Ga0116147, IMG submission 89749) | Active sludge microbial communities of municipal wastewater-treating anaerobic digesters from Japan - AD_JPNHG3_MetaG | ecosystem: Engineered > Bioreactor > Anaerobic > Digestate | place...
CGAATTGAAAATTTCCTTCCCGGAAGGCCTGACCATTCTCTCCGGGGAGACCGGTGCGGGGAAATCGATCATCATCGGCGCCATCAGCCTGCTTCTCGGCGAGCGGGCGACGGCGGACCTCATCCGGTCCTCCGAGGATTCCGCAACGGTGGAGGCGGTTTTCGATGTGCGCGGCCGCGAAGACGTCAGGGCGCGGCTCGAAGCGCTCAACCTGCCTGTCGACGATGAACTCGTCATCCGGCGGATCGTTTCCCGGTCGGGCCGCAACAGGATCTACGTCAACGGGGGAATGACGACGCTCGCTTCGCTTGCGACTTTGAGCGAGCTGCTCATCAACATCTGCGGTCAGCACGAACACCAGATTCTCCTGAACGCCGACAGCCACATCGACTTTCTCGACGAGTTCGGCGGGCTTTTGCCCTCGAGGCAGGAGTACGCCGTGCTCTACGGTGACTATCAGGGCCTCCGGGCGCGACTGGGGGCACTCCAGGACATCCAGAAGCGCCGGGGAGAACGGGATGATTTCCTGAGGTTTCAGTTGAAGGAGATAGACGATGCCGGTGTGAAGAAAGGCGAGGACGAATCGCTTCAGGAAGAGAAGAGACTCCTGGCTCACGCCGGGCGCCTGCGGGAAATCGCCGAAGCCGCCCATCAGGTTCTCTACGACCGTCAGGGCTCGGTCCTGGCGGAACTCGGTAAAATCACCGGCCAGGTGAGGGAGATCCGCAAAATCGACCCCGAATTCAGAATCGCCCCCGAGGAGCTTGATACCGTCGCCATCCAGCTGGAAGACACCGCCCTTGCCCTTCGCGACTACGTGAAGAAAATACCCCGGGACCCGGGACGTCTCGATGAGATCGAGGGGCGTCTGGAACTGTTGAGCAGGCTCAAACGCAAGTACGGCGGGTCCCTGGACTCGGTCCTGCAGACCCGCGCGAGTCTCGAAGAGGAAATCAGGGGCCTCGAGACGGTTGCCGGGGATATCGAAAAGACCACCCGCGAGATCGACGTCCGAGAGGCGCAGATCCGCGAGCTTGCCGCCGCCCTTTCCGGGGAGCGCGCGAAGACGGCGGCCGTTCTGGAGAAGGCCATCAACGGCGAGATCCGTTCCCTGAAAATGGAGCGGGCGAGATTCAAGGTCATGATCGATCGGCCCGCCGACGGGGCCGGTCTCCCGTTCCACGCGAAGGGGATGGATGCGGTTGAGTTTTACCTTTCCACCAATGTCGGGGAGGAGATCAAACCGCTGAACAAAATCGCCTCCGGCGGGGAGCTCTCGAGGATCGTCCTCGCCATGAAGAAGGTCCTTGCCCGGACGGGCGCCGTCGGGACGGTGATCTTCGACGAGGTGGACAGCGGCATCGGGGGCGCGACGGCGGAGGTGGTCGGACGAAAACTCAAGGAAGTTGCCAGGCACCATCAGGTCATCTGCATCACCCACCTGCCTCAGATCGCCTGTTTCGGAGACGGCCATTACCTGGTTTCCAAGGGCGTTTCAGACGCCAGAACGAAGGCCTTTGTGCGCAGGCTCAGCGATCGCGAACGGCTCGATGAAATCGCACGCATGCTCGGCGGGGTTCTGGTGACGGACAAGACGAGGGAACACGCGAAGGAAATGCTCAGGGCCGCTCAAAAATAATCAGCGGGTCAGGGATGCGGGGCCCGGGGGGTAAAACAGATGCTCAGAAAAGCGAAGACGGGCGACGTCAGGACGATCCATCGCATGATCAATCTCTCCTCGAGCGAAGGGGAGATTCTTCCGCGGTCGCTCGTGGACATCTACAATTCCCTGCGGGATTTCTACGTCTACATCGACGACGGGACCGGTGAGATCGTGGGCATCTGCGCCATGCACATCTTCTGGGAGAATCTGGCGGAAATCCGCTCCCTCTTCGTGGACCACCGGTACCGGAAGAGGGGCATCGGCAAGAAACTCGTGGAGGCCTGCATCTCCGAGGCCATCACGCTGGACCTCTACAGGATTTTCACGCTCACCTATCAGAAGGGCTTTTTCGAAAAGATCGGGTTTCACGAGACGGACCGTATGTCGCTCCCGGAGAAGATCTGGTCGGACTGCTTCAAGTGCCCCAAGTATCCCGATTACTGCGATGAAGCCGCTATGATCGTCGAACTTTGAGGTGCGGGCTCTTCCGACCGCAGGGAAGCCCGTTCTGTCGGTGTTATGCCAAAGGGAAGAGTCTCTCTCATGGTCTGCTTTCTCATGTTTGTGGCCTGCACGGCACCGATGGAGAGGCCCATCCTCAGGTATCCCGAACCTCTCGAACGTCTCGATGAGAAGGCGCTGCCTTCTTTTTCCGATGACATGACGGTGCAGAGCCTGGAACTCGCCGTCGAGAGAAGTCTCCGGTACTATGATCGGTTGCCCGGGAGCAGGATTCTCCGGGTGGGTCCCGGCCGATACACCGTCGCGGAGATGAAGGAGACGCTCAGGCTGTTTCTCGAGATCCTGAAGGGCCCTGAACCCTGGGCCGAGAAGGAGCGGAAGATCACCTCGTCCTTCGACATCTACCGCGCGGCGGGGTCGGGTATCCGGGCGACGGTGTTGTTCACGGGCTATTACGAACCGGTTCTGAAGGCCTCGCCGACGGAAACGGCCGAATACCGTTACCCCATTTACCGGGCCCCGAAGGATCTCCTCATCGTCGATCTGGAGAAGTTCAGAGACCGCTACAGGGGCGAGCGGCTCGTGGCGAGGATCGAGAAAGGCGAAGTCGTCCCCTACTACAGCCGGGAGGAAATCGACGGCGAGGGGGCGCTGAAGGGCAGGGGGCTTGAAATCGCCTGGTTTCCGGACCCCGTCGACATCTTCTTCCTTCATATCCAGGGATCCGGGAAGATTTGTCCCGTCGGGGAAAGCTGCTTCCAGGTCAGTTATGCCCTCTCAAACGGCAGGCCCTACCGGAGCATCGGGAAATACCTGATGGACCGGGGCCGGGTATTTCCGGGAGACATGTCCGCCCAGGCGATCAAGCAGTACCTGCGCGATAACCCCGGGGAGTTGAGGGAGATTCTCCACTACAACGAAAGTTATGTCTTTTTCCGGACCGTGAAGGAAGGCCCCGTCGGGAGTCTCGACGTTCCCGTGACGGCCGGACGGTCCATCGCGACGGACCAGACGATTTTCCCGAAGGGCGCACTGGCCTTCATCCGGACCCGGAAGCCCGTCCTGAACCCCGAGGGCAGGATCATTTCCTGGCGGTCTTTTTCGCGCTTCGTCCTCAATCAGGACACGGGCGGGGCGATCACGGGCCCGGGGCGGGTCGATCTCTTCTGCGGCTCCGGCGACGAAGCGGGTGCCGTTGCGGGATACATGAAGGAGGAGGGGGAGCTTTATTTCCTCGTCAAGAAGAGAAAGGGTTCCTGAAGACGCAGAGGACGTTTAAGCCCCCCGATCAACGACGGCTTCATTTCCCGGTGTACGATGTCGTCTCCTGCCGAACAGATCAGAAAATCCCTGGAAGAGAAACTGGGTGCGCCCGTCCTGGAGGTTCTGCAGACGGCCGGCCGTGAAGCCCGGCGCCTGGGCTTCAGGGCCTATCTGGTGGGCGGTGTGGTCCGTGATCTTCATCGCGGGTTCGGAAACACCGACATCGACATCGTCATCGAGGGGGACGGTATCGCGTTCGCGAGAGTTCTTGCACGGCGATACGAGGCGAAACTGCGGTCCTATCAGCGGTTCGGCACGGCGACGATTCTCTTCCCGACCGGGTTCAAGATCGACGTGGCGACGGCCCGTCTGGAGATCTATGATCGTCCCGCCGCCCTCCCCCGGGTCAGGCCGGGGCGAATCGAAGATGACATGCATCGACGGGACTTCACGGTCAATGCCATGGCGGTTGACCTGACGCCCCTGTCCTTCGGTGAGGTCCTGGACCCTTTCGGAGGGAGTGCCGATGTGGAGGGGAAGACGATCCGGGTTCTCCATGACCGGAGCTTCGTGGACGACCCGACCCGCATCTTCAGGGCTGTGCGTTTTGAAGGACGCCTGGGCTTCCGCATGGATGAATCAACGGAAGCGCTGGTCCGGGACGCGCTGACATCGGGCATCCTCGATCGCCTGGAGGATTACCGGTTCGTGGCGGAACTGGACCTGATCCTGAGGGAGGAAGGTTCCCGGCGGATGATTCTCCGGCTCGAGGCGCTCGGGGTCCTGGGACCGGTCAGGGCGCGGGCAAGGGGAAGCCGTCTTTTACGCAAGACCCTGAACGAAGTCGAATCGGTGATGAGCCCGGGGCGTCCGAAGGGGTCGTAAGACCGAGGCCGGCGACGGCCAGCGAGTTGACAGGGCGGGGGGCTTTCTGTTATATCTGCGCCGCTTGTGCATCCCGGGACGGCGGTTTCGGTTTTCCCTTCCCGCCGGAGCCTGTCGAGGCCACCCGGGAAAAAAGAGGACAAGGACGGACATTGAGGAAAAGAATATTGAGCGGGATGCGTCCCACGGGCAAACTGCACCTGGGGAATCTGCACGGGGCCCTGCAGAACTGGGTCGATCTGCAGAACAGCGGCGGCTATGAATGCTTTTACTTCGTCGCCGACTGGCACGCCCTGACCAGCGAGTACAACAACACCGATCCGATCAAAGGCTACATCCAGGACATGATGGTCGACTGGCTGAGTGTCGGGCTGGATCCCCGGCAGAGCACCCTGTTCATCCAGTCGCGGATCCTGGAGCACGCCGAGCTCTTCCTGATCCTGTCGATGATCACACCGCTGCCCTGGCTGGAGAGGAACCCCACCTACAAAGAGATGAAACAGGAGCTGGCGGACAAGGATCTCTCCACCTTCGGGTTTCTCGGGTACCCCGTCCTCCAGGCCGCCGACATCATCATGTACAAGGCCCACGGTGTGCCTGTGGGGGTCGATCAACTCCCGCACGTCGAACTCACCCGCGAGATCGCCCGGCGGTTCAACTTTCTCTACCGGGAGGTGTTCCCCACACCGGAGCCGATGCTGACCGAAGTCCCCAAACTGCTCGGGATCGACGGACGCAAGATGAGCAAGTCCTACGAGAATTCCATCTATCTGAGTGACCGGGACAGCGTTCTGAGAGCCAAGGTGGAGTCCATGTTCACCGATCCCCAGCGGATGCGCAAGGGTGACCCCGGGAGGCCGGAAGTCTGCAACGTCTTTACCTTCCACAGGATTTACGCCCCACGGATGGATCTCGAGGAGATCGATCGCGAATGCCGCCGCGCCGGTATCGGCTGCGTCGATTGCAAGAAACGGCTCGTCCGGTGGGTTCTCGAGGGAATGAAGCCGATTCATGACCGGCAGGACTATTACCGGTCCCACCTGGAGGAAGTCCGGGAAATCATCAACGACGGATGCCGGAGGGCAACGAAAGTCGCCCGACAGACCATGCAGGAAGTCCGGGAAGCGGTGAAGATCTGACGGCATGAGTTATGCGTTCAAGTTGGACATCTTCGAGGGTCCCCTCGACCTGCTCCTCTACCTCATCAAGAAAAACGAGGTGGACATCTACAACATTCCCATCGCGGTCATCACGGAGCAGTATCTCAGCCACATTGAAATCATGCAGTCGATGAATCTCGACCTGGCGGGCGAGTACCTGGTTCTCGCCGCGACGCTCCTGAACATCAAGTCGAAAATGCTTCTGCCCCCCGAGGAAAAGGAGGAGGGCGAGGAGGAACAGCCCGACCCGCGGGCCGAACTCGTCCGTCAACTCCTGGAATATCAGACCTTCAAGGAAGCCGCCCTCAACCTGGGGCAGAGGACTCTCCTGGAACGCGATGTCTTCAAAAGGGGCCCCGTGCCGGACGTCAAACCGGACCCCGAGGAGGAACTGATCGAGGTCGATCTCTTCAAGCTGGTGGAAGCGTTCCGTGAAATCGTCGCCGGGCTCAAGGACGACGATTTCCTGGAGATCGACACCGAAAAGATGTCTCTTTCGGATCGCATCAATGAAATCATGGAGCGACTGTCCGTCGAGAAGAGCATGCAATTCAGGGATCTGCTGACCGATGTCCGGGATCGCCGGATGATCGTCTACACCCTGCTGGCCATCCTGGAACTGATGAAGATGAGGATCGTGAAAGCCTATCAGACTCACACCTTCGGGCCGATTCGAATATCCCTTGCAGTGGAGGAATAGGATCCATGGAAGATCTCCGGTCGATTGTGGAAGCGTTGATCTTTGCATCGGAGGCGCCGCTCGGCGTCGACAGGATCACGGACATCGTCGCTGCGGCCGACCGGGAGGAGGTCGTCGGCATCCTTCGATCCCTCGAGAGGGACTACGCCGACCGAAACGGCGGTTTTTATCTCGCCGAAGTCGCCGGGGGTTATCAGTTCAGGACGAGAGCGGACATGGCCTCGTGGATCCGGAAGCTCCGGGGGGTCAAGCCGCCCGGGCTCACCCAGGCAGCGCTCGAGACCCTCGCGGTCGTGGCCTACCGCCAGCCCGTCACGAGACAGGAGATCGAGAAGGTCAGGGGTGTTGACGTCAGCGGGCCCCTTCGGGGTCTTCTGGAGAAGAAACTGGTTCGGATGCTGGGCCGCAAGAATGTGTCCGGTAAACCGATCATCTACGGGACCACGAAGCGGTTTCTGGAGGTCTTCAGCCTGAATGACCTCTCCGAACTCCCGACGCTTCGGGAGTTCCAGGAATTGCAGGAGTGAACCCGCCGTGGAGGAACGGCTTCAGAAGATCATCGCCGCCGCCGGCATTGTGTCGCGCCGGGCGGCGGAGCAGTATATTCGGCAGGGCAGGGTCAGCGTCAACGGAAGGGTCGTCACCCGTCTCGGGGCGAAGGCGGACCCCGGAAGGGATGAAATCCGGGTCGACGGCAGGCTCATTCCGACAGGGGTTGAGAAACTCTATTTTGCCCTCCACAAGCCGACGGGTTACGTGACGAGCCTGAAGGATCCCGAGGGGCGGCCCGTCGTCACCGATCTCCTGCGGGACGTGGGCGAGCGGGTCTACCCGGTGGGGAGACTCGATTACGACTCCGAAGGCCTTCTCATTCTGACCAACGACGGGGATTTCGCCCATCATCTCCAGCACCCCCGGCATGAAGTGCCGAAAACATACCTCGTCAAGGTCCGGGGCAGTCTCTCCGCCGGGGAGATCCGCCACCTTCAGGAGGGCGTGGATCTTGACGACGGCCTTTTCGTACCCGTCGAAGCCCGCCCGGAGAAGACAAACCCGAAGAGTTCCTGGTTCCGGATCGTCGTCTCCGAGGGGAGAAACCGTGTGATTCGGCGTGCTTTCGACGCCCTGGGCCATCCCGTCCAGCGTCTTGTCCGCATTGCGATAGGGAATCTGAGGCTTGGCGATCTCGCCGGCGGCGAGTACAGAGCGTTGACGAAACGTGAAATCGGCGGATTAACATCCCGGTCCGGAAGGAAAAAGGAGAAAAATTATCTTGACAATCCCGGTAAAACCGCTTAATAAAAAAGGCCTATTTCAAAATGTTTTTAAGTATTTATCTCATCTGTGATCCTTTTGAACGCCTGAAACATCCCAGAAAACCAGTAATTTCAGGGGGTTATCATGAATAAGTCCGGTCTGATCGAGGCGCTGGCCAAGAAGGAGAATCTCACGGAGAAGAAGGCGACGGATGTGGTCAATCTCATCTTCAAGGGTTTCACAGATGAATTGAAGAAGGGCGGAAGAATCGAGATTCGCGGTTTCGGGAGTCTTATCGTGAGAAATTACAACTCTTACAGGGGAAGAAACCCGAAGACGGGAAGCAGTATCGATGTCTCACCGAAACGTCTCCCCTTTTTCAAGGTCGGCAAAGAACTGCGCGAGAAGGTCAATTCTACGAAACAGTCCTGATTCGAGTTCCCCCGATCCATTTTGTCCGGCTTTTTTCTGCAGGGGTCATCCTGATGACCCCTTTTTTCATCCGATGAGTGTTGTGACATGGAAAGTTTATCGGGACCGGTGACAACGCGAAGACGACTCAGGGATCGACTGAAACCTTACCTGCCCGTTTTCCTCTTTCTGATCACGGTGATCACGACGCTGACGGCGGGGGCCCTGCAGCAGGGTGCAAACCCGCTCGATGAACCGGGGGACATTTGGAAGGGCATCCCCTTCGCCTTCACCCTTCTTCTGATCCTGGGGGCTCATGAGTTCGGTCATTATTTCGTTTCCAGGTATCACCACGTGGAGGCCACCTTTCCTTATTTCATCCCGGCGCCCACCTTCATCGGGACATTCGGCGCCGTCATCCGGATGAAGTCGCCCATTATGGACCGGCGAACCCTTCTCGATATCGGTGTTGCGGGACCGCTGGCGGGGGTCGTCGTCGCCATCCCCGCCCTGTTCATCGGCCTCTCCCTGTCCGAGATTGTGCCGTCCGTTCCGGAAGAGGGCATCTCCCTGGGGACCTCGCTCCTCTTCTCCCTCGCGGTGCGAATCGTCAACGGCGCGATGCCCGCCGAGGTCAATCTCATTCTTCATCCGATCGCCTTTGCGGGATGGATCGGCCTGCTGGTCACGTCGCTGAATCTTCTCCCCGTGGGCCAGCTCGACGGCGGTCATGTCGCCTATGCCGTTTTGGGAAAGAAGCAGCAGGTGGTGGCGAAGGCTTTGTTGATCGCGCTTTTCTTTCTCGGCGTTTTCGGCTGGATGGGCTGGCTGGTCTGGGGGGGCATTCTTCTGGTGATGGGAATCAACCACCCCCCCGTCGTCTATGACTGGATCCCGCTCGATTTCCGCAGAAAAATTGTCGGCTGGCTGGCGCTGGTATTGTTCCTGATGACCTTCACCCCCGCCCCTTTCTAAGGCGGATGGAAAACGCCCGTCTGCGACGTTTTCCTCATCTCCCGTCGTTGCGGCGTGCGATTCGGCACGCCTCACTCTTCAGGAATCGGAGGCCGTGCATCCGGGCATTTTTGATCCGCCTTCCTTCGATGATACCGGGTCAGCGTCTCGGAACCGGGTTCAGGTGTTACGGGGGTTTCTCCCCTTTTTTACGCTGCGCCCTATCCCCTTTTTCTAAATCAGTCCTTCTTCCCGGAAGCTGAAATACCGGTTGCCGCCGACGATGATGTGATCGTGGACGAGGATGTCGAGGACGCGAGCCGTGTCCTGCAGGGTGCGGGTCAGGCGGATGTCGGCCTCGGAGGGCGTTAAACGGCCCGACGGATGGTTGTGGACCAGGATGATGGCCGAGGCCTTGTTCCTGAGCGCTTTTTCAAGGATCTTTCTCGGGTAGACGACCGCCTGGTTGACGATCCCCTCCTGAATCACTTCGGTTTTGATGATGCGGTTCTGCGCGTCGAGATGGATGACGTCGAACCGTTCATCCTTCAGTCCGCCCATGGCGATCATGCAGTAGTCCAGAAGGGCCTTCGTCGATGATATCTGCGGTGATGACATGGCCTCTTCACGAAGGTAGAGTGCTCCCAGGTCCTTGGTCAGGCGGATCAGAACGGCCGATTGTCGGCCCGCGCCGGGGATCGCTTCGATCTCGCGGGGCTCCGCGTCGAGGACACCCTTGAGACTCCCGAATTTTTCGATCAGGCGCTTGGCCAGCGGTTTGAGATCCTTTCGGGGGATCGCGAAAAAAAGGAGAAGCTCCAGCACTTCATACTCCTGCAGAGCGCCGGCCCCCGAAACGAGGTAGCGATTCTTGAGACGTTTGCGGTGTTCCAGGTAATGAAATTTGTCCGTTGTCATCTTTCTCATCCATTCTTCCCGGTGCGGTACGGACCACCCCGGTATTACGGGATGACCCGGCGGTATGCCAGGGCGCACAGAAACAGGGAGAAGCCCGTCAGGACGATCGTCGCCCCCGTGGGCGTGTTCAGGGCCAGGGACAGGACGATCCCGCCCATGACGGATACCGCGGATGTCCATGCGGCGACCAGCAGGGTGCCCCTGAAACTTCTTGAAAGCTGCATCGCCGTAACCGCCGGCAGTATCAGAAGGGCCGAGATGAGCAGGATCCCCACGACATTGATGGTCAGCACCACGGTGACGGCCGTGAGCAGAACGATCAGAGTGTTGATTCGTCCCGTCCGGATCCCGGACACGCGGGCGAATTCCTCGTCGAAGGTGATGGAGAAAAGTTCGTTGTAGAAAAAGACCACCACGAGCAGAACGATGATCGACAAAGAAATGGACAGGTACATCTCGCCACGGCTGATGGCCAGGATGTTCCCGAAGAGGTAACTGAAAAGATCGACGTTGAATCCTCCGGCGGAGCTGACGATGACGACACCTCCCGCGATGCCGAGGGAGGACACGATCCCAATCGCGGCGTCCCCGTATATCCTGGCCCGTTCCGTCAGTTTGAGGATGCCCAGGGAACACAGCATCAGAACCGGAATGGAGAAGTAAAGCGGGTAGACTCCTAGGAGGAGCCCCAGGGCGACGCTGCCGAACGCCGCATGGGAGAGGCCGTCGCCGATCAGCGAGAGACGGCGCAGGACGAGGAGGACGCCCAGAGTCGAGCACAAAAGGGCGATGAAGGTGCCGCAGATCAATGCCCTCTGGATGAACCCGTACTGGAAGTACTCGAATATCTCCGGCATATCCTATCGGTGCCTCTGGCAGATGATGTGCTGGGAGGTGACCCCGAAAAACGTGGTCATGTCTTCGGACGCGCAGAACTCCTCGAAACTGCCGTAGAAAATGATCCGCCGGTCCACATACAGGAACTTGCCGGCGTATTTGCCGATGTTGCCGATGTCGTGGGTCACGAGAACAATAGTCATCCGCTGCGACGCATTCAGATCCCTCAGGAGGTCATAGAAAGACTCCCTCGTTTCGGGGTCCAACGCCGATGTCGGCTCGTCGAGAATCAGGATTTCCGGGTTGTTGACGACAGCCCGGGCGATGAACGCCCTCTGCTGCTGGCCCCCCGATAGCTCCCCGATGCGCGAATGCTTGAGGTCTGAGATGTTCAGCAGGTCCAGGGCCCGATCGACGGCCCTTTCGTCGGTCCGGTGGAGCGACCGGGGGAATTTTTTTTGTGAGAAGAGACCCAGCGAAACCACTTCACGGACGGTGCAGGGAAAGTGGGGGTTGAAGGACGACATCTTCTGCGGCAGGTAACCGATCTTCGACCACGCACGGAAGGAACGCAGGTCTTCCCCCAGCAGGCGAACACTTCCCTTCGACGGCACGACGAGGCCGAGCACGGCCTTGATGAGGGTCGTCTTGCCGGAGCCGTTGGGTCCGACCAGTCCGACGTAATCCCCCCGGACGATCTCGAAGGTGATGTCCTCCAGGACTTCGAAAGAATTGTATCTGAAGTGAAGGTGTTCTACGGCGACGGCGGATTCGGACATTCCAGCCCCATCTTCAGGTTCTCGAGGTTTTTCTCCATCAGGGAAAAAAAGGTTTCCCCCCGCTCGGTCTCTTCGCGGGTGACGTTCCCGGCCGAATGGAGCGGAAGCAGTGAAACACCGGCCTCCCGGGAGAGGACGCCGGCTACCCGCGGATTCACGAACTCCTCGTAGAACAGGTGTCGGAGGCGATGCCCCGCAAGTGTCTTTTTGATGCGCGATAGCGTGGCCGCCGTGGGTTCCGCGTCCGGCGTGATCCCGTAGACCGAGACGTAACGGAATCCGTAACGGTGCGCCATGTAGGCGAAGGCAAAATGTCCTCCGTTGACGATCACGTCCTTCCGGCAGCCGCGAAGGCCCGTCCGGTACCTGTCGTCCAGTTTTTTCAGCTCCCCGATGCAGGCTGCCGCGTTTTTCTCGTAGATGCCCCTGGATGCCGGGTCCTTTGTGATGAAACCGTCACGGATGTTTTCAACCATCCGGACGGCAAGGGAAAAATCGAGCCAGATGTGGGGGTCCGCCGCGTGGGGATGAGGCTGCGGTTCCCGCCCGTGCCCCTTCTCATCGGTGAGGGCCGGCAGGCGGATGCCCCGGCCGCTTTCGACGACCACCAGGCCTTTGTTCTGGAGCCCCTTCAGGATGTTGTCCGCCCAGGGCTCCATGGCGGGACTTGTGTAAATGAAAAGACCGGCACGGTTCAGTGTCATGATGTCCGACGGCCGGGGTTCAAAGCTGTGCGGCTCGATCCCCGGGGGGAGAAGCAGGGTCACGTCCGCGCGGTCTCCGCCGACATTTTTCGCGAAATCGCACAGGGGAAACAGCGTCGTGACGACCGGAATCTTCGCGCTTTTTTGCTGCACGTCGGATGGCGGGGAGCAAGCCGATCCCGTCAGGACGAGAAGCGAAAGCGTGAGAAGGAGATAAAGTATTCTCTGACAGCTTTGCATGGACAGCCTTTGTCGAAACGAGGGTGTCGGCACCGCCCGGTTTTGCCTTTATTTCCTCCGGCAGGCCCGGCAGAGCCCCGTGATGTTGACGTTGACATGATCGACTTCGAAATCCGGCGGCGCGGCAAAAAGCTCCCGGACACGGGACGGCGCAACCGGGGGCAGGCAGGCCATGCTCCGACAGATCCTGCAGTAGACGTGGGGATGGACGGGGTTGTGCCGGCAGGCCATTTCGTAGTGATATACGCCGTGATCCGACGGGATTTCCCTGACGATCCCTTCCGCCTTGAAAGAGGTGAGGATGCGGTAAGCCGTGACCTTGTTCATTTTCTCACCCGGCTCCAGCTGCTTCAGAATGTCGCTCACGCACAGGGGGTTGTCGGTGTCAATCAGGATCTGCAGGATGCTCCTGCGGTGCGGTGTCTGATGCAGGCCGGCCTTTTTCAGCGTCGTCGAAACCTCACACTGTCCGCGGGTCGTCTTCATGGCCTTTTCTTATAGCATGCATGCAACCGAGTTGCAAACCAAAAGAACCGGTTGCACCCGCGACGAGACCGATAGGGCCGTCGAGAAAACCGGGGAAAATGCAACTTGATGGGCGGTGTAAAGTGTTATATAAAATCCATCATTTATCCATGCAATGATCTGCCCATGATTGAAAATTACTTGGGAAACGTCGAGACCTATCTGCAGACATCGGCCCTGCTGGCGTTCCTGGCGGTCTACCTGGGCGGCATCTTGGTGAGCTTTACCCCCTGTGTCTACCCCGTGATTCCCCTGACGGTGGCTTATGTCGGGGGACGGTGTGACGGCTCCAGAACGAGGGGGTTTTTTCTTTCCCTGGTCTACGTTTCAGGGATGGCGGTGACCTACACCGCCATCGGAGGATTCGCCGCCCTGACGGGACGCCTGTTCGGGCAGATCCAGACGAACCCGTGGGTTTACATCACGGTCGCCGTCATCGTCACGCTCCTCGGGTTGTCCATGCTGGACGTCTTTGAGATACCCGTCCCGAACTACCTGTCGCGTCTGCAGCCGAAAGCGGGCGGCAAGGGCTACATCGGCTGCTTTCTCGTCGGGATGACTTCGGGGTTCATCCTGGGGCCCTGTTCCGCGCCGGTCCTTTTCGTTTTGCTGGGTTACGTGGCCGCGAAGCAAAACCTGTTTTACGGAATGGGTCTCCTTTTCGTCTTCTCCCTGGGCATGGGAACACTGCTCATCCTGCTGGGGACCTTTGCGGGCTTGCTGGCCAGCCTGCCCAGGGCGGGCGCCTGGATGGTGCGGGTGAAGCGTTTGTTCGGATGGCTGATGCTGCTGATCGGTGGATATCTGCTGGTAACGGCAGGAACCTTAATGACCTGAGAGTGAGGAACCGAATGATGATGAGACTTTGTATCCCTTTCATTCTGGCGCTCTGCCTTCTGGGCTGTTCATCGCCGCCGCCCGATTCCACAAAGCCCAAGAAATTCGATATCCGGGAAAAAAGCATAGAAAACAGGGCTCCCGATTTTGTCCTCAAGGATTTGAAGGGGGCCGATGTCAGGCTTTCGGACTATAAGAATAGACCCGTCCTGCTGGTTTTCAGCACGACGTGGTGCAGGTATTGCCGCGATGAGATCCCTCACATCAAGAAACTTCATGCGTCCTACGGACGAAAGAACCTGGAGATCATCAATATCTTCGTCCAGGAAACCGCCGGCAAAGTAGCGGCCTTTGCGGAAAAGCACGAACTGCCTTATCGGGTTGTTCTCGACGCCGACGGCCAGGTGGCGGATCGCTACGATGTGAAAGGCGTACCGACCATCGTCTTCATTGACCGGGAAGGCCGCATTGTCTGTCATGCCTGCCGTTCCATCGACACGGTCCTGATGGACGTGTTTCCGGGTTAGACCATGAAGAGGGTGTCCGTACGGAGCCTGTCGTCATCCGGCCGGGTCGTATCATGCAGCGGAGCGCATCCGCGAGACGTCCCCCGATCGTCTCCGGAAGCCGCAGGCCTCCTGCGATTCCCGGCACGCCCACGATGTTCCGATGGTTCCGGAAACAGGGCTTTTCTTCGTTGAAGCGACAGCAGACGACATTCGTGTGTGTGAGTTGGTGAGTGATCATGAAACAGAGTTCCGACCTTGTTTTAACGGATGCCAGAAAGACCGCCGAGGCCGGGAAGCTGATCCTCGTCGGACAGCCCAACATCGGCAAGAGCATGATCTTTTCGATCCTCACCGGTCAGTACGTCGTGGTGTCGAATTACCCGGGTACAACGGTTGAAGTGATGTCCGGTAAAGCGATCGAACTGGATCATTATGTGGTCGACACGCCCGGCATCGGAAGTATCATCCCCCGGAGCGAAGACGAGATGGTCACGATCCGCACGATCTTGTCCGATGAGCGTAAGACCATTCTGCAGGTGGGCGACGCGAAAAACCTGCGGCGGACCCTCATGCTGACCCTGCCGCTTCTGGAAACCGGGTTTCCCCTCGTTCTCGATTTGAACATGGCCGACGAGGCGGAAAAAAACGGTTATGTCATCGACGCGGACAACCTTTCGAAGAGCATCGGCATTCCAGTCGTTCTCACAGTTGCAACTGAAAAGAAAGGCAAGAAACAGCTTCTGGAGGCCGCCCGGAGGCCTTCCAGATCCCGATTGAAAATTCTCTACGACCCCCGCATCGAAGAGGCCGTCGACGGCATTATCGAGCAGATTCCCCGGAACATCCCCTCGCGGAGATTTCTCGCCCTCGTGCTTCTGGCGGGAAATATCGGCCTCGGGGATGAATTGTTGGGGGAGGCAAGCGGGGAACAGAGACGCGCGATCCGGGAAATCATCACACAGACACAGGCACGGTTCGGCGAACCCCTCTCCCAGGTGATCATGGAAACGAGGGCCGCAACTGTCGACCGGCTCATCAAGAGACACGTCACGAGGCACGAAGAGAAGCGCTTCAGCCCCGGTTTGCTGCAGACCCTGGAGCATCTCTCGACGCATCCCTTCTGGGGTTTCATCATCCTTGCGATCATCCTCTTCGGTCTTTATGAATTCGTCGGTGTTTTCGCCGCCGGATGGGTTGTTGATTTCTTCAAAGACGTTTTGTTTGAGGGGTTCTTGTTGCCGCCTCTGGTGAAGATCCTTTCCGCCCTCCCGGGAGAAAACGTGAAAAATTTCTTTATCGGCCCTTACGGGCAGGTCACCATGGGACTCACCTATGCGCTGGCCATTGTGTTTCCCATCGTAACGGCTTTTTTCATTTCCTTTTCTCTTCTGGAAGATACGGGCTATCTGCCGCGCCTGGCCGTCATGTTGAATAAAACCTTCTCTACGATGGGTTTGAACGGGAGGGCGATCATTCCTATCGTGCTCGGTCTGGGCTGCGGCACGATGGCCACGCTGGTCACGCGTGTTCTCGAAACGCGCCGGGAGCGAATCATCGCCACGCTGCTCCTCGCGCTGGGAATCCCCTGTTCGGCGCAGCTCGGTATCATCCTCGGCATGTTCTCGAAAATCGGCACCGGGCCGCTGATGGTTTTTTTCGCATTCATCGCAGCCCAGATGCTTCTCGTCGGTTATCTCGCTTCGAAGGTACTGCCGGGAGGAACACCCTTCTTCATCGCAGAGCTGCCGCCTTTCCGAATCCCGAGAATCGAAAATGTCCTGACCAAAACTTATTTCCGCGTCTGGTGGTTTATCAAGGAAGCCATGCCCTACTTCCTCGTGGCGGCGGCCCTGCTGTTTTTCGCCGATGTGACAGGGTTTCTGGACCTGATTATGGACGCCTTTTCGCCCGTAGTCGTCGGCCTCTTCGGCCTGCCGAAGATCACGACACAGGCATTCATTCTCGGATTTCTGAGAAGAGACTATGGGGCCGCCGGGCTATTCGATCTGTTCGACCACGGGATCATAGACAGGCTTCAGGCCTTCGTCAGCATGGCCGTCATGACCCTCTTTGTGCCCTGCGTCGCCAATGTCATTGTGATTTTCAAGGAAAGGGGGGCAAAAATCGCTTTTTTGCTCGTGACCTTTGTGTTTTCCTATGCCATACTCGCCGGGGCGGTTCTCAACACCGTGCTGAGGACTCTGGGCGTTCGATTCTAAAAGGGCAGACGAATGGACAACAGAAAGACACCTCTTACCGAGGAGCAGGAAGAAGCACTCAGCGAAATCTGGATGCGCGTCGAAAACGCCGCCGAGACGCCCAAGGTATCCTCGACAGTTCCTCTGGATAGAATCAGAAACAAGGAAGCTTTGGAACGGCTCTTCAAGGAGGGCTATCTGACACGGGAAGGGGACTACGTCAAATTCACGGACAGGGGATATGCCGAGGCCCGAAGGATTATCCGGAATCAGAGGCTCTCGGAAAGACTTCTTCTGGATGTTCTCAATTTCGAACATGAGGAGGCGGAAAAAACGGCATGCTGCTATGAACACGTGCTCGACACGGCTGCGGCGGAATCCATTTGCATCCTTCTCGGCCATCCACGGACGTGTCCCCATGGGAAGCTGATTCCACCGGGGCAGTGCTGTGTTTCCGGGGAAAAGACGGTGAGGCCCCTCGTCGTTCCTCTCTCGGATCTGGAAGCGGGCGAAACGGGGACGGTGGCTTACATCGGAACCACGGACAACGCCCGCCTGGCCTTTTTGTCGTCTCTGGGGATTATGACGGGACGGCCCATAGAGCTGATCCGGAAAACGCCTTCTTATATATTGAAGGTGGATGAAAACACGGTAGCCTTCGATGAAACCGTATCCAATGAGATTTTTGTCCGTCCCAGTCAGCGCAAAAGACCGCCTGCGGGTTCCGGAAGGAGATTTCGGTGGGGGCGGCGACGTTGATCAGGGAGGAATCGTACCGTGAGGAAAAAGAAGATCCAATTGGAAAAGGGGCTTTACGAGGACAAATCCTGTCGTTATTTCCGGCAACCGGGCCCCGCCAATACGGGCCATGTCCTGGAAGCGGCGGCCGGACGCGCGGAAAAACTCGGCATCGGGAAGGTTCTCGTGGCGACGTGCGGCGGCGACACGGCTTTCGCGGCGTTAAAGATCCTCCCTCCGGGGTGCCGGTTGATCGCCGTCACCCATGTCACCGGTTTTGCCGAGCCCGACATCCAGGAGATGGCGGAGTCGAGGCGCCTTGAACTTCAAGCCCGGGGGGTTCAGGTCCTGACCTGCCAGCATGCCTTCGGCGGCGTGGGCCGGGGCGTTCGAAACAAACTCGGCACCTACCAGGTCGATGAAATCATGGCCTACACGCTGAGGATCTTCGGCCAGGGCACGAAGGTCGCCGTCGAAATCGCGCTCATGGCGGCGGACGCGGGTCTTGTCCGGACCGATGAGGACGTCATCTCCGTGGGAGGGACGCGTGAAGGAGCGGACACGGCGCTGGTGATCAAACCGTCGAACAGCTTTTCTTTTTTCGACCTGAAGGTTCGGGAAGTCATCTGCAAGCCGGCATATTACTGATTCCCTGTTATTCGGAAAAGGAGGTCTGGGAGAGGCCATGGTTTTCACGGAAAGACAGCTCGAACGTTACGCCCGTGTGCTCATCTGGGGTCTCTGGAAGGCGAGGGAGCATCGGTACAGGAAAAACGACGTTGTCCTTATTCGATACGACCGACCGGCGGCGCCCCTGGCCGAAGTCGTGCAGGCAAGGCTTCTTGAGTCGGGTCTTCACCCGGTGCTGCGAGCGGGCTTGACGCCCCGAATGGAAGTGAACTTCTACAAGATATCGAGACGGACCCAGCTCACGTTTACACCGCCCGGCGACCGGGAACTCTGTGAGCGGCTCAACGGAAGCGTATACCTTTACGCTCCTGAATCGTTGACTCATCTGGCCGATGTGGACCCCCGGAAAATCGCGAAGGCCGTCGTGGCACGAAAACCCCTGCGCGACATTCTGGACAGACGGGACCAGGCCGGTCTCTACGGCTGGACCCTGTGCATTTTCCCGACGGAGGAACTTGCCCGGCACGCCCGGATGTCCCTGCGGGAATACACGGAACAGGTCATCCGGGCGTGCTATCTGGACGTGGAGAATCCCGCCCGCCGGTGGGAAGCGATCTATCGGGAGATGAAGGGCGTAAAAAAGTGGCTGAGCGGCATGCGGGTCGAGTACTATCACGTGGAATCGGAAAACACCGACTTGAGGGTAACACCGGGTCTGCGGAGAAAGTGGGTCGGTATCTCGGGACACAACATCCCGAGTTTCGAAATCTTTATCTCTCCGGACTGGCGGGGGACCGAGGGAATCTACTATGCCGATCAGCCCTCGTTCCGGACCGGAAATTACGTGAAGGGCGTCCGTCTGACCTTCAGGAGGGGGAAAGTGGTCAAGGCCGAGGCCGACGAGGGGGAAGCCTTCGTGGTCCGGCAACTGGCCATGGATGACGGGGCCGGAAAGGTCGGGGAGTTCTCGCTGACGGACAGGCGCTACTCCCGGATCAACCGCTTCATGGCGAACACCCTCTTCGACGAAAATTACGGGGGGAAATACGGCAACTGCCATCTTGCTGTCGGGTCATCCTATGCGGACACCTACGACGGTAACCCCGCGAGGCTGAGCCGGGCGCGTAAAAGGCAGCTCGGGTTCAACGATTCGGCACTGCACTGGGATTTCGTCAACACCGAGCAGAAGCGGGTGACGGCCTACCTGGCCGGCGGCGGAAAGATTGTCATCTACGAAGACGGTGTTTTTAAATATTGAGATGTCCGGAAGTCCGGCAAAGATGGCCTCCCGGCCGGGACATCGGGTCTCCGCCGGGTTCGAGCCGCAATGCGCTGCATCCGGGAAGTCACAAAAAGGTTGTTATGGGGAACCCGGCTCCCGGTTTCAGTGCCGTTAGAGAAAGGCCGTCGGGCCAAGATGATCTAATCCTCGATGAGAATCGCCTCAACGGGGCAGCTTTCAGCGGCCTCACGGCAGGTATCTTCGAGATCATCGGGAATGTCGTCTTCAATCTTGGCGACAGCCACGTCGCCCTGCATCTCGAAGACTTCGGGACAGATATCAACACAAGCTTCACATCCGATGCACAGTTCTTCATCCACCCGTACTCTCATGATTCTCCCTTCGATGGTGTCTGATTCGCGGCGAACCGACGTTTTCAACGTGACCCGTACCCCAAGAGCCGGTTATTGATTATATTCATCTAAAAAAAAGTCAATCATTTTTTTCGGAATGAAAAAATTTTTTTTGGGCCCGTCGCGGGAGGGGCCGAGCGAGGGGGAAACAAAGGATAATCCACAATGATGTCGGATAGTTATCTTCCTGTTTTCCAGTGGTGAGGGATAGATGAGGGGGTATCGGCGGATGAATTGGGCGGGCTCCCGGTTTGCCGATCTCGCGGAACCCCTTGAGCCCCGGGCATCATCGGCCGCCTGAAGAATTCCTTGACAAGGCTCTGAAGGATGCATATTCAGTAGCTTGCCGTTTCGGGGTTGTCCCCGCCCGTGTGTCCCCCGGAGAACTGTGAGGTCTTCCGTAAAACCGGAAGTGTCCTCGTCGTATTGATTTTTTGCACGAAGGGCGTCTTCTCCATTAAAGAAGGGGAAGCATTCGGCCCGGAACAGGAATGAGGTGAACGATGAAACCGATTGGTCCTCTGATGATCGAACACAGGCTGATTGAGCGGATGATCCGAATCATCGGTGAAGAAATCGGGACGATGACCGGGAATAGAAAAGTCGATACGGTCTTCGTCGACACCTGTGTGGATTTTTTCAGAACCTATGCCGACCGCACCCACCACGGGAAGGAGGAGGACATCCTCTTCCGGGATCTGGCCCGGAAAAAACTTTCCGTGGAACACAAGAAGGTCATGGATGAACTCGTTGAGGAACATGTCTACGCCCGCAATGTCGTCGGCAAACTGCACGAGGCCGGCTCAAGATATCTCGCGGGCGATGCCACGGCCCTGGAGGACACCCTCAACTGTCTTGAAACACTGGTACGGTTCTACCCCGTTCACATCGAGAAGGAAGACAAACATTTCTTTTTTCCCTGCCTGGAGTATTTCACCAGGGAAGAGCAGGATGCCATGCTCGGAGAATTCCGGGAGTTCGACCGGAAGATGATCCACGAGAAATTCCAAAAGGTTGTCGAGGCCCGTGAAGGGAAAAAAATCGACGCCGTAGCCGCCGGCGCGATCCATTCTAAAACAAGTAGACAGGAGTGAACGATGTTACAGATCGAAGATCTTCAGGTCCGGATCGGGGACCGAGAGGTTTTGAAGCACATCGACCTGGTCATCAAACCCGGGGAGACCCATATCCTCTTCGGTCCGAACGGTTCGGGAAAGACGTCGCTTTTGATGACGGTCATGGGGTACCCCCAGTACAGAGTCGTTGCCGGCAAGATTTACTTCAAGGGCGTCGATATTACGGATATGCCCATCCATGAGCGGGCCCGGCTGGGGATCGGGATGTCCTACCAGCGGCCGCCGACCATCAACGGTCTCAAGACGCGAAAGATGGTGGAGATCTGTGCCGCCGGGGAAAAGGTCGAGGTGGAGGATTTGGCCCGTCAGGTCAATTTTGTAGATTTTCTGGAGCGTGACATCAACGCGGGTTTCTCGGGCGGCGAGATCAAGCGGTCGGAACTTCTGCAGCTGATGGCGCAGGATCCGGACCTCCTCCTGTTCGACGAACCCGAATCCGGGGTGGATCTCGAGAACATATCCCTCATCGGGAACGCGATCAGTCGATTGCTCCAGAGGGATTATGAGCACGACGACGCAAAATCCATCAAAGAGAAAAAACAGATACGGACGAAGATGGGGCTGATCATCACCCACACGGGATTCATCCTGGATTATGTTTCGGCCGACAAAGGTCAGGTTCTTTTCGAAGGAGTTCTGGCATGCAAGCTCAATCCGATGGAAATCTTCAGGTGTATTAAGAACATGGGATACGAGGAGTGTGTGCGATGCGCGACATAGACGAAAAGGCGCTGAAGGCCAGGGAAAAGAAAGCGGTCCTGGGGCCGGACGTGGACCTGGCCACTTTCACGGCGGATCCGGTGCAGCACTCGGCCCTGAAGAGCCTCGACCAGCTGCCCGACGAGGATCGCAGCCAGATGCTCAAGGCGGGTATTGATACGGGGGAGGCCGGGCGATCGGGCAGTTACATCCAGATGGACACGGCGGCCATTTTTTCCCGCTCCAGGCAGGAGGGGCTGGAGGTCATCCCGATCAAGAGAGCCCTCAAGGAATGTGACTGGATCCATGATTATTACTGGAAGCTGGTTTCCGTGGATGTGGATAAGTACACGGCCAGGGCGCAGCTCGATCTGCACGACGGGTACGTGATACGGGCTCTACCCGGAAGCAAGGTCATCTACCCCGTCCAGGCCTGCCTCTACCTGGACAAGGAGAATTTGAGCCAGTACGTCCACAACCTCATCATTGCCGAGGAAGGGGCTGAACTCCATGTCATCACCGGATGCGCCACGGCCCCTCATCTCCGGCGGGGACTCCACGTGGGGATCTCCGAGTTTTTCGTCAAGAGGAACGCCAAGCTGAGTTTCACCATGATCCACCACTGGGCCGAGGAGATGGTCGTCCGTCCGAGATCCGTGGGAATAGTCGAAGAAGGCGGGCTTTTTCTCAACAATTACATCTGTATGAAACCCGTGAAGTCCCTGCAGATGTACCCCACCACCCATCTGGTGGGGAAGGGGGCCGTTTCCAGGTTTTACGGCCTGATGGTGGGCAACCCGGGGACGGAGCTGGACGTCGGGGGCCGGGTGCTGCTGAAAGCCGAGGACACGAGGGCCGAGATTATCGCACGGGCCATCAGCAACGGCGGGACGATCATATCCCGGGGAGATCTCGTCGGCGAGGTTCCGGGTATCAAGGCCCACCTGGAATGCAGGGGGCTGATCCTGAAGGGGGGGGTGATTCATGCCATCCCCGAACTGAGGGGTACCATCGACGGGGTGGAAATGTCCCATGAGGCGGCCGTGGGGAAAATCGACCAGGAGGAGATTCTCTACCTCATGTCGCGGGGGCTCTCGGAAGACGAAGCGACGGCCACCATCGTGAGGGGGTTTCTGTCCGTGGATATCCCCGGGCTTCCCGCGGGGTTGAAGGCGGAGATTGACCGGGCCGTCGATCAAACCGAGAAAGACATGATGTAAACGAGAGGTCCACGGGAACGACGGGCTGAAGGTCTCTGACCTTCAGCCCGATTTTTTTTCAACGGCGGTCTTCAGCTGTTTCAGCGCAGGAGCGACCTCCACCGGATAGGGAGGAGGACGGGTGAGGACCTTGAGACCCTCAGGGAGAGCGGAAATCTGGCGAAGGGCGTAAGCGCGGATGTCCGCCAGACGCCCGGGCTCCTCGATCCTCCGACCGCATCTCATGACGGGCCTGATGAGAGGTGTACCCTCCTTTGGATCGCCTTCCAGTGTCAGGACGTCCCCGGTCATCCGGCCCTCTCTGAAAAATCTGAAAACCTGCTTCCGGCCCGGCCAGGTCGCCTTGCCTTCCGATTTCTTGAGACGGGGTTGCCCCGCATACTCCATGAGCTTGTAAGCGCAGTCGAGATAGGGGATATCGGACGAGGTGTTGAGCCGGGTCCCCACGCCGAAAGCGTCTATGGGGGCGCCGGCAGAGAGAAGATCGCGGATCACGTGCTCGTCGATATTTCCGCTGGCAAAGATCTGCGCATCCCTCATTCCCGATCGATCGAAGATCGCGCGAACCTTCCTCGACAGGTCGAGGAGGTCGCCGCTGTCCAGACGCACTCCCCGGATGGGGATCCCCTTCCGGTCCAACGTTTCCTTGATTTCGACGGCCTTCCCGGCGCCGGCGACGGTGTCGTAGGTATCGATCAGGAGAGTCACGATCCGGGGATTCGATTCGGCGAAATGAATGAAGGCCTCCCGCTCGTCATCGTGGGCTTCAATGAAGGAGTGGGCCATGGTGCCGAAGGTGGGGATCCCATAGAGATGCCCCGCCAGCACCGTCGATGTGCCGTCAAATCCGGCGATGTAGGAGGAACGAGCGGCCCAGAGACCCGCTTCCGAACCGTGGGCGCGCCGGGGCCCGAAATCGATGAGCCGGACACGGCCCCCCGCGGCCAGAAAGCAGCGGGCCGCCTTGCTCGCCAGGAGCGTCTGCACGTGCAACAGGTTGATCACGCGGGTTTCGACGAACTGGGCGACCGGAAGGGGCGCCGCAACCCGGAGGATGGGCTCGTCGGGGAAGAAAACGGAGCCCTCCGGCATGGCGTCGACGTCCCCCTGAAAACAAAACCGCGCGAGGTAATCGATCATGGCCTTCGAAAATCTGCCGCTTTCCGACAGATAGGTCAGCTCCTCGTCGGAAAACTTCAATGCCTCGAGGAACTCGATGACGCTTTCGAGGCCCGCGGCCAGCAGGAATCCTCTCTGCTCCGGCAGGGTGCGGATGAAAAATTCAAAGACGGCCGTCTCGTGCATCTGTCTGTCCAGATAAGCCTGCATCATGGTGAGCTGGTAGAGGTCTGTGAGAAGGGGGGTCTTCATGAGGTCCATGCGCTTCTCCCCGGGGACGGACGATGCCCTGTTTGCATGCGGATGGGCAGAAGGATAAAGGATTCCTGCGGCAATGATCAAGCAAAAAAGATGTTCGGAGGCCGCAGGAACGGCAGAGAAAGTTTTTTTTCAACCTCTCGGGAACGGAATAAGCCCTTGAATTGAAGCCCTGTTGGCATTACAGTAGAAATCGAAGGGCGGCGGGGCTCAACCCGGGGAGGCCTTTCGGAAGGAACGACATGGCGCTTGAATTGATCCGCGCGGTTCGGACCATTCTGGATCGGGTGACGGAAGTGACCGGCCGGGACATCGAGTTTGTCGAGAAGGAGGATCTTCCTGTCCCCGCCATGATCGGGATGGCGGGGGAGGATTCGCCGAATCACCGTCTTTTTTTTAAAAAGGATCACGATGCGACCGTCAACCACGTCATTGCGAACGAGTGCGGCCACATCCTGAGGCTGTACGGCGTGCCGGAAGAAAAGAGGCTCATCCCGGTGGCAAGCCAGAAGACCCTCGGCCGCTACACCGCCGAGATGGAGGCCGATATCCGGAGACTCTATCAGCGATACCCCCCGGAAAAGCTGATGAACCTCGTCATGCTGTGGTACGAAAGCATCCTGTACCAGCTGACCAAGATGCCCACGGACATCCGGGTCGAGAAATGGATTCATGACCATTACCCCGACGTCGTTCCGATGCAGCTTCAATCCCTGGCGGGACAGCAGGAAAAAGCGGTGGCCACGCTGGCCGTCGACATCCGCAAGACCATGCCCGGCAGGATCTACGACGCCTGCAACATCATGAACTACGTCTATTTCAAGATTCTGGGGAAGGCCTTCGATCTCGATTATGTGGCCTCCTACCGGTTCACGAGGTACTTTGCCCGGGGGGAGGAGCTGATTTCCCTGATGGAAGAGATCAAGATGGACAGTCACGAAGGTGATGTGCTTGTCATCAACACGTGGGCGCGCTATTTCCATTTTTCCGGCTGGTTCGAGTGGACACGGCCCGGAAGGGTCTCGAGGCAGCACCTGCATTGATCGGGTCCTGCAGGGGGCACCGGCGCCGACCGCCCGGGGAGCCCGCACGGATCCGTTCCAGGAGCCCTGCGAGGGATGTGCGGCGTCAATCAAAGGTGTCCGCCACGGCTCTGCAGGTGATCCGGCCTGCGTGGACACTCACACCCGGAGCCGCGGAGCGATCCTCCCGGACACCATCGCGTTACCCCCGCATTCCTCCTGATCCATCGAGCGGCCGAGTGCCCGTCTTTCGCAGCAGGCCATCACCGTGTCAAAGTACACCGGTCCCGGGGAGCAACAAAAAAGCAAAGGGACGGAATTTTTCGTTGACAAGATGCTCGGAGGCTTTTAATTTCATCGGAAAGCCGGCGGGGACATCAGATCCTCCCGGCGGGCGAACCGTTTCAGGAGCGGTCATTCGCACGCAGAGGAACGAAGACATCCATGACCACGGTGAGATGAACGATGAATCCGATTCCAGCACGGGGGACTTTCATGAAACAGGCGGTAATGACGATCTTGATTGTTCTGTCCGTCGCCGTGTCGGCGGAGGCCAGGCTTCAGACTCGGGTCGTGGAGTATCGGCACGGCGGTGTCGTTCTGGAAGGGTATCTCGCTTATGACGATGCCTTCAAGGGGAAGCGACCGGGGGTTCTGGTCGTGCACGAGTGGTGGGGCCTCAACGATTTCATCCGGGAGAAGACGGAAAACCTGGCCCGTCTCGGCTACGTCGCGTTTGCGGCCGATATTTACGGAAAGGGCGTCCGGACGACGGATTTCGAGGAAGCGGCGGCGATATCCGGAAAGTACAAGAAGGATACCGACCTGTTCCGGGAACGGACCCGGGCCGGTCTGACAAAGCTGAAATCCCTGAGGCAGACCGATGGTCGGTACCTGGCCGCGATCGGCTACTGCTTCGGGGGGACGGCCGTACTGGAACTGGCCCGGAGCGGTGCCGATGTGAAAGGGGTTGTCAGTTTTCACGGGGGTCTGGGCACGGAACATCCCGCGGCCGTGAACGCCCTCAAAGCCAGCATCCTTGTGCTGCATGGGGCCGACGATCCCTATGTGCCGCCGGAGGAAGTGGCGTCCTTCCAGGAAGAAATGAGAAAGGCCGGCGCGGACTGGCAGATGATCCTCTACGGGGGAGCGGTCCACGGCTTTACGAATCCCGACGCGGGAAGCGACAAGACGAAGGGAGTCGCCTACGATGAAGAAGCCGACAGGCGTTCCTGGCAGGCCATGAGGAATTTTTTGTACCGCATGCTTCTGCAGCCCCCCATGAAGAAGAGGCGGTGACGGCGCGGCCATCGCGTCGGTCCTGTGACGTTCGGGCGGAGAACGGAAAGGAGCTCCAAGGGTCAAGGGTCGTCCGGGGAATAAGACATGAAACGGTGTTATGGCTGTCAAAGGGAACTGACGGTCGCGGACAGGATCGGTCGCGCGGAAACCTGTCCATCCTGCGGTGCCGATCTCAAATGCTGCAGGAACTGCGCTTTCCATGACGAACGCGCCTATAACCAGTGCCGTGAACCACAGGCCGAAAGGGTTCTTGAAAAAGAGCGGAGCAACTTCTGCGATTATTTCACTTTCAGGGATTCCGCCGGCGATCGGCCGGGCCGTGTGGGGACGAAAGATCCCCGCAGCAGGCTGGATGCTCTTTTCAAGAAATAGTTCCACCGATGGCATGAATCGGAGCAGAGTTGAAAAATTTCCGTCATGGAAAGAGGCGACGGATCAAAAGAGAAGGAACGATTAATTTTTTTCGCAGCAGAAAAAGCTTGAAATGTTATTTCATATCGGATAGATGTTTCACTGTCAGGTAACGATGGAGCAGAGGAGGACCCTATGGCTGAGGCAAGAAAAGGTGACAGGTTCACCTGCGAAGTCTGTGGCCTTGTAGTCGCCGTGGACGAGACAGGCGACTGTGCGGTCGGGGAGATCATCTGTTGCGACATTCCAATGAAGAAAGGAAAGGCGGTAATGAAAGCAAAGAAAAAGGTGGGTGCGAAAAAAGCGGCGAAAAAGAAACCGGCGAAGAAAGTGGTGAAGACAACCAAAGCGAAACCCAAGAAAAAGGTTGCCAAGAAAAAGGTAGCAAAGAAAAAATAATGATGCACGAAGGAAATTTTATGTAGATCTCTGTTATTTTGGCCAGGGAGCCCCGGTCGTAGAAGATTCGGGGCTCTTTTTTTGAACGGGCGAGACGGCCGATGGGGGGATTGCCGGCGGCCATTCTCCCGACGAAAAACGTTGACTATTTGCGGTGATTGTCCTATAAAATGGAAGCTGAATTCATGCACATCGTCCGTAAGTGATTCCTTGACCCCTTGACCGATCTTTCAATATCCCTCCTCATGCATATCCTGCGTTTTGGGGTCGGGACGGGAATCCGGGAGGCGCACCGCGCGCGTATTCGAACAGCATTCAAGAAGATCAACAAAGGAGGTTTTCGATGGCTAGCAAGATGTTATTAGGTCTGTTGAACCAGTCGATTGCGATGGAGATGCAGGTGTCCATTCAGTACATGTGGCAGCATGTTCAGTGGTCCGGCGCGACGCACTTTGCCGTCAAGGATGAACTGAAAAAAATAGCCATAGAGGAAATGAAGCACGCCGAGGAAATCGCGGAAAGACTCTTTTATCTCGGCGGCATCCCCACGACGAAACCGACGCCTGTTTTTGTCGGCAAGACGCTGAAGGAGATGCTGAAACAGGATCGGAAAGACGAGGAAGGCACCATCAAGCTCTACAGGCAGGTGATCGAGCTGGCGCAAAAAGAAAAAGACCACACAACGGCGCGGATTTTCAGAAGACTTCTGCAGGAAGAAGAGGAACATCTCGATACGTTCCAGGGCCTACTCGAAGGCATGAAGTAATCGAGCGGCGGACCAGACCCGCCTTCGGTGTTCATCAAAAAGAAACCTCGAGGACGCGGAGTTAACCGGATGGTGAACTCCGCGTTTTTTAATCCGATCGGACCCCGACCGGGCCGGGTCGAATCTCCGATGCGGGAGGAAGAAAGGGGGCGGTGACCCGCGACAAGATTTGTTTGACAAAAATTACTTTGTATGCCAAATATTAACCCGGGAATACGTACCATGAGCAGGAACGACCGGCTGATATACCTCATTTTCACGGCCCAGCAGAAGCTCCGGACCTACATCAAGAACACCCTGTTGAAAGAGAACGTCCGCGTGACGATCGCCCAGGCGGGGATTCTCTTTCTTCTCAAGCAGAAGACCGGCCAGTCGATGAGTGAGATCAGCCAGTATTTGTCCGTCGACAATTCGACCCTGACAGGATTGATCGACCGTCTGGAGCGATCCGGCTTCGTCCGGCGAAACTCCAATCCCGATGACCGTCGGAGCCTGAATATTGATATCACCGAATCAGGACTCCGGGAGCTCGAAAAGGCCAAAGTAGTCATCCGGCGGATCAATGAAGAGGTCAAGGAGGGTTTTTCGGAGCAGGAGATCGAATCATTCAAAAAAGTCCTCCAGCACTTTACGTCGAAATTCGGCAGGCCTGCCGGGGACTGAAAGGGCGTCACGACGACATGTACGAGAAGTGTTCACATCTTCTGGACGGGGTCGAACGGTTTGCCGAACGGGAGGTTGCCTCGCGGGAAGGGCTCTCCCGTGCCGATGTCTTTCCGACGGATCTCTGGGAGAAGATGGCCGGGGCGGGCCTTCTCGGACTGGCCATCCCGGAGCGACTCGGCGGGGCCGGGGGAGATTACGGCTCCGCGATTGCCGCGCTGAAGGGCTTCGCTCGGGGCGGGCGGAACATGGGAATGGCCCTGTCCTGGATGATCCATCTGCTCGTCGCGCGTTTTTTCATTCTCTCCTTCGGCCGGGAAGATCAGGTCGAGGCCTACCTGAGGCCCATGGCGAAGGGTGACATCACGGGTTCCATCGCCATATCCGAACCCGGGACGGGGGCACACCCGAAACACCTGAAAACCACGGCGAGGATCGTTGACGACGGTTATGAAGTAAACGGCGAAAAGACTTATCTCACCAACGGCACGTTCGCGGATTTCTTCATGGTCTTCAGCGTGACGGGATTTTCGGGGGACCGCAAGGCGTTTACCTTCGTCATTGTTCCTCGGGACACCCGGGGGTTTCAACCCGGCTCCCTGATGAAAATCGGTTTTCTGAGACCCTCACCCCATTGCGGGGTCCGGTTTGACCGGTGCCGGGTTCCCCTGTCGAATCAGCTGGGTGAAGACGGCAGGGCCTACGAGCAAATGTCGAAACCCTTCAGGCCGCTGGAGGACGTTCTCCTCATGGGGCCTCTCCTGGGGGGGATGGCATGGCAGCTGGAAGCCCTCCTGGAGGAGGTTCGAAAAAAGAGCCCTCGCGACAGGGAGGGTTTGAAGGAGAAACTCGGCTTTCTTCAGGCCTCCCTGGAGACCATCGAGGTGACGACCGGGGAGGCGGCGAGGCTCTGTGACGGAGGACTCGATCCCGAGAGGCTCGATGTCCTGACGGTGGCTTTGAAGGTCCAGTCGAAGAATCATCAGGCTCTTGTGGATGCCGTCGCGTCCGGAATCGGCGTCACCGGGGCCCCGGAGTTCGACGTGATCACCCAGGATCTCCGCAAGACCATCGGACTGGCGGATCAGGTGATCCAAATCAAAACAAGGAATATCGGCGAACGCCTCCTATCGAAGGGATGACGACATGAAACCCATTCACGATGAAAAATTTTCCACGATCGAGAGGGTGCAGCGGGAGTTCAAAGAGGCGGGGTATGTCTGCAGCCGGCAGATCGCCACGACGGTCTACCTGGCTTACCATCTCTGCAAACCCGTTCTCGTTGAAGGACCGGCCGGCGTCGGAAAGACGGAACTCGCGAAGACCGCGGCCTCCTTTCTGGACGTCCCGCTGATTCGCCTTCAGTGCTACGAGGGGCTCGATGAATCGAAGGCCCTTTACGAGTGGAAATACGGCAAGCAGCTGCTCTATACCCAGCTCCTTCGCGACAAACTGGACCAGATCATCAAGGGTGAAAACGGGCTCGACGGATCCATCCGGAAGCTGCACCAGTACGATGACATCTTCTTCTCCATGGATTTTCTGGAGCCCCGGCCGCTCCTGAAGGCCATCCAGGAGAAAAAGGGCGCCGTGCTCCTCGTCGACGAGGTGGACAAGTCCGACGACGAGTTCGAGGCCTTTTTGCTCGAAGTCCTGTCGGACTTTCAGGTCTCCATCCCGGAAGTCGGCACCATCGCCGCGGTGACCAAGCCGTTCGTCTTTCTCACGAGCAACAACACGCGGGAGTTGAGCGAGGCCCTCAAGCGGCGGTGTCTCCATCTCTACATCCCGTTCCCGGATCAGAAACTGGAGCGGGAAATCGTCCGGATCCGTGTTCCGGACATATCCGAGAAGCTCGAGACCCAGCTGGTTGCCTTCATCCACGAGGTGAGAAAACTGGATATCAGGAAAGTCCCGTCGATCAGCGAATCCATCGACTGGGCCAGGGTGTTGATGATCCTTCACGTGAATCAGCTGAACGTCGACCTCATTCAGGACACGCTCAACACCTTCGTCAAGTTCGAGGAGGATGTCAGGCTGGTCAAGGAGCAGCTTCGAAGCATGGCCGAAAAGGCCATCCAGGCGAGTCATACCTGACCATGGACAGCGTGCTCGGGAACTTCATTCTGGCTCTCCGCGGATCCGGTATCCGGGTATCGGTATCGGAGAGTATCGACGCCATGCATGTCACCGACTTGATCGGTTACGGCGACCGGGAGATGCTGAAAGTCGCCCTTTCCGCAACGCTGGCAAAGACGCTTGCGGAAAAAGAGATCTTCAACGCCACCTTCGACCGGTTTTTCTCGACGGATGTCCCCTTCGACCATGCCTGCGATCTCGAAGGGGCGACGGAGGAAAGAGGGGATGAGGAAATCCCCCTCATCGGCCGGATGATCCTGAGCGGGAACATGGCGGGACTCGCCGTCGCGATGAGCCAGGCCGCCCTGTCCGTGGACATCACGGGGATCCAGTTCTTCACCCAGAAGGGGATCTATGTCCGGCGGCTGATGCAGCAGATGGGCTTCGATGAGTTGAATGACTTCATCCGGACCCTCCGGCGGGGGGGGGACGAGGAGGAGGCGCGTCTCGCGAACATCCTCGAGCAGGGACGGGAAGACCTGTCGGACCGCGTCAGGAATTTCGTCGAGCGCCAGTATGACCTGTATGCCGGGTCCGCCGCAGAGGGGATGATTGAAAGTTACCTGAAGAATGCAAGACTCACCAACATCGAACAGCATCACTACCAGCAGATCCGGATCATCATACGGAAGATGGTCAAGAACCTGCGTGATCTGCACACGAGGCGGAAAAAGGGGGCGAAGCGGGGTCAGCTGGATTTCAAGAAAACCATGCGGAGCAACATCTCCTATCAGGGACTGCCCTTCGACACCCGGTGGAAGATGAAAAAAATCGACCGGCCGAAGGTCATGGTCATCTGTGATGTGAGCCGGTCCGTCTCGACGATTGTCCGGTTCTTTCTCCTGATCCTGTACAGCCTCAACGAGCTGATTGAAAAAATCGATACGTTCATCTTCTGTTCGAACCTCGTGGATGCCGGTTCCGTCTTCGAGAAATACGATCTCGAAGAGGCCCTGGTCCGCCTCCAGACGGGCACGGGCCTGGACATCTGGATGGGACGGACGGACTACGGCCAGTCCCTGCGCGATTTCTGGGAAGGATGGGCCGGAAGTCTGACCAGGAAGACCACGGTCATCATCCTCGGAGATGCCCGGAACAATTTCGGGGATCCGGAGGTTGGGACACTCAAGAAGATGCAGGAACGGTGCAAACGGCTCATCTGGCTCAACCCGGAGACGCCCTCTCTCTGGGGCTCCGGGGATTCCGAAATGAAACGATACCTTCCTTTCTGCCACATCGCCAGGGAGTGCAACACGCTCAACCATCTTGAAAAAGTCATGCATTCCCTTTTGTAACCCCGGCCGTGCGATCGTTGAATCGAGACGTCGCCGCTCCGATTACACCACGGGAAAAAAGGACTGAAAAGGCAAGGCAATAATGGTACATTATGGCTCCGCAAGGGGCCTTGTTGTCTCGGGCAGATCACCGGATGGAGAACAACCGGGGTGCGTTACGATTATCGGGAAGCGAAGCGGCTCTCAAGAAAAATATCCTCTGCCGTCGGACCGCCGAGGTTCTACCTGGAAAGACAGCGGGAAGTCGGCATTTCCTGCGGGCTTTTTCGCGGCCATCCTCTCGTCCGGCGCGGCCTTTCCGTTCTCAGAAGCCAGGAAGACCATTTCGGGCACGGCATCCTGCATGCCGCCCGCGTCGCCATCGATGCGGGGGCGCTGGTCATGATGACGTCGGACCCGGAGATGGACGGTTACGACGTCGATCGACTCATGCTGCTGGCCCATCTCGCCGGCGTCTTTCATGATCTTCGCAGGTTCAAGAAACACCACGCGAAAAGAAGCGCCGAAGAGGCAGGCCCGATGCTCCGGGCGTCCTTCGGGCTTCAAGAGGCGGAAGTCAGGGCCATCACGAAAGCCATCGGCAACCATGAGGCCTTTCAACCCGTTGAGATCCTCGAGGAACCCCTCGACCTGCTGATTTCGGACGCGCTTTACGATGCCGATAAGTTCCGGTGGGGACCCGACAATTTCACCGAGATGCTGTGGTCCATGCTCGAAAGAAGAAACGTGCCGATATCGGCCGTCATGGACCGTTATCTCGAGGGCCTGGAGGGTATCGAAAAGATCCGGAGCACCTTCCGGTCGAAGGCGGGCAGGGAATACGGGCCGGATTTCATCGATCGCGGCATGGAGATCGGAAGACGCCTCTACGGGGAGTTGTTGAAAATCTGTTGATGGAGGCGTGCCAATGTCCCGTTTGGGCGGGAATCCTTTCCGGATTCTCATACTGGTGATTATTTTCATGCCTCTCCTGGAGCAGAGAATGATGCAGGGGAGGCGCATGGCGGTGATCCGTGCCCTCGAGCGGAAGAGATACTCGAGGCCATCACCCTGATCCTCGCCGATGTGACCTGAATGGCCACCGGTCAGATGAAGGCTTTCGCCAGGAAAATCATGTTTCCCCGCAAAGACCCGGAGACGGCGGAGAGGATCGCCGGTACTTTCGTCGAGGGGCACTGGACACAGAACCACCCTATCCCCTGTGAGGAGGCGAGGGGCTGCCCGTCCGGGTCGGACTGTCCGGGGGGATCTACGAGTTCATGGATCTCTTCCCACAGACCATGCAGCGAAGGCCCTCCGTCCGATATATACAGGTCCCCTGCAAACGTTCCGATGAAACAAAAAAGATGTAGAGAGTTCTTGAGGCGATTACAGGATTTCAGGGAGGTGACAGGATGATCAGGAACATTCTCGTGGCCGTGGATGGATCGAAGGAGTCGGCCAAGGCCGCCGATTTCGCGATGGGTCTCGCAAAGCCGATGGGTTCTTCTCTGACACTTCTTCATGTCATTGACAACAGCGCCTACCTAAGCCGCTCGATGCCCGCAGCGGCGACACCGACTCACCTGGTTGAACCCGTCGAGGATTATCTGCGGCAGGCCGCGGCATCCTTCATGCAAAAGATTCAGAAAAAATGCGAACGAAAGGGAATTAAAGCGAAAATGGTTATTAAATCGGGACACCCCGCAGAGGAGATTTTGAAGGAGACCCGGAAATCGAAGGCGGGTCTCGTCGTCATGGGGTCCAGGGGAAAAGGAGCGATCGGCGCCATACTGGGGAGCGTAACCTTCGGCGTTTTGCACGGCCGGAGCGAGACGCCCGTTGTTGTCGTGCGATGAGGATGAGGTCACCGAAACGGTGGAGATACCGGTGAAGACCACTGTTCAAATGGTCCGTCAGTCGAAAATGGACGACGGCAGGCGAGCCCTCGGGATCCATTCGGCGGCGGATTACCCGGGGGTTCGCGGCTGTGAAGGGAGTTCCGTTATCCGACCGCGAGCCGGGTGCGTTTACGAAATCACGTAGATCATTTCAACGTGAAACGAGGTCGCCACATCGCGGAGGCCCTCGCCCTTCAGGGTTACAGAGCACGGGCCCCCGTGCAGTCCCCCCTCCGGCAATGGCAGGTTTCCTTTCCTTTCGGTTACGCATCGAACTGCTCCGAGAAGCATGCCGCGTTCGTATCGGGCCTCGGGACTTTCGGCCTGTGCGACGGTTCGATCACGCCGAAGGACAAAGCGCTGCGGGCCCGTCATTGCAGAGAACCCGATTACGCCTACGACGAGACTCTGCGGGGATCACCGGGCTTATGGTCTTTTTTATTCGAGGAGAACCTGCAGAAAGTGCATCTCACGGTGACCGGCCGGTGCCCTCACCGTGAGGGGTCGCGACAAAGAGAAACCCAGGGGCTGCCTCTTCGATATATTGTCTCCCCGGTTCGAGCGAAAGGCCGGCTTTGCCGGTTACGGCTGTGGCTTCTGCCGGACGGGGGTCCCCTGTGAGTCGAGGACCTCCGATGAAGCCGTAAAACCGAAAGGTATCAGCTTTTTCTGCTTGTTTTGGTCAGGAATGTCGAAACCTGCTGTTTGACGTTCTTCTTGTGGCACTTTGGGCAGGAGACTTTCTTCTTGTCGTGCTCGGAGACGCTCATGATTAAAGTGAACTTGTGTTTGCAGTCATCGCAGCGATACTCGTAAGTCGGCATGTTTCAACCCTCCTTTGTGAGTGGATGTTCATAATAAATCCCGGAAGCCGAATACGGGTAAGACGGGTTGCGCCTCTTTTATGCCCGGCGTCGTCATATCTATTTCTTACATAACGGACCTGTCGAGGTCAAGGTGGAATTTTCAAGGAGCACCCGCATTATGTGAGAAAGACATGAAAAGAAGCATTTCTCTCCTGAATCGGTCAGCGGTCGCAAAAAACCCCCGGCCTTTTTCAGCCGGGGGTTTTTATTTTCGGAGGACACTCCGGTCTGTCTGGTCAATTGGTCTCCTGGGCGGAGGCTTATGGCGTAAGGCGTAAGGCAAAAGGCTGAAGGTTCATTTCCTCAATTTCTTACCTTCTGAACTTCTCAACTTCTGATCTTCTCATCTCCCGATATCTGGTCTCTTTGGTCTGTCTCGTCTGTTTCGTCGCCG
>Ga0116147_1000871_pt1 | contig 34843 bp, 27 predicted proteins | sample AD_JPNHG3_MetaG_FD_89749 | JGI IMG/M metagenome (GOLD analysis project Ga0116147, IMG submission 89749) | Active sludge microbial communities of municipal wastewater-treating anaerobic digesters from Japan - AD_JPNHG3_MetaG | ecosystem: Engineered > Bioreactor > Anaerobic > Digestate | place...
AATGAGTATATGGCTTCATTTTGTCCTCCGTGTTATTGGTGTTGTGGTAAACTCAATTTTACACCTTGGACAAGATGAAGTCAATTCTTTTTTTATTTGTTGCACTTCATATTATAATCTGCCGGTATCCCTTTAGAATCCCCGAATTAATAATATCAGGCTGTGCAATTTAGCTGCACAGCCTGTATCGGTTTTATTTAATTACTTCTCTGCAAGGAGTTTCTCAGCGCTTACGAGCTTTACGCAGATAACGAAGAGCTCCATAGCCTTCTGAAGATCCTCTATCGGAGGATATGTAGGCGCAAGACGGATGTTCTTGTCATCGGGATCAACGCCGTAAGGGAATGTAGCACCTGCGCCTGTAAGTGTAACGCCTGCTTCACTGCAAAGCTGAACTATGCGCTTAGCACAGCCGTTAAGAGCGTTGAAAGAAATGAAGTAACCGCCCTTTGGATCAGTCCAGCTTCCGATGCCGAGCGGAGCGATCTCCTTGTTGAGTATATCGCATACGAGCTTGAACTTAGGAGCGATGATAGCCATGTGCTTCTTCATGTGAGCGAGCATATTGTCGAAGGTTCCGAAGAACTTTACATGACGGAGCTGGTTCATCTTGTCGTAGCTGATTATGCTGATGCCGAGATGCTTTTTCAGATCGTCTATATTCTTCTTGCTTCCGCCCATTACTGCGACACCTGCGCCGGGGAATGTTATCTTTGAAGTTGAACCGAAGATGTAAACGATATCCTCGTTGCCGACCTTCTTTGCTTCTTCGAGAATGTTGAGGATGTACTCGGGTGAATCTGTAAGGTGATGGATGCAGTAAGCGTTATCCCAGAAGATACGAAAATCCTTTGCAGCAGGCTTAAGAGCAGCAAAACGCTTTACAGTCTCATCGCTGTAGCTGATGCCGTCGGGGTTTGAATACTGCGGAACGCACCATATACCCTTTATAGAATCGTCTTCTGCAACGAGCTTTTCGATCATATCCATATCGGGACCTGTTGATGACATGGGGATATTTATCATTTCAATGCCGAAGAATTCTGTCACCTTGAAGTGTCTGTCGTAGCCGGGTACGGGACAGAGGAACTTTACCTTATCAAGCTTGCTCCAGGGAGTTCCGCCGAGAACGCCCTTGTTGAAAGCGGTCTGAACTGCGAAGAACATTGCATTAAGGCTTGAGTTGCCGAAAATGATTATCTCATCCTCGTTAACGCCGATCATTTCAGAGAAGAGCTTCTTTGCCTCGGGGATGCCGTCGAGCATACCGTAATTGCGGACATCTGTACCGCAAGAGCTGATGAAATTTCCGTCATCGAAAACATTCAGCATATCAACGCTGAGTTCAAGCTGTTCCTTGCAGGGGTTGCCTCTTGCCATATTCAGACAGAGTCCCTGACTTTTGAAGGAATCATAAAGCGCCTGATTTTCGTCTCTGAAAGCTTCGAGCTGTTCTTTAGTCATCTGAGATAAATTCATTCCCATACCTCACCTTTCGTATATTGAGCGGAAAACCGCATAATTTGTGCATGATCCGAATCGTCCTGAATTGCAGCAGTACTGCGAGGACGAGACTGACAATAATTTACCAATAAAAGTATACCATAGCACAGCGAGTTTTTCAAGGTGATAAGATGACAAATAATATGGCGGAAAACAGGTTTTTTTTAGCGCTTTCGGCATATTAAAAAAGGAATATGTCTATATACGGCGGTTTAGTGTGCGCCGACGGCGGACAGCTATTTGTGGAAAATGTATGAATTTTTGCGTTTTCTATTGACTTTTAACGTCGGATTTGTTATAATGCAAGTAGATATATAACTTTTTCAGGCTGTGCTGTCCGAACACAGTGTGTGTCCCGTGAACAGTGATATGCCTGAATATGGGGTTGGGAAAGTACTGATAATCAGGAGGTTTTCATTATGAAAAAATGGTTCAGATCAGGATTTTCTCTTTTAACTTCTCTTGCAATGGTAACAGGTACAACAACTTTTACAGCGTTTGCAGATTCGATAACTACAACTTCAGGCGTTATCGATATGTCAGAAGAGGAGATCAATTTCGCGGAATTCGAGGAAATGGGACTGACTATCCAAGATATTCCTGCGATCAAGGGTAATTATAACGATGGGGCTTATAATTACGGCTATTCACTTGACGAAAACAACGCCGAGGTCTATATGGCGTTCATGAAGCTCATCAATCCTTCAACGGATGAAGTGACGGTAACGCTTCCGAATCCTGTGAAGTTCAGCTCTTCTACAAGGAATTTCGGAACAACAGAGGGAAGCGCTTTCTACGAGGCGGTGTTCACTAACTGCAAACCCGGTATGGACTGCGCAAGCTTTGACCTGCCCGAGCTTTTCTGGCTTGATGAGGTTATGACAAATGTAAGGGCGACTCAGATGCCTTATACCTACAACTGGCTCACCCGTGAGTATACCTTCACTATTGAGACACTGACGTTCTCTCCCGCGATAAAGAGCGGTTACGGAGACCTTGAAACAGTCATTGAAGCAAAATCACAGCTCGATGACAAGGTGAACGAGATAGCGGAGATAGTTACAAAAGACGCAGATACAAGGTATGATATCATCAAGAATATCCATGACTATATCTGTCTTAATACATACTACACCACGGAATGTATCGACTATTCTTCCGCATACGGAGCTCTTGTGGACGGAAATGCAGTCTGTGAGGGCTATTCCAAGGCTTTCAAGATAGTTTGTGATGCACTTGATATCCCATGTGTTGATGTTTTCGGCAACTGGGACAAAGAGGACTCTACTGCACATATGTGGAATTACGTTCAGATGGAGGACGGCATATGGTACGCTATCGACGTTACATGGGATGACAACGACGGCAAGGACGGCAGAGAGATAGTTTACAGATACTTCCTTGACGGTTCGCTGCATTTCCTTACAGCGCATGATCCTTCCGAGGACTTTGATATAACTTACTTCACTTATCCCGAGATATCAAAGACTGCTTATGATCCGAACAAGGCAGTTCCCGGAACTACCACACCGATAGTAACTACCACCACAAGTACATCTACAGTTACTACAACAACTACGGACAAGCCGACCACAACGACTACAAAGCCTACAACCACCACAACAAAGCCGACAACTACAAAACCCACTACTACTACCACCAAACCAACTACAACGAAAAAGGTGACTCAGACTACTCTCACCACTACAAAGAAGAGCGGAAGAAAAACTACAACTACCACAGTACCGCCTGTAACAACTGCACCGGCTACAACAGCAGCTGTACCTGTAACTACAGTGCCTGTACAGCCCCTTAAGGGCGACGTAAACCGTGACGGAGTAGTAAATATGGCTGATCTGGTATATTGTGCAGAGGCAGTAAACTGTATGATAATACCCGAATATTCCTGCGATGTCAACGAGGACGGACGTATGAATGTATTCGATGTTGTTGTAATGCGTCAGCTTATCCCGACGTATTCAGTGGCACCTGCTGAAAAGCCTGTGATAACTGTATAACGGGAGATCTTTTTAAACGAATCTATGGCGGAACCTTTCCTGTGAAAGGCTCCGCCTGTTTTATTGTATTAAGGCATGAAAAAAGGGAAAACCCTTCCGCAGAAAGGTTTTCCCCGATAAATATTCATATAATCTCTTAGTCAGTACGCTGTATCATCAAGTGGTTCCCTCGTCGTTCTTGACTCTCTGGAGTATGACCTTGCCTGATGAATAGAGCCAAGCATCTGAAGGAGCGCTGTTCAGCGTGTAATTAACGTTTGCGCTGTACTGCTCGGTAGTTGAGTTAGCCGAAACGGAGCTTGCAGAGATGAAGCTTATCTCAGCCTTGATATCGTCTGCGGTTATCTCGTTGACTATTTCCTCGGGACCGATAACAGATACATCAAGATTCTGTGTCACAAGGGAATATGTGTAGCTGTTGTCCGTTATATTGCTTATCTCGACCTTTGAAGGATCGATGGAAATGGTCTTCTTGATTAGTCCGGAACCGTCGAATGAAACGATAACGTTTTCAAGCTCGGAAACGTTTGTAAGCTCGTCGGGGAGAACCTTGCTGAGCTGGAAAGTACCCGTATAGTTGAGGTCGATATCGCTGAGAGGTATCTTGCCCAATTCAAGCTCATCCGGTATCTCGTCCTGTATGTTATCCGAAGCAAGAACTACGCTGTCCGCAGAGAGCTTGAGTCTTGAAAGCAGTTTTTCCTGATCGAATCCGTTTGGAGTACCTGATATTCCTACCTTCAGCGGAACAGTCTTCTGACGTATAACAGGTATCGTTATATTGAAGCTTGTGCTGCTGAATTCCAGACTAGACTGGTCAACAAGTGCGTCGTCAACGGTATAAAGCTGGAGCTCGTCATTCTGTATCGAAAGAGTCTGGTCAAGAGTGCGCTGCTTGCTGAGAACTGCATTGCAGGTGTCGATAGTGTCAAGAGTAGCGGATGGACCTGTTATCTTTACCTTGTTCGGTACGCAGGTTATCTCGTCATAGTTAAGTGACATGCCCTCTGCGTAGGTTATGTTCTGGAGGTAAGGTATAACAGGAAATTCCCTTGTTTCTATCTTGTCAAGGAGTACGGTAGCTGTGGAAGGCCTTATGGATTTTACCTCGTATGTCGAGCCTGTACTGCTTTTTACCTTGATCGAGAGCTTTTTCGTACCCGAAGTAGTAACGTTGTCCGCATCGAGATACGCAACGAGGTTATCGCTTGTGATATTGCCGACCTGAGTACGTTTTCCCAGGAGTTCCACCTTAACTTCCTCTACATCGCAGTTTATAACGCTGAGACCGTTTGCTTCCGCAATGGTACCTGCAAGATCGGTAGAGAGAACGATGTGGTCAACGGTTATCTGCTTTGAAGGGAACTGGGATATCGATACCGTGAACCATACTGCAACGGCAATGATTATCGAAAATATTGCAAGAGCGAAGTTGTTGTCGAAAAGTCCCTTTTTAATCTTATTGCTGTTCATTTTTTCTTCCTCCTTTCAAAAAGAGAGGAGAATTTCTTTTTTTCGCTCTGCTGAGCAGTGCTTTTAACGTCATATATTTCGTCATGCAGGAGAGTTCTGAGCTTCTCTCTTGTATAGTCACGGGTGAGTATGCCGTTCATAGCGACCGATATCTGACCTGTCTCCTCTGAAACGACTATTATGATAGCATCCGAGTTCTCGCTCATACCGATAGCGGCACGGTGACGGGAACCGAGCTTCTTGTTGATGATAGCGTCATTCTGCGGCTTCGGAAGGAAGCAGGCTGCGGCGAGTATTATACCGTCGCGCATGATAACTGCGCCGTCATGAAGTGGAGTTTTCGGATAGAATATATTGCCGAATACCTCCTTGCTGGGAGTAGCGTTCAGTATCGTTCCTGTTTCTATCTGTTCGCCGAGACGCACCTGCCGTTCAACAACAATAAGAGCGCCTGTACAGCTTGCGGAAAGTTCAACGCACGAATCGCATATCGCTTCGATAGCGGTATCCCACTTCTGTGAAAGTTCATCGGAGCTGAGATTCAGTCCGAGGGCACGAAGTCCCACTCTTGCACGTCCGAATTTTTCAAGGGTTCTTCTCAGCTCGGGCTGGAAGAGGATGAGTACGGCGATAAGACCGATGTTCAGCGCCTTTGAGAGTATGAACTGCATTATTTTAAGCTTCAGTACGCTGCACAGAAAGTAGCCTGCAACGAGAAGCACTATACCCTTTACCAACTGACCGGCTCTTGTTTCGCGGATGAGTTTCAGGAGCAGGTAGATTATGTATGCAAGAACTATGATATCTATAAAGTCTCTGAATTCGAGTGTCTTTAGTATACTGAAAAAAGCATATTTCAGATTTTCCAACGAGGGCATTTTCTCACGTCCTTTCGTTTGTTCTGAATACTCTGCGGCTGCAAATAGAAGAAGCAAGGTGTCGGAGGAGATGATCCCTCCGACTGAGTGCAGAGTCCTACATATATTATTGTACCACAAATTCAGATGATTTCAATAGTTTTTTAATAATTTCGCATGTTTGTCACATTTTTTATCGCTGAAGCAAGGCGTGAAACGTCCTCACTGCGGCTGAAGACCGATGGCGAGAACCTTACGGTTCCCTCTTTTGTTCCGAGCTGTGCATGTGCAAGTGCAGAGCAGTGAAGACCTGCACGGAGGCAGTAGCCCTGTTTTGCGAGTATATCGGCAGTTCTGCCTGAGGGCATACCGCGTATATTGAATGAGACTATCGGCATATATGAGGCGCTTTTCTCACGGTAGACCACTATATCGCCGCTGTCGGATATAAGACTGATGAACTGTTCGCACAGTTCTGTTTCGTGCCTGAAAATATGATCCGTACCTGTGCGCTTTACGAAACCGATGCCTGCTTTCACGGACATTATCCCCGTGGTGTTGAGAGTTCCACTTTCAAGACTGTCAGGCAGCAGATCGGGTTGTATCAGACTTTCGGAATTGCTGCCTGTTCCTCCCTGAATTATGGGATGTATCGGATAGCTGCCGTCCGAAATGAGGAGTCCCGTTCCTGTAAGACCGTAAAGGCCCTTGTGTCCCGAGGTGCAGAGGATATTGATTCCGTCACCGAGACTTACGGGGATAATACCGCAGACCTGTGCGCCGTCCGCAATGAAGCATATTCCCCGTTCTCGGCAAAGCTCCGCAATGCGCCGGTACGGCAGAAGCTGACCTGTTACGTTGCTTGCGAGGGTACAGATGACGGCTTTTGTATCATCGGATATTAGACGTCGGAAGGATTCAACTGTCCTGTCGTCATCGGGAAATACCTCTGCAACTGAAAGTGATGCTTTTCCCTGCCTGACAAGCTCCGCAGCAGGTCTTGCAGAGGAATTGTGTTCGAGACTGCTTATTATCATGTGACCTCCGCTGTACATGACTCCCTGTATCGCCATGTTGAGAGCGTGTGTGCAGTTCAGCGTGAAAACGGTATTCTCGGGTTCTGCACCGAAAAAATCGGCAGCCTCTGCCCTTGCCGAGTATACTGCCTCGGAAGTTCTTGCTGCAAGCTCGTGACCGCCTCTTCCCGAGTTTCCACCGTACCGGACCATAGCTTCACGGGCGGCACGGATAACGCTTTCGGGCTTCGGAAAAGTGGTAGCCGAATTATCAAAGTTTATCATGATCTTCCGCCTCCGCTTCTGTACGGTATGGGATATCATAGAGCTTAAGCACCCGCAGTGCTTCGCTGCAGCTACGGGATATTATCAGCCTGTAGCCGCATCCCCGTTCCGTTCTTGCAACTTCGCAGGGGAAGCCTCTTGAACGAAGCAGCCGCTGACTTTTAACTGCGTAGGTGTATGAGGGCATTTCTGCAATACATTCCTTCATGGTATCACCCCTTTATGACTCTGCGGAAGCATGGTACACTAACATTATATGCGAATGAACGTTTACTGTGATTTGCCGATCATACGCAGTTTTTTCAGTTTCTGGAAAAATTTTTCCGAAATTGTGTTATAAATCTGTTGTGCGTTGCGAGTGTAGTAAGTGTCAGAGCAATACAGGCTCTATTTTTATAAATGATGGAGGTTGAAATATGAAAAAATTACTATCAACGGTCGCAGCATTATCATTGCTTTTATCCAGTGGGACAATACTTCCGGAACGGTCATCATTTGTTGGAATGAGTGCATTTGCTGATACCGTTTCTGCTGAGGAAACAGACGAAACAAGAAAAGAAACTATAGGCGACTTCGTTTATGAGATCTCAGACACAGAAGCTAAGCTCTGTGAGTGCAATAACAAGGACATTGTTGATCTGGTGATACCTTCAGAGGTGAACGGACTTCCTGTTACAGAGATATTGTGGTTTACATTTAGCGATATGACGAGTATCAGGTCTGTGAAAATACCGGATACTATAAAGCATATTGATGATTTTGTTTTTTCCGGCTGTACTTCACTTACAGATGTAAAACTGCCAGATAATTTTGAGAGTATGCAAATATCAGCATTTACTTTTATGGATACGCCGTGGAGAAATATGCAGGTAAATGAAGACGGATATTTCATTTTGGGAAGTACACTTGTTGATGCACTTGACTGTACAGAAGAGAATGTTGTGGTACCTGATGGAATAACCAGAATAGCAGCTGATTGCTTTTCAAATACAGATGACAGAACCGGTACTAAAATCAAGAGCGTTTCCTTGCCTGATTCACTCAAGGAGATAGGAACTATGGCTTTTTGCCATCTTGAAGAACTTGAAAGCATCGATATCCCTGACAGTGTTGAAACTATCGGTACAAGTGCTTTTTCAGATTGCTATAAGCTAAGTAAAGCTAATCTTCCGAAAAGCCTTAAAGAGATATCAGGCGGTTTATTTAGTAACACTGCTATTGAAGAAATAGAAATTCCGGAATCGGTAAAAAAAATAGGCGGTTCGGCTTTTTGTGAAACACGTATTACCAAAGTTGTTATTCCATCAACAGTAGAAGAAGTTGAGGACTATGTTTTTAATGACTGTCATCATCTTGAAGAAATATATTATGATGCTCCTGAGCTAAAATACTATATATCTCAAGGAACTCCTGTAAATAAGGTGGTTTTGGGTGAAAATGTCAGAAAGGTTAACAGAAGCGTTTTCTGGTTTTGTGATCAGCTTAGCAGTATTACATTCCTTAATCCTGATTGTGAGATAGATGACCGCATGATAAGCTGCTGGATAGGACCGACCGGTTCATCTCCCGAGAGTACTACCGTTACCGAGAGCAAAACCGAGTCTGAAGCAGCAGACGATCAGACGGATGAAGGTCTGCACAAAAAAGATGTGAAGATATTAACTTCTTTCCCTGCTGGTTTTACAGGATATCTCGATGATTCAAACTACAAGTCACGTATAACGATATGTGGTTTTAAAGGTTCAACAGCAGAGCTGTTTGCGGATAAAAACGGATATCGTTTCTCTGTGATCGATAAAGAGATCATCGGAACAGGCAAGACAGCTGCCGATACTCCATGCGAAAACATAGGAGATGCCAACGGAGATAACGAGATAGGACTTGCAGATTCGCTGGTAATTCTCCAGAATATAGCCAACAGCAACAAGTATCCGCTGACAGAGGAAGCGCTTGACAAGGCTGATGTATTTAACCGTGGGGACGGTATTACAGCCAATGATGCGCTCAGCATCCAGAAATACGATGCAAAGATCATAAGTGCGCTTCCCGAGTCTTACATGAAATGATATAGTTTATATAGTTTAAGAAAGAAATCTTCAGCGGACGACTCTTATGATGACGATGCCCGCTTACAGGATAAAGAAGAAAAGTGATGGGTTTGCAGGAGGCGCAATTAGTGCGCCTCCTTGCATTTTCTGTTCATGAAGCACAAAAAGAAAGGCTGCCCCGAACAAGTCGGGACAGTCTTTCATTTGAAAAGGTGTGTTATGATTAACGCCAGGAGGTATAGAAGGCGTTGATACGGTTTTGTTCTTATTTCTTTTTCTGAGTATATTATAACTCAAAGATGCAGATAATGCAATAACAGGCTGATATCAGCTGAAATACAAAACAGTTCCGTAAGGTTACACAATAATAACAAGATCGGACTGTAAGAAATTTCTTTGTAGCTTTTTGAGGAAATCTGCATAGAATATATTAAAGAGCAGTGTGATACAACTGTCTTGCGGCAGTTCCATTACCGAAGGTGGCTGATATCAGTAAATGCTTGTATGCCCGCGGATAGCCTTGCAGGTGTGTATGAGTATCAGACTGCTGCTTTAACATAAAGACAGTCCGTAAGGGGACTGTGGTACGGACGTTTATCCCGGACGTCCGTACTTTTTTTGCTCTGCAAGACGGCGGTATTTCTGTTTTGTAGCCATTCCGCCGCGGATATGTCTTTCACGTTTGTTTATTTCAAGGATGTTCCTGACTTTTTCGTACAGAGCAGGATCTTCTTTTCTCAGTCTGTCGCTGACGTCCTTGTGGACGGTGCTTTTGGATATGCCGAAATGCTGTGCGGCATTTCTGACAGTTGCGTGGTTCTCGGCTATGTACATCCCGAGGGTGACTGCACGCTGTTCGGGCTTTTCTTTCATGTGTATCAACTCCACTGTTCTATTTCTGCGGACAGTAATTAATATGCATCGATCCCGCATTTAAGAATCAGCTGCGTCAACTTAATTGGAAAGTCGCTTGTTTTATTGGTGCTAACGAATAATTTGGCTGTGAATCTTGACTTTTAAGGTAATATGTGGTAAAATAAAAGCACATTATTTGATTCGGAGGTTGTTAATATGGCTTTTTGTAAATTCTGTGGAAAAGAGATCCCTGAGGGCGGAGCTTGCGACTGTGCTGAGAGCATAAAGGATGCAGCAGCAAGTGCCGTTGAAGGATTAAAGGAAAAGGCAGAGAATGCTGCTGGGGCTGTTAAGGATAAGGCAGAGGATGCGGCAGAAGCTGTAAAGGACAAGGCTGAGGACGCTGTTGAGGCAGCTAAGGACAAGGTCGAGGATGCTGCAAAGGCAGTAAAGGACAAGGTCGAGGATGTTACAGAGGCAGTAACAGACAAGGCTGAAGACGCTGTCGAGGCAGTAAAGGATAAGGCTGAGGACGTTAAGGAAGACGTAAAGGATGCCGCTGCTGAGATCACAAAGTCCGACAAGAAAAAGGAAAAGAAGAAGAAGGAAAAGAAGTCCGATGCCAATGACGGCGAAGGCAAGAAGAAGGGCAAGACAGGCGCAAAGGTGATCGCTGTACTGATACTGGCTGTTCTTCTGATCCTCGGTCTTCTCATATGGAGCGGCATAAACAGTATTGCAAGAAAGAAGCCTGTAAAGCAGTATGTAAAGGGTATCAACAAGACTGATATCGAAATGGTAATGGAATCTATCTATCCCGAGGAGCAGATAGCTGTTATCAAGACAGGTTACAGCTATGATGCACTGGATTCAGAGAAATCATTCAAGAGCAATCTTGAGAGCACTGGCTTCAAGAAGGCTAAGGTAAAGTTCTTAGAGGGCGAAAAGCTCAAGGATGAGGATTTCGACCGTGCAGCTGAGTACTACAACTCTGTAAGCGGCGGTTATGGTATAGACAAGGCGTACAGATACAAGGTTGAGGTAACTGTCAAGACCAAGAAGGGCAAACAGCCTCCGAGAACAGGTTATGTTACCGTTGTAAAGCTTGAGGACGACGACTGGAAGTATTTACCATACGGCGACAGCTCGGGACTCAGCACTTACTTCTCACTCTATTGATAAGAGACATAATTCAGGGACTGCATTTCGCAGTCCCTTTTTATGGGATAAAAAATATTGGAGGTTTTTTGCTTGGCTGAAACTATACTGAGACAGACTCTTATTATGCTGATACTTATGTTTATCGGATTTATATGCAGTAAAACGAAGATAATCAGCAACGACGCAAATAAGGAGCTCTCCCGTTTTGTGCTTCAGATAGTCAACCCTGTTGTTATTTTCATGTCATATCAGACCGAACTGCACGGCGACCTTGTCAGGAATCTGCTGATAACGTTCCTGCTGTCCGTGCTGGCATTTGCGGTTGTCATACCTGCTGCATACCTTATTATAAGGAACAAGAAGGAACATGATACTTCCATAGAGCGGTTTGCCTCAATCTATTCAAACTGCGGATTTATGGGAATACCGCTGATAAATGCGATGTTCGGCATGGAGGGAGTGTTCTATCTGACCGCATTTATAACGGTATTCAACCTTGTGGTTTGGACTCACGGCATCATCCTCATATCAGGTGAAAAGGACTTCAAACAGGTAATAAAGGTCTTCTATTCGCCGACTATTATTGCAATAGTTCTCGGTATCGTTACGTTTTTCCTTCAGATACGGCTTCCCGAGATACCATATGCGGCACTTAATTATATCAAGGAACTAAATACTCCTGTGGCTATGATAGTATCTGGCGTTACAATGGCGGGCACAGACCTGCGGAAGCTCGTAAAAAAAGCAGGCGTTTACAGAGTCTGTGCGGTTAAGCTTCTTGTGCTTCCGTTTATAGTGTCATTAGTTCTCTCGTTCCTTCCTGTGGACGAAAAAGTAAGACTTATTGTTGTAGTTGCTTCTGCGGCATCTCCTGCGGCGATGTGTACATTGCTAAGTCTTAAATATGGTAAAAATTCTATCTATGCATCCGAAATTTTTACCGCCGGAACTATACTATCCGTAATTACTTTACCAATTATCACAATGACTACGGAATATTTAACAAAAATGGTGAAGTGACTTTGTTTATTACGCTGATTTTTAGAAATTTAGCGCAAAACAGTTTGAAATTTAGTTGGTTTGTGTTATAATAAATGTATCATAACGGACAATTCCTTTACAATTGTTACGGTGATGGCCTTTATGGGCAATTAGGTGATAGGCATTATATTTTATGAAACGGAGTTTGAGAATTATGGAAAAAAGAGGAATAAGCAAGCTTGATCTAAAGCGGCGCAACAGAATGCAGATTTTGAGAGTTATCAGAGAATCGGGACCGATTTCAAGAGTCGATGTGGCGAGCGCACTCGAAATTACCCGTGCTGCTGTAACTATCATCACTAACGAAATGATCGAAGAAGGAGTTCTTGTAGAGATCGGAGAAGCTCCTATCAATACCGAAAAGCTCCAGAAGGGCAGAAGAAAGATACTTATCGATATCAACGTGAACAGCCGTTTTGCACTGGGCGCAACCGTTGATGAAAAGGAAGTTAGTATCGGCCTTACAAACCTTAATTCAGAGGTGCTTGATAAATCAAGCATGGTCATAGACGAGCGTACCACAAGCAAGGATATCATCAATTACATCATAAAGACAAGCAACACTATGATCGAGAACAGCGCTCTTACAAAGGATAAGATCCTCGGCCTCGGCGTTGGCGTTGTACCGTCTATGTGGGGTAAACTCAAGATATTCTATAAGGACGGCGTACTTGATTTCACAAACTTTATCGACAAGCTTCAGAGCGGACTTGATATCGATATCCACTGCGGAAATGCTATCGGTCTTATGGCTCTTGCAAGCAATGATTTCCGCACCCAGAACGGCTACCAGACAAATACAGCATTCCTTCATAACGGCAATCAGGTAAATCTCGCTATCGTTAACAAGAACGAGCTTTCAAACGACTATGTTTCATATACCTCAATGATAGAGAAATATATCGTTTGTCCCAACGGAAGAAGCTATGAAGGCTATCCGAACGGCTCCGTAAAGGCTGAGCTTTCACGTTCTGCTATACTCTCTGCCTTTGCTGAGATCTATTCAAAGGAAAAGACTCCTGTGCTCTATGAGCTTACAGAAGGCGATAAGAGCAAGATCAATACAGATAATGTATTCGGCGCTCTTATGAGAGGCGAAGAGCCTGTAAAGAACCTTGTTGACGACCTGATAGCTAAGTACACTGTGCTCCTGAACAACCTCGCAATAAGCCATTTCGCTAAGAAAATAGTGCTTCATAACTATCACCTGAACGAGAAGCAGTTTGATTATATCAAGCGCGAAATGATACGTCTTGTAAGCGAAGAGATAGCTGACAGAGTAGTTCTCAGCAAGCTTGACGGAAAGAATAATTTCCTCGGCGGCTGTGCTCTTATCATTCAGGATAACTTCTTTGTACGCGGCGGTATGCAGTAATAAAGAATATGATGGCTCCCGAAAAGGGAGCCATTTTTTGCAATATAACATCCAATAAAAATGAACAAATAATATACCTTTTGTATATAATTGACCTTCTGAGCTGTTTTGCTGCTTTTAAAAAAATCACAGAATGAAGCCGCTTAAATCTTCGTTTTGCTACAAAATGCTAAAAATTATTAATAAACAATGACCAACTATTGAAATCGGTCTTTGAAAGCGCTATAATGAACAATATCATTAGTATTGTGCCGTATTGCGCCCTTTTTGCAGTATGGCAGGGGTGATTACTCCGAAGCAGCGCTTCGGAAGAAAAAGATAGGGCGTATCCGTATCTTTGAGATGTCGGGTGCGTACAGAAGGAGAAATTATGAAATTAGAGAGGTTTATCGCTTCTGCATTGTCAGCGGCGGTTGTGGGCATTTGTGCGGTGTCTGCAACGGCTTTTGCAGAAGAGGAGATCGATATCGTTCAAAGTCAGGCGATATCGGACCGCGGAGCGGTGGCTGACATTCTGGCTTCGGACAAAAAAAGTTCGCTGGGCGATGTGAACGGCGACGGAACTATCGATGCAACGGACGCTTCCGACATCCTTGTTGAGTATTCGATACTCTCAACAGGCGGAACAGGAAAACTCACCGGTGAAGCTTTCAGAGCAGCCGATGTTAACAAAGACGGCGTTATCAATGCATCAGATGCATCAAATGTACTTGAATACTACTCGTATCTATCAACAGGCGGTAAGGGCTCGCTTGAAGCGTATTTCGGAGTTCAGCCTGTTGTGACGACAACTGCGGCAGCAGCGGTTCCAAAGACTACTGCAACTACAGCGGCTGTACCGGTTACCACAGCAGCACCTAAAACCACAGCGGCTTCACCAAAGACTACTGCTGCTCCACCCAAGACTACAGCGGCACCGCCAAAGACAACCGCTGCTCAACCCAAAACCACAGCAGCACCGCCAAAGACAACTGCTGCACCTGCAACTACTACGGTTGCTCCGCCTACAACGGCTGCACCGCCTGCAACAACGGCAGTACCTCCAACTACTGCACCTGTTACTACAGTTAAACCTGATGTAGTTACAGAGCCTTCAAATAAAGTATCATCAATAAAGCTCAGCAAGACAGAACTGAATCTTTCTGTGGGCGAAGGTGATATCTCATACGTAACAATGCTTCCCGTAACAGCATGGAACAAGGCAGAAAAGTGGACCTCCTCCGACGAGAGCATCGCAGTCGTAGACGGCGAAGGCTGGGTAGTTGGTCTTAAGGAAGGTACCTGTGTGGTAACGGTCACAAGTGTGGACAATCCAAATGTCAAGGCTGAAATAAAGGTAAATGTACATGATCCGAATAAGGTAACGGGTATAAGAGTCAGCAAGACTTCGCTTAATATCGCCGTAGGAGAGGGCGATATCTCCTACGTTACAATTCTTCCGGGCAGTGCTTCGGATAAGGGCGAGATATGGACTACATCCGATGAGAGCATCGCAACTGTTGACAGCGAAGGCTGGGTAGTCGGAAAGAAGCCGGGTAAGTGCGTAGTTACTGTTGCTTGCCACGGAGATCCGACTATAAGCGCTGATATCATCGTAACAGTTTACGGTAATGATCCGCCTGTTACTGAGGTACCTGTTGTTACAACTACAGAGCCTCCTGTTACAGTTACAGAACCTGTGGTTACTACAACTCAGCCTGTTACAACAACTCAGCCTGTAACTACTACAAAGGATCCTTCGGCTGTATCAGAGATAAAACTGGATAAAACATCCATGAATTTAGAAACAGGCAAGGGTGCAGGCGCAAGGGTAACTATTTTACCTGAGACCGCTGCGGATAAGAGCCTTGTATGGGAAAGCTCCGATGATTCGATAGCTTCTGTAAGTTCCGATGGATGGATCATGGGCAAGAAGGAAGGCTCGTGCGTAGTTACCGTAACAAGCTCTTCAAGCAGGGACGTTAAGGCTCAGCTCATCGTTAACGTTAAGGCTCCCGATCCGACTAAGGTACAGGAGATATCACTTTCACGCTATGAGGTAGAGATACCTCTTGCAACATGCGATCTTTCTGCATGGGTAACGATGCTTCCCGCAACAGCTTACAACAAGGCTGAAAAGTGGGTGTGCTCGGATGAGAGCATTGCTTCTGTAGATCAGGACGGCTGGGTATACGGACGTAAGCTCGGCGAGTGTACAGTTACTGTCTCAAGCGTTGATAACCCCGAGGTAAAGGCTGATATAAAGGTAAAGATAGTTTCATCACTGTCAACTACCTCTGCAACAACAACTGCTACTATAACAACTACTACCGAGTCAACACAGTCGCCTGTGGTAGTTATTGATACAACAACAACTCCTACAGTTATCCCGATAAGCGTTGAGAACCACAATGTTGAGGTCAGAAACGGTGTTACCTACATCGACGGTATGCTTATCGTAAATAAGACCTATGCGCTTCCTCAGAATTTTGCTCCGGGAATGAATTCAACTGCTTCCAACCAGTTCAGCAAGCTTTCAGCAGCTGCTGCTGAGGACGGTCTGAATATCTACTTCACATCGGGCTACCGTTCTTACATTGCACAGCAGGAGCTGTATAACAACTATGTTGCTCAGGACGGTCAGGCTGCTGCCGAGAGATATTCCGCACGTCCGGGACATTCAGAGCATCAGTCGGGACTTGCCATAGACGTAAATAACCCCGATGACAGCTTTGCAGGTACTCCCGAGGCTAAGTGGCTTGAGGAACATGCTCATGAGTACGGATTCATCATCAGATATCCCGAGGGCAAAGAGAGCATTACAGGCTATAAATACGAGCCGTGGCACATCAGATTCGTAGGCATACAGACTGCTGCAAAGATACACAACAGCGGCAAGTGCCTTGAAGAATATCTTGGGATAGATTCATTCTATCAGTCATAATACAGCTTCAGAAGCCGATACCCGAGAGGTATGGGAGCTTTCGGAGCAAACGGACAGGAGAGAGTTCTCCTGTCCGTTTTTTATGTGGAGAAAAAATAAAAGAAACCACTTGACAAGTGTATATATACATGTTATACTGTGTATAGTGTATATATACAATTTCTTCGGAGGAAACTATGGATATCATTTTAAGAAACGAATCAGATGATCCGATCTATCAGCAGATCATCGATCAGATCAAGGCTCAGATAATCGAGGGTAAGCTCACAGCAGGGGACGCTCTGCCGTCAATGCGTACTCTCGCTTCACAGCTCCGCATCAGCGTTATCACTACTAAACGTGCGTATGAGGAGCTTGAACGCGCAGGCTATATCGAAAACTTTACGGGAAAGGGCTGCTTTGTCAAACAGCAGAATACCGACTTCCTGCGTGAAGAAACACTGCGTCAGACAGAGGAAATGCTCGCTCAGGTCTGCAAAAAGGCAAGGATATGCGGCCTTTCTGCCGATGAACTGAAAGAAATGGTCGATCTTATATATTCGGAGGATAATGAAAATGACTGAATATGAAAACGCTATTGAAATAAACGGTATTACCAAGAAATACGACGGCTTTACTCTTGACAATGTCAGTTTTACTGTGCCCAAAGGCTCTATCATGGGGTTTGTCGGTCAGAACGGCGCAGGCAAGACTACAACTATCCGTTCTCTGCTGAATATAATCCGTATTGACAGCGGAGAGATAAAGCTGCTTGGAATGGATCACATAAAGGATGAATATGCCGTAAAGGAGCGTATCGCTGTAGTTTTTGACGAGCTTCCTTTCCACGATTCATTTACAGGTGAGGCACTGTCAAAGATGTTCTCGGGACTTTATAAGTCGTGGAACAAAGAGGAGTTTTTAAGACTGTGTGACAGATTTGCTCTGCCTGTAAAAAAGAAGCTTTCAAAGTTTTCAAAGGGCATGAAAATGAAGATTCAGATAGCTACAGCACTCTCCCACAATGCAGAGCTTCTTATCATGGACGAAGCAACAACGGGACTTGATCCTATAGTCCGCAGTGAGATACTTGATATTTTCCGTGAATACCTCATGGACGGCAACAGGTCCATACTTATGTCCTCGCATATCACAAGCGACCTTGAAAAGATAGCCGACAGCGTTACTTTTATAGACAAGGGTAAAATACTCATCTCAGGCTACAAGGACGATATCCTTGATACTCACGGATTGATAAAGTGTACAAGGGAAGAATACGGTGAGATAGATAAAGCTGATATAATCAGTGCGAGGCTCAATGACTTCGGCGCTGATATAATGACTTCTGACCGCAGGACTGCTGCAAAGAAATACTCGGGTGCAGTTATCGAAAAGACTACGCTTGAAGAGATAATGCTGTTTTATGTAAACCGCGAGAAAAAGGAGTGGCCTTAATGAAAAAGAGTTCATTTGCAGGACTTCTTTACCGTGAATTTTACTTGGGAAAACCAAGCTATATAATTCAGCTCATAATTTTTCTCATGTTTGCGCTTGTTGGATTGCTTGCGGTTCTCAGTATGAATTCAGGTAACCTTAAACTGCTTCTTTCTGAGGATGTCATAGCTGACAGATCTCAGGCGGAGGAACTCAGAAAAGCACTTATTAGTTGTATAAGGTTATTTCCGGCGTCCATGATCGGAACTTTTATCTTTGGTCCAGCGGATGTTGCTTCTAAGGATGCGATGATATTATGGGAACGTTATGAGCACTGCACTCCTGTTACTCCGAAAATGTACGCTTTAGTAAAGCTTACAGCAACTGTTGCTGTATCTGCGTTTGCTTTTCTGCTTTCTTTCCTTTATTTGTTCGTGACTGATATAGCTTTAGGCAAGATAAGCACAAACTTCGGATATATTTTTGTTTTTTTACTTTTAACATTTTTTATAGTGTTTAATGTGCTTGCACAGATCTTTATTACTTTTTTCAGAAGCAGAGATATTGGCATGATTGTGTCAATGATTGTTATGATAGGCGGATTATCAGCGGTTTCAGTTTTTATCAACAGTAAAGGGGAAAGTATGGCAGATGATCAGGTGATGGATCTGTCAGAAATTGCTGAAGCAATACATGACAAGCTTCCGATAATGCTGATCTTAATCTTTCTGGTATATGTTCTGTTTTTTGTTTCAATGTATCTGCTTTACAAAAGGAGGGAGAAGTAATGAAGGGACTCCTTTACAAGAACTTTCGCATTAATTTTCTGTCCGTGATCGCAGCTGTTGTAGTTACACTCTTATGCTGTGTCAGCGAGATAATTACAGTTGCATTGATCAGTAAGGATGGAATAGATGATGAGACATTTCCGGAATTAGTTATGATATCCGCATCACTGTATTATTGTGCATTTCTGTTTGCTTCAATGACCATGGGGTTTGTATTTCAGGCGGACGAAAGCAAAGTCTGCTCAGCCTTTAACATGTCCATACCTCAGGGAGGAAGGGGACATATCAAGTCGAAATACCTGTATATCCTGATAGTGTATTCTATCGTGCTCTTTATGGCATTATTGACGGATGCGGTGTCCTTCGGCATCCTCAAAGGAAGATATACCTCCGCACCATTTATCTTGTTCATGTTCTTCTACAGGCTGCTTCTTTCTGCTGTAGAGGTTCCGTTCATTATACGTTTCGGCTCGATTAAAGGCACAAATATAAAGGGACTTGTTGTATTGGGTGTATCTTTTCTCATGCTTATCTACTTTATGTTCGGTGATATATCATGGCTCATCGGAAGTGATGATGTTTTTGCTTCGTTTATGGACTGGCTGAAAAGCGGAAAGGTGCTGATACCGATATTAATGTTCCCGTTTTTCACTATTGGTGCTTACTGGCTGTCCTGTCAGATATCGATAAGGGTATTCAGAAAAGGCGCGGAGAATTACGAGCAATAAAGCTGTATTACGTAAAACATAAGAAAAACAAAATGCCCTGAAGCGGTACTGTGAAATGCTTCGGGGCATAACTTTTTTGTCATGCGGTTGAGGAAGATTTTCAGTATGTAATTATGACTTATAGGGGAGTGTTATAGCTGAATAAAAAATGTTTATCCTGCCGAAACTCATTTTTTTCTATTGACAACCTGACACTAAATTGATATAATACATATAGGTTAAATAGGATAAATGAAAGGAGCAATTTCTATGACGCTTCAACAGCTTAAATATACTATAGTTATTTCCGAAACAAGCTCGATGAACAAGGCTGCCGCACAGCTGTACGTCTCTCAGCCTTCTCTTACTTCGTCGATACAGGAACTGGAAAAAGAGATAGGCATCAAGATATTCAACAGAAGCGGCAGGGGAGTTACTCTTACCAATGACGGTGCGGAGTTCATACAGTATGCACGTCAGGTGTGCGGACAGTTCGACGTTCTGGCAGAAAAATATATGGGCGGAGTGAATATCAAGAAGAAGTTCGGCGTCTCGACTCAGCACTACTCCTTCGCAGTCAAAGCCTTCGTTGAAATGGTAAAGAAGTTCGATATGGCGAAGTATGAGTTTGCGATAAGAGAGACCAAAACTGCCGAAATAATCAGCGATGTGGCAAATATGCGAAGCGAGCTCGGTATAATCTACCGCAACGACTTCAACCGCAAGTCCATTACAAAGATGCTGTCGGCAAACGGTCTTGTGTTCCACCCTCTTACGGTTTGCGGTGCATATGTCTACCTCTGGAACGGTCATCCACTTGCAAATGAAAAGTCGATAAACTTCGAGCAGCTTATCGACTATCCATGTCTTTCATTTGAACAGGGCGATCACAGCACCTTCTATCTTGCGGAGGAGATACTCAGCACCAACGAATACCAGCGTATAATCAAGGCAAATGACAGAGCAACCATGCTCAATCTCATGATCGGTCTGAACGGTTATACACTTTGCTCGGGAATCATCTGCGAGGAGCTGAACGGAAGCGACTATAAAGCAGTGCCGTTTGACAGCGGTTCCGATGAAGAAACTATGGAGATCGGCTATATAACGCTGAAAAACGTTATATTGAGCCGTATGGCGGAGATATATCTGGATGAACTGAAAAACTACCTCGGCATCTCGGATGAACTCATTTCCGCTGATAAATAGGATGAAATTCCGCCGGCACTGCGTCGGCGGTCTTTATTTTACCCCGTTTATCTTAAGGCTTTTCAGATACTCCTTATGCTCGTCGGTCACGCGGAAGCTCTCCCTTGCTTTCTGTATCGCCTTGTTGTGTACCCACGGTGCAAGGCGGCGCTCTTCGATGTACTTCACCGCAGTATCGTACTGTTTTGCCAGTGCTGTTGCGAAGTACCACGCTGTCATCATGTTGACGTAATACTCGTCACTTCTTACGGATGCCGCAAGGTCGGTGTATTCGGGGAGAAAGTCCGAATCGAGGTAATGTACCATGAGCATACCAAGTCCGAAGCGCTTGGTGTAGGTGTGCTCCGAGGCTATCCAGTGTCTTACGTGTTCAATGAGTTCTGACCTGTGCTTCTTGAAGGCTGTGGGACGAAGCTGGTCGCAGGTCGCCCAGTTGTCAACGTATGGCAGGAACTGCTCAGTAAGCTCCAGCGCTTTGCTGTAGTCTTTTATTATCGAGATGATAAATGCATGGAGCTGATACTCCTCGAAGTAGCGGTGGGGAAGGTCTGCAAGGAAGTCCTCAGCCCTGCCATCTGAGACAAGCTCCTTTGCAAGCGCCTTAAGGGGCGGAGTCTTTACACCGAGGAAGAGTTCTCTTTCCTTATCGGGGATAAGTTTTGCGACGAATTCGGCGTCTTTTTCATTTGCGTACTGTTTTATCATTTCGGTAACTGTCATGGTGGTTCCTCTTTTCAAGTAGTTTATATTATTGTATCATATTTTGACTTCAATAGCAACAAAAAAAGCATGAAACCATTAATTCGGGGATTCTAAAGGGATACCATCCCTTTAGCGGATTCCAAAGGCAGAGCCTTTGGCAGGGTGACTCCCCACAGTGTGGGGAGATGTCAGCGAAGCTGACAGAGGGGACGGACCGGTTAGGTTGGGACAGAGTCCCACAAACGAAGAGCGCCCCGCAAAGGGTGAATTTCAAAACAGTCCGGTGGACTGTTTTGAAAGAGGGAACGCCCTGCAAGAGAGGGCGTTCCCTGATGGATCCAACCTTTTTGGAAAGCAGAAAGGACGCCGCAGGGACGTCCTTTTTGTTATTAATTCCATACAGTCGGATACATTCCTAATTCTGTTCCATGCTGGTTCAAATAGGATATCTGAGTTTGTGACATACGAGCTTCCTCTCGCTCCTCATATGGACTATATATTTCGGTATTCCTTCTCCATACCCAGCCGCTGCTCAAATTCAACCAGTATATGGTTCCATCAGGAGCATTAAGCGCATACTCGGGCAGTCCGTCACAGGTGTAAGGAGCGTAACTCAGACCTGCAAGACTCTTGAAGATATCGAAGTTTGCAAATTCATCAGGTTGACTTACTATTGGCTGAGTTGGTGTTTCATCTGATTGCATGATCGTCTGACTTTCTGTGGGTTTCGGTACTATTTCTCTCAGCACAAGGTCGTTTGTTGTTGAAGGTATCTGCTCAGTTTCTTCCGTTATGTCTCCCACAGTAGTCTGTTCGATAACTTCCTCCTCTGCCTTTTCGTCGGGCTGAGTTTCCTTTTCGGGTTCGGTCACAGCAACAGTCGCCGAAGCTGTCTGTACGTCGGCTTTCTCGGTTTTTACTGCAACAGCGGCTGAACTCGGCTTCTCTGTCTGTACCGCTTCAGTCTCCTCAGCGGTCCGTGGTTCGGTAGCTGCTTCAGTTGCAAATGGCATGGTCGGAGTGTCATCGGGGAGCATAGGTGCACGGTTGTCGATCATAAGCTTTCCTCCTGCACCAACTCCAGCTATCAGCAGGAAGGATGCCGCTATAAGTGCGAATCTGCGCCATTTATTCGGTCTGTAGGCTTCAACTCCCGTAACAGAGATATTTTCGCCGACAGTCTCATCGGCAGTATCGGCATTGACCGAAGCTTCACCTATGAGCTCATCATCCAAAAGGCTCATAGTTTCTATAATTTTCACTTTATTCATATTCATAGCCCTCTTTCCTCAAAAATTCTCTCAGTTTCTTTCTCGTGCGGAAGAGATATGTAGCTACAGTTTTCTCATTGATGCCGTAATGTCCCGATATATCCGCCAGTGAATCGCCGTACCAGTACCTTCTGATGAATACCTTCCTGTATTTTTCGTCCTGTGTTTTCAGAAACCGGCTGATATCTCCGGCAAGCTTTCTTGCGGAGATACTGTCGTCGCTGTCCGCAGGTAGACATTCCGCAAGCTCGTCCAGTGAGACAGCCATAGAGGAATTGCGCTTTTCTGCGAAGTTGTATTTCAGCTTGTCTATCGCCTTGTTCTTCACGATGCGGCAAAGGTAGGTCTTAAGGTCTTCGGGGGAATCGGGAGGGATATTGTTCCACACGTCAAAATATGCGGAATTCACGCACTCCTCGGCATCCTCACGCTGAGAAAGAAGGTTTCCTGCAACGCATAAGCACAGCTTATCGTATTTCCGCTTGAGTTCAGCGAGCGCTCTTTCGTCTCTGCTGCGGAGCAGTTCCATTATCAATGCATTATCCATTGGATAAGCCTCCTTTCGTAAGGCTTTGAGGTCCTCTCACTAATATACTCGAATTTGCGGAAGGAATATTTCACTGAAACAGAAATTTTCCTGAAAAGGGGATAAAAAAACCGAGGGTAATAAATACCCTCGGCTGAATTAAAAGCTATTTATCAGTTAACGCTTCTCTTTACGTAAGAAGTGTGGAGAACCTCGTGAGCCTTATGGCTGCCTGGCTTCTCGAAGAATTCCTCGTAAACCTGCTTGATAGCCGGGTTGTCATGTGACTGACGGAGAGGCATTGACTTATCAAGGTTGTAGAGAACCTTTGCACGCTCCTCACGGATATCAACGAAGTTTCTGATACCCATTGCAACCTGTGGCTGACCGCCGCCGTTTACACAGCCGCCCGGACAAGCCATGATCTCGATGAACTGAGCATTGCAGCTGCCGTCTCTGATGCTGTCGAGAACCTTACGTGCATTTGCAAGACCGCTTGTTACGAGTACGTTAACATCGAGGTCGCCAACCTTGTAAGTAGCTTCCTTGATATCCTTTGTACCACGAACCTCAGGGAGGTCTGTAACTGTCTCGCCTGTAAGAGTATGAACAGCTGTTCTGAGAGCAGCCTCCATAACACCGCCTGTAGCACCGAAGATAACGCCTGCACCTGTTGAGATTCCGAGCGGATCGTCGAACTTCTCTTCAGGAAGTGCGTTGAAGTTGATGCCTGCGCGCTCGATCATTCTGCCGAGCTCACGTGTTGTAAGAGCGAAATCAACGTCAGGTACGCCTGCAGCGCTCTGATCAGGTCTGCCGATCTCGAACTTCTTAGCTGTACAAGGCATGATAGATACCATAACGATATTCTTAGGATCAATGCCCATCTTCTGAGCATAATATGTCTTAGCTGTAGCACCGAACATCTGCTGTGGTGACTTACATGTTGAAAGGTGACCGAGAAGATCAGGATAGTAGTGCTCGCAGAACTTTACCCATCCAGGTGAGCATGATGTGATCATCGGGAGCTGTCCGCCGTTCTGAACACGCTCAATGAACTCGTTAGCTTCTTCCATGATAGTAAGGTCAGCAGAGAAGTCTGTATCGAATACCTTATCGAAGCCGAGTCTGCGGAGAGCTGCAACCATCTTGCCCTCTGCGTTTGTGCCGATAGGATTGCCGAAGCACTCGCCGAGACCTGCACGAACAGCAGGAGCTGTCTGTACGAGAACAGTCTTCTCGGGATCTGCGATAGCAGCCATAACGTCCTTAGTGAAGTCCTTCTCAGAGAGAGCACCAACAGGACATACAGCGATACACTGTCCGCAAGATACGCAGCTTGTTTCGCCAAGGCCCATATCGAATGCAGAGCCGATGTATGTCTGGAAACCACGCTCGTTAGCACCGATAACGCCGATACCCTGAGTCTTTGCACAAACTGCTACGCAGCGGCGGCAGAGGATACACTTGTTGTTATCGCGGTACATATGAGCAGCAGTATTGTCAACTTCATAAACGTTGTTAACGCCGTCATACTTTGAAGCATCCTCAACACCGTAGTCGCGGCAGAGCTTCTGAAGCTCGCAGTTACCGCTTCTTACGCATGAGAGGCACTTTCTGTCATGAGTTGAAAGGATGAGCTCGAGAGTCTTCTTGCGAGACTCGATAACCTTAGGTGAGCTTGTGAGAATTTCCATATTAGGAGAGCAAGGATATACACAGGCAGCAACAAGGCGGAAGCCTCTGCCCTCGTTTACCTCAGTAACGCAGATACGGCAAGCGCCGATCTCGTTGATCTCTTTCATGTAACAAAGTGTAGGGATCTCGATACCTGCTATATGAGCAGCCTCAAGAACAGTAGTGCCCTTAGGAACGGAGATCTCAGCACCATTTATTTTAACTGTAATATTTTCCATTGATTAATTCCTCCGCTTACTTCTTGATGATCGCCTTGAACTTGCAGGTTGCGATACAAGCGCCGCACTTTACGCACTTGTCCTTATCGATGCTGTATGCAGGCTTCTTCTTGCCGGGTGCAGTGTAGTCTGTAACAGTGATAGCCTCAGCAGGACACTGCTTAGCACACATTCCGCAGCCGAAGCACTTATCCTTCTCGATCTCGTAGCTGAGGAGGTCCTTACATACGCCTGCAGGACACTTCTTATCAACAACGTGAGCGATATACTCATCACGGAAGCATCTGAGTGTGGAGAGAACAGGGTTAGGAGCAGTCTGTCCGAGACCGCAGAGTGAGTTAGCCTTGATGTGGTAAGCGAGTTCCTCGAGCTTATCAAGGTCTTCAAGAGTACCCTTGCCCTTGGTGATGCGGTCGAGTATCTCCCACATTCTCTTAGTACCGATACGGCATGGTGTACACTTACCGCATGACTCATCAACAGTGAATTCGAGGAAGAACTTAGCGATATCGACCATACAGTTATCCTCGTCCATAACGATAAGTCCGCCTGAACCCATCATAGAGCCGATGCTGATGAGGTTATCATAGTCGATCGGGATATCGAAGTGTTCAGCAGGGATACAACCGCCTGAAGGACCACCTGTCTGAGCAGCCTTGAACTTCTTGCCGTTCGGGATGCCGCCGCCGATCTCTTCGATAACTTCGCGGAGTGTAGTACCCATCGGGATCTCAACGAGACCTGTATTCTTGATCTTACCGCCGAGAGCGAATACCTTAGTACCCTTTGACTTCTCAGTACCCATTGAAGCGAACCAGTCAGCTCCCTTGAGGATGATCTGTGGGATATTAGCATAAGTCTCAACGTTATTGAGGATAGTTGGCTTCTGGAAAAGACCTTTTTCAGCAGGGAAAGGAGGTCTTGGACGAGGCTCACCGCGGTTACCTTCGATAGAAGTCATAAGAGCAGTTTCCTCACCGCAGACGAAAGCACCTGCGCCGAGACGGAGGCCTATATCGAAGCAGAAGTCTGTGCCGAAGATGTTCTTGCCGAGCATACCTGCTTCACGAGCCTGCTTGATAGCGATGTTAAGACGCTCAACAGCGATAGGATACTCTGCACGAACGTAGATGTAACCCTGAGTAGCGCCGATAGCGTAACCTGCGATAGACATAGCTTCAAGAACAACGTGTGGATCGCCTTCGAGAACTGAACGGTCCATGAATGCACCCGGGTCGCCCTCGTCAGCGTTACAGCAGACATACTTCTGATCTGCATTGGGAACGATATTTCTTGCAAGCTTCCACTTCATACCTGTAGGGAAGCCGCCGCCTCCTCTTCCGCGGAGACCTGAATCGAGGATAGTCTGGATAACATCCTCAGGAGTCATCTCTGTGAGCACCTTGCCGAGAGCCTGATAACCCTCACGGCCTATGTACTCATTTATATTCTCAGGGTTGATAACGCCGCAGTTTCTGAGAGCAACACGGTGCTGCTTCTTATAGAAAGCGGTATCATCAAGAGCCTTGATATTGTCGCCGTCAACAGTTTCCTCATAGAGGAATTCCTTTACAGGATTACCCTCAACGAGGTGTTCTTTAACGATACGCGGGATCTCATCAACCTTAACACGTGAATAGAAAGAACCCTCAGGATAAACGATCATGATAGGACCTCTTTCGCAGAGACCGAAGCATCCTGTCTTTACGATCTGAACCTTTTCAGCAAGGCCGTTTGATTTGAGTTCTTCCTCCAGCTTCTCTATGATCTTGGGGGAACCTGATGATGTACATCCTGTACCGCCGCAGACAAGTACATGTCTTTCATATTTTGAAGAAGCGTTGCCATGGGTTCTGAGAGCAACCTCGCCCTCCATTGATTCTCTGACAACCTTGAGTTCTTCAAGAGTCTTCATAAGTTAACCTCCTATACGGTAATTATAGTTTATGCAGTATATTTATTGAGTATCTTTTCTACATCGTCAACAGTAAGACGTCCGTAAACATCTTCATTGACAGTGAGAACGGGAGCAAGTCCGCAGGCACCTATGCAGCGGCATGCTTCCAGTGAGAATTTACCGTCAGGAGTACATTCGCCGCCTGCGATACCGAGCTTTTCCTGGAGCTTATTGTAGATATCTCCTGAGCCCTTAACGTAGCAGGCTGTACCAAGACAGACAGAAATGGTATACTCGCCCTTGGGATAGAGTGAGAACTGAGCATAGAAAGTAACTACGCCATAGATCTTCTCAAGGGGTATACCAGTGTTATCGGAAATAATTTTCTGTACCTCTATCGGGAGATAGCCGTATATTTCCTGTGCTTTCTGAAGGATAGGCATAAGTGCGCCCTGAGTATCCTTCTTCTCCGCGATAACTGCCAGAAGCTGAGCTTCCTGTTCGGGAGTGCCCTTAAAAGGAACAGTAGATTTAGCTGAATTCATGTGAGATGGACCTCCTTTTTATTCTGTGAAAGAAATAACGATTCCATATAGCAAAGCATATTTCATTCCACATATCTTAATGTATTATAACATATAATAAGAAAAATTTCTATCAACAAAATGCACTAATTCGAAGCAAATTTGATGTGCATTTTGCACAAGATAATACAACAAAAATAGGTTAGTATGTACTAACCCACTAATTAGCCAACTGCAACAAATGCCGTAAATTTGCATATCACAGCATGATATGACAGGCGATTGTCTTTTGTCGAAACTCTTTGACCGAGGGTTGCTTTATCGCCGCTCTGACGGCCATTTGCAAAAATTGCTGTTTTACGGACTGTTTTGCCATATATTGCGGAAGAATTAAATCATCAATAATTTTGCTTAATAAATTGTTTTTATATTTATTGACAGCGTTCTGTTTTTTGCTGAGTTTTACTGCTATTTCCATATGCGAAGAATTGTATCTTGATTTTACTTATTGCTTAAAAGTTAACATTTAGGCTTACTTGAAATATATTGACAAATTGCTATTAGTATTGTATATTTATTTTTGTAAGAGATACGTGATTTTGTGAGGTTTGCACTGCTCCTCACTTTGCGGCGGCAGCTGTTCTGCACTGCGGCTGCTGATCGGGTTCAACCTGTCGAAAGGAGGCAAGATTTTGAGTATTCCAAATGATCCTGTTATACTTCTGAGCTATATCAATACGAAGCTGAGAGATGAGTTTCCTTCTCTCGAAGAGCTTTGCAAGACGCTCGGTGTCGATCAGGCAGAGCTTGAGAAAAAACTCGCCGCTATCGGGTACTGTTACAACGAAGAAACCAATTGTTTTAAATGACGATAAGATGCCCGGGAGGCATATCGTCAGAATGGGAGGGACCAATGAATAAATTCACAAGAAAGGCCGTAGCTCTGTTTTCTGCGGCTATTATGTCGGCTTGCTCGGTCGGAACTGTTTTTCCTGCTACCGCACTGGAAACAGGTGATGTAACAGTTATTTACGACTGCTGGAGCGATGATATATCATTCGCTGCAAAGACCGATCCTACATTGTTCGAGACCGCTGTTCTCAACACAGGCTATGTTAAGATCCCCGAGGGTAAGCTCGAAAAAGACGGCTATCGCTTCGAGGGATGGACTCTCGACGGCATTATCGCCATGAAAGCCGGCGATATCATAGATTTTGAGGACGGTACTAAAGAAGTCAAGATCGAACCTGTATGGACCAAAGATGACGATAAGGAGTTATATTCACTTAAGTATATTCTCGACAGAGAGGATGCTGTAAGACCTGAAGACCTTGTCGACAGAAAACCTTCTATAAAAGAGAATCAGGTCATCGGTATCTATGAGAATAAGATCGAGGCAGGCGATTATTTCACAAAGGGCTGGACAGACGGCGAGCATAATTACGTCGGAGACGGTATGACTCCTCTTTATATTATAATGCCTGCACATGACCTTGAATTAAAGCCTATCTGGAAGCACGTTACATCGCTTCGCTATATAACAGGTGATGTTGACCGTATCACAGGTATGGAAGAATTCGTTACAGCAAGCAACGAGGATACTCATACCGAGCTTGCTGCTGCAAACCGTTTCACAAGAGTCGGATTCAACCTTGTCGGCTGGAAGAGCGATCTTGACGGCGAGACCTATGAACCCGGAAAGACTATCACTGTACCCGGCGAGAATGTAACTTATACTGCTGTATGGGCTCCGAGGGACTATGTTGTAGTGTTCAACGGTGGTACAGGAAAGACAGCTGATATCATTAAAGTACAGACCGCTACTGATGAAGTTATCAAGGTGCCTGAGTTCTCGGGAACCAAGAGCGGATATGTATTTACAGGCTGGAAGAACAACTCTACAGGCGATATCTATCAGCCAGGCGATGATTACACTGTTTACGGTGCACTTCCGGGAATGGGAATCAGTTTTGCAGCTGTATGGGCTCCCGAGGGCTCTGTTCCTGCAACAACTGCTCCTGCAACTGCTCCAGTTCCTACAACTACAACAGTTACTAATGATGGTGTATCAAGCGCCGGTATACCTACTTCAACTGTCCAGAATCCTTCAGCAGGCATACCTACTGAAACTCAGCCTATACCCATTCCTACAGGCATTCCTGTTTCAACTCAGCCTGTAACAGAGGGCGACACTCACGGAATACAGACTGAAACTCAGATTGCAACTACTCCTGCAGCAACAGGTTTTCCTGTTCAGACTCAGAATGGTGAAGCAAAGTTCGTAAAGGTAAAGACATATCCTACAAAGACTACATACACAGAGGGCGAGAAGATCAGCTTCGATGGACTCGTTATCGAGTATGAGACAGCTGTAGAGTACACAGGTGAGAATATGGGCAAGATCGTTTATAAGAACATGCCTGCCGAGTTCAGACCTGATCCATCGAGAGTATTCGTAACATCAAAAATACCTGAATTGGATTATGGATACGGCGCTGATGATAAGCTGCCAAGCGGAGACTACACTGTAAGATTCAGCGGTGATGCAGTTATCGACGGTATCCTCGTAAAGGGGATCAAGTTTGAGTATGATATTGAAGTGGTACACCTTATGCCTCCGAACCACGGTGACGCAACTCTTGACGGCGATGTAACCCTTGCAGATGCACTTGTCATACTCCAGTACGTTGCAAACAGCCAGAAGTACAATCTTTCGGAAGAAGCTCTTCGCAATGCGGATGTATTCGATAACGGCGACGGAGTTACTGCTATGGATGCACTTGCTATCCAGCAGCTTGACGCTAAGATGATAAAGAGCCTTCCTTACTCTTATCTCATCGACGGCAAACAGGTACTCAATAAAGACAATCAGTAATATACTTTTCTAACATTAAAAAAGGCGGACGCAATGTCCGCCGTTTTTTTTACAGTGCAGCTTCCACAGCCTCTGCAACTTTCTTCATTGGTACAGTTGGCTCGAATCTTGCAAGTATCTTTCCGTCCCTGCTTATGAGGAACTTGGTGAAATTCCACTTTATAGCGCTGTTGTTCTTGTAGTCCTTGTCCATTTTCTTGGCAACTGCGTTCATGGCAAGTCCTGCGGGACTCATTCCGAAGCCCTCGAATTTGCTGTTCTCTACCAGATACTTGAAAAGCGGAAGAGCGTTCTCGCCGTTCACCTCGATTTTTGAGAACTGCGGGAAAGTAATCCCGAATCTGCCTGTGCAGAAGGAATGTATTTCCTCGTCATCTCCTGGAGCCTGTTCGCCGAACTGATTGCACGGGAAATCGAGTATTTCGAGTCCCTTTTCATTGCATGCCTCGTAAATGTCCTGAAGCTCGTCATACTGGGGAGTAAATCCGCAGCCTGTAGCTGTGTTGACGATAAGGAGCACCTTGCCCTTATAGTCAGCCATTGAGACTTCCGAACCGTCCTGAGCCTTGAAGCTGTGATCGTAAATAGTCATAATTATTCCTCCTTGATTTAGCTTGATTTAATTGAGTTCAATCTATTTGTTACAATTATTATATCTTATTTTTTCTCATTTGTCAAGCATTATTAATAAAAATTTGATCTCTTGACTTGAAACCGTTTTTATGGTATATTTTATTCAGATGACGAAGGAAAGGACTTTTTAGCAAATGAAGCGGCATAATAAGCAGGATTTACCTAACCGTAAAATCAAAACGGTAGTTGATATGATGTTCGATGATATCCCTTATTCCGAGGAGATATCAAAGGCGCAGGATAAGATAGAACAGTCACTTAACGCAGAATTCGACAAGCTGAAAGGGGACAGGCACGAGGACGAAGCCTTAGAGGAGCTTCTGGGGAAATATGGCAGACTTTCGCAGATGGCGGAGCTTGCAGGTTATCCTGCGGACAGTGCTGAAAAGTGGCGCGGGGACAGCGAAGCTGTAGATATCCGACCGCTGAAAAAGGAAATATGGCATCAGAGGATAAGAGTGTATATAACTGCGGCATTCTGCGTGTTTGCACTGCTTCAGGTGTTCTGGATAATTTACAACATAACTGCAAGACCTTCCGCTGTTATAGGCAATATAGCAGTTATGGCGGTGGACCTCTTCATAGCGTCCGTACCCTTCAGGAAGTATCTCAGGACCGAAAAAGCCGCTGAGGGAAGCAAGTACGATACGGACTCATATAACTACCTGAGAAGCAGGAGCGATAAATACGCCAAGCGTCTGCTCAACAGTATCGCACTGCTTTTTGCGGTGATTTTCACATTCTTTTTCTCGGAGCTCAGCTTCTACATATTCGGAAACTCGAAATCAGCGGAGTTTGCGGAAAACTTCTTCAATAACAGCATAGTGATAGAGATACCTGTTTTCCTGATACTTAAGAACATCTTCTGTCTCAGGATATTTCAGAAGCGCATAAGACTTCCCGAAAAATCAAGGTACAAAAAGCACGTTATCGGCATTACGGCATTTTCGTCAGTGTACTGGCTTGCAGTAACTGCTTTTACGGTACTTGAAAAGAAAAACATTTCCTATCCGGGAAATATCTTCATGACAGCAGGTGTAGTTTTCGGACTGCTGATACTCCTGTATAATATCACTCTTAGAAAGAAGGTAACATTCAGAAATATAGCGGTCAATAAGCCGAGAATAGCGGTCTTTGCCGCAGCTGCTACTGCGGTTTCAGGATTTACCTTCCTTCAGCAGGATACATGGTACACACAGAGCTACATCAATTCCGTTCCCGTTGTTGAGCATAACACTCACAGGATAGATTACAATGATGACACAGGCGTTTACACCATTACCAAAACAACGGATGATTTCAAAATACTCCACCTGACCGATATCCACATCGGCGGAAGTCTCTACTCTTACCGTAAGGACATGAAAGCACTGAAAGCATGCTATGCGGAGATAGAACACACTCACCCCGACCTTGTTGTCGTAACGGGAGACCTTTGCTTCCCGCTCGGTATCATGTCCATGTCCCTTAACAATACCGCACCTGTGGGACAGTTTGCGGCATTTATGCGAAATACAGGCATCCCGTGGGCATTTACCTATGGAAATCACGATACCGAGACTCTTGCCTCCGCAAATAAAAAGGAGCTGAATGACGTATACAAATCCCTGTCCTATAAGACCTCGGGAACGCTTCTATATCCCTACAAACAGTCTGATATCATGGGTAGGAACAATCAGCTCATCGAGATACGCAATGCCGACGGTTCACTGAATACGGGACTTTTTATGATAGACTCCAACGCATATACGGGCGAAGGCATCAACGTCTATGACTATATCCATGACGATCAGGTTGAGTGGTACGCCAAAGAGACAGAGCGAATGAACTCCGAGGCAGGGGACAAGGTCAATTCTATGGTATTCTTCCATATACCGCTTCAGGAATACAAGACCGCCACGGAGCTTTATTTACAGGGCAGCGATCAGGTTAAATGGTACTTCGGAGAGAATCCCGGAGATCACGGCGGTATTACCAACGATCTTGTCTGCTGTTCCGATTATCCCAGCAGTATGTTTGACAAAGCGCTTGAACTTGGCTGTACTACGGGATTCTTCTGCGGACATGACCACTACAACAATGCATCCATTGAATACAAGGGCATACGCCTTACCTACGGCATGAGCATTGATTATCTTGCAATGCCGGGTATCGAAAAGGAAACGAAACAGCGCGGCGCTGAACTGATAACGCTTCACTCCGACAGAAGCTGGGACCTCGAACAGATACCACTTACATCCATAACATAAAAAAGAAGGTGATACAGAGGTTATCCGTATCACCTTTTTGTATTACATATTTGCCCTTGCTTTAGCGTCGAATGAAGTAAGGTCCTTTATGACCTCACCTGCGATTATCAGACCTGCAACAGAGGGAACGAATGCATTTGAACCGGGAGCTGTCTTTTTTCCCGTCCCTTTCCTTGTGTCGGGACTACTGTCGCTGTTTGCTGAAAGCTGTTCGTAAGGCTTTATGGACTGCTCTGTGGAGTATACCACTTTGAGCTTTTTTACTCCGCGCTTTTTCATTTCGTGACGCATTACCTTGGCAAGAGGACACATTGATGTCTTATAGATGTCCGCAACTCTGAAAGCTGTTGGATCGACCTTGTTTCCTGCGCCCATACTGCTTATAACAGGCGTACCTGCGGCCTTTGCGCGCATTATTATCTCTATCTTGCCTGTGACGGTGTCTATAGCGTCTATTATGTAATCGTATTCTGTGAAGTCGAACTGATCTGCAGTATCAGGCATATAGAATGTCTTGTAAGTCCTTACCTTACAATCGGGAGCGATGTCCTTTATGCGCTCGGCGGCAACATCGACCTTATACTTTCCGACGGTACTGTGAAGGGCGATGATCTGGCGGTTGAGGTTGGAAAGACATACTTTGTCATCATCGATGATGTCCAGAGCACCGACTCCCGAACGTGCAAGCGCTTCAACGGCGAATCCGCCTACACCGCCAACTCCGAACACGGCAACCCGTGAAGCTGCAAGCTTTTCCATAGCTTCACTGCCGAAAATAAGTTCTGTCCTTGAAAATTGATCCAACATATGTTCCTCCTGTGCTGACGCATAAAAGCTTCGACTATCCGCCGAAGCTTTTTTATGTTATATATTCTTTGGGATTCTTTTTACTATGAGTTCGTAAATAGCAACCGAGCTTATAACTCCCATAAATCCCTGAACAAGGTCTCCGTAAGCTCCTGAAACAGCTGCTGCAAACGAGCCGTAAAGGAAGGTTTCATAGAGCACATATCCCGCTGTCATGACTATCTCAGCTGAAACAGCGGCGATTATCCTTGCGGGGAATGTACGATTAAGGTGCTTTTCGACTGTTTTGAATACATGAAATGACACAACTGCCATAAGTGCCTTTATTACGAGAGTTGCAGGAGCGAAGACAGCATATCCCGAAATGATGTCCGCAAGTGCCGAGCCTATACCTGCTGCGGCTGCACCGAACAGCGGTCCGAGAAGCCATGCGGAAATGTTTACTATACAGTCGCCTAAATTAACGTATCCCTGACCGGGAGAAGGTATCTGTATAAGCATAGTGGCAACGCAGGTCATAGCTGCCATTAAAGCCGATAAGGTAAGTATCCTTGTTTTATTGTTTGATGTATGGTTCATAAAAACACCTCTTTTTCAGGTTTATGACACACCTGAGACATACAATCATAACACAAGGGAGCATAAGCTCCCTTCAGTCTGTCGAAAAAGTCCAGTAAAAGCTGGGCTTTTTCTCATTTATGTGGTATAATATAGAGGAAGGGAGCTGAGCAAAATGCTGAGAGAAAACAAAGTGGAACGGGATCAAATGGA
>Ga0116147_1000892_pt1 | contig 34380 bp, 28 predicted proteins | sample AD_JPNHG3_MetaG_FD_89749 | JGI IMG/M metagenome (GOLD analysis project Ga0116147, IMG submission 89749) | Active sludge microbial communities of municipal wastewater-treating anaerobic digesters from Japan - AD_JPNHG3_MetaG | ecosystem: Engineered > Bioreactor > Anaerobic > Digestate | place...
AGGCCGGTCGCGTAATCGAAGTAAGCCATGTTGAGCAGAATGGAACCGTCCTCGCGGATATCGACCAGATGGTCCAGAATCTTTTTTTTGAACCGGAGGGTTTGCTCGGAATCCGGGTGGCCGTAAGGCGCGAGGCCCATTAGCTTGTACTCGCCGCTGTTGACCCGGAAGCCGCAGTAATAGGTAAAGGCGGAGTAGAGCAATCCCAGGGAATGAGGGAAATCCAGCTCGCGCATTATTTTGATGGCATTTCCCCTGCCCGAGCCGATGGCGGCTGTCGCCCACTCGCCGACGCCGTCCACGGTCAGGATGGCCGCTTCTTCAAAAGGCGAAGGGTAAAACGCGCTCGCGGCATGGGAAAGATGGTGTTCCGGGAAAAGCAATTTTGCTTTGCCCGGCCCCAGTCCGGCAATTCCGTCATGGAGCATTTTCCGCATGAACAGCTTTTCCTTGATCCAGACGGGAATCGCCTGCGTGAAGCTTTTAAGCCCCCGGGGAGTGAAGGCGTGGTAGGTTTCCAGAAGCCGCTCGAACTTGAGATAGGGCTTGTCGTAAAAGGCAACGCAGTCCAAATCACCGATGGTCAGGGCGCCTTCCTCCAGGCAGTACTTGGCCGCGAAATGCGGAAATTCACTGGTGTGCTTTTCGCGCGTAAACCGCTCTTCATGCGCGGCGGCGACAATTTTACCGTCCACAAGGAGAGCGGCGGCGCTGTCGTGGTAATAAGCGGATATGCCCAGAATAGCGCCCGACATGCAAATCACCTAAAACAGCGTATAGATAAACGGCGCAACGGCCGAACCGCTCGTCAGCACGATCAGGGCGCCGAACAGCAGGAGCATCAGGATCAGCGGCAGCAGCCAGAATTTTTTTCGAACTTTTAGAAACCCCCACAAATCATGCAAAAAATCCATGCATCTCTCCTCGTTTTCAGTACGGGTGCTGAATATCTTCGGACGTAAACTCATGGTCCCGCGTCCGGAAAACGGAGGACCCGTCCTTTTTCCACATGTTCAACCGCAGGGAATCTTTGCCCATGGCCCGCCGCACGATGCCGACGGGAAACACCAGAACCAGAAAGATGACGCCCAAAATGACCCGGGACATGACCGATCCCAGCAGATGGGAAAAGCCCAGCCATATTCCGGCGACCGGCCGGAAAGCGCCGGGCCAGATCATATTGACCAGCAGCAGAACGATGGCCAGTCCGTAGCAAAACCGGACATCCGCGAAAAAAGCGACGAGCAGGCAGATCAACACCATCGCCATACCTGTGTCTTTGGCCTGATCGTTTGTTATTGTCGCGGGAAAAAGTCCCGGTAGTTTTTTGAATGTTCCGGACGCCATATCATCAACAAATTATTGGTTTTCGGTCCCTGACGGCTCCGGGAAGCTATACCACTTTTTTTTGCCGGTCGGCAAGATATTCCTTTGATTTCAGAAAACCGGCCATCCGTAAATTTCGTCATCGTTCCTGCAGCAAGACACGCTTTTCTATAATATCCGCCACTTTCTTGTGCCCTTCGGCATTCCAGTGCCCGTCATGCGGGAAATGCGCGGCAGACGGGAGCGCGCCGTGAAGATCGACGATGTCCATGGTACCCTGCAGTTCATCGACCAGCCGGCGCACATACGATTCGTACTTTTTCGAATGAAATCCGGCGGCAATACAGTAAGGATCTGGAATCAGGAGCAGATATACTTTGGCCGGACGCGCGGCACGAGCAATCGCGCGGAGAATCCGAAGCGTGTTTTCCAGGGAGGCGTCATCCAACTGGATTTTCCGAAGATACGCCTCTTCAGTCAGCCGTTCCGAATCCACGAGGGTCCTCTCTCCGCCGCGCATGACATTCATCAATTCCTGCCGATTGCCGGTGAAGAATTGCAGCCAATCTTCGTAAAAAACGCGGCGGCGTTCAAAGGCATGCACCACAATCTCTTCCCCCTTCTGACCGTCAAACATTTTCCCCGTCTTTTCCGTCAGGCGCGCCGTCAGGGAACCGATCCGGTATCGGAGTCTCTCCAACTTCAGGAAAGCGGCGGGACCATAATCAAGAAAATTTTTTCTGTAAGCATACGAAAGAGCGCGGTCGATTCTCTTGTCGCCGATGCCCTGAAAGTCGTTGCCCATGCACAATCCGACCGCAATATTTTTTGTTTTCATTCCCATGCCGGAGAGCACCTTCAATTTGTGGTGGTAATCGATCGGGTTTGTGGCGATCTCCGAAATATTGAGGACGTGGAACCCTCTTTTTTTCAGAGCCCCCTGAACCGCGCTTTCCTCATCGACGCCCTGGCCGAACAGGAAAGAATCGCCCAGCAGGGCCATATCGTAGAGCTGCTCCGGGTCATACGCCCCACCCCTCAAAGAAATATTGTTGTAGCGATACTGCACGGAATAATCGACGGTGGTGTGGGTCTGCCGGGCGCCGGGCGGGACAGGAAAGCGGAGAACGGATTTCACGAAATAGAAACCGAGCAGAAATTCCAGGAGATACAGGCTTACGATCAGGGAAGTCATCACAACGCCCGTACTCTTCAAGATGTGATTAAACACGCTTCGCCCGCTTTCTCCGTTCATTGCCGGCCATGATGGTTTGCCCTCTTGCACGCCTGATGGGCAACCAGGATTTTGCGCTGATAGCACATTGATTTCTTTTTTGAAATAGGATTTCCACCAGGTATGTGATAGTGTAGCTTGTCATAAAGCCCTTTGCAAGGGCGCATCAGAACAGGGGATGCAACCCCTTGTTCAAGTAGGTTTTCGGCAGTCAACGAAACATTGAATGATAAACGATCCGTAAAATGGATATTTCCGTCATCATCGTTTCCTATAACACGGCAGACCTGACGCTTAGGTGCATCGCGTCCGTTCGTTCATCCACGGGCGAAAAAGAAATTTTCGTGGTGGACAACGCTTCGACCGACGGGAGCGCAGCCGCCGTGCGCAAAAAATTCCCGGAAGTCCCATTGATCGAAAATCCGCAAAATCTGGGCTTCGGCGCGGCCAACAACCGGGCGCTGAAAATATGCCGGGGCCGCTATGTGGTCTTTCTGAATCCCGACACGGTCGTACGTCCCGACGCCCTGTCCCGGGCCGTCTCATATATGGACGCGCATCCGGACATTGGCCTGGCCGGCGCGCGGATCCTCAATCCGGACGGGTCCCCGCAGGAATCGATCTCCTGGCGCTATCCGGGAGAAAAATTCGCAAAAGATGAAACGAAAGGACTTCCCGGAAAGATCGCCTGCGTTCTGGGCGCCTTCATGATCGCCCGCAGGCCGCTGATCGACGAGCTGGGCGGATTCGACGAGGATTTCTTCCTCTACGGCGAAGACGAGGACTTGGCCTGGCGCGTCCGCGAAAAAGGCTTTTCCATCGGCTACATTGAAGAGGCGGAAGTGTTTCACTGGGGCGGCCGAAGCGAGGCTCAAACGCCGCCGCCGGAGGTATTTGCAAAAAAGCTGCTGGCGGAATACTTGTTTTATGCAAAACATTACCGGCCGCAAACGGTCGCGCGAATCAAGCGGTCCCAGAGGCGAAAAGCGATTTACCGGCTCATCACGCTGGGTCTGACGGCCCCTTTTTCCCGGGACCGGTTTGCCCACGAAAATAAAACGCGGCGCTATCGGCTGATGCTGGATATGGCCAGGCCCTAGGAGGCCTTCCCCCTGCAGACGTTTCGGCCAAAATTTTCTTGACACCCGTTGGGGGACTTCCTATCATTCGCGCGTTGACTACGTCAGCACATTCTGAAGAAGCGAGGCCCGAAAACTTTCGATGAAAACAGCCGTCAAGGTTATCGCCATCAATCTGATCGGCATCCTGATCATCCTGGCGCTCTACGAAGGATTCCTCTTTGCGCTGATCCGCCACCCGGACTTGCTGAGAAAGTGTCCTATGGGTCTCAGGAACAGCGTCGGCTACCTGTACAACAACGGGGACCGCCGTATCATCCAGTTTTCGCCGGACTGCGCGAGGTTTGACGAAAATCTCGGCTATACGCTCAAACCGGGCCAGTGCGTCTTCTCGGGAAACGAATTCAGCAACACATACCGGGTCAACCGTGCCGGGCTCAGGGACGATGAGGCGTCGCTGGATCATCCCGAAATCATCATAACCGGGGACTCCTTTGCCATGGGATGGGGCGTGGAACAGGAGGAAACCTACGCGCAGCTCCTGGAGCGCAGGACGGGTCTGCGGGTTCTGAACGCGGCAATCTCTTCCTACGGCACTGCAAGGGAAATGCTGGCGCTCAGAAGAATCCCGATGGACAGGCTCCGCTTCCTGATCATCCAATATTGCGGAAACGATGAGGAGGAAAATCTTTCTTTTTACCTGAACGGCAATCGGCTGAACACCATGAGCGAGGATCAGTACCGGCATTACGCTGCACTGGACGCCCGGGACAAATCCTATACTCCGGGAAAATATCTGAAAATGCAGATCGAAAAACGCGTGAAGGAAAGGGAGCGGAAAAAATCCCAGGCATCCAAACCCGCGGGCCCCGATGAGGTCGATCTGTTCATCAACGCCGTCACGCAAAGCGGCGTGAATCTGCAAAAGGTCCAACTCATCGTTTTTACGATGAACGGCCGGATCGCCGACGACAACCGCGCGTTCCCGGCGGCCTTGAAGAAGAAGATCGCGGGCGGCAACTACCCTGATTATATTCGCCGGATGATTGTTCTGGACCTTTCAGACGTTTTGAACGAGAGGAATTTTTATGTTCTCGACGACCACATGAACCGTTCCGGTCATGAGATCGTCGCGGATGTGCTGTACCAAACGCTATCCCGTTGAGGCGATCCCTCAAGAAAAAGTCGTCCCCATGAAAAAAAAGCGGCCAAAGCAAACACGGTATCTGGAAAATCTCATTTTCCGCGGAGAGTTTCATTTTCAACGCCTGTCCGTCATGGGCATCGACAACGAGGCGGTAGCGCGGATTTTTTCCCCCGCCATTCTCCGGGAGGAATACTGCCTGTTCGCCAACGTCATCCCCGACGGCGACGGGTATTTCCGGATGCTCCATGAGCGGCTGACCGCCGCGCTGGAGAAAAGACAGCCTCTTCCGGTGGTTCGCTTCGCCGACGGGGAATATGCCTTCTACCGGGGCAGCCTGGGCTGCAATGGTCTTTACAAGCAGGCCCAGTCCGTCGAAGCCATTGAAAAGGCGATGCCGATGCACCTCGATGCGATGACCCGCCTGGCAAACCACGGACTGCTGGCACCGTTGATCTTCCCCGGCAATTCGCAGGCGTCCGCCAGCAGCAGATTCTTTTTCAGGAAACAAAAGCGCGATTCCACCGCAGCGGTCTTTCTGGATTTTCTGCGCGACCACGGCATCGGACTGACGGCGGAGAATTACGTGCCGTTTTATGCGGTCTATGCGTACCTGAGTTCGCCTGTTTTTGCCGCCGCCATGGACGGCCGGAAGGTTTGCATCCTGAACTCGGACTGCAACGAAGCCAGTTGCAGGAGCTGGTTTGCCCGGCAAAACAGCGCTCCGGAACTCAAGTTCGTCGATATCCCGAAGGAATACGCGGCCACCCGCTGGGAAGAGTACAGAAAGCCTGTTCTCGATGGAATTCCGGCCGGCACCGAACTGTGCATCGTCGGAGCGGGCGTGGGCGCGTTGCTGATCTGCGAAGACGTCTCGCGGGCGCTTTGCGTTCCGGCCATTGACGCGGGGCACGTTTTGAACATGATGAACGACCGGGTGGACAAGTCCAACGGCGCGCGTCTATACACGCTGAGAAAAACTCCATGAACGATCCGCTGAAGCCATACCGCCGCCGGTTCCGCGTCTGGAACAACGAACGAAAGCTGCGCAGGGAGCAGCGCGGCTATGCGGCAAAATTCCAGAAGATGAAGCTTCGCCTTCCCGGCGACGACGAGCTGCGCCGCGAGCTGAAAGCGGTCTTCCCCGATCTAACGCCCAGACCGGTTGGAAAAATCCGCACGATCGCAATTTATCATCATTACAACTGGGAAAACTACGCGCTGATTCCGGCGCTGCAGCAATTCGGCCCGGTGCGCCACTATGACTGGTTTGGCGAATTCAACCATCAGAACAAAGACTGGCGCCGGTCGGGAAAGAAACGCATGAACCGGGCCCTCCTGGAAAAAATCCGCCATTGGATGGAACGGGAACCGGCGGATTTCATTTTCATGTACGTCACCGGAGAGCTGATCGATCCCGAAACACTGGCGGCCCTGCGCGGATGGGGCGTTCCGATCGTCAACATGGGACACGACGACAAGCGGCTGTTTGTGGGGAAAGTCCGCGGCGGCCTCGCGTTCGGCGCACGGGACATCTGCCGGTATTTTGATTTGTACTGGTCCAGCACCGAAGACGCGCTCATGAAATACCGGGTGGAAGGCGCAAGACCGATTTACATGCCGGAAGCGGCAAATCCGGAAATCCACAAACCCTTCGACCTGGAAAAAACGATCGATGTGTCCTTTATCGGCCAGCGCTACGGGAATCGCGAAGGGGTGATTCGCGAACTGCAGCGGAGCGGCATCGCCGTCCAAGCCTACGGTTACGGCTGGCCCAACGGGCCGCTGGAGATCGAAGACATGGTCAAACTGTATTCCCGAAGCAAAATCAATCTTGGGTTCGGCGGGGTGGAGGGGCACCGGAACACATTTTGCCTCAAGGGACGCGATTTTGAGATTCCGATGAGCGGCGGCCTCTACCTGACGGAAGACCACCCGGAACTGGCCAATGCGTTTAAACCGGGAGAGGAGATTCTCACCTACCGCGGCATGAATGACCTGACGGGGAAAATCCGGTATTACCTGCAGCACGAAGATGAAGCGGAAGCCATCCGGAGAAAAGGACGCACACGCGCCTTGCGCGATCACACCTGGGAGGCCCGTTTTGCCAGAATTCTCCGAGTACTGGGCCTGCTTGCGCCGGAAAGCCCCGCGGGTCCGTGACCCGAACTCTCCTAAACTTGGAGTCTCGCCGCATCCAGCGTGTTTCGCATCAGCATGGCGATCGTCATCGGGCCTACGCCGCCGGGGACTGGCGTGATATAAGATGCTTTAGGGGCGACTTCATCGAAGGCGACGTCGCCCGCCAGTTTGCCGTTTTCCAGACGATTGACGCCGACGTCAATCACCACCGCTCCCTCCTTAACCATTTCGGCGGTGATCATGCGCGGCTTTCCGACGGCGGCAATGAGCACATCGGCGCGTCTTGCCACGGCAGGCAGGTCCTTCGTTTTGGAATGGCACATCGTCACCGTGGCATTTTGTGCCAGAAGCAGAAACGCCATGGGTTTGCCGACGATGTTGCTGCGTCCGATCACCGCGGCGTCTTTTCCGGAAAGATTGATGCCGGACCGGGTGATCAGTTCCATGATGCCCCGGGGCGTGCAGGGAACAAACAGCGGCGATCCGGCGACGAGACGACCGACATTGGCCGGATGAAATCCGTCCACGTCTTTGTTCGGGTCAATGACGGAAATGATTTTATCCGCGGCAATGGGTTTGGGCAGGGGAAGTTGAACCAAAATGCCGTGAATCTGCCGGTCGTTGTTCAGATCGCGAACCAGGGCCAGAAGCTCTCCCTCTCCGACATCGGCGGAAAGCCGGTATTCGCGCGACAGGAAACCCGCTTCCGCGCAGGCCTTGGCCTTTCTTCCCACGTAAACTTTCGAGGCGGGATCGTCACCCGCGAGGACGACGGCAAGACCGGGCACAACGCCGGTTTTCTCCGTGAAGACCAGCGTCTCTTCCCGGATCTCCTGAAGGATTTCCCGCGCGATTTTAGTCCCATCGATAATGACCGGCATAACCCTCCTTTTTTCCCTGTCGCCGCCCGGCGTTTGCCGCGCCGGACGCCCCGGCATGGCTCTTTTGAAATTTTCGGCCCGCTGACCGGTTGTGATCTTCCGGCGCGTCGGAATATAGAGTAAAAACAAAACTCTGGCAAGAAAAAAACCGCTGCACACAGGAAATCGCAGCGCGTGCGGATATCTTCTTGAATAAATACCGATTCTCTGTTAAGGGAGCCTCAAAAAAATGTGGGGGAATATGAAAGCTGTTAATCTGGCATTGCTGCTGACAGAGTCCGTAGAACTGCACGCCGACCGGCCCGCCCTGATCGCGGATAATCAGCGCATCACGTACCGGCAGTTGCAGTCGGCCGTTTCGGCCGTCGCGAGGTCTTTGAAGAACATGGGAATTGAAAAGGGCGATAAGGTGGCCATCATGCTGCCCAATATCCCCGAATTTGTTTACAGCTGCTTTGCCGTTTTCCAATCCGGCGCCGTGGCTGTTTTACTCAACACGGGATCCACGCCTTACGAGCTTACCTACCTTCTCAACAACAGCGACGCCAAAATTCTCGTGACGCATGCGGCGGGTGAAAAACGGTATCAGGAAATCAGGGACCAGCTGATCACCTGCCGCAACATCCTGACGGTCGATCCGGCGAAGCATGCTTTCCTTTCGGAAAATGAATCCGGGGTTCCGGAGCTTCCTTCCGTGCCCATTGACCCCGAGGATCCCGCCGTCATCATATATACCGCCGGCCTGACCGGAAAACCGCTGGGGGCGGTGCTGACGCACGGAAATCTCGCCTCCGAACTCAATGTGTGTCACGAAACGTTTCGCAGGACGCCTGACGACATCGGCCTGTGCCTGATCCCCCTCTTTCACTCCTTCGGCGTCACGGTGAACATGCTCAACGTCGTCCAGGCAGGCTGCTCCACCGTCATGATGGACCGCCTGACCATGGACGGCCTCTTTTCCACCATGGAGCGGGAAAAAGTCACCTACATCGTCGCCGTTCCCCGCCTCTACATGGGCATGGTCTTTTACGAAAAAGCGTCCAAATACGACCTCAGCTCGCTCAAGCTCTGCGTCACCGGCGGCTCGGCCATGCCGGCCGATTTCATCCCCGTTTTCGAACAGAAATTCAATGCGCGCATTCTGGAGGGATACGGACTCACGGAAGCGTCGCCCGCCTGCTCCTTCAACCGGATCGAGGCGGTGGCGAAGCCTGGATCCATCGGGACCGCCCTCGACGGCATCGACATTAAAATCGTTGATGAAAACGGAAAGGAAGTGCCCCGCAACACCATCGGCGAGCTGATCGTCCGCGGCGGCAACGTGATGAAGGGCTATTACAAGGACGAAGCGGCCACCGCCGCCGTGCTGAAGAACGGCTGGCTTTACACCGGGGACCTGGGCCGGATGGACGAGGAAGGCTACATTTTCCTGACGGGCATCAAGAAGCGAATGATTATCACCAGCGGCTTCAATGTCTACCCGCGGGAAGTGGAAACGATTCTGGAGCTGCATCCGGCGGTGAAAGAATGCCGCGTCGTAGGCAAACAGGACCTGATGCGCGGGGAGTTGGTGAAGGCGCAGGTGGTCCTGCGCGACGGATTTCATCCGGACGAAAAGGACATCATCCGCCACTGCAAGGTGTATCTCTCCCCCTACAAAGTCCCGCGGGAAGTTGAATTCGTCACCTCGATTGCCGAATAAAACCAACCAGTCGGGTGCTCTCCGCGCCCGGCTGGTTTTCTACCCACCATTCACCATTTCCCAAGTTTTGTTGGTTCACCTCAAAGATGTAGTCTGTGCCTCGCGTGAACCGCAGGGTTATCAGGCACGCCAAATTAACCTTGCGCGAGGGTTCGGCGGGTCTAAAGACCCGCACTACATCACCCTCATGGTTCGACAAGCTCAACACTCGACGGGCTCACCCTGACACCTTTCATCCATTGCGCCTTGCCCTCCTTTTTACTCATTGCTTTCCGCTTTTCACTTCTTTCCCATGACCTATTACCCGTGACCCATCACCCGTAGGGAACGGCCGCGACCGTTCCCTACGATTCACCATCCACTAGCCACTCGTTGCTCATCACTTAAAAAAAAGAGCCCTCTCTTTTCAGATCGGGCTCTCGGGTTCCATCGTTAATGATGTTGTGGTCCGGATCAGACCGCGCAGGCATCCACGGGCGGTTTGACTTCTTCCTTACCCATCGCCTTGAGGACGAGTTCGGCCAGATCCCAGGCCTGCATCGTCTCTTCCTTGTGGTTATCCTTGATGCCGTCGGACATCATCGTCAGGCAGAACGGGCAGCCCACGGCAATCGTGTCCGCGCCGGCCTGAATCGCCTGTTTGGTACGGGCGTTGTTGATCCGCTCTCCGATATCCTCTTCCATCCACATTCTCGCGCCGCCCGCGCCGCAGCAGAAGCTCTTGTCGAGGCTCCGCTCCATCTCGACCACGTCAATGCCCGGAATGGACTTGAGAATCTTGCGGGGCTGATCGTAAATCTTATTGTAGCGGCCGAGGAAGCAGGAATCGTGGTACACGAACGAGCCTTTCAGCGGCTGCGTCAGTTTGATTTTGCGCTCCTCGATGAGCTTCGCGAGGATTTCGGTGTGGTGATACACTTCAAAGTTTCCGCCGAAGTTCGGGTAGTCTTTCTTCAGGGCGTTGTAACCGTGCGGGCAGATGGCGATGATCTTCTTCACGCCGTAGCCGTTCATCACGTCGATGTTGGCCTGGGCCAGCGTCTGGAAGAGGTATTCATTGCCGCAGCGCATCGCGGAATCGCCGCAGCAGCCTTCTTCGGTGCCGAGAATGCCGAAGCTGACGCCGGCTTCCTGAAGGATCTTGGCAAACGCGATGGAAATCTTCTTGCCGCGGTCGTCAAACGAACCGGAGCAGCCCACGTAGAACAGGTATTCGACGTTGGGGTCTTCGGCCAGCGTTTTCACGCCCAGTTCCTTGGCCCAGTCGCCGCGCAGATGCGCGCCCACGCCCCACGGGTTGGAGTTGTTTTCCATATTGCGGCAGGAAAGCTGCAGCTCGGGCGAGAAATCCGCTTCCGTCAGAACCTTGTAGCGGCGCATGTCGATAATCTTCGGCACGTGCTCGATTGAGGCCGAGCAGTGCTCCATGCAGTACATGCAGTTGGTGCAGGCCCACAGTTCGTGCAGGTCGATGACTTCGCCGACCAGGGCCTTTCCGGTCGCTTCTTCCGCCGGGGCTTCCGCGGCGGCTTCGCCTCCGGACGGAGGAGCGGGCGCGAGGCCGAGCTTCTGGTATACCTTTTCCATCAGGGGATCCGGGCACTGCTCCAGCCAGAAGGTTTTCAAATCCTGCGTCAACTTTTTCGGCGACAGGGGCTTACCGGTCAGATAGGCCGGGCAGCCGTCCTGGCAGCGTCCGCAGCGCGTGCAGGCGTCGGAATCAAAAATCTGTTTCCAGGTGAACTCTTCCAGCTTGCCGACACCGAACGCTTCGGCGTTTTCAAAGTCGCGGATCGGCTCGATGTAGCCGGTCGGTTTGCGCGAGCTTAAGAAATGGTTGGCCGGGGTGGTGATGATGTGGAGCAGTCTGGAATAGGGAATGTAGGCGATGAAGCTCAGGCCCAGAACGGCGTGCACCCACCAGGTGACCTGATGCAGCGTGCGGGCGGTATCCGGCTCCACGCCCGTGAAGGTGTGAGCCAGCAGCCAGCCGACAAACGACCAGTATTCCCAGGAAGGATTGGTTACGTAAATGCGCAGCGCTTCAGCGATAAATCCGGTAAGGATGATGGCGCCGATGAGCAAAAGCACGATCACGTCGTCCGGCGTGTTGTCCATCTCTCCCTTGTAGCCCAGGCGGTCCGGTTTCTGCACGAAACGGCGATCGAGCGCGATGACCACTCCGATCAGCACGAACAATCCAAAGAGATCCATCAGAAAGGAAAAGACTAAATAAAAATTGCCTTTCAGGAATGTCCAGCCGAAGAGCGGTTCGGTGACATGATGCTGCCCCGCATCAAATGCGGCGCCGAAAATCAAAACAAAAAAACCGAAAAAGATCAGGGCGTGCATGATGCCCGGGTACGGGTCTTTCAAAACCTTGTTCTGCAGGAAGATTTCCTTGAGAACCATTTTGACTCTTTCCTGCATGTCGTCCAGGCGCATCTCCGGCTTGCCCATGGCCTTCCACATGAGCCAGCGGCGGTAGATGCCGAAGGCCATGACGGCTAAAGCGACGGCCGTGAGGGCGAACAGGATGATCTCGAACGACGGCAGGGGGATGTTCCAGAAAACCTCGCGGCCTTCTCTACCTACATAAAATGCATGTTCTTTCATTGATCCTCCAACAAAACTTGAGGGCTGATTCTTGTCTTTAAAATATCAGACGCCGAATAAAGGGTCTTTGCCCCGCGTCGCGGGGCAAAGACGGGTTCAGTTTTTAAGCAACCAGTTTTTTACAAACGGCCGTCAACTCGGGAACGACTTTGAACAAATCGTCCACCACGCCGTAGTCCGCTTTCGTGAAGATCGGGGCTTCCGCATCCTTGTTGATCGCGACGATGCACTTGGACGAGCTCATGCCGGCCAGATGCTGAATCGCACCGGAAATGCCGCAGGCGATGTACAGGTTCGGGGAAACGACCTTGCCGGTCTGTCCGACCTGATCCTTCTGCGGGCGCCAGCCGGCGTCCACCGCCGCGCGGGACGCGCCGACCGTGCCTTTGAGCACTTCCGCCAGCTCTTCGAGGATGGCGTAGCCTTCGGGGCCCTTCATGCCGCGGCCGCCGGAGACGATCACGTTGGCTTCCGTCAAATCGACCTTGCCGCTGGTGTCTTTCTGCACTTCCAGCACTTTGCTCTTGGGAGCATCCACGGCGACATCGACCTTGGTCACGGCGCCGGCTTTGGCGTTTTCCACCGCCGGGAACACGTTGGGACGAAGCGACGCCATGGCCGGAGCGACGTTGAACGCCACTTCGCCGAAGCACTTGCCGGCGTACATCGGGCGGACGGCCACCAGGTTGCCGCCGTCGATCTTCACATCCGTGCAGTCCGTCGCCAGACCGCAGGCCAGCTTGGCAGCCACGCGGGCGGAGAGGTCCTTGCCCTGAACCGACGCGCCGAACAGAACGATCGCCGGATCGTTGTCTTTGATGATTTTGGCGGTTGCCGCGGCGTGCGGTTCCGTCACATAGGGTTCCAGCGCGGCGTTGTCGCCGACGAACACTTTGTCCACACCGTATTTGCCGAGCTCCGCGGCCAATCCTTCTATTCCTGCTCCAAGCAGAATCGCGCTGACTTCGTCGCCGGTCTGGTCGGCCAGCTTGCGGGCCGTTGAGGCCAGCTCAAAGCTGATCTTTCTGAGGGCGCCGTCCCGCTGTTCTGCTACGATCATAACTCCTTTTGCCATTTTTCAATTCCTCCGCTTTCTGATTAAATAGCTTTTGCTTCTTCTCTGAGTAACTTGCCCAGCTCCGCCGCTTTCTGCGCGGGCTCATCTCCGCAGATGATCTTTCCGGGAGGTCTGGCCGGAGGTGGAACGGTTTTGGCTACTCTGGCTTTCGCGTCGGTGGCAACCCCGATGGCTGCCGCGTTCTTCACGTCAACCGGTTTCTTCTTCGCTTTCATGATGCCGGGGAGAGAGGCATACCGCGGTTCGTTGAGGCCCTTCTGGCAGGTCACAACGGCCGGCAGAGCCGTTTCAATCGACAGCTGGGCGCCTTCAATCGGTCGAATCACTTTGATCGAGGAGCCGGCGTATTCGAGTTTGGTCACCAGCGTCAGCTGCGGCAGGCCCAGGGCTTCCGCCAGCATGGCGCCGACCTGGCCCGCGTCGTCGTCAATGGCCCGCTGTCCGCAGAAGATGATGTCGTGCGGCAGGGTTTTGATGACGGCCGCCAGGGCGTTGGCGATGACATACGCGTCGGCATTGTCGAACGCCGGATCGCAGATGTGCACGCCCTTGTCCGCGCCCATGGCCAGAGCGGTGCGGATGGTTTCCATCGCGCGGGCCGGACCAACGCAGACGATCGTGACATCGCCGCCGTTTTTCTCTTTCAGTTTCAGTGCCTCTTCCACGCCAAATTCATCATAGGGATTCATCACCCATTTGATCTGGCCTTCCTCGATGCCTGATCCGTCAGCCTTGACTTTGATTTGTGCTTCGGTGTCGGGCACTTGCTTCACGCATGCAATAATATTCACTGTCAAAAACCTCCTTCTCCTGCACGTCGCTTTCCATTGGGCGATGCGTGCACTTAAAATTTTCTAACAACCTTCATCCTGATAAAAATGCCCGATTCTCCGTGAAGAGAATCGGGCATTTTCATTACAACCGATTTTTAACAATGTCGTCAACGACCGACGGATCGGCCAGCGTGCTGGTGTCTCCGAGGTTGCCCAGGTCGTTGGCGGCGACCTTCTTCAAAATTCTCCTCATGATCTTGCCGCTGCGGGTCTTGGGAAGGCCGTCGGCCCACTGAATCTTGTCGGGCGTGGCGATCGGTCCGATGACCGTGCGGACGTGAGCGATCAACTCTTTCTTCAGGGCGTCAGACTTTTCAACGCCGGTTTTCAGGGTCACGTAAGCGTAAATGCCCTGGCCTTTGATGTCGTGCGGCATGCCGACGACGGCGGCTTCCGCGACGGCCTTGTGGGCGACCAGCGCGCTTTCCACTTCAGCGGTGCCCATGCGGTGGCCGGACACATTGATGACGTCGTCAATGCGGCCGGTGATCTGGTAGTAACCGTCCTTGTCCCTGCGGCAGCCGTCACCGGTCACATAGTAGCCGGGGAACTGTTCGAAGTAGGTTTCCTGGAAGCGTTTGGGATCGCCGAAAACGCCCCTCATGATGCCGGGCCAGGGAACTTTGATGCACAGCGCGCCCGAGGCGACCGTGTCGGTGAATTCCTTGCCCTCGTCGTCCACCAGGACGGGCTGAACGCCGAAGAAGGGCAGGGTCGCCATGCCGGGTTTGATTTCCACGGCGCCGGGCAGCGGGGTGATCAGGATGCCGCCGGTTTCCGTCTGCCACCAGGTGTCCACGATCGGGCATTCGCCGCGGCCGATGACGTTGAAATACCAGTTCCAGGCCTCGGGATTGATCGGCTCGCCGACGGTCCCCAGGGTCTGCAGGCTGGAAATGTCGCACTTTTTCACGTATTCGTCGCCTTCCTTCGCGATGGCGCGGATGGCGGTCGGAGCAGTGTAGAAAATATTGACTTTGTATTTTTCAACCACCTGCCAGAAGCGGCTGTAGGTCGGATAGTTGGGAACGCCTTCGAACATGATCGAGGTGGCGCCGTTGCAGAGGGGCCCGTACAGAATGTAGGTGTGTCCGGTGACCCAGCCCAGGTCGGCGGTGCACCAGTACATGTCGCCGTCATGGTAATCGAAAATGATCTTGTGGGTATAGGAACCGTACACCAGGTAGCCGCCCGTGGTGTGCATGACGCCCTTGGGCTGTCCGGTGGAGCCGGAGGTGTAAAGGATGAACAGCGGATCTTCGGCATCCATCCATTCGGGTTCGCAGCTGGCGGAGGCTTTGGCCATTTCATCATGCCACCAGACGTCGCGGCCGGGGGTCATGTCGCACTTGATCTTGTCGCCGACCCGTTTCACCACGATGACGGATTTGATGGAGGGACAGGAGGGCAGCGCTTCATCGGCGGTGGCTTTCTGGGGAACCGCCTTGTTGCCGCGGAACGTCCCGTCGCAGACCACCAGCACTTTGGCTTCTCCGTTGACGATGCGGTCGCGCAGGGCGTCAGCGCTGAAACCGCCGAACACGATGCAATGAATGGCGCCGATGCGGGAGCAGGCCAGCGCGGCGATGCCCAGTTCGGGAACCATCGGCATGTACAGGCACACGCGGTCGCCCTTCTTGACGCCGTGGGCCTTCAAAACATTGGCGAACTTGCAGACTTCTTCATAAAGCATGCGGTAGGTGAAGGCTTTTTCTTCTCCCGGCTCGTTGCCTTCCCACTGAAGAGCGATCTGGTTGCCGCGTTTTTCAAGGTGACGGTCGAGGCAGTTGTAGGAAACGTTCAGTTTTCCGCCTTCGAAAAACTTCACGTAAATGGGACCTTTTTTAATGTCAAAGTTGTAGTCCATCACTTTATCCCATTTTTTGAACCACGTGACCTGCTGCTCGGCAACCTCGGCCCAGAAAGCTTCCGGCTGTTCCACCGAACGCTTGTACAATTTGTCGTAAGCTTCCCTTCCGCTCACCCAGGCCTTCTTCCTTGCCGCTTCCGGGATCGGATATATTTCCTTCAATTGAACTTTTGCATCCGCCATTTTAGTTTTCCTCCTCATTTTAGTTTGGTATTTCTTGCACAGCTAGCCTAACGTTTCGCCATAAAACGTATTTTTTAATCAATCCGGGAATCCTGCGACGCGAAAGCCTTCGGTACGCTTAAGGCTCGCAGTGAGGAAGCCAGTCTCACTGGAGTCGGGGTGCACACTGAAAACGGTGAACACGTAAAATTATATCTTACCTTAAGCCGCGAAGCGCCGGAAAAACTCGCCCGCGTCACTTTTTTGAGAATGAACCGTTTGCCCCTGATCCGCAAATTTTAAGCGGGGCTCCGCTTTTTTTCAGGCACTGAAAGCACTGAATCTGACTGGTTTCTGAACTTGAGGCTCAAATTTGACCGCAAGTCAATTTATCCATGGGGTTTCCCCTACCCTAATATCCATATCCTGTCAAGAAATATTTAGGACCGGAAACCGCCGTTTCCCCGTATCGAACCGCACATGGTAAACCCTTAAAAAATAAGGGGATATGCTCCTTGATCAAGCCATCCACCCATATGACTTCCAGGTTTTTTTCACGCGGTAAAACAGCGGTGGGGATCACGGAAAAATTTACGATCGGAACCGGAAATCGTAAAACCGCTCTTGACTATTGTCCGATATTGTGAACATGTTGCCGTCCAACAGCGTTCTATCGATGGAAATTGCTGCGATTTTCATACTGGAAGCGCGACCACCGGAGCCTTTGCTGATCCCGGTGGTTTTTTGTTCGCCATCCTTCAACCAACGAGCGGCGGCAAAACGGCAGGTGAGGCATACAGGCCATTCCTTCAACCTTCCTTCTCCACCGGGAGCCGGATGGGGGTAATGACGATGCTTTGTAGTACCCCTCGGGGAAATGAAGGTTTAAGCTGTGCCAGTCAGCTGGCACCACAAAAAGAAAGGAATGAACCATGAACAAAAATTTATATGTCGGCAATCTGTCCTTCAAGGTTACGGATGAGGATCTCAAAGCCAACTTCACGGAAGCGGGCGAAGTCGTTGCCGCGTCCGTGATCAAGGACCGGTTCACCGGCCAGTCCAAAGGGTTCGGTTTCGTCGAAATGAAGACGGAAGAAGGGGCGACCGCCGCGATCCAGAAATTCAACGGCGGCATGCTGGACGGCAAAGCCATCTCCGTCAATGAGGCCAGACCGAAGAAAGAATTCGGTTCCGGAAACCGTGGCGGCGGAGGCGGATACCGGGGCGGAGGCAATCGCGGCGGTGGCGGAAACCGGGGCGGCCGTTACTAAAAATTTCAAATAAAAAGAGCAGAGGGTTTTCAGCCTTCTGCTCTTTTTTCATCCAACACAATCCACCAAGACGGGTCTGATAACCTAACCACCTAAAGGTGGTTCGAGGTCACAGACGACCCGCCCTACGGTTTCCTCGTCACTCGTTGCTCATTGCTCTTCACTCTTCGCTTTTTGCCATGAACCGTGAGCCAATATCTTTCTTCCCTGTCGCCCATCGCCTATGGCCTGTTTTTCCCTACTTGCTCGAATGAATGTATTCGGTGATTTTTTCCGCCAGCGTCTTGACGACAAATTCGAACTCGTCCACGTCCTTGTCCAGAAGCGTCATGCGGAACCCGAGCAGCGGCGTGAAGAAAGACGTCAGCGGAACCACGCAGATGCCGGTGGCCGCAAGCAGATAGTATACGAACCGCTTGTCGTATTCAACGCCCTTCGTCAGCTTCTCGATATAGGCAAGAAGCTCCGGGGGTTCAACGGGCAGATGCTGGCGTTCATTGAGCACGGACTCGTTGAAAAGAACCGTCATGTAAAACGCACCGTTGCTTTTGTTGGCGATGACAAACGGGACATCCTTGAGCACGCCGTAGGCGATGGCGGAGAGTTTTTCATAGTGCTGGGTCCGCTGGCGCAGATAATTTTTGTATTCCGGATGCGTCATAATGCGGGGAATCGCCATCTGGGGGAGCGTCGTCGAGCAGACCTCCGACATCTTCTGGTGCAGAATCGTGTTGATGAAGCGGGCAAAGATCGGGTCCTTGTCCGCGTTGTACACCTCCATCCAGCCGCAGCGCGCCCCCGGCCAGGGCAGCTCCTTGGAAATGCCCTTCATGGCAATGCCCGGCACGTCGCCGATGACATCGCCGATCGGCACGGTTTTTTTGCCGTTGTAAACGATGTTGATGTAGGTCTCGTCGGCAATCACGAACAGATCGTTTTCACGGGCGATCCGGACAACGGTTTCCAGCGCCTCGACGGGATAGACAAAGCCGGTTGGGTTGTCGGGATTGATGATCAGGATGCCGACGATCGCCCGGTGGCTGCGCACTTTGTGCTCCAGTTCGCGCAAATCCGGCGCCCAGCTGTTGTAAGGATTCATCCGGTACGTGTTGGGCGGAAACGACGCGTGCAGGACTTCCGCCATCAGGTGCGTGGAGTAGGTCGGCTCCGGCATAATCATTCGGGCGTCCACCTGAATGGAGCTGTAGGCTCGGGCAATCGCGTCGCCCAGGCCGTTGAAGAAGATGATGTCATCCGGGGTGATTCGAATCTTTCCCCGGGCGTTGGTACGCTCCGCCAGAAAGGCGCGCGTGGCGTCAACGCCCTTGGTCGGTGAATAGGCGTAGGACATGTCGTCCCGAAGAATGTCGATGAGGACTTCCTTCATCCAGTCGGGAATGTTTTCCCCTTTCTGGACCGGGTCGCCGATGTTTTCCCAGATGATTTTCAGCCCGTATTCCTGCATTTTTTTCGCGATCATCACGATATTCCGGATTTCATAGGTGAGGCCGCTCCCGCCGCGGGAAATTTCAAAACGCATAAGTTGCTTATCTCCTTGGATATTTATAGAGCAATCCATAATACATATTTCGGGATTTATCCATATTTTTTTGGCGGGGTCGTCGTTATGCCGGGCAGACGGCAATTTTAGAAGGACAAACGAAACGTTTCATGGTATTGAGGCGCGCACATTAAAACCCGAAGGAATGTTTCTCATGGATGATACAAAAACATTTGCTGAAATGCTTGAGGAGTCCTACGCCGCCCCCAAACGTTTCGCCGTGGGCGAGAAAGTGGAGGCGACCATCGTCAAGATTTCCCCGGAATGGGTCTTCATCGATCTGGGCGCCAAAAGCGAAGGCTATATCGATAAAAAGGAGTTTCTCGACGAGGAGGGTCATCTGACCGCCCGGGAAGGCGACCGCGTGACGGCCTATTTTCTTTCCTCGCGCCACAGCGAGAGGCTGTTCACGACCAGGCTTCTTTCCCGCAAGAGCGTGGACGAGTTTCTGGCCAACGCTTACGCCCATCGGATTCCGCTGGAAGCCACCGTTGAAAAGGAAGTCAAAGGGGGATTTTCGGTAAGAATCAGTCCCGGCGCGAGCGGTTTCTGCCCCTTTTCGCAGATGGAGCTCAGAAGAATCGACAGCGCAGCCGATTATATCGGCAAAAAATTCGACTTCCTCGTGATCGAATACGGCGAAAACGGCCGCAATATTATCCTGTCGCGGCGGCCGCTTCTGGAAAAGATCGAGCAGGAAAAGAAAGAGGCGCTCAAAGACTCCCTGAAAAAAGGCATGACCGTGCAGGGGGTGGTCACCTCGGTGCGTGACTTCGGCGCGTTTGTCGACATCGGCGGCGTCCAGGCGCTTCTGCCGGTTTCGGAAATGACCTGGGGAAGAGTCGAGGACGCGAAATCCCTGTACAAGGCGGGCGACACGATTGAGGCCGTCATCATCAACCTCGACTGGGAAAACGACCGCGTCACACTGTCGTTCAAGGATACGCTGCCGGATCCGTGGGACGACGTCGTCCGCAATTACGTCGAAGGAAGCATCCACAGGGGCCGGGTTTCGCGGCTGACGGATTTCGGCGCGTTTGTCACGCTGGAAGCCGGCGTGGACGGGCTTTTGCACATCTCCAAACTTGGCCGGGGCAAAAAGATCAAGCACGCCCAGGACGTCCTTGCCAAGGACCGGGACATCGACGTGAAGATCGAAAAGATTGACCGCGAGCACAAGAAAATCGCGCTTGACCTGGCTGTCGGCGGCGCGGAAAGCGGTGACTCCGGGCAGGAATCGGGCGACGATTACAAAAGCTACCTGCCCAAGGCGCCCAAAACCATGGGGACCCTGGGCGATCTGATGAGGAAAAAGAAATAGTTTTAAGGAATAAAGTTTTAAGTATTAAGTTTTAAGTATTAAGGGTTAAGTGTTTAGGGGTAAGGGGTTAGGGGTAAGGGGTTAAAGTTTAAGCAGAAAAAGCGGGCCCGGTGCGCTTCGAAACACCTTTAACCTTAAAACTTAATACTTAATACTTAACACTTAACACTTATCACTTATCACTTAAAACTTATCAACGCATCCGCCGCGACCGGTTCTTCACCGCGAATCATGACGGGATTGACGTCGATCTCGGCAATCTCCGGGTGCAGAAGCGCGATCGTCCCCACCGCCTGAAGAAGAAGCACCAGCGCGGCGCGCTTCACTTCCGGCAAGCCCCGGTATTCGCCCAGCAGGCGTGAACTGCGCAGGTCGCCCAGCATTTCGGCCGCGTCCGAAGCGGACAGCGGCGCCTGCCGCAAGGTTGTGTCGCGGTGGATTTCCGTCCAAACGCCGCCCAGGCCGAAAACCACGCAAGGCGCAAATCCGGGAAACCGCGTCATGCCGACGAGAAATTCTCGGTTGCCGAAGACCATTTCCTGCACCAACACCGGCGTGGGCTTCCCCGCCGCCTTTTGAATGCCGTCAAACACTTCCCGAACCTGCGCTTCATTTTCGACATTCAGCGCAATGAGGCCTCTGCCGCTTTTGTGCAGCATTTCCCAACTGCAGGCCTTGACGGCTACGGGATAACGAATCCGCTCCGCCGCTTTCACGGCGTCCTGCAGGGTCAGGACCTTCACCTCCCGGGTCACCGGCACGCCGTAGGCCGCCAGCACCTGCTTGGCCTCGCATTCATCCAGCGCGCTGCGCCCTTCGGCTATTGCGCCGGCCAGAATTTCCAGCGCCTCAGGCTTCGCTTCGGGCAGCGGCGGGGCTTCCGAGAGGACTCGCTCTCGCACCAGCCGGTAGCGATAGAGGGAACCGAGTGCTCGGGCGGCATTTTCCGGAGCGCGGAATACCGGAACTCCGGCGTCCAGATAGCCGCGGGTGCAGTCGTCGGCGTCGTCGAAAAACGAGGAGATCAAAAACGGAAACGGGTATTTGCCCGGCAGTTGAAAAGCGTCTTCTTTGACGGATCTCGTGGACTTCAGAAAAGCCTCGTAGGATACGCCTTGGAGATAACCGCGCAGATGTTCGAAAATTTCGACCATGAATCCCGAATGCATGACGCCGTGCAGAATCAACGCGTCCACCTCGCCGCTTTTCAGGATCATCTCCGGGAGCGTCACGGCGAGCTTCCGCATGCCGAGGTCAAACGTCAGGTCAACCGGGTTGGCGGCCGAGGCGTGCGCCTCAATCAGCGGCCGGATGTCGCGCTGGAGGCCCTCGGAGAAGCGAGGGACCTCCAGACCCTCCCGGTCGCACATGTAGGCAATGCCCGTGCCGGGCCCGCCGGAATTGGTCACCACACCCACCCGCCTGCCGCGAAGGGGCGGTTGCGTGGCAAGCGTCCATCCGTGCGCGTAGAGATCCTCAATCGTCGGAACGCGCAGAATGCCCGCCTGTTTGAAAATGCCGTCGTAGAGAAAATCCGGCCCGGACATGGAACCCGTGTGACTGGCGCCGGCCCGAGCGCCCGAGGCCGAACCGCCCACGTACTGTGCAATGACGGGCTTTTGCTTCGTGATCCGGCGGGCAACCTCCACGAACCGGCGACCGTCCCGAATGCCTTCGATGTAAAGAATCACGGCTTTGGTCTGTTCATCTTCGCCCAGATACTCCAGGGCGTCCACCAGATCGATGTCCGCCTCGTTGCCCAGGCTGATGGCCTTGCTGTAGCGGATTCCGTTTCTGCGCAGATACGGCAGCGCCTGCGTCACATAGGTGCCGCTCTGCGACGCAAAGCCCAGGCGTCCCGGACCGGTCGTGAACGGGGCCACCGTGGTGTTGAGCGAATTTTCGGAATTGATGATCCCCAGACAGTTGGGGCCCACAAACCGAATGCCGTATTGCCGGGCGACGGCCTTGATCTTTTCTTCCATGCCGCGGCCGGCCGAACCGGTTTCCTTGAAGCCGGCGGTGATGATGATGGCTCGCTTCGTTCCGATGCCGCCGAAATCCGCAAGCAGGCCCGCGATGGATGAACTCGGCACGATCAGAACCGCCAGGTCCGGCGCTTTCGGCAGATCGGCCGCCGTCGGAAAGGCAAGACGTCCGAGAACGGTTTTTTCGCTGCGGTGAATGAAATACACGTCCCCTGAATAGCCGTCCTCAAGAATGCTCAGGGCCTGAATGGTTCCCATTTTTCTGAAATCATTGCTGGCGCCGACCACCGCCACGGAACGCGGATTCATCAGCAGGCGCAAAGGATTTTCCGGCATGGTCGTGTTCCTTTTCTGAAACGGATTCAATGTACGGGTCATCCCTACAGGCGAAAAGCGGTATCTGTCAAGATGAAAACTCCGGTTGAATATCGCGGTTGCATGATTTATGCTTCCCGGCAGGTCGACATTCCCGGAGAAAATCAACCGGGAACCCGATCAAGAAGGGAGAAGGGGCGATGGGGTTAATCCGTCTGCTGATCAGCGATCCGGCCGCTTTCGTGATGCTGGCCGTTCTGCTGTTGTACTCGGTGATCTTCCACGAGCTCGCGCACGGCTGGGTCGCCCTCCGAATGGGAGACGAAACGGCCAAATGGCTGGGAAGGCTCACGCTCAACCCCCTCAAGCACCTGGATCCCATCGGATCGCTGATGCTGCTCTTCGTCGGCTTCGGCTGGGCCAGGCCGGTTCCGGTCAATCTGGAAAACATCCCCGCGCCGCAAAGGAGAAAGGGGCTCATTCTGGTCTCGGCCGCCGGCGTGACGGCCAACCTGCTCATCGCTTTTTTCGCGCTTCTGGCATGGCGGCTTTTTTCCCCCGAACCGGGCGGCATGATCTATTCGGTCCTCTATACGCTGGCGTATATCAACATTCTGCTCGCCGCGTTCAATCTGATTCCGATCCCGCCCCTGGACGGCTCTAAAATCCTGATGGGATTCACCCCGGAATCGGTGAACCGCGTCCTCTATCAGATCGAGCCTTTCGGTTTCTTCATTGTCCTGGGGCTGCTGCTTCTGGGAGCGCTGAATCCGGTGATTGCCGCGCTTCAATACGGCATCATCACTCTGATATCCATGTTTCTGCCGGGATAGGCAAAGAAAGGAGAAAAACCATGATGGATTACAACGAGCTGCTGAAGAAGAGAAGGGCCATTCGGGACTTCGAAGACCAGGGGGTCCCCCTGCCTCTTGTCGAAGACATTCTCCGGGACGCGACGCTCGCACCGTCCTCCAGCAACAACCAGCCCTGCCGCTTTGCCGTCGTTCAATGCCGTAAAGCCATCAAAAACCTGTCCGACGAAAGCAAGGCCTGTCTCCTGCAAGATCACAGCGACAAGAAGATCGCACTGAATCCACAGTACGTGAATCTGCTCAAGGATGAAAATTTCAATGTGTTCTACAACGCGCCCTGCGTGATTTTTGTCGCCGGGCCGAAATCGGTAGGCTCTCTGGATGTGGACGCGGCGCTCGCGGCCGCCTACATCATGTTCGCGGCAACCGCCCGAGGGCTCGGCACCTGCTGGGTCGCCCTGGGAGCGAACATTCGAGATTCAAAGCTGCGGGGCGAACTGGGGTTATCCGAAAACGCAAGGATTGTCGCGCCGATTATTCTGGGCTATCCCAAAGCGATTCCCGCCGCGCCCGAACGACACGCGCCGGAAATTCTCCGCGTGATCACCGAAGCCCGGTGACCCGCAACGGCTAAAGACTTTTGGCGAGGTCCCGGATTCCGCGCGCCGCTTCTTTTTTCCAGTGAAGACGAAGGACTTTCCGCCCTTTGTCCAAAAGCGCCTGCCGGTCCGCTTCGGCCTGCACGGCCTTGAGTTCCCCGAAGGTCAGAGAAGAGCCGGGCTTGCCCAGTTCGTCGGGAATAGCGATGTCCGATTTGTTCGGGCCCGTCATCTGAATGAACAGACCGCGGCCTGCGTCTCCCTTGTGAAGCTGGCCCACCGAGTGCAGATAGCGGGGACCGCAGCCGATCGTGACGGCCATTTTGTAACGGCGGGAAATCGCCAGGCGCAGCTTCTGCAGCGCGTCGTCAACGGCGGGCGAGGGGCTGAGATACACCTGCAATCCGCCGTACGCTCCGTCGCCGGCTTGCGCAAGAAATTTCTTCAGGGCGGCCGGAAGGGTTCGGGCGGAAACCTCGCCGTACACTTCACAGGCGTCCAGTGACACGGCGGGCCTGGGCGTCGGCCATTTCCTGCTTTTCCTGAATTCCTCAATCATCCGGTTCGTGTGCGTTTTGGTCGCCTCGACATCCGGCTGGTCAAAAGGATTGACGCCCATGAGGTGCGCAGCGACGGCCGTCGCCATTTCCCACAAAAACATCTGGCCGCCCAGATCGTAAAAGCCGTTGATCGGGATTTTGAGGACGGGATGCCCGGCGCCCGCGAGTTCTGAAATCCGCGAAGCCCATTCGTCGTCGTCATGATGAAACGCGACAAAAACGCGGTCGTTCCCATAACGGTCCGCGTCCAGCGGCGGTTCGTTCAGAACCGGCAAAATGCCTTTGCCCTCCTTGCCGAGGCTTTCCGCGAGGAGCTGCTCCAGCCAGTCGCCGAAAGGCTTCCAGGGCGGCGGAAGCATCAGCGTGAGCTTGTCGCGGCCGTACTGCGCCAGCGTGCCCAGAGCGGCGCCCAGCAGAAATCCCGTGGAGTTCCTCCTGCCGGAAAAGAAGTCCGCCTTCTCCCGGTCGGCGACGGCCATCGCGTTCTGCAGAAGCTTTTCAATGGAAACGCCGATCAGCGCGGCGGGAATGATGCCCACCAGCGACAGAGCCGCATAGCGTCCGCCGATGTTGGGATTGTTGGAAAAAACGTACGGAAGCTGGAGCTGCCAAGCCTGGGTCAGCATCGGGCTGCCCTCGTCGGTAATGAACATGAAGTGCTCATTGGCCGAAACCCCCGGCGTCCGGTCAGCCAGATTGTAAAAGTAATGAAAAAGCGAGCGGATCTCCAGCGTCCTGCCGGATTTGGAGGAAACGATGAAAAGCGTCTTGTCGAGGTTGAGTCCCCGGGCCACGCGCCGGATCACCACCGGATCGGTGGTGTCCAGAATCTGGAGCCTCGGGAAACCGGGCGCGCTGCCGAAAATGCTGCCGAACACTTCCGCAGAGAGGCTCGATCCGCCCATGCCCAGAAGGACCACGTCGTTGATGCTGCCGTTGGTGAAGGGCTCCACGGAGGCGCGGATCTCGCCGACGTGGGCGGAGGTTTCCACGGGTGCGTAGAGCCACCCCAGCCGGTTGGCGATCTCCTGCGGCGACGGTTTCCAGACATGAAAGTCGTTGGCCCAGATGCGTGCGGCGATGTTGCCGCGGCTCATTTTATCCAGCGCGTTATTGACGTAGTTCTGGTAGGGCCCCAGTAAAAAAGAAATCCCGGCGGTCTGCACTCCTTTGCTCCTTTATCCGCGAACGATCAGTAATTCCTTGGCCGCCGCAACGATGCCGTCGGACGTGAAGCCGAATTTCTCGTAGAGCACCGGCCCGGGCGCGGAAGCGCCGAAGGTGTCCATGCCGATGATCTTTCCCGAAAGCCCGACATAATGCTCCCACCCCAGCCTGATCCCGGCCTCCACGGCCAGACGCGCCTTGATCCTCGGAGGCAAAACCGAATCCCGGTATTCCCTGGACTGGCGGTCGAAAATTTCCCAGCTGGGGAGCGATACGACGCGGACGCGGGTTCCTTCCTGCGCCAGCCTGCGGCCTGCGTCCAGGGCCAGGATGACTTCCGAACCGGTGGCGATCAGAATGATGTTCGGCTCGAGGACGGACGACTCCCACAAAACATAGCCGCCCCGGCTCGACAAGGATGAGGGCGCGCACACAGAGCGGTCCAAAAGCGGCAGGTTCTGCCGGCTGAAAATCAGCGACGTCGGCCCGGTGGTGTTGGCCAGCGCCAAACGCCAGGCCTCCAGTGTTTCGTTGGCATCCGCGGGCCGGATCACCGTCATGTTGGGAACCTGGCGCAGGTTCATGATCTGCTCGACCGGCTGATGCGTCGGGCCGTCTTCCCCCACACCGATGCTGTCATGCGTGAAGACGAAGATGACGCGCAGTCCCATCAGGGCGGCCAGCCGCATGGGCGGGCGCATATAGTCGGCAAACGTCAGAAAGGTGGCCGTGTAGGGGATCACGCCGCCGTGAAGGGCCAGCCCCACCGCAATGGCGCCCATCGCGTGTTCGCGAACGCCGAAATGGATATTACGCCCCGAATAATCCCAGGCACCGCCCACCATGCCGTGCAGACCTTCCCTGCTCACCGCCGGGCTTTGAAAATCACCCATGCCCTTGAGCCAGGTACAGGTCGAGGGGTTGAGATCCGCCGAGCCCCCGGCCAGTTCCGGCACCCTGGCGGCGATCGCCTGCATCACGGCTTCGGAAGCCTTGCGCGTGGCCATATCCTGGGAACCGGCCGGAAATTCGGCCGGCTCCGTGTCCCAGCCCGCCGGCAGTTCGCCCGAAAGAGTTCTTTCCAGTTCTGCGGCCAGGGCCGGATTTGCCCGCCGGTAGGCGGCCAGCGCCTCCTGCCAGGCGTGCTCGTACTTTCTCCCGCGGGAAACCGCCCTGCGGAAAAATTTCGCGACATCGCCGGGAACACAGAAGGTCTGCTCCGTGGGCCAGGCACAGGCTTCTTTCGCGCCGTTCAACTCCTTTTCTCCGAGGGGAGAGCCGTGAGAATCGCACAGCCCCTGCTTTCCGGGTGCGCCATAGCCGATGGTCGTCCGCACACAGATGAGCGACGGTTTTGCTTTTTCTTTTTTCGCTTTTTTAATGGCCCGGTCTACGGCGGCCACATCGTTTCCGTCTTTGACTTTCTGCACCTGCCATCCATAAGACTTGAAGCGCATTTCGACGTCTTCGGTAAAGGCAAGACCCGTGGAACCGGCCAGAGACACCCGGTTGTCGTCATACAGCACGATGAGCTTTCCCAGGCGCAAATGGCCCGCCAGCGCGCAGGATTCCGCGGCCACCCCTTCCATCAAGTCTCCGTCGCCGGCCATAACATAAGTGTAATGATCAATGATTTTAAGGTTTTCGCGGTTGAAACGGGCGGCGAGATGCGCCTCGCCAGCGGCCATGCCGACGGCGTTGGCCAGTCCCTGCCCCAGCGGCCCGGTAGTGACTTCCACACCCGGCACATGCCCGTACTCGGGATGCCCCGGCGTGCGGCTTCCCCACTGGCGAAAATTTTTGATGTCGGCGAGCGTCAGGTCATAGCCGGTCAGATGCAGAAGTGCGTAGAGCAGCATCGAGGCGTGTCCGGCCGAAAGAACAAAACGGTCCCGGTCCGGCCAGGCGGGATTTTCAGGATGATGCCTGAGGTGCCTCGTCCAGAGCGTAAAAGCCGTCGAGGCCGCGCCCAACGCCATGCCCGGGTGTCCGGATTTGGCCTTTTCAACGGCGTCCGCCGCCAAAAACCTTATGGTATCAATGCATTTCTTTTCCAGCTCGTCTTTGTCCGGCATATGGTCTCCTTGGATTTTTTCACGGAGATTCCCTTAAAACAAACCTGAGATTATTGCACGAAAAATTTAAATCAGCGATTCATCGAGCCACTGAAGATATTCTTTGCTGCCGTCCAACACAGGTACCGCAATGATTTCGGGCGTCTCGTAGGAATGCAGCGCTTTGATCGCGGCTTCGACTTTACCAAACAGGTTTTCGCGGGTTTTGATCAGACACAGGCATTCCCGGGCGTTCTCCACTTTGCCCTTCCATCGATACGTGCTTTCGACGGAGTCGAGAATCTGGACGCAGGCGGCGAGCTTTTCTTCCACCAGGCGCCGGGCAAGAGCCCGGGCCTGCTCCGGCGTTTCCGTAGTCACCATCACCTGAATGAATCCGGTCATTTTCTCCCCTCACACTTTGCAACGGCGGGTCTAAAGACCCGCCCTACGATTTCCTAGTCGCTCGTCGCTTTTTACTACGAGCCATGAGCTTTTCCCTATCGCCCATGACCTATAACCCATGACCCGTAGGGAACGGTCGCGACCGTTCCCTACATCTATCCACTATTTCCCCTTAAATCTCAACAACTTAATACTTATTACTTATTACTTATCGCCTCTTACCTGTTTTTCCACCCTCCACCATTTTATACATCATGATCGCCCCCGCCTGCGGAAGGCTGAGCGATTCAGCTCCTTGCCCGCCGGGAATCCGCCAGCGCTCATCGATCTCGCCCAGCAGGCGATCCGGCAGGCCGTGGCTCTCGCTGCCCAGAAGCAGCGCCGCTTTTTTCTTTAAGGTTCGCGGTGCGACACCCCGGTGCGGGTCGCTGCCGATAAGAACATACTCCCGCCGGATTTCAGGAAGCAGGGCCGCAATATCGATATTCGTCAAAATCGTCAGAGAAAAGACGCCGCCCATCGAAGCGCGGATTGCCTTGGGATTGGTCCAGTCCACCGAGTTGGAACTGATCAAAACGCCGGTAAAGCCAAACCAGCAGGCGCTCCGGATCAGCGCGCCCAGGTTGCCGGGATTGTTGATTTCATGAAGGATCAGAATATGCCCGCCGCACGCTTGGAGAAAAGACCGGGCCGAAGGCTCCCCTGGAACGCGGACAACGGCCATCACTCCCTCCGGCTCCCTGTCCTGGCTCAGTTTTTTCCACTCCGGGCGAGTCAGTTGATATGCACCAACGCTGCCGTTCGCCTCGCGGAGAATTTTTTCCCAGACGGAAATTTTCTCCGGCAGGACGAGCAGGGCTTCCGCTTCCAGGCCGCTTTTCAGCAGTTCTTCAACAACCTTCACCCCTTCGGCCAGAAACAGGCCTTCCGTGCGGCGAAACTTCCCGTCGGAAAGCTTCGCCCACCTTTTCAACCGGCTTTGAGACGCACGGGGAATGTTGGACAGCATACCCTCCTCACTCCTTCATGGTTACCGGGGGAACCTCGCCATCCTCTTTCTCAGGCCAGAGAATGGAGGAGAGAATCGAAGCGATCAGAATCGAAGCGATGATCAAAAGCGAAATTCCCACGGGGACGTGGAAAAAATCCGCGATCAGCATTTTGACGCCTACAAAGGACAGGATCGCCGCCAGACCGTAATGAAGAAGGTGGAACAGACGCATCAGTCCGGAAATGGCGAAAAACAGCGACCGCAAGCCCAGGATCGCGAAAACATTGGAGGTGTAAACAATAAAGGGGTCCCGGGAAATGGCCAGGACGGCGGGAATCGAGTCGATCGCGAAAAGAATGTCGGTCGTCTCCAGGGCAAGCAGAACGGCCAGCATCGGCGTGGCATACCGGACGCCTCCTTCGACGACAAAAAATTTCGCCCCGGAGAAGTTTTTCGAAACCGGCATGACGAAGCGCAAAAGACGGATCGCGATGTTTTTGTCGGGGTGGACTTCCGTCTGTTTGTTCAGCGCCATTTTGATGCCCGTGACAATCAGAAAGGCGCCGAAAATGTACATGACCCAGTGGAAGCGGCTGATCAGCGCCACGCCCGCGAAGATGAAAACGGCGCGCGTGGCGAGCGCCAGAAGAATTCCCCAGAACAGCGCCTTGTGCTCGTAGGCGGTAGGAACGTCGAAGTAGCGGAAGATCAACATGAAAACAAAGAGGTTGTCGATGCTCAGCGAGTATTCGATCAGGTAGGCGGTCACATACTCGACGGCCTTTCCGTGCCCGTAAAAAAAATAAATCCCCACCGCGAACGACAGCGCCAGCGTCACCCAGAAGGAAGTCCACAGCAGGGCTTCCTTCATTTGAATGACGTGGGTTTTCCGGTTGAAAACGCCGAGATCGAGCGCCAGCATCGCCAGGATGAACACTGCAAAGAAGATCCACCATCCGGTCATGAGATCCGCTCCCCCTGCTTACAATGAACGGCTGAGCGCCTGGGCCGCATTATGGATGATGTCCCAGGACGGACTGTACGGAGGAGAGTAGGCCAGGTCCAGGTAGCCTACCTGATCCAGATCCATCCCCGCCCAGAGCGCAACGGAAAGCGCGTTGATCCTGCCCACCGCTCCGGCGGCTCCCACCGCCTGGGCGCCCAGAAGCCTGCCCGTCGAACGGTCGGCCGTCAGCTTGAGGCCGATTTTCTTGATGCCCAGCGCGGGCGCCATGGCGCTGCCCCAGGTGATGTTGCTAACCGGAGAGAAGCCCGCTTCGGCGGCTTCTTTCTCGGAAAGCCCCGTGGCCGCGCATTGGAGCGAAAACAGACGGAAAGACTGAGCCCCAACGATTCCGTCAAACGTCATCGGCCGGCCTCCGATATTGCGACCCGCGACGCGTCCCTGCTTGTTGGCAATGTCGCCCAGAGGAATATTCACCCAGCGGCGGCTGACGCGATGAAAGGATTCACAGCAGTCGCCCGCCGCGTAAATGTTTTCGACGGAGGTCTGCTGGGAAAAATTGACGGCAATCGCTCCGGTCGAACCGATTTTCAAACCCGCCGCCCGAGCCAGGCTCGCGTCGGGCCGGACGCCGATGGCCAGCAAAACCAGATCGGCCTCAACGTCGCCCCGGTCCATCAGAACGCGCAGCGGCGCGCCGGTTCCCTTTTCAACGGCCCGGGCGGACGCGCCTCCGACAAATTCCACGCCGTTGGCCTGAAGCTCCTCCAGAATGACTTTTGAAAGCGCCGGGTCCCAGCGGTTGGCCGGGAGCGGATCTTTGTGGATGATGGTTGTGGCAATGCCCGCCGCCGAAAGCGCCTCGCTCATTTCCAGACCAATGAAACCGCCGCCGATCGTGACAACCCGCCGGGCATTTTTCTCTTTAAGCCAGGTCTTGATGTGGATGGCGTCCTCCAGATTGCGCAGGGAAACCACACCCGGCAGGTCAAGCCCCGGCAACTCCGGCACAAAGGCGGAGGTCCCGGTGGCCATCACCAGAACGTCATAGGGGAAAATCCTCCCGTCCTGAAGTGCGACTTCACCCCTGGCCGGGTCGATGCCTTCCACGCGCGCGAAAAGCTGCGCGTCAATCCCGCCTTCGCGGAATTTTTCCGGCGTGCGGGCGATCAGTTTTTTCTGATCCTGAATTACATCCCCGATGTAATAGGGCATGGGTCAGGCGGCAAAGGCGACAAACTTCCCCTGCTCCAGCATCGTGACGTTCAGGGACGGATCGTTTCTTTTCGCCTCCGCGGCGGTGGAGCCGCCGCCCGCGCCGCCTCCGACAATCACCAGATTTTTCGCCATATACACCTCCTGATTTACAGGCGCGAAGAAGCCCGCTTTCTCCACAGGATCACCCCGATGCCCGCCAGCATCATCAGAATGCACAGCACCTGCCCCATGGTGTTGAATCCCAGGACAAATCCCAGATGCGCGTCCGGTTCCCGGAAAAACTCAATGACAAACCGAACCAGGCCGTAGCCGAAAATATACAGGCCGACCATGAAGCCGTCAAAGGGGTTACGCCTGCGAATGCCCCACAGAACGACAAACAAAAACAGCCCCTCGAACAAGGCTTCGTAAAGCTGAGACGGATGCCGCAGGCTTCCCGTCGCGTCCTGCGGAAAAAACATGCCCCACGGCATGGTCGTGACACGGCCCCAGAGTTCGCCGTTCAGAAAATTGCCGATCCGGCCGAACAGGTACCCCAGCGGCGCCGCCGCGCAAAGCCAGTCGCCAAAGCGCCACCAGGGGATGTTGTGCCGGCGGCAAAAGGAAATCGTGACCAGCAAGACGCCGATGAGGCCGCCGTGGTAGGACATGCCGCTCAGCCCCACAAAGCGAAATCCGTCGGAGAAGTCGAACGGCAGGAAAATCTCCAGCGGATGGGAAAAGTAGTGGGAGAAATTGTAAAACACCGCGTAGCCCAGACGGGCTCCGACGATCAGGCCGATCATCGCCCAGACCATGTAATCCTGCATGCCCTCCGTTGTGAAGGCAATTTCTCCCCGCTTGATCCGGTAGGCGAACAGGGTGTAAACCACGGCGAAAGCCACCAGATACATGAGGCTGTAATAGCGGAGCTGAAAGGAGCCGATGCTGAAAAGCACGGGGCTGATGTGCGAGGGCAGATGCTGCCAGAGATTCAGAAAAGATTCCATGTGATTTCCGTTTTTAAAGAATATACGTCCGGTCGAAACGCGCTCGACGCGGCGGGAAAAGGCCGACCATCGCCGCCGGTCAGTACACCCGTCCCTTGACTTCATCCAGATACAGCTCTGCGCTGTGAACGGCATTGGCGCCGTCGCCCGCGGCGGTGACCACCTGCCGGAACAGTTTGGAGCGGCAATCTCCTGCGGCGAAGATGCCGGGGGCGTCGGTGCGCAGATTTTCATCGGTCTGAATGAAGCCCGTTTTGTCCATCGCCACCAGTCCTTTGAACAGGTCCGTGTAGGGCAGGCGGCCGACAAAAATAAAGGCGCCGTCAGCCGCGATTTCTCGGATCTTTCCCGTCCGGACGTCTTTTACTTTCACGCCCGTGACGAAGTCGGAGCCGGTGATTTCCTCAACGGTCGCGTTCCAGACAAATTCGATCTTCTTTTCGGCAAAGGCCCGGTTCTGCAGCATTCCCGCCGCGCGCAGACGGTCGCGCCGGTGAATCACGATGACTTTGTCGGCAAAGTGCGTCAGAAAGAGCGCTTCCTGGATGGCGGTATCGCCGCCGCCCACCACGGCCACCGTGCGGTTTCGGTAAAACGGGCCGTCGCAAGTGGCACAGTACGAAACGCCCTTCCCCGCGAACTGCGTTTCTCCCGGAACGCCGAGGCTTCGCCACATCGCGCCCGTCGCGGCAATCAGGCTAAGAGCGGTGAACGTCCGGTCGCCGGCCGCCACTTCCCAGATCGCCGGCGCATCGGATATTTTCCGGACACCGGTGGCGTCTTTGGGAAGAATTTCCAGACCGAATTTCTGCGCCTGCTCTTTGAAAAGCTGCATCAGCTCGAACCCGCCGATGCCGCCGGGAATGCCGGGATAATTTTCGATCATGTCCGTGATCGTGATCTGGCTCACTGTTCCCGCCCCTTCGATGAGCAGCGTTTTCAGCGCGGCGCGCGCGGCGTAAATACCGGCCGTGTAGCCCGCAGGCCCGCCGCCGAGAATGATCATATCGTAGTTCGTTTCCGGCAGATTTGCGTGTTCCATGAAAACACTCCTGAAGCTTTGATGAATGACTTTAATCAGGAAGGATCGTTTTTGTAAAGATCAAATTGACGGGCGGCGAAAGCACGCCGCAACGGGGCGAAAAGGCTTGACTTGATTGGACCGTCTTTCTATACTCCGCGCATGAAACGAGGGGGCGTCAAACCATGGCGACAAACTATCTGATGGCCATTGATGTGGGGGGAGGCTCCGGCCGCTGCCTCCTTCTGGATCCGGAAACAGGCAGAACCGCATCGGCAAAGCGAAACTGGACGCATCCGATCGCACCCGGCACGAGCGGGCTCGGCAACCTGATCGACACGAACGGCCTGCTCGCGAAGCTTGCCGAAGCCTCCCGCGAAGTGCTTCTCAAAGCCCGGACCGAACCGAACCGGATCGCGGGCATCGCCGTCGGCGGCATGCGCAACACCATCGTGGCGCTGGATAAGCAAAACAACGTTCTCCTGGCAACCCCTAACCGGGACGCAAGGGCTTTGGGCGAAGGCATGATCCTGGGGGCGGAAAGGGGAAGCGAAGTCCACGGCATCTCCGGCCACTGGCCGACACCGCTGTTTCTCGGCACGCGTCTGCTGTGGATGAAAAACAACGCGCCCGACCTCTTCCGGCAAACCGCCGCGGCCCTGTCCGTCACGGACTGGCTGGCCTTTGTCCTGTCGGGAAAAATCGTCGCCGAACGATCCCAGGCGGGGGAAACGCTTCTTTTCGATCTGCAAAAGCGCCGCTGGGCCTTTGATCTGATCGATTCGCTGGGATTTGACCGGTCGCTCTTTCCGGAACCCGTGGATTCGGGAGAGCCCATCGGCCGTCTCACGCCGCAGGCGGCCGATCTTCTGGGGCTTGTGCCCGGCATCCCGGTTGCGGCGGGCGGAGCCGACACCCAGTGCGGTCTTCTGGGAGCGGGCGCGGTGGAAGACGGAGACCTGGCCGTCATCGCCGGGACCACCATGCCCCTGCAACTGGCAACCGGCGAGCTGATTCTGGATAAGACCGGCCGTCTCTGGAGCGGTCTGCATGTCGTGCCGGGCCGGTATATTCTGG
>Ga0116147_1000898_pt1 | contig 34313 bp, 28 predicted proteins | sample AD_JPNHG3_MetaG_FD_89749 | JGI IMG/M metagenome (GOLD analysis project Ga0116147, IMG submission 89749) | Active sludge microbial communities of municipal wastewater-treating anaerobic digesters from Japan - AD_JPNHG3_MetaG | ecosystem: Engineered > Bioreactor > Anaerobic > Digestate | place...
AGTCTGTGGTGGATATTGAGTCTGTGGTGGATATTGAGTCTGTGGTGGATATTGAGTCTGTGGTGGATATTGAGTCTGTGGTGGATATGGTGTATGATAAGGATCTGTAGTTGCATAAGGAGTAGGAGCATATTGTGTTTGAAAAGGATCAGGATATGTAGGAGCTTCTGGATATACTGGCGTAGCTGAATATGGATGTTGTACATCATATGTGCTTATTTCGGCATATTGTGTTTGAAAATGGTCCTGTGTAGGATCCTCATATTGTGCTACTTCTACTTGCTCTTCATCTACAGATTGATGCTCTATTGTATATATCGATTGAACAGATTCTATAGAAGAATGTTTAGGCGAATCACTTGTAGACAACTCATTTGCTGGATATGCTGGATTCGTGTTTATTTTATTGGACGCTGGTTGAGTTACTTCTTCACTTGCTGGATAAGACTCTGCTTTTTGCCAATCTTCTACTTTTGCATCAATTTGTTTATTGATTTGTTCCCATTCAATCATTAAAAGTTGCTTATTGGCTTCAGTTAAGTATCCCATAATAGTAAGAATATCTAATAATGGATCTACAGTTTCTCCTTTTATTTTTTCTTGCTCCTGAAGGTAGAGACACTCTTCTAATTGATCCTCTGTAATCCAATTATTCTTTACTGCTAACGATCCTATAGCTTTTTCTAGATAGTCCATAAGATTATCATCCTAAGTTTCGATTAATATTCAATGAAATTGCTTTATTTTTAAATAATTATATATGAAATTTTTATGATTTACCAGAAAAATTTATATTTCCATAGACTTTTTCAAAAATTTAGAAATGTTTATTGAAAATATCAGATTGACAAATGATTTGATTTAAGATAAAATTACTTAAATAATTTTGTATAATTTGATTTTTGTATACATTATGTAAATTTAGACTCTGAGGCAATATATGCTAGGAAATATTTTTTTAGTGCATTGTGGGAAACATTCTGTGCAGCAAGGCTATTTTTTTTCATTTTCCAAAGAAAAATTACGTTTATATATTGGAAATGACCCTGAAAAATGTGGCATAGATTCTATTATTTTGCAAGATTCATCCATTGCACCTTGCCATATTTCTATTTCTTGGCAAGAAGGAAAAATTTTTTTACAAATAGAAGATTCAAATTTTTCCACCATATTAAATGATAAAAAAGTCGAATCTTGCATTTCTTTACCATCCTATAGTACTATAATTTTAGGGGACATGCGTTTTATATGTTTTTGCAATTTACAAGCTACCAAACCCCTAGATATACAACAAGAAAACAAAGAAAATTTAGAAAATATATCAATAGATAGCAATTTTTTCGTAAATGATGAAACTCCTCTAAGTGATTCTAACACACCATTTTCAAACCAACCAAAACAAGCGAAGCAAGCTATTCTCTCTTCAGAAGTTGATGTGAAAACAGAAAATAACTTTGTAATTGCAGAATTTTCCTTACTCAGTTTAGATGCACCTTATGCTGTGCCATGTTGTTGCGAGATCATGAGTCATAAAATGTCTGCTATTTTAGGTAAAGCAACTACATGCGACTACAAAGTTGAATTTGAAAAAGAAAAATATGTAGCCGAAGAACAAGCACTTATCACCTACTCTACTAATGAACAAGCCTTTGTGATTAAAGGGCTAGTACCAGAAAATCCTATTTTCATCAACAAACAAAAGATCACTGGTAGTCAGCGTTTAAAATCAGGAGATATCATAAAATTAGGCGTAGCAGCTAATGCACCGAAATTGCAATTTTCTTTAGATACAGAAGACGAGAATCAAAAAGTAAATTTACGACTTGCAGAATTGATCCAAGAATTAGAGCGAGGGCAAATATATACAATCGGTGCAAAGAATATATCTAATATAGGATTACAAAGTCCAGATATACAAGGAGCTGTGCTAGAAGTTCATGTTCCAGAACGAGGCGATAGTCTATACATAAACAAAGTAGAAAATACAGAAATAAAAGTCATTTTAGATGGTACCGAGCTAATGCCTAAAGAAAATCGCATTTGGACACTGCATCAAATGTTGGAAATCGGTCAATACACCTCCATCTTGCATGACCAAACAAACTTTGTACTTGCAAGGACACCAGAAGAATGGATCTTCTCGCTCATTGTACCAAGCCCCAAGCGAGGAGAAAGTTACTTAATCGGTCAAGGTTCTGAATGTGTTTTTAAACTCACAGAACCCTCATTCCCAGAAAAAATCGTAGAAATTTTTGTACCTTGGGAAGGCGAATATTTTCTAGTTAAAAAAATAGGTTCTTCCCCAATACCTATCTTCATTGATGGAATGCCAGTAGATGATCAATCTCGTTTAGAATATCGTTTTGGAGTCAATCAAATTCTCACAGTGGGCAATTATTTAAAACTACAGAACAATCATCGCACATTGCCTACATATTCTATTCACTATCCTTGGAAACGAATTATAAGCAGTATATTCTGGTTCATTGTTGTTAGCTTGATCATCGTCACATTCCTTGTGTATGGAAACAAATATGCACCTGCAATCAAAGAATTTTTTAAAATACCAGAACAAACACAAGAAGAAGTACAAGATTCTTATGGCATGCCCACAGAAGAAAAAAGCACAGACAATCCACAAGATATACCAAGCGAGCCAACAATAGATAGAAGTATAGAACAAAAAATAAAAGAGGCCGAACAAAAATTAGAAGAATTCCAAGATAGCCCAGAAAATACGGAACAAAAACGTCCTATAAAAACAAAAGAAAAACGATTAGAAGAAAAGGATTAATTGTGAAACAAAACTTCTTAATGCCGAATTCTTATTTATCATTTATCAGCGGACTCATTGCAGGGATTATTTTTTATGTCTCTATGTATGCAGGATATAAATATTTACAATGGCCAATTCAAAGATTGCTAGGCATTGGTCAAGAACTTTCCTTAGACATGTTAATTTACTTATTTCTATATGTACTTTTTTTTTGGGGGTTTATTTCTATCACTTGGAAAAAAGCATTGCTTAGCCATGAAAAAGAAGCATTCCCAGCACTAGAAAGTATATTTCAAAGCACAACCATTATTAGTTCACGAAACCAATTAGATGACCTGAGAACAGGAATCAGCCATGGAAAAACAGCAGGACGAATCCGAGATACAAGTCTTGTTCAAACTCTGCTATTTTTAATTGACCACTGTTTAGTCACCCAGACTTCAGAACGAGTCGTTGAAATATTCACAAAACGAATGAATACATTACAAAACTATGTTGAATCCTCTTACAACATTTTACGTTATATTACTTGGGCAATTCCTTCTGTAGGTTTTATTGGTACAGTCGTAGGAATCGGCTCCGCACTTGCCCATGCAAGCCTTGCCATGGAAAATCTCGATGCAGTCATACATCCTCTAGGAGTTGCTTTTGATACCACTTTAATCGCTCTTATAGAAAGTATATTCCTAATGTTTTTCATGTACAACATGCAACATAAAGAAGAAACCTTCTTAAATGAAATAGACCTCTTTTGTCAAGAAAAATTCATCATCAATCTTCGCCTAGATCGAAAAATCTAAATCGGAGGCAACATGAAACAAGAACGTCAAATCAATATCTTTAGCGTTTCTTTTTTAGACGTGTTTTGTTGTGCCTTAGGAGCAATGATTTTACTTTTCATATTGAACAGTCTGATGTTGAATAACACCATCAAAGAATCTGTAGAAAAATATAGAGACAAAGCAGCAGAAGCAGCAAGAGAAAAAGAAAAGGCCATCCAAGAACGCAACATTGCACATCAAGCCCGTGAAGAAGCACAACAAGAGCGGAATCGTGCTTTAGAAGCACGAAACCAAGCTGAACTTGCAGAACTCGTGGCTAAAGAAAGCGAAAGAATTGCTCTACAAGCTCAAAAAGACTCAGAACACCAAAGACAACTTGCCCAACAAGCAGAAACAGATGCCATTCTTGCTCAAAAAGCTAAAGCATCTGCCTTAGCTGACGTACTATTAGCCCAAGAAGAGATGAAAAAAGCTCAATCTAGTATGTTGCAAAAAAATAGAGAACTCGAAAATATCAATGCCACCTTGCGAGAAATGGTGCAACAAAATAAAAATTTAGACCAAGTGAGTAAAACACTCGCAGAACAAAATCAATCTTTACAAAATACTAATAAAACTTTAGAACAAGAAAAACTTGAAATTTCTCAACAACTTGCTGACATTCAAAAAGAAAAAGAACAATTGCGTCTTATGCAAGAAAAATATATATTGCAACTAAAAAAATTGGATGAACAAAATACACAACTGACTAAAGACAGTAAAAACACACAAACAAAAAATATAGAATTGGAAAAGCGACTAGCTGCAAAAGAAATCGATGTGCAAATTTGGGAACAAAAAATCCAAGAACGAGAAAAAAATTTAGGTGCAAGAGAAAGTGATATACGAGAAAAAGAAGAAAAAATCGCTGCCTTAGAAGCCCTTTTAGCTACAAAAGAAGATAAATCTCTGTTTGGAGTACAACTCCATTACAAAAGAATCGTTTTTTTATTTGATCGTTCTGGAAGTATCAAGCAAAATCAGTGGGAAAGCGTAATTATTGGTACATGCAAAGAAATATTAACTCATTGTGAAGTAGATGAATTTGCTATTATTGCCTTTTCATCAGATTTAAAATACTTTCCTGCAAGACGAGGACTCTGTGCTTCTGGCAGTCCTACAGAAAAACAAAAAGCCATCCAATGGCTCACGACACAAATAAGATTTAGTGGTGTTACCCATTTACACGAAGCTATTCAGGTTGCCTATGAAGATTATGGAAACTTAGATGCTATTTTCATCTTAACAGATGGTATGCCAGAAATGAATAGAGGCATACGTGCAAGCTACTTACCTCCCGATGTTTTGCAAAAAAAAATCATTTCCTATGTGCAAAATAAAGTCCGAGATAATATTAAAACAAAAATTATTACCATTGCCATTGGATATCCTCCTGAAATAGAAAAACAAAAATACTCTGATATCTATAAATTTTTACATAAACTTTCCAATATGACAAATGGTCAATATTTAGGACGTTAATATTCTTTAATAAATACAAAAAATTGAGGAAATTTTATGAAATTATTATATATTTTACTAGTACTGAATTTCTGTTTTTTTCTAGGTTGTAGCACAACAGAAGAAAAAAATGAAAAATTTAATTTTGATCCAATTAAAGAAAACAGAGAAGGTCTAGATTATAAAAGTACAGACATGACAACAGAAGATGCTCTACTCATGCAAATGGACGGACTTCTACAACGCCTTTTACAAGCACAGCGAAAACAAGATGATGCACTTGCTATGCATACAGAACGAGAACTAGAAGAATTAAGTCGAGGTCATTTTTCCTTTTTAATTAAATCTTTAAACTCCGATAAAAGTTCCATTGCAGCTATGGCACTAGGCTTTTCTGATGATATACGTGCCATTCCCTATCTAATGGAAGTACTTGAAAATGGAAATTTAATGACACGTTGCAATGCAGCCATGGCATTAGGTCATATTGGCTCTGAAAAAACACCTATGGACGAGCTCACCACAATACTACTTAGAGAAGATGACGATGACGATGTACGGGCAATGGTTGCTTTTGCCATAGCACAAATTGTATATAAAGACAAAGACTTTGGTAGTCTAAGTGCCTTACATAAAGTATTAACAGACAAAGCAACTATGGTTCGAAACAACGCAGTTTTAGCCTTAATGCGGATTGGTAAAAAAGAATCTGGCAAAAATATCTTACAAACTACCATTAAAGACGAACACCCCATCGTTCGATTAAACTCTCTAATTGCTATACAAAGACTATGTGATTGGAGTACAGCGAAAACAGCTGTTGTAAAAACTATGCGTGATCCTGTCCAAGACGTAGCTGACGCAGCATTTCATGTAGCTAAAATGCTTTCTGGTAAAGAACTTGAAAACAAACCAGAATTATGGGAAGAATACATTGATATGCCCATTGCCACAGTAGAACAAAACTAATAGGAGATATCTTTGAAAAAAAAACGTAACCTATTTGATTGCATCCCCGAAAAAATTAGAGACGAAATACGAAGAGAAGATAATAACATCTCTGTTTTACTCCCTCGATTTACATGGGGACCACTTAAAAAATATTTACTGCCCTTAATGAAAAGTCCCATCATAAAATTTCAACTAGACACCATGGGAACATGTGTTTGGGAAACTATTGACGGAGAAAAAACAGTGTTAGAAATCAGTAAAGAAGTCTGCCAAAAAACACAAAGCATAGAAAATGAAGAATGGCATCAACGAATGGGACTTTTCATGAAAATGCTCAAAGAACGAGAGTTAATTCGCTTTTCATAAAAGGAAAATTCTATGGCAATATTGCAAATATTAAAACGAAATGGTAAAATTGTTGCTTTTGAAAGAATAAAAATTTTTAATGCTATACTAAAAGCTGCCAATGCAAGTGAAATGCAGGACAAAGAAACTTATTCTAAACTTACAGAAGAAGTTTGTGAACATTTAGAAAAAAACTTTCCCGATGCCACTTCCATTCCTTCTATTCAAGACGCCACATCAATTCTTCCTAGTGTAGAGGACATACAAGATATAGTAGAAGAAACACTCATACGAAACAACCTTAGTGCCATTGCAAAATCCTATATTCTTTATAGAAATGAACGAAAAAAACAAAGAGAAAGCGAATCAAAAAGCGATTTCCAACATGACATTATTCCATATAAAAAACTTTGGGAAATCCTCAATTGGAATATAGAACATAATTGTGAAAGCGTAGAGAAACTTAATCATCATATACATACAGGTTCCATACAACAACTTATACTAGATGCAGAAGAAGCCTATAACCAAGATATAGAACGAGCTGCTCAATCTATTCTAGAACGAAAAGATGAAATTAAACTAGTCATTATAGCAGGTCCTTCTAGTTCAGGAAAAACAACCACAACTATAAAATTGGCAGAACATCTACGAAAACAAGATGTGGATCTAATTGCTTTAAACATTGATAACTACTTTTTCAACTTAGACTGCCATCCTCAAGACGAATTTGGCGACTATGACTTTGAAACACCAGAAGCACTAGATTTAAAACTCATCAACCAACATCTAAGACAATTACTAGATTACGAACCTATACAATCGCCAAGATACAACTTTAAAACAGGTAAACGAGAAGAAACAACTGATACATTTCAATTGAAAAAAAATCAAATTATACTTATTGACACACTCCATGGTCTTCATCCTCCTATGACAGAAAGCGTATCTTCCCATAATAAATTTCGACTCTACATAGAAACACTGAGTCAACTTAAAGATTTGAATAGAGAATATACACGGTGGACAGATATTCGCCTTTTACGTCGAATGATGCGCGACCATAGACAACGCTCTTATAATCCCAAAATGACAATAGAACATTGGCATTATGTACGAAAAAGCGAATTCAAACATATCTTCCCTTACTTGTCTACTGTAGACTATATAGTCAACGGTGCTCTATGCTATGAACTTCCTGTTTTTAAAAAATATATGTTTCAATATTTTCCAAACTTTATTAAAGAATACGAAAATAACTTTGCAAGACAAGATGCATACATCAGAGCAAAGCGAATCTATGAACTGCTAAAGACTATGGAAGACTTTGATAAAGATGAAGAATGGATTCCTAAAGATTCTCATCTGCGAGAGTTTATCGGGGGTAGTTGTTATACATATCATATATAACAAACCAATCATCTACGATAAAGGGAACAATTCTATAATTTTTTACTTTGTTCCCTTTATCAAGATAAAGTGTACATATATTGCCATTCTGTTTTTATATATGAAAGAATAAAGTGTGTGAATATCTATATCCAGCCTCTATTTTTATGTATGAATTAATTTATAAAAACTAGCACCTAGGGAACTAAAAAAAACGCTAGGAAACCAAGCTGCAAATATGGGATTCATAATCTCCTTGTATCCTAAATTTATAAGGCAAATATAAAAACCATAAAACGCACCAGAAATAATAGCACAAATACCAATTCCAATAAAAAAATTCTTACTTTGACGACGCAAAAGCCAAGGAAGACCTAAAAAAATTAAAATAATATTGCTTAAAGGCATACTGAAACGACTATGCAACGTAAGAATAGCCTCAGATAACTTTGGATTTTGCTCTAATATTTCCAATAATTGTTTTGTAGAAATACTATCTAGCTTTTGACGTGCAGGGTATACAATATGCTTGTCACTAAATTCAGTCTTTATCTCAATTCCTTTTTCAGGAATAGACATGGGATTGCCTTTTTGAATTCCTTTGTCATCATATTCAATCAAAATTCCATCGTATAAAATAACACTATGCTCTTGATTCTCCTCTTTCCACAAAGCTGTCTTTGCTTTAATGATTTTTTTTGTTTTCAAACTTAATTTATGGACAGGAATCATAACACGAAGATTCTCAATTCTTTGTTCTAAAGGAAAATATTGTCCTACAAAAAAAACATTTCCTTGATAATCACAGTATTGAACACCTTCAATGCTTTTTTTTCTACCATATTTTACGTGTGTTAAAAGCTCTAATTTTGTAGATAACGGTGGAATTACATATTCTTGAACTATAATCATTCCAATCATAGCTAGTATTGAAAAATATATAAAAGGATACATCAAACGATACATAGAAATTCCACACGATTTTAATGGAAGCAACTCATTAGATTTACAAATTTTTGTCAATGTAAACATAGCTGAAAGAAGCGTAATAAGAGGACAAAGCATATAAAAAATAAGCGGAGTATGATAAAAATAAAACTCTGCCATAATAAATAAAAGCGAAGAAGAATGTTCTGTAAAATTTTTTAAAAGATTACTATATTCTTGAAATTTATCAAAATTTGTAAATAAATCAATAATGATATAAAATCCTACAATCAAGAAAATACAAATCAAAAAAGATGCAAATAAAGATTTTAAAATATAACGATCAAGTAATTTCATATAAACTTTCCAATTATTTCATAACCTTTGCAATTCGTTATGGAAAATAGAATTCATTGTATTCAATGGATGCCAAATAAATAGCATCTTTCCAAATTCGTATACGACAATATTATTTAGATAATTCTTTACATCATATCCATTGTAAAATAGGCATGTTTTCCTATTTTATTGCGATAACTTTCACACAAACTTTGTATTATATTATATACATCATACTAAAAAAATCATTAAAAAAATAAAACCTCTTTTTATAGTAAATGAAATCTTTTTTATAGTATTGTATAAAATCAAGTGTTAAAAAATAAAATTTTCTTTTGTTATTTTTTATTTTATTTTATAATCTAAATGTTGAAATTTTTATTTTTCAATCTTTTGTATATGTAAATATTGTTTGTTATGTGAATGGCAAGCAAAAGGATAATAATTTTTTGGATTTGAATATGAGTAAATGTAAGAATTTTCATGGTGGTTATTTTTTTAAAAAATTTGTAGGCACTCCTAAAGGAAATATTGTTGCTACGGAACGTATAGTGAACTGGGAGAAAATTACACAAAGCTCAAAAGAATGGGAAAATTTATCAATAGATGTTTTGAAAAAAATTATACAAGAAAGCCATTTCCCACTTCCTTTGGATCAAGATGTGAAAGGTTTTGTAATTCGTGCTTTGGAAAGTCATCCTTTTAGGATGTCATCAACCTATTGGATACAAGGGAGATGGGATGATGCTATAATTGGTTTACAGATTTTGCAAAAATTATTTGTGAATTGTCCTATATATATTGGTTGCGATTCCTCAGATTCTTCTTTTTATAAAAAGATGGAAAAGGCTATTGCCCCTTTAGACAAAATTTTTGTTTATCGTTTAAAAGCTAAATATCCACAAGAATTAGATGAATTATTATATGAATCCATGGTTCGAGTATCTCTTCCCGCTGGAGGGAAACCTTCTGATGTAGGCTACTATGTATTAAATATTGAAGACTTGCTTGCTATTCATGATGCAGTTATTGTAGGAAAACCTTATTTAGAACGAATGGTTTTCTTATATGGCAATGGCTTTACTGTAAATTTTGGTTTAAAATTAACAATGGGAACGCCTTTGAAAAAAGCATTAGAACCTTATTTTAGCACTGCAGAAGAAGTTCGTCTATTAGAAGGAAATGCTTTAACAGGAGAAGTAATTACAGAAGAAACATTAGTAAAACATGAAACTCGAATGGTGACATGTTTAAAAGAAGATCGAAGACGTGGATTTTTATTTTTTCTACGACCTGGTTTTTTTGTAGATTCGTTTAGTCGCACGTTTGCATCTTGGTTTGTACCTACTTCTCGTAAATTAGATACGAATCTTCATGGGGAAGAACGCCCTTGTATTCAATGTTCATATTGTGAAAATGTTTGTCCTCGTTCTTTGTTACCAAATTTAATGCATCGTTACTGTAGTCATGAAATGGAAGAAGAAGCATTGGCCATTGGTATGAGAAAATGTCTTGATTGCAAGCTTTGTTCGTACGTGTGTCCTTCTAAGATTGAAAAAAATTTTAAAGCAATTGTAGAAAAATTAGATGCAGAAAATGATTCGAAACAATAAGATCATGTTGATAAAAACGTAAATTACTATATAAGCAATTTACGTTTTTGCTTTTTATGTGTGTATATTTTTTGTTTTTCTTTGCATAGGAATATTTTTTTGTTGAAAGGTTGTATATGTTTGTTTTGTTGATTTTGTCACTGCTTTCTTTGCTCATTTGGATGATTATTTGTTGTTTGCCTAGCCAAGGTTATCGTTTTCGAGAAGTATTTTCCATAGACAATACAATTTCAACTGAAAATTTACCTATGGTAAGCATTGTTATTCCAGCAAGGAATGAAGAAGCTGTTCTAAGAGAAACATTGCCATCATTGTTAGAACAAGAATATGCAAATTGTGAGATTTTTTTAGTAAATGATCAATCTACAGACAATACAAAATTGGTAGCTGAATCTTTACAACAAGAATCAAAAAATGGCAAACGATTACAAATTATTGATAGCAAACCACTAGAAAAAGGTTGGGCTGGCAAAATGTGGGCATTGCACCAAGGAATTCAACATACTAAAGGGGAATGGATTTTATTAACAGATGCAGATCTACAATATGCACCGAACCTTTTAAAATCCATTGTTCATACAGCTACAAATAGTTCGTATTCTATGTTTTCTTTAATGGCTCGATTAAAAACAAATATTTTCTGGGAAAAACTCTTAATTCCTGCTTTTTTGTATTTTTTTAAAATGATGTATCCTTTTCAAAAAGTACAAGATAAATCAAGTTCAGTAGCAGCTGCAGCAGGTGGTTGTATTTTTATTAAGAGAAAAACATTAGAGGAAATTGGAGGTATTAAAGCCATTCAAGGAGCATTGATTGATGACATTTCTTTAGCAAAAGTTGTGAAACATGCTGGTAATGAAATTTGTTTAATGGATGGATCTGATCTATATAGCATGCGTGGATATGAAAATTTATCTGGTATTTGGAATATGGTAGTTCGATCTGCCTTTACAGAATTGAAATATTCCTATGTTCGTTTATTGGCTTGCATTCTTATTATGTTATTCATGTTTACGATTCCCATTGTAAATTTGATTCTTCCTTTTGTATTTTGGTCAGATTGGACACTATATATTGCACTTTCTTCTGCTCTTACTTATGGATTGATTGTTTGGACTTATATTCCTACGATTCGATATTTTAAATTGTCATCTATATATTTTTTTGCTTTGCCTTTTGCTGCTCAATTGTATTTATGTATGACAATAGATTCTGCGATTCGCTACAGTCTAGGAACAAAAGCATCTTGGAAAGGACGTGAATATCAAAAATAAAAAAAATATTGCAAGTGATTTTAAATGTTGTTACAATGGGAAAATTGAAATTGCTAGTTACGAATATTATTTACATCAATAGCTAAAAATTATTAAAAAAATAATTTTTTTATATCAATATTATTCACCTAGTTATATATATTATGTTTTTACAAAATTCACCTATCGTAACATAGCATTTTTTATAAATGCAACATTCGTAACATAGCGTTTTTTATAAATGCAGCATTATTTATTTAAAATACAAATAGGAAAACTATATGAATCGAAGAGAATTTTTGAAATGTGCAGTAGCTGGGACAGTTTTGGGACCATCTCTTCTTGCTAGTTCGATAGACATTGCAGAACAAGATTATTACTATGCAGAAGGTTTACAAAACACTTGGCATCATACAACTTTGCACCATCGAGTCGTTCCAACTTCTCATTTTATTCAAGAAGTATTAGGAATAGACATGCACAGAGCTGTAGGAGAAACAATGACAGTTCGAAATGACCTGTTAGAAAATAACTCTTTACCAAGTAGAAATCCTAAAAGTTTACTATTTTTTCATCACATTACAGACGCTCATGTTTTAGATGAAGAGAGTCCAGCGAGATTTGTAGCTGCTGCACCTTATTTAGAAACAATTGGTGTTCACAATGCATTTCGTAAACAAGAAGATTTAACAACACAAGTTTTAAATTCCATGGTTCAGACTATGAATGGCATTTGTTCTGATAAAAAACTTGATTTTGTTTTAAACACAGGAGATAGCGTTGACAATGCCCAAGAAAATGAACTTTCTTGGTTTTTAAGCACCATGAGAGGCGGTGAAGTAGATCCTGATAGTGGCACAGACCAAGATCCTCTTTTTGGCCCAAATAATGATGGAAATGATTCTTTTCTAGCACATGGACTACTAGCCACGATTCCTTGGTATTCTGCTATTGGTAACCATGATGTTCTAATCCAAGGAAATGTGCCTCCGAAAGTTCGAACTATATTTAATTCCATTATAGGTAAAGTCTCAAAATCATTAGTATTGCAGGATCCTGTAGGAGATTATTCTAATGCAGTGATCACTCCTTGGGTCAATCCACCTAAAGTTAAAGATTTAAAACCTGGCTACACTGTACCTGATGCACGCCGTAGAAATCTTTCTGGGGAAGAATTCATTCAATTTCACCAAAATTTTCGGACTGGTTTCCCTGGCAAAATGGCAAACGTAAAAAAAGGATACTATTCTTTTTATCCAAAATCTGGACTCCCACTTAAAGTCATTGTAATGGATACTGCTAGTCGACTTGGGACATCCCTTGGTGGCTTAGATAAAAATCAATTCAACGATTTCGTGATTCCAGAACTAGAATCTAGCAAGGCAAAGAATGAACTTGTCATTCTTGCTTCGCATCATCCATCGAACAGATTGAAATCTTTGGCTAGCATTAAAGAGGCTTTTAAAAAATTATTTCAAAAAGACCCTAAAATGCAAGAAGTTTTACCAGAACTTTTGGCTGACTTTGAAGAAACAAAAGCAATTGGATATGTTGCTGAAGAAAAATTTATCGAAAAAATGAAATCATACCCCAATATCATTGCTCATATTGTAGGACATTGCCATAAAAACAAAATCATACAAATTGGGACTGCCAATGCTGGATATTGGGAAATTCAAACTTCCTCTTTATTAGTCTATCCACAACAATCTCGTTTATTAGAAATTGTATATGAAGGAAATCAAATTGGAGCGATTCACACATGTGTTGTAGATCACAATAGTGCTCCAGGTAGCTTAGCAGCTCGTTCTCGTGTATTAGCCAAGGAAACATCTTCTACAGAAGAAATTCAAAAATTTATGGGACAACCACAAGATCGAAACTCTATCTTGCGTTTCCATATTCCTAAAGCTATTGCTAACAAACTATAATTTTTTATAACGGAAAAAAGGAAAAGACAAAATATATTTTGTCTTTTCCTTTTTTTTAACCTTTTAATAAATATTCAATAAATAAAAATATATGTTATTAGATTGCGACTATATACAAAATTTATTTTCTTCCTATGGATTTTCTGAAATCGCCTTTGTATCTGCAAAAATATTGCCAGATCAAGAAATGCGTTATCAAAAATGGTTACAACGTGGTCATCATGCTAAGATGGAATTCTTAGTCAAACATAGTAAAGGGAAATTTAATCCTTGTTGGATTATGCCAGAATGCAAAAGTATTTGGTTTCTAATATTGCCCTATTACCAAAATTTTTCAAAAACACATCAAAAAGGAGTGGTAGCACGATATGCTTGGGGAAGAGATTATCATAAAATTTTTCGAGATCTTTGGAAAAAGGTAGAACCAAAATTAAACCTTAAATATCCCAATGAAAAATTTCGTTTTTTTTCAGATGCTACTCCTTTATCAGAACGATATTATGCATTTCAAGCTGGTCTTGGTTTTATTGGAAAAAATAATTTATTAATCCATCCAAAATATGGTTCTTGGTTTTTTTTAGCTGAAGTATTTTCTTCTTTAGAATATAATGGGGAAAATAATATTCTAGAAAATGAATGTGGAAATTGTCAAAAATGTGTAGAATCATGTCCTACTCATGCTTTAGAAAAAGAATATGATTTAAATTGTACACGTTGCATTTCTTATTTAACGATTGAAAATCGAGAAGAAATTCCAAAAGAATTACAAAAAAAAATAAAGTATCAAATTTTTGGTTGTGACCTCTGCCAAGAATGCTGTCCTTATAATCAAAATATCCCTCCAACAACACACCCAGATTTATTACAACATATTGCAGGTGAAATATTAAATATTTCAGAAATAATCAATATGACAGAACAAACATTTCAAAGAAAATATGCAGGCTCTCCTATTTTACGTGCAAAATATTCTGGAATTGTACGCAATGCACAATGTCTATTGAATTATAATTAGAATATAAGTTTAAAAAAAGGATTAAAAGTAATAGTATTTTAAAATAATTTCTATAAGTTATTATAAAATACTAAGTTAAGTATTTTAATAAATAGGTAAAAATATTGCGATAATGAATACGTTTATTTTTATATTGTAGATAATAATTTTAATATATTGAAATATAAAGATTTATGAAATTCCCTTTAAAAAGGATTAAAAGTAATAATAAGTTAAGATAATCTTTGTAAGTTATTAAATAATAATGAGTTAAATATTTTAATAAATATATAAAAATATTGCGGTATGGACAAGTTTATTTTTACATTATAGATAATGGTTTTAATATATTATAATATAAAGATTTATGAAATTTCATTTAAAAAGGATTAAAAGTAATAATTAATTAAAATAATTTCTATAAGTTATTAAATAATATTAAGTTAAATATTTTAATAATATATAAAAAAAAATGCGGTAATGGATACGTTTATTTTTATATGATAGATAATAATTTTAATATATTGAAATATAAAGATTTAGAAATCTAATCTTAAAAAAGATTAAAAGTAATAATTAATTAAAATAATTTCTGTAAATTATTTTAAAATATTAAGTTAAGTATTTTAATTAATAGGTAAAAATATTGCGATAATGAATACGTTTATTTTTATATTGTAGATAATAATTTTAATATATTGAAATATAAAGATTTAGAAATCTAATCTTAAAAAAGATTAAAAGTAATAATAAGTTAAGATAATCTTTGTAAGTTATTAAATAATAATAAGTTAAATATTTTAATAAATATTTAAAAAATTGCGGTATGGACAAGTTTATTTTTACATTATAGATAATGGTTTTAATATATTATAATATAAAGATTTATGAAATTTCCTTTAAAAATGATTAAAAGTAATAATAACTTAAGATAATCTTTGTAAGTTATTAAATAATAATGAGTTAAATATTTTAATAAATATGTAAAAATATTGCGTTTTTGGTCAAGTTTATTTTTACATTATAGATAGTTTTTGGTCAAGTTTATTTTTACATTATAGATAATGGTTTTAATATATTGGAATATAAAGATTTATGAAATTTCCTTTAAAAAGGATTAAAAGTAATAATAACTTAAGATAATTTCTGTAAGTTATTAAATAATAATAAGTTAAATATTTTAATAAATATGTAAAAAATTGCGGTAAAAGAAGAGTTTATTACTATTTTAAGAATAGTAAATATAACATATTAATTTATAAAGAGTTAGTAATAATAATCTTAAAAATATACAATAGAAATAATATTTTAAATGAATATTTGTATATATTTATATAACAATACATTATTGTTATCATATAATAAAAAAAAACGGCAAGGATTGCCGTTTTTTAGAGTTTGTAGTTATACTATTTCATGTGAGGATATTCGTAATTTGTGGCAGGTACAAATACTTCTTTTATACTTCTTGCACTGACCCAGCGAAGTAGATTTAGATAAGAACCTGCTTTATCATTTGTACCAGAAGCTCTAGCACCACCAAATGGTTGTTGCCCAACAACTGCACCTGTAACTTTATCATTGATGTAGAAATTGCCAGATGCATCACGAAGTGCTTCATATCCTTCTTTGATGGCTTCAGCTGTTTGTGCAAAAATTCCACCAGTGAGTGCGTATTTAGAAGTTGTGTTGCAAAGTTCAAGGGCTTTGGAGTATTCATCGGCAGCATAGACATAGACTGTCATAACAGGACCAAAAATTTCTTCTTCCATAGTTAAGGAATGAGGATCTTGTGTTTGAATAATAGTTGGTTGTATAAAGTAGCCTTTGCTATCATCATAAGTACCACCAATGATGATTTTTGCATTGTCAGATGCTTTGACAGCTTCTAAATATTTTACGATGTTGTCAAATGCATTTTTATCAATAACTGCTCCCATGAAATTTTTATAGTCAGCAACATCACCAACTTTAATTGTGGCGATTTGTTTTTCAAGTTTGTCTTTTATTTCAGGCCATAAGTTATCAGGAATGTATGCACGAGATGCAGCAGAACATTTTTGTCCTTGATATTCAAAAGAACCACGGATAATTGCAGTGACAACTGCATCTACGTCTGCTGTTTTATGGATGACCATAAAATCTTTTCCACCAGTTTCACCAACAAGGCGTGGATAAGATTTATATTGGGCAATGTTCATCCCTACAGTTTTCCAAATATTTTGAAAAACTTCTGTACTTCCAGTAAAATGTACGCCAGCAAGATTAGGATCTTCAATTACCATATCACCTATAACAGAACCAGCTCCTGGGATCATGTTAATAACGCCATCTGGCAGACCAGCTTCTTTGAGAACATCCATGATGAGTTTTGCAGTGTAGACTGTAGAAGATGCTGGCTTCCATACAACTACGTTGCCCATCATAGCAGGACATGTTGGTAAATTGCTTGCAATGGAAGTGAAATTGAATGGAGTGATTGCAAAAATAAAGCCTTCTAAAGGACGATATTCTACCCAGTTCCAAACTCCTGGAGAAGAAATAGGTTGATCTGCATAGATTTGTTGTGCATATTTAGCATTAAATCTAAAAAAATCTACAAGTTCACAAACAATGTCAATTTCAGCTTGATAGCAAGTTTTGCTTTGAATGAGCATGCAAGCAGCATTGAATAAATTTCGATATTTTTTGGAAATGAGTTCTGCAGCTTTGAGGAAAACACTGATGCGATGTTCAAATGGCATTTGACTCCAAGTTTTTCTTGCTTCTAAAGCAGTTTGAATTGCGAGTTTTACTTCTTCTTTTCCTGCTTTGTGATAGAAACCAATTTTAGTTTGGTGATCGTGAGGTAGTCTGCAATCACCTGTGTTTCCAGTTTTGATTTCTTTTCCTCCAATCATCACTGGAATTTCTAGCATTTGATTTTTTAGTTCATTGTATTTTTGGAGCAATGCTTCACGCTCTGGTTCTCCAGGAGCATAATTTTTAATGGGTTCATTAACAGGTTCGGGAACTTTGAAAAGACCTAAATTCATAATAAACACCTTTATTTAATTGCAATTAAAAAATAACAAAGTTAATAAAAAAAATACTACTTTTTCATATTATGTTAAAAATAAAAATAAGTCAAGAAAATATTATTTTCATAGATTTAGATTTTTATTATTTATCATGAAAGAGTAGTTGAAAATCATATTTGTGATGTATTTGTCATTACTAGCTGGATATTGTATGAAGATTTTTTATGAACGTTTCATGCGTTGTAAAATTGTCATGAGGTTTTCTTTCCCAGCAGCTGGTGGTTTCCATTCTACTTGTATTGTATTGGCTTCTTGAGTAATCAGTGTTTTACTAAAAACTTCAAGACCTATATTAATAGCTTGTAATTTTTCATGGAGAATGTCTATAGGTATGTCTTTTGGAGTTTGTATTTGTGGTGTAAGGGCTTGAATAATTTGTCCAGCATGAGATATGGCTTCTCGAGTGTCTGTATATGTGTGTATATTTGCTGCTTGCAGTTTAGCTATTTGATCGCTGAGTTTTTGAGGATCTAGTTCTGTACCAATGACGGTAGCAATGTATGTAATATGTTTATTAGGGTTTTGTTTTTGTGCTTGTTGGACAGTGTCTGCGATTTCTTGGGCTGGATCTTCATGGGCTCCGTATCCAAGGACTACATCTAATAAGATGATGGCAGTTTCTGGGTCCTTGGCTTCTTGTAAGATTCTATTTAATCGAGTAGTTTGGTCCATCATAGGGTGGAGTTTTCCAACAGTAAAATCATCTGCACCTAGGTCTAAGACTGTATGTTCTTGACTTTGCATTAAGTTATTGAGTTTTTGCATGCCAGGTAGGCTGATGTGTGTGAAAATTTTAGGAATGTAGTCTCTAAGTAACAGTAATGATTGAAATGCAAGGGTTCCACCACTAAATAGTCCGCGTAAATATTTTTGTGTAGGTGCGTATTTTGTAGTATCGATCTGTGGTTTCTGAAATGTAGGTGGATTGTTTAAAAGTTCAATAGATGTCTCTGCTGCTTGTTCTAAAGTGGAAACGTAGTAGAGATTGTCTATCTGAGGAGTAGTTATGCTGAATCCTAAAAAGTTGATGACTACTGGTTTGTCTGTATTTCTTGCAATTTGCAATAATTTTTGTGCGACTTCTGGACAAGGTGGTTTGGATATGATGATGATAACTTTTGTGTTAGGATCTTGTTGTAGAAGTTTTAAGCTTTGGATGGCTGTGATCCCACCAACTTCTTTAGATAAATCACGTCCACCTGTTCCAAGGGCATGAGTAATTCCATATCCTTTTTGTGCAATGCGAGAAATCACAGCTTGGATGCCTGTTCCAGAAGCACCAACAATTCCAATAGAACCCTGTTTGACTTGATCTGCAAATCCTAAGGCATATCCATGGACAAGGGCAGTACCACAATCTGGTCCCATAACAAGCAAGCCTTTTTCTGCTGCTTTTTGTTTGAGTTTGATTTCATCTTCTAGGCTAACGTTGTCGCTATATAGAAAAACATGTTTATTGTAGTCTAATGCTTCATTTGCTATAGCAGCAGCATATCTTCCTGGTAAGGAAATTAAAACCCATTGTGCGTCTGGTAATATTTTTACAGCGGTTTCAATGCTTTTTGGGCGATAGTCTACATCCACTGCTTCACTTTTTTTGTTTAAATAAACATCTACTTGATCTAAAATGGCTTGACCATGTTCTTTTGTATCGCTACGAACAGAGAGGATTAAATCGTTTTGATCGGCTTGGTTCATTTCTGGAACAAAAAGTCCACTTTGTTGTAAAATTTGTCGATTTAAGGGGGTGGCCATAACAACGCCACAATCGTCGCAATGTTCTAATGTGCTCAAATGTTTTTGTAATTGTAGGAGCATGACAGAATCATAATATGCGCCTTTTCTGATTTCATATACAATTTCCAATTGTTTTCCTTTCGTTTTCGTATAAAAAAAAGTTGAAATTTTATAAAATTTCAACTTTTTCTAATTTATAGAGTCCAAATTCGTTCAATGTCTTCTTGTACGCCTGGATAGATATCATGAGTGGATGCACAAAGTTTTTGGAATACATAGGGCAATTTTTTTATGTTAGCTTTAATTTTTATAGAAATATCTTGTGTGCAAAAACCTTTTTCAACACAGAAATCTAACCAATCATAGATATGTTGGACGTAAATGGCACAAGGATAGATAGAATCTTCTAAAGAAAGTATATAGGAAGTGACGGATAACATGTCAGGATATAATATGGGAAAATCTCCTTGTATAGATTCTTCTTTAAGTTGTTGAGAGATATCTTCGATAATGTGCATAAAATCTCTATCAAAAGGAGTTTCCATTTCTATGATTTGTTTAGATAGTTTAGATTCTGTGAATGTCCCGAGTTGTTTTTGAAGCAAGCATTCAATGATTTCATAACTTGCAATTTCAGCTTGTAAGTAAGGAACATTTTTGACATGGCGTAAGTATCCTACGAATTCTAGGGCTAAATGATAGAAGTTTTCACGAATTCGTTGTTTTTCTTCTTCTGAAACTTTAGGGCTTCGTTTTTTCCCTTTTGTTTTTTGTCCTTTTTGTTTTTTAGGTAGAATGAAATCAGAAGGTTGCCAAGATCTTTGAATTTTTCGAGTGAGATAGTATATAAAGTTATCTACCCATTCTTCTTCAAATTCTCCATAATCTTCAAGCTCATGAAAAAGTTTATCTCTATCAAGATCGCCTTTTTCTAATGTTTCAAAAATTAGATAATGGCTTGCTCGTTCTTCGAGTTCCATTAATTCATCAGAATCTAACATTTCTTCAAACTCATTCATTTTTTTACGAATGCCTTCTACTAATTGTCTTACTAAAGAAAGTTGATTGGCATAGATGAGCATTTCTTCGATTTCTAGATAATACATAGAAGTTTCTTCTAAGCTTTCCACGAATTCATCAATCAAGGGAGAAACTTTTCCCCAGTTATTGTCGTTAATTTCCATAGTAAGATGGTAGTACACGATAGAATTTTTAAGTTCTGTGTAAATTTCTGGTTGAAACGTTTTGAAATGATCGCAAAATGCATACCATTCTTGTTTTGCATGCATAGTTCGCATAATGTGGTTAATTTCTTCTACTAAGTCATACATGAAGTCAATAAAAACTTCTGAAGCACTACCTTGTTCAATCATTTCTTGGGCAAGTTTAATTTTTTGTTTTTCATTTTGTTCATAGAAATTTTCCCACCAAGCTTCAAATTCAGCTTCGTCTTCTTCGTCATATACTTCATCAATGAGGTCATCAATCGCTTTTTTGTATTGTTCTTCGTCCATCTCCTGTTCACCACAGCAACATCCACAGGAACTACAATCATGAGTGCATTCATCTACTTCTTCTTGTGATCTTTTTTTCTTTTTTTCTGTAGCAACAGAATCAGGCTTTATTTCATTACTTTGTTCTTCTTTTTTCTTTTTTTTTGTTTTTTCTTGGTCATTTTTTTTCATAGTCATTGTTTTCTCCTAACTGTATTTCTAAATAAATTGAGTCAATGCCTGAACCACGATCATTCTGTTTCCTTTTGTATTCGTGAAATTTAAATTTTTTATAAAGTTGTAAACTTTTTATGTTTGTGGACCAAGTGATGACTCGAAGTTGTTGAACATTATTTTGTTGTGCATGTTGGAAAAGTGCGTTCATAAGTTGATCGGCAACTCCTTTTCCACGGGCATTTTGTGTAGTCGCAATGAAATGGATGTAGCCTTGGCTATATGGTATACTGGGTGTGTCTACTATAGGATCCATGTTTACACAAGGTCGTAAATAAGTTAGCATAGTTTCGGTTAAATGAGCGTAATAAACAGCAAATCCTAGAATTTCGTTATTTTCTTGTATATATATAATAGTACCACGTTCAAATAAGTCTAACCAATCTTTTAATGGGCGGCGTTGAGATAAGGGAGGATAAAAATCTGCATTGACTTGTTGTAATAGTTGTAATAATTTTTGTCGTATTTCTTTATTTTTGGTATAGATGTCTGTTTTCATCGTACGATTACTCTTTTGATTTTTCCTGTTTGTGGATTTCGTGGCAGAGAATCTGGGGAAAGAAGTTGGATTTGTGGTATATAGCAATATTTTTGTTGAACGAGTGTTCCCAGTATATCGTATTCTTTGAGTAAGTGTTGTGCAATGGTTAAGGGTAATGTTGCATCAGCAGTTGCGTTGTGTAATAATTCGCATGCCACTGTCATTTTTGTTTTTTGTTCCTGTTCTTCAATAATGAGTTGAAAATTGCGACTGAGTTGTGGAAATTGTTCGAGTGTGCGTTGAATAATATCGGGACTGATTAAATATCCTGCAACTTTGACTTCATCATCAGCACGTCCGAGTAAGGTAAATAGTGGTGTTGTTTGACCGCAGGGACATATGGTTGATTCTATGATGCCTTGGTCGCCAACTCGATAGCGTACACAAGGGGCTTTTGTATTGACAAGGCTTGTGGCAATAAATTCTCCAGGTTGCCCTATTTTAGCAGGTTCTTGTAAGTCCATATTAAGAACTTCTAAATACATGCTGTCTACAAGATGGTATTGATTGTAATTGCATTGAGAACATTTAATTCCAATAGTGCCTGTATCTGTGGAAGAGTATAAAAAAGGGCTAATGTGTGTACAATGTAAAATATCTTGTAAATATTTTGTTTGACGTTCTGACAAAAATTCTCCAGAATGAAAAATTTTTCGAACGTGTATGTCCTGTTGTATGTTGTATGGTAAGCTAGCTATGTATTCTGCCATACGTACAATAAAACTAGGTACTCCAATTACAGTATTTATCTGAAATCGTCGTAAATATTCAATGAGTTGTTCTAATTTTCCTTTGCCACCTAAAGGCAAAATGCGACAATTAGCTTTTTCTAAAGCTTTATTGATCAAAGCATGCGTTGCCCAAATTCCTGGGAAAAATAAATTCACAACAATATCATGCTCGGAAAGTCCAACTGCAGTTAAGGATTCAAAACATTCTTGGCACCAATTTTGCACGAAATTTTGTTCCCAAGCTGTTAATTTTACATCTCCTGTTGTTCCACCACTTGTAAAAATATAGCAATTGCTTAAAGAATCTGTTAAGAGAGAAAAATGAGGAGGCTTCATTCCTTGATAATATTCTGTTCTACTCAAAAAAGGCAATTGTTGAAATGTTGTTAAAAAATTTTGTGCTACATTATATGTATTATACTTTTCTTTGTACAAGGGAGAATTCGTTTTAGCATGGTGGACAATATATTGTAATTTTGATATTTTTAATTGTTGATTTTGTTCCAATATATCCATCTGATTTTCCTTTTTTATATATTTTTATTTCTATTATTTTAAAATATGAATAATTTAAAGTCAATAATTTTAAATTTAAATTTACAATTTACAATTTGAAATTATATCTGTATAATGCAAAAATAGCTTTAGGTATATATAAGACTTTGTAAGGAAAGGGGAAAAAATGGCAAACTTAATGAAATGGAGTATTGTTCTTGCCATAGAATGGGAACCTGCAGAGCAAGAGAAAGAGTATATAGTAAATGCAATTTTAGGTAAATATTATCCTAATGAACCAGTAGAAAATTACGTTTATATTCCAGCTGAGGAATTATTAAATAAAGAACAAAAAAGTGTTGCAAAATTTTTAAAAACAAATGCAATTTACACAAGTTTTTTCCCTTGTCCTCGATTGTCAGAAATAGATGTGGAAGCTTTTATTTTAAGCATGATGGGAAGGATTGTTCAAGCAGAACCATATTCTATAGAAATACAATTATATCAAGAAATTGCTTTTGCTGGATATATTGTATTTTTGATTCCTAGGATTGAAAATTTTGTTATTTCGCCTGATGTTATGCCTAGTAAAATGATGCAAGAGAAAATAAATCGAGAAAAACAAGAAAATGATCTTGAAAAAGAAGAATGGCATGATTTTTTAGATGATTTAAAATCAGAATTTGATATACCTATGGTGACAGAAGAAAATACTAATGTATTTATGGACAGCAAAGGTATACAAAACTTGACGCCAGAAGAAATTTTGCAAAAAGAAAAGCGTCGAGAAACGATGTTGAGCAATGTACGCAATGTCCAATTTCAACAAAAGAGTTATAAAATTAATACAAATTCGCCAGAAAAAATATTAATTAGTTCTGATGATAGACCATTGCCTGAAAAAACAAAAACAAGAAGAATCTTTTCTTCATCAACTGAGAACAGAGCCAGTGAAACAAGATCTTTGCCGAAATTTAAGCCTACGAATGAAAACACATTGACAAAAGAAGAAATTGCTTTAGAAAATATGATGAAGAATAAAGAAGCTCCCTTAGATTCTAGTGCAGGTTTTGCTAAATTTTCTACTTTAGATCCAAAGACTTCTGTCAATTCAGCACGAGCTAGAGAAAAAACTAACACACGTAGACTCAAAGTTTCTTTACCAGAAATGGAAAAAGAAAATAAGAGCATGTCTACAGACAATGATCCAATAACTATTAGTGATCTGTCTCCCGATCAGATTATTATAGATGATGAAATCATTTCCCCAGAAGATATTTTATCAGAATCTACAATTGAACGAAAAGAAAAAAATGAACTTCTTCGCCTTTATGTTCATTCAGATGTAATCCATCCTGCTTTTAAACCTAAAAAAAAACCTTGGGGGAAAATTATTTTTCTTTTCTTTCTTCTTATTATTACTAGTTTATGTATTTGGTATCCCTTGGGAGGTAAATCTTATTTAGATCCTGCTATTCAACAAGTACAAGCAGGGTATCATAAAATTTTTAAATGGCTTATTCATTTAATACAGACAGAAGAACAAAATATGGCTCTTGCTTTTCAAGAAATATATGAAACAGTAGATAAACAGAATCAAGTAACATTTTCTTCTCTGCTAGTCTCTTATACAAAGTTACATCAATGTTTCGAACAGTATAAAGATTCCACGGAGGGAAAAAATATTTTAAATCATGCAAATCAAAAAAGAATACAATGGACAGCTTTATTACTTTCTTTACTAGAAAAAGAAGTGCAGGATTGTTGGGAAGAGAAAAAATATCAAGTAGCAATGACGATGATTCAAGGATGTAGTCCATTTTCAGAATTGCAAGAAAAACAAGAGCTTTTATTAGATGAAACTCAAAAACGAGCTTTAGACTCCTTACAAGGTACTTTTAAAGAGGCGGAAAAAATATTAATGAAAGAAACATGGAAAGAGAATAAAAATTTTCTCACTGCCTTTGAATATATTAAAAATAGAACGCATGGTCAATTAAATGATTATCAAATAGATATAAATGAATATAAAAAACAATTTGTTCTTATTTTTGTAAAAAAAATTCATGCAACACGTAAATATGATACTGGTCTACCTTATTTGACAAAATTTATACAGTCGTATCCTAATGAAGCACTTGAATTTCATTTAGACTATTATGTGTCTTGGCTATTACATAGACATGTTCTACGCTATACAACAACGTTTAAATACACAAATGCTGTCAAAATATTGCAAAAATATAAAATAGAATTGGAAAATTATAACCAAACACTGAATACTATGATAGAGGAAATTAAACAACAAGAAAGATGTTATGATTTTATTTGGCAAGGGATAAAAAAATACCAAGCTAGTAAAAAAGAAATTCATATAGACCGTATTCCTAAATATAAATTGAGTATGGTAAAAGGAAAAATTTCTCAATTTCAAAAAAATAAAGCAGTAGTAGAAATTACTGTTACACGAAATTATAAATGTCATATCAACCACTTATCATGGCATATATTGAAACAATTTGTAGAATATGTAGATATTATCCCAGCTCAGGAATTATCATATATGGGTGGTTTATTTTTATTAGGGCAAAATAGGAAAAAAGAAGCTGAAAAACTTTTTATCCAAGCTGATCGAAAACAAGAGTATCAAATAAAAAAGATGTATTTTGATTAGAATAATATTAGGTTTGCTATGATATATCCAACAATTTTACAAGATTTATTAAAAAACTTACAAAGATTACCTGGCATTGGATTAAAAACAGCAGAACGATTAGCTTTTCATATTTTAAAAGCATCTGACCAAGAAGTCTTTGAATTAGCTGATGCCATTCGAGCCGTCAAAGAAAAAGTAAAAAAATGTCAATATTGCTTTAATATCACAGAAGAAAATCCTTGTTCTATCTGTTCTAATCCAAGGCGCGACCATGGAATGATTTGTGTTGTCGAACAACCAAAAGATCTTATTGCTATAGAAAAAACAGCTGTTTACCAAGGTACATATCATGTTTTAATGGGGCATGTGGCACCTTTAGAAAATGAACATGCAGAACATCTTACGATTGATGCTTTAATAGATAGAATACAAAAAAGTGTAAAAACAGATCAACCTGTTCGTGAAGTGATTATTGCTACAAATCCTAATTTAGAAGGCGATACAACTGCACTTTATTTATTACAGGCATTACAAGATTGTTCTGTAACTGTAACGCAAATGGCTCGTGGCATATCTTCAGGTGCAAGTATTGAATTTGCTAGCGAAATTATTCTTACCGAGGCATTGAATAATCGAAAAAAAATGAAGTAGAACGCAACATAGACAAAGGAACATAATCATGCAATTAAATATGACAATTAACCAAAGATTAACAACAGAATTACGAATGGCGCCCCATATCATTCAATCTATTGAAGTTCTCACATTACCTGTTTTAGAGATGCAGGCTTTTATCCAAGAACAATTAGAAAATAATCCAGCTTTAGAACAAATTGATAATGATGATGAACGCAGTATTAGAGTAGATGAAAATAATGGAGATGACCAAGAATATAATCCTGAACAGCAATATTCTGATGAAGAATCGTCTCATGAAAAAAATGAATATTTAGATGATGCAATCCATGATTATTCTTCCTTAGAACAAGAAGAATGGAGTGATATATATTCGCAAGATAAAATTAGCAAACGAAATGATTCAGATAAAGATAAAAAAATGGAAGCAATACAAAATAGTGCTGATAAGCCTATTAATTTACAAGATTATTTATTTGAACAATTCCTTTTATTTGATATTTCCGATGAGATTAGAGATATTGGGGAACAAATTATCTATAATATTGACGCTAATGGGTATTTTCGAGATTCTCTAGAAGAAGTCATTGCTGGTATGGATGTAGTCCCTGATATAAAGCTTGCGGAAGAAGCTTTACAATATGTGCAAAAACTTGAACCTTTAGGAGTAGGTGCTAGAAATATACAAGAATGTCTTATTTTACAATTGTCACCAGAAAATCCCGATTATCCATTTTTAAAGCAACTTATCCAAAATCATTTAGAAGATATTTATTATAATCGATTTCCAAAAATTTCTAAAGAAACTAGCAAAACCATTGAAGAAATCCATGAAGCGATAGAATATATTCGACATTTAAATCCAAAACCAGGTGCAGAATTTGATAGTGCACCGATCCACTGTATCGTGCCAGATGTGATTGTAGAAAATATCGATGGGGAATATGTCATTCACACTATGGATGAAAATATTCCAAAACTTCGAGTCAATCCGAGATTACAAAGGCTTTTACAACTCAATGAAAATAAGATAAAACAAGAAGAAAAACTCAAAGTTTCTCAAGAAGATTTTATTATCAATACAGATGATAAAGAAGAAATTAAAAATTCTAAAACTCAAGAGTATCTTAAGAAAAAAATTGAAGCTGCCCAATGGGTCATTGATGCTATTAATCAGCGCCAAAATACTTTAAAACGAGTTTCAGAAAAAATCATTGAATTTCAAAAAGATTTTTTAATACAAGGAGTCAATGCTCTCCGACCACTTCGCATGCAAGAAGTTGCAGATCCATTAGATATTCATGTTTCTACAGTGAGTCGAGCGATTGCAGATAAATACATTCAAACACCTCGTGGAATTTTTCCTATTAAATTTTTTTTTACTGGTAAAGTGGAAAATGAGAATGGCGAAATAGAATCTAGAAATTCTGTGCAACAACGAATCCAAGAAATGATTGATAAAGAAGATAAAAAAAAGCCTTTATCCGATGAAAATATTGTAGAACTACTGAAAGAACAAGGATTAGATATTGCACGACGCACTGTTACAAAATATAGAAAAGAACTGAATATTCCATCTTCACGTCAAAGAAAAATTTTCTTATAATCAAATTTAGGAGAAAATTTTTATTATGCAATCCATGTTTTTGATGAAAAGAAAAAAAATTCCTTTATTAAAAAAAAACAGAAAAAATCTATTCATGCTATAGATTTTTTCTGTTTTTTTTTATCTTTTATATCTCAGTACACTGTGATTTTTTTATATTTCAGTACACTGTGATTGTAAAAATTCTACTGCGAATGTATTTTCTATATCTACACTAACATGTAAAAGGACAGAATCTGTGTATTCAGCATGATCTATAGTTACTTGCAATTGTTGTAATTGGTATTTTAAGTAATCTAATTGAGCATAATTTACTTTGATTTTACAAGAAAAAAGTTTAATGAGAGGCAGAAGTTGTTCTGGTTGGATTGCGAGTTCTACGACTTGGCTATAAGCGTCAATGAGACCACGTACGCCTAATTTTACTCCTCCAAAATATCTTGTTACTATTGTTGCAATGTTTGTTAGATTATATTTTTGCAGTACGCGCAATATAGGAAGACCTGCTGTACCTGATGGTTCGCCAGCATCAGAACAATGAAATAGTTCACCCTCATCACCAACAATATATGCCCAACAATTATGTGTAGCACGATACATTTTTTTTGAACGTGTAGAAATTTCTTCTTTTGCTTGTTCTACAGAGTCTACATATACTAAATAAGCGATAAATTCCGAACGTTCTACTTTATATGTTACTTCTTGTGTTTGATTGATGAAATAAAATTTTGCCATATTTTTTATTTTTATTGTGATAGATACTAAAAAAGCGAGAAGATATGGGATGGATTTCCACTTCTCGCTTTTCTATATTATCTTAGTAAGATAACACATTGGAAAACAGATTATTCATAATAGATTTTTTTTGTTTTCATATATGTATAAACACTATAGAGTTTTAATTCCATCTCAACTGTAGCAATGCTACCATCAAAATTTTCGCTGATAATATAGGAATCTCTGATAAAACCACTTGTTTCAGCATTAATTTCATCTGATTCTGCAACCATGTCACGAACTGTTGTGCTGGAATCAAGTCGTAATCCTAATACTCTTTCTAGTAAGTTTCTACGAGCATCGGCCATAGCAGCACGTTTTGCCATTAATTGAGCTTGGGCTGGATTATGTGCATGTCTAGGATTGACTGCACCTTGTCCTGTGGCTTGTATTGTTTCGTTCATCCAATCTGGATTATTGACGTTTGTGGGCATAGGTGCAGGTAAGGCACCACTTGGAGCAACTTCTTGTTCTTGAAGTTCATGATGTTGAACCGTTGTTTGAACAGGACTTGGGCAACCTGTGAGTAGAAGAGAAAAAATGCAAAACATTAAAATAAATTGATATTTCATGATATACCTTTCTATGTTTATATTTTTTAAAATATTTATTATATATTTAAAATTTATATTTTTTAATTTTTTTTAAAAACTATTTCTTAACGTATCCATATACTGGTCGAAGAGGCATTGCAATCGTAACTGTACAAATATCGCCTTCAAAACTTTCATTTACAACTTGAAAACCTTTAATAAGACCACTAGTTTCAGCGTTGATTCTATCAGATTCTGCTACCATATCTCTAACTTCTGTTTGAGAATCAATGCGAAGTCCAAGAACTTGTTCTAAAAGATTGCGCATGGCATCTAATTTTGCACCACGTCGAGCCATTTGTTTGGCTTGTGCTGGTCTTTGTGTGATATCTACAGCACAAGTTCCTGTTGCAGTTATAGAATTATTAATCCAGTCAGGAGTAGAGGGAGCTGTGACAACTGGTGGTGTTGGTATCACAGGTGTAGGTTCATAACTAGGAATTGTAGGTTCTACATAGCTAGGCACTGTAGGTTCTACATAGCTAGGCACTGTAGGTTCTACATAGTTAGGAACTGTAGGTTCTACATAGTTAGGAACTGTTGGAGTAACTGGAGCTGGAGCAACTCTTACATTAGAACGTGGTTCTACTGGTTGTACATTGGGAACTACTTTGTTATATTCATGGGTTTCATGAATTTCTCTTGCACAGCCAACAGTAAATACTATTGCAATGACTAAAAAAATAAATAATTTTTGCATGATGTATTCCTTTTGCGAATTAATTTGCAGAAACAGGAGCTACATTGGGAACTACTTTATTATACTCATGAGTTTCATGAACTTCACGAGCACAACCAATCATAATAAATAAAATAGCAACAAATAATATTAATGCTTTTTTCATAAGTAATAACTCCTATTTTTATATTTTAGTAAAGAGATTTCTTAAAATGACGACTAGATGGTATACCCATACCACGTGCAGTTATTTTCCCGTGAGGAAAGTACTTGTAAAATGTATGTAAAGGAATAGAAAATTGTTGACTAAAACTCTTACAATCTATCCCAACTTCCACAGAAACATACCCTTGCTGATGAAAAATGGGCGGTTGTATAATTTTTGCACCTTGAATGATACTATAAAAGTGAACTCTAAGAGTGTCATTTTTTGTAATCATATCTTTAATTGTAGTATTCCCAGTAATTTTCACACCTTGTATTGTTTCTGCTAAATTTCGATATGCATCAATCAAAGCAGCACGTGATGCCAGTACTTTGCCTTGTGTAGTAATATTATTCCAAAAATCATTCCTGTTATTTTTAGGGAATGATTTAGGTTTAAAACCATTCGTGCTATTTTTTGGAAATGAACTATTTTTTTTGAATGATTTTGCATCTCTTGTTGGGGATTCACTAGACATCTTTCTTTCTTGAGGATGGTCTTGTTGAGCAACTAGAGATGCACATAAAATGACCATAACTAAAAGAAATATAATTTTTTTTGTCCAGTGCATCTTACTTTCTGCTTTCTAAATAAGTTTTAATAACAAATTAATGAATAACAGTAAATAAGAATATAGCAAAAAACTTGCCAATTTATAAATAAAAATAAAATTGGCAAATTTTTTATTCTATTTTGAAATTTTTAAGAATATTTAAAAAAAATAATTTTAAATTATAAAATATATCTATATTAAGCTGTCTCAAAAAATAGACACCTATGAATTCAAAAAGCTACATTGTAGATCTTGGTATTTATTATAGACCTTGGTATTTCTGAAGTCGAGAAACACCATCCATGGCTTCGGAACTAGAGCCTGCTCTTAAAGAAGATTCATATGCATTTTTTGCTTCAGAATATCGACCTATAGATTCATAGCACACGCCTATATTGAACCAAGCAACAGCAGCACTTTCAGGATTATTCGTGGCTTGTTTAAAAGCTTCAGCTGCACGTTCATAATTTCCCTTACTTGCCCATTCCATGCCTGTGGTAATGGCGGGATGGGAACCCTCTTTTAATGCAATATTAAAATAATGAGGATGTGCAGAAATCTTTTTAATAAATTGGTGAGCAGCAGCACTAGCCATTCTTGTTAAAATATCATCTATAGATGGAACACGTCCAGGTTGAGAAGCATAAAATTCTTCATCTTTAATAGTAAAGAAACCACCTATAACATCTGTATCTTTTTCAGAATTATATGTTTCTCTAAATGAATCTGTAATAATTTTTTGTTTGGTGCCAACATGTAGCATTTCTGATGTAACGTTCAGAGTTACTGATCGAATGATATAAGGAAAATTTCTTCTCATGGGAGGTGCATAAGGATCTGAACTAGGAACTTCTACAGATCTGCTTGTATGTTGATCTTGGATAGATACCACATTGATTCTACCAACAACAATAGCTTGAGAATCAGTGACTTTTCCAATTTGATTCATTTTTTCAGGAGTTAAAACAGCTCCTGCAGAAGCCATTGCCTCTTGCATCAATTCATTTAAACGAGCACGTTCTGCAACGCTATATGTACCATAGCTTGTAATTTCATTTGCTACTTTATCTGCAATACTATCTTTTAAATATCCATATGTAGGATCTGCACTTTCGTTATAATCATAAGGCAAGATCGCAATTCGTTGAACATCTCCAGGTACATTCCCTTCAGCAGCAGCCATATGTTTAATAGGAACTTGCAACGATTGACAAGCTACAAAAAAGATACATAGCATTAGAAAAATGAGATTTTTCAAAAACATTATAAATTCTCCTTGATTACGATCAACGTGTACCAATAATTTTGATTACGATCAACGTGTATCAATAATTTTTATTATGATCAACGTGTACTAATAATTTTTGAAATACATTGTTTGTGAAAATAATCATAGCAACTATTAATTAGAAAATCTAGAAAAATTTAAAAAAAAATTAAATAAAAAAAAAAGTGTTTTGCTTACAACACAACAAAACACTTTTACAACAGAATACTTTTTTTTAGAACTGTTGCATACACTGAATGAAATTTACATTAAAATATTTTCATTATATTTTTATTATGAATGTTATTAAGAATATTTTTTAGAACTGCTGAATACACTGAATCTGCTGAATACACTGCATGAAATTTACATTAAAATATTTTCATTATGAATATATTTTCATTATGAATGTTATAATGAAAGGAACTGATGTAGATAAAACTGTTCCAGAAAAAAATGCTATGACTGCAATATTGGATGCATTGTTTTTATTAATGATAGGTAATAGAGTATCCATAGCAGTGGCACCAGCTACAGAAATGGATTCCCAAGAACCAATATATTTTGCAATGAAAGGCACAGAAAAAATGGCAATCATTTCTCTAAAAAGATTTGTTAAGAAAGCAAAGCTACCTAACTCAACGCTTATTTTGGAAAGCATGATAGATGATAATGAAGCCCAACCAAGCCCCATACTAACTGCTAATCCGTCTCTCATATCGATGTTACTTAATGAAGTAGCTACGATTGCACCAATGAGTGTGCCTATAATAGTACATATTGGCAAAAACCAAATACGTTTACCACATCTTTTCAAATTTTTTATAATATTTTCATTATTTCCTATGTCCATGCCAACAAAGAAAAGAAGAAGGCATAAACCAATATTGATCAACATACTACTTTGGTTGATAATTAGATCAACTCGGAAGAAAACACCAGAAAAAATACCAACTATTAAAGCAATGGCTATTACTAACATGGTACTTGCAAACCTCCAAACCTCAAAAAAATGTTTATGTTTATATATACTAAAAAAATTAAAAATGTTTATATTTATATCAAGAAATCAATTATTATCATTATTAGTTTTAGAGTTTTTAGAAAATATTTTATAAAATAAAAAAGTTAATAAAACGCTAAAACCACAGGTAAAAGCAGCAAAAATAACAGCTTTACCACCCATAACTGGGACTTTTGCAATTATTTGGTCATCAACACCAATGGAATAACCCATGATGAAAATTAAAAATAACAGAGAGATCGTTTGCAAATTTCCTAAATGTTTTTTTATGAATCTAGGAATCAGATGTTTTTTTGAGAGTATTGCACCAGCGGCAATGATGGATAAATAAAGTAGTATCTGTACCATAGAAATCATACCAAAAGAACTTCTAAATAAGATAGTTCTTTATTAAGAATAACCCATTAAAAATAATACACATATAAACAAATATATGATTCAAAAAAACTAAAAATACTTAAAAATCTGAAACTAAAAGCAAAAAAAATTTATTGTATTTTACTACCATTTTTTGAAAACGAAAAATACAGCTAAAATCATAAAAGCAAAACCAACAACGTAATTCCATTTCATTTCTTCATGCAAATACAGAATAGAAAACACACAGAAAACGCTAAATGTAATCACTTCTTGAATTGTTTTCAACTCTGCAGCAGAGTAATGTCTATGTCCGATTCGATTTGCTGGTACTTGGAAGCAATACTCAAAAAATGCAATCAACCAACTCACCAGAATAATAAGGTATATATTTGCACTTTTGAATTTTAAGTGTCCATACCAAGCAAATGTCATAAAAACATTGGAAATAATTAATAATAAAATCGGAAGGATAGCATTCATAATAAACATTCATGTCAAATTGTAAAAGATCTGATGTATAATTTTGAAAAAAAAGATTTATTTTTACTTATTTTTACTTATATTCACTTATATTCACTTATTTACTATAATATACGATATTTTTTTTGTAATTGCAAGATATTTTTTAATATTTTTTGTAAAAAAAATAAAAAAATATTGATAAAAATAAAAAAATATTGATTTATGGTAAGAAAAATTTAAAAGTGTTTTATATTCGCTTATATTCACTTATATTCACCTATATTCACTTATTTACTATAATATACGATATTTTTTTTGTAATTGCAAGATATTTTTTAATATTTTTTGTAAAAAAAATAAAAAAATATTGATAAAAATAAAAAA
>Ga0116147_1000905_pt1 | contig 34201 bp, 36 predicted proteins | sample AD_JPNHG3_MetaG_FD_89749 | JGI IMG/M metagenome (GOLD analysis project Ga0116147, IMG submission 89749) | Active sludge microbial communities of municipal wastewater-treating anaerobic digesters from Japan - AD_JPNHG3_MetaG | ecosystem: Engineered > Bioreactor > Anaerobic > Digestate | place...
AGCCGAGCGGGAGCTAATACCAGCCAGGAGATTGTGGCTCTTAAGAAAAAATCTATTTTAATTCCCCTTCCTTTCTCTCAACAAAATGAACAATTACTTAATGCCCAATTTGTTCGACAGCAACTGCCTGATCGGACAATTATTATTCCTCAAAGCGAAATCAATCCTGCCATTTTAGTAAAAACCATAAAATCTCTCCTTCCTATCGCCCCTTATAAACTAAAACCAATTAAACCAAATTTAAAACTTTTGAAATTAATTCAATCACTTTGCAAAAAGCGGTTAAAATCGCTAGAATGAAACCAGTTTTATGCAGCACTCAAAAATAATCAGTGGTATCGATATCGGTAGTTCAAAGATCACCACGATTATTGGTCAGTATTTTGAACAGGAAAATCGTTTCAATGTTATTGCCGTAGCTTCTTCACCGGCTGTTGGTTTTAGAAAAGGACAAATTATCAACCTAGAACAAGCAGCCGTAACTCTAACTCAAAGTGTAGAATCGGCCGAAAGGATGGCTGGTCTTCAAATTAATAATGCTTATGTTGCCTCAGCCGCCGCTCATATTGAATCTTTTAATAACAAAGGGGTGGTTGCTGTCAATAATCAAAACGGAGAAATTGCCGTCGAAGATATCCATCGAGTCATCGAAGCTACTCAAACAATCTCTCTACCGACTGGAAAAGAAATCCTTCATATTATCCCTCGTGATTATACCGTCGACGGCCAGGAAGGTATTATTGATCCGATTGGGATGACGGGATCTCGTTTAGAATTGGAGGCTCATTTAATCTTAGCTTCAACCCCAGCTATTAAGAATATTAAAAAATGTCTCATGGATATCGGCATCTCTATCAACGATCTGATTTATTCCGGTTTAGCGGCGGCGAAAAGTGCCTTAACCGATACTGAAAAAGAATTGGGGGGGGCCTTAGTTGATATCGGCGGCAGTATTACTACCTTAACCTTATTTTACGAATCTTCACCGGCTCTTTCGGCAGTTATTCCTATCGGGGCTAATAATATCACCAATGACATTGCCATTGGTTTGAGATTTTCTCTTGAAAATGCCGAAAAGATTAAAGTCCAGCTGGGTAAGGTTATGGAGAACAAAAAATTTGAGGATGAAATTGAGTTAGCCCATTTTGGCGTCATTAATGAAAGTCAAAAAAAACTTTCTCTTCAAACCACTATTAATGGGATTATTAAACCTCGTTTAGAGGAAATTTTTTCTATTATTCTAGGCAAAATTCAAAACAGCGGTTACTATAATCTCATTCCTGCAGGTATTGTTCTTACCGGTGGTGGAGCTTTAACTGTCAACGCTAAAGAAATCTGCAGTAAAATTATCGGTTTACCAGTACGTTTATCTCAACCGCCATCAATTGGCGGCATGGTTGATGATGTTTTGAGTCCAGCTTATACCAGTGCGGTAGGTTTGCTTTTCTATTTTCTTGACGATAAGCGTAAATTTAATTTTCCAACTATCGGCAGAAGTCATCATTCTTTCAGCAATGTTTTTAGTAAAATAAAAAGTTTAATCAAACCCTTGTTACCTTAATTTTTATGCCTTTAATTAAAACCCTAGCTGGACAATTCGCCAAGATTAAGGTTATGGGAATCGGTGGTGCCGGCAATAATGCTATTAATTCGATGATCGAGGAAGATATCATCCATGGGGTGGATTTTATCGCTGTCAATACTGATTCTCAGGCTCTCCTTAACTCTAAAGCTATGGTTAAACTCCAAATTGGAGAAAAATTAACCAAAGGTTTGGGAGCTGGCGGCAATCCTAAAATTGGGGAAGATGCTGCCCAAGAATCACAAGAACGAATAAAAGAATTACTCGAAGGAACAAATTTACTTTTTATCACCGGAGGTATGGGGGGAGGAACCTGTACTGGAGCGGCACCGGTTATTGCCCAAATTGCCAAAAAAGAACTGGGTATTTTAACTATTGCTGTGGTTACTAAACCTTTTCTTTTTGAAGGGGCGCGGCGTTTAGCCAATGCCGAGGAAGGTATTTCTCTGCTTAAGGACAAAGTCGATACTTTAATTGTTATTCCCAATCAAAAAGTAATGGAGGTTATTGATAATCAGGCTACCTTATTAGAGGCCTTTAAAGTAGCTGATTCAATTCTTAATAAAGGCACTCGGGCGATTGCCGATTTAATTACTGTTCCTGGTTTGATTAATCTGGATTTTGCTGATATCAAATCAATTATGAGTGATGCTGGCTCAGCTTTAATGGGGGTAGGGGAGGCTGAAGGAGAAAATCGGGTTACCGCAGCCGTCGAAGCAGCCATTAATTCCCCTTTAATTGAAGTTAATATCGATGGTGCTAGAGGTGTTTTAATTAATATCACCGGCGGACCCGATCTAACTATGACCGAAGTCGAAACCGCTGCTAAGGCTATCACCGCCAGAACTTCTCCCGACGCTAATATTGTTTTTGGATACACTATTGATTCAAATCTTAAAGGCAAAATGAAAATTACCGTTATTGCTACCGGCTTCGATACCAACACCCAAAGGATTTATCAAAATTCTACCCCAACAACTAACCAATCTTCATTAGAAATAAATCAAGAAACTATTGATAAATATCTAGGTAATCAAGAAATTCCTAAAGGGATCGATATTAATGACGAATTTGATATTCCGGCGTTTTTGAGAAAGGTGAAATAAACCAAGAAAACAACAATTATAGAAATTTGCTAAAATTAGCCATTATGTCCTCATTTAAATCATTGCCGGCTAATCTCGATTTTCCCGCTTTAGAAGAAGAAATGCTCCAGTGGTGGCAGAAACACGACACCGTCAGCCAATATCTTCACCGGAATGATCAATCAAAAAAAAGGTTTTCTTTTATCGACGGTCCGATTACCGCCAATGGGCCGATGGGCGTTCATCATGCCAGAGGGCGAACCATCAAAGATGTTTTTCAACGTTATAAAAACGCCCAGGGATTCGCTCAAAGATTTCAAAATGGATTTGATTGTCAAGGCTTATGGGTCGAAGTTGAAGTTGAAAAAGAAAATGGTTTTAATTGTAAAAAGGATATTAAAGAATTTGGTCTGGCTAAATTTACTCAAAGCTGTATTGATCGAGTCAAAAATTATGCCGCCCTTCAAACTAAACAAAGCCAAAGATTGGGTATGTTTATGGACTGGGATAACTCCTATTATACTTTTTCTGAAACTAACAATCTTTATATTTGGTATTTCTTAAAAAAAATTAAAGAAAAAGGTTGGCTTTACCGAAAAAAGGCAGCTACTACCTGGTGCCCCCGTTGTGAAACTGGCCTATCTCAACACGAACAAGCCGATAGTTATCAAACCGTCAAGGAAACTTCAGTCTATCTTAAGTTTAAAATAAAAAATAAAACCGACGAATATATCCTCGCTTGGACAACCACACCATGGACACTGCCTGCTAACGTTCTCCTAGCTATTAACCCCAAATATGATTATGTTAAAGCCAAATATAAAGGGGAAAAGATATATTTAGCCAAAAAAGCGGCCGATAGATTGAAATTAACCGATTATGAAATTATCAAGGCCCATCAATTATTGGGCGTTGAATATGAATCTCTTTATCATATTCCAGCCCAAGAAGGAATCCATCATGCCGTGGTCCAATGGGATGCGGTTGATCCAGCCGACGGTACCGGCATTGTTCATATTGCTCCCGGTTGTGGTCAAGAGGACTATGAACTAGGTCTATCTTTGGGGGCCGATATAATCTCACCTATTGATGAAACTGGTCATTTTATATCCGGATTTGGTTCTCTCACCGGCCAACATGCCCATAAGGTTGAAGACGAAGTTATTAATTACCTCAAAAAAGAAAATTTATTATTCAAAATAGAAACAATCAGCCATCGCTACCCACATTGTTGGCGGTGTAAAACCAAATGTCTTTTCCGTTTGGAGGAAAATTGGTTCATCAACTGTCGAGAAATCCGACCGAAATTAAAAAAGGCCGCTCTTAAGGTAAATTGGATTCCTGCCTATGTCGGCCGGCGAATGCAAAATTGGTTGGATAATATGGATGATTGGATGATCTCCCGCAAACGTTTTTACGGACTGGCTTTACCTTTTTATCCCTGTTCTTGTGGTGAATTAACAGTTATTGGTTCTAAGAAGGAGTTAAAACAATTAGCAGTCGAACCAGCTCTGGTCGACCAGTTACCTTCACTCCACCGACCATATATTGATGATATTTTGATTAGATGCCCGAAATGTGGTCAAATTGTTAAACGAATTCCTGATGTTGGTGATTGTTGGCTAGATGCCGGAGTAGTCCCTTTTTCCACCTTAAAGTATCTCGAAGATAAAAATTATTGGCGGCAATGGTTCCCAGCTGAGTTTGTTTCCGAAATGGTCGAACAAGTTCGTCTATGGTATTATTCGGTCCTTTTTTTCAGTGTTGTCCTAGAAAACCAAATTCCCTATCGCCACGTTTTGAGTTACAGTGAAGTTAAAGATGAGACTGGTGAACGGATTAGCAAAACCAAACATAACGGTATTCCTTTCGAAAAAGCTATTGAAACCATGGGAGCTGACACAATACGATGGCTTTATTGTCTTCAAAAACCATATGTTGCCGTTAATTTCGGCTATCGTCCAGCTGATCAAGCTCGACGGGAATTTTTCCTAATCCTTTGGAATTCCTTCAAATTTTTCATCGATCATGCCCAAACCGATCAATGGCAACCTGGAAATAAACAATCCCAATTAACTCTAATGGATCAATGGTTACAAAGCCGGCTTAACCACACCATTAAGCAGGTCAGTCATAATTTAGACCGCTATAATCTTTCAACAGCAGCCAATATTTTAGCTAAATTTACAACTGATTTATCAACATGGTATATTCGGCGTAACCGCGACCGTCATAATAACTATCCGCTTCTTTACGAAAGCTTAAGTCAATTCCTAATCATTCTTGCTCCTTTTATTCCCTTTCTATCGGATTATCTTTATCAATCCCTTCATCATGATCATTCGGTCCATTTAGAAAACTGGCCCGACTACAATGAAAAATTAATCAATTCTAGTCTGGAAAAACAAATGGAACAAACAAGGGAGCTTTGTCGCCTCATTCATGCTCAACGTCAACTAAAAAATATTAAAGTTCGTCAACCTCTCGCCGCTGCAACTATTTCCACTAATAATAAACCACTAGATCAGGCATTTATTAACATTATTAAAGAGGAAACTAATATTAAGGAAATTATTTGGCAGACCGGCGATCTCTTGTCTGTTTCCCTCGATACTCAATTAACTCCGGCTTTGATCGCCGAAGGCGAATACCGTGATTTAGTCCGCTCAATTCAGATTTTAAGGAAAGAACAAAATCTTAAAATTGAAGAAAAAATAAAACTTATAGCGCCCTCTTGGCCTAAAGAGTTCGAAAAGGAAATTTTAACCAAAACCATGGCAGTATCTATAACTAAAGGAGAAAAATTAGCGATCCTTAAATTGAATGACTAAAAAATTTTCCTGGATTGCTGTCGGTTTAAGTTTAATGATTTTTGCCAGTTTGAATTTAACTATGGTCAGTTCAATTGCCCCCTCACTTTTTACCAAACAACTCTTCGCTTGGATTTTAGGCTTAGGCTTGTTTTTTCTTGGCCGTTTCTTAAACCCTAAACAACTCTCTGCCTATCAATGGCCAATTTTTATTTTCTCCATCCTCTTATTAATCAGTCCACTAGTCATCGGCAATTTTATTCGTGGTTCTCGCCGCTGGCTTAGTTTAGGTCCAATTAATCTTCAACCTTCAGAAATTACCAAACCCCTGTTAATGATATTCATTGCTACCTCTTCTCAACCACTCTTTCACCTGGCAGCTGTCCTTTTAATTGCTCTCGAACCTGATTTAGGTTCAGCCCTATCAGTTTTAATTCTTTTAACACCGGTAATTCTTACTAATCGCCGAATACTTAAAATTTCCCTCTTAATTTTAATTATTGGTTTAGTTTTATCTCCATTCATTTGGCAACATGTCTTAAAAGATTACCAACGTCAAAGATTAACAACTTTCATTAATCCCCAAACTAATCCTCTAGATGGAGGTTATCATGTTATTCAATCTAAAATTGCTATTGGTTCGGGAGGTTTCTGGGGGAAGGGTTATAAAAAGGGAACCCAAGGACAATTACTTTTTCTGCCGGAGAAACATACGGATTTTATCTTTGCCGCTACTGCTGAAGAATTAGGATTGGCAGCTGTAATTTTAATCCTAATTGCTTATTTTTTACTATCTTCTTCTTTGCTTAATCATGCTTACAGTTTGTCAGACAATCGGCCTTTGTTTATTTTCAATTTAGGTATTTTTTTTCTAATTTGGTTTCAATTCTTTGTCAACATTGGGATGAATCTAGGTATTATGCCGGTAACCGGCATTCCTCTTCCTTTTCTCTCTGTTGGCACCTCATCTTTAATCTCTTTTCTTTTCTCTCTTGGTATTTGTTTCTCTGATTAATTATTTAACTATGTTATAATGCCATGATGAAATATGCCGTGATTTCTCTAGCAGGTAGTCAATATCTAGTTGAAGAGGGACAGATCTTGACCGTTCCCAAAACTAGTCAAACATCCTCTGATCAAATCTTATTGACGGTAGATAATGACCGGGTAAAAATTGGCTGTCCAATAGTTAAAGAAGCTAAGGTTGATTTTGAAATTCTTAAAAATTACCAGGGACCCAAAATAACTACCTTTCGCTATAAAGGTAAATCACGTTATCGTAAAACTCGCGGTTTTCGACCTCAATTAACCGACTTGAAAATAACTAAAATTACAAATTAAAAATTAGAAAAATAATTAGAAATTAGAAATTGTCTAAAGTATGTCTCATGTTAAGGCAGCCAGTAAGGCTAATCAAAAAACAGATCAGGCCGGCAAAAGACGTGGGGTAAAAGTCTTTGGTGGTCAAACCATTAATCTTGGTCAAATAATCATCCGACAGGTGGGTACTAAATTTCATCCCGGCCGAGGCACTGACATTGGTCGAGATTTCACCATCTTTGCCACTCGTTCTGGAAAAGTCAAATACTTCAAAAAGCAAGGTAAAAATTTTGTGGCTGTAGTTGACTAGGGGCTCTTTTTCACTGCCGTTTTCATGGTAAAATTAAATTATGAAATCGGTTCAATATATTGCCGTTGACCAGTTAGAACCCAATCCTATGCAACCCCGTGGTCCAATTGATTCTGAATCGATTGGTGAATTAATGGAGTCTATTCGTGAACATGGTATTCTTGAACCACTAATTGTCGCTCAAACCCCAGCCGGCTATCAAATCATTGCCGGCGAATGCCGCTGGCGGGCCGCAAAAGCTCTCAAATTAAAATCCGTTCCAGTAATTATTAAGGAAACTACTCCCCGGCAAATGTTGGAAATGTCCATTGTTGAAAATCTCCAAAGAATTGATTTAAATCCAATTGAACGAGCTAAGGCTTTTCTACGGCTAAAAGAGGAATTCGGTTTTGATCATCATCAAATTGCCGCTAAGGTAGGCAAAAGTGTTCCTTATGTCATTAATGAATTAAAATTGCTCAACCTGCCTGACGCCCTCAAAGACGGTCTTCTTTCTGGCCTAATTACTGAAGGCCATGCCCGAGCCTTAATTTCAATCGGTGACACCCGACTAATGATTGAAGCTTACAAAATTGTTCTCAAAGAAAAAGCTTCGGTCCGACGAACTGAAGATATTGCTCGACGAATGCGAAAAAAAATAGAAGAGGGTAAAATCCCTATTACTAAGGAAAATCTGCCTTATTTCCTCAAAAGTAAATTAGACAAAGTCAGCAACCGACTAGAAAGCTTTTTTAAAGACCAAACTTCTAAAGTTAAAATCATTCAAAGTAATGCCCAAACCAGAGTTATTTTTCAATTTAAAGGGTCCCTTGATGATCGATCTGAAAAACTTAAAAAACTCTATCGGGCTATTTTAAAAACTGATCCGTGGTACTAAACCAAACGATTTTGGCGGCCAATAACGTAAAAAGGCTTTGCCGACAATAGTGTCTCTGGCAATCGGTCCAAAATCACGACCATCGCGGGAATGTAACCGGTTATCTCCCAAGCATAAATAATAATCAGGTGGAACTACAATCTCTATCCCTTCTTTATAAAACTGACCAGGGTTAGTAATAACTTCCGGCGGTAAATATTTTTCCTCAAACAACTCACCATTAATATAGACTTTATTCCCTTGGATTTTTACCCGATCGCCAGGAATACCGATAATTCTCTTAATATATTCACATTCATTCTCGGCACATTGTTCCGTTGCTGGCGCTTTGAAAACAACCACATCGCCCCGTTGAGGCGAACTAAATCTATAAGTCAACTTATCAGTCAATAAATAATCCTTATCATTAAAACTTGGATACATTGACATTCCCTTAACTTCATTTGGCTGGGCAACAAACATATAAATTAAAACGAAAATTGATAGAATCAAAACAATCGATTGGATAAAATCCAAAATAATGGTGCCAATACTACCCTTTTGTTTTTCCCAAGCATGAATCATAGATTTAAGTTTAACCACTCCCTTTGCTATAATCAACTGTCAGTTTAATTCAAAAATAGAAATTAAACTGGTTGCTTAGCTCAGTTGGTTAGAGCGCTTCGTTCACATCGAAGAGGTCAGGGGTTCAAATCCTCTAGCAACCACCACAAGGGCTGCTAGCTCAGTTTGGTAGAGCAATCGCCTCTTAAGCGATCGGTCGTGGGTTCGAGTCCCACGCAGCTCACTAAGGCTTGACTTTTTACAAATCCCAATTTAACAACAATAAATTGGCTTATCAAGTAGCAGTCTAATTAAAAAAATGGGGGTAAAATACAAAGAAACGGTCATAATGTTAAAATAGATCATGGCTATTTCTCTGATTATTATCAGCCGAAAACGGATCCCTTTGCCGGGGTGGGTTAATCAATGCCAAGCAATTAACGAAATTCTTATTATTGATGATCAACAATTTCCAGTTGATGGTGATTTTGCCGCTAAACGCAATTATGGCTTAAAAATTGCTAGAAATAATTGGTGTCTTTTTCTCGATACCGACGAAGAACCATCAACTCAACTAATTGAATTTCTTAATCATTTTAATTATCAACAAAATATTGCCTTCAGACGACTGGATCTTTTCCTTGGCCGTCGTTTAAAGTTCGGAGAAACCGGCCATTTTTACTCTATTCGTTTAGTTAACCGTCGAAGTGGCCAATTTGTTGGCCGGGTTCACGAGATTTTTCAAACAACCAACTACCGTCGGGTCAACATACCAATTTATCATCGACCCCATTCTTCTTTTTATTCTTTTATCGAAAAAATCAATTTTTACAGTGACCTTCGGGCCAAGGAACTCTTTGACCAAAAAAGAAAAACCAATTTATTTTGGATTATTTTTTATCCGCTAGCCAAATTCATTCAAAATTACTTTTTGAAACTTGGTTTTCTTGACGGTATTGTCGGTTTAATCCATGCCCTAGGAATGAGCTTTTATTCATTTTTGGTTAGATCAAAACTATGGAGTATGTCGCGGCCATAATTTTCTTCTTCGGTAAATTATTTCATCCTTGGCCTGTTTTTGAGATTGCCCTCGGCCTGCTGACTCTTCTTAATTTAAGAAATTTTAAGAAAATTAACAATCCCTATTTTTTAATTTTTATAATTTATACCCTAATTACCGGCAGATTTTACAATTACTCCTCATTTCTTTACTGGCTTCGTCTTACCTGTTTACTTTCATTTTTTGTTATTCCGCCGGTTTTTAGCCAAAAATATAAACACTTTTTTTTATTGATTGTCTCGGCCAATCTTATTTTTGGTCTCATCCAATATTTTATCTGGCCGAATTTTACCTATTTTAACGCTTTAAACTGGGATCCGCATTTATTTCGACTCATCTCCACTTTTCTTGATCCAACTTTTACCGGCTTACTTTACCTCATGTTCCTTATTGTTCTTTTCTGTCATAAATTACCGTTTTATTATCTAATCCTGCCTTATGTGACAATGAGTTTAACTTACAGCCGTTCTAGCCTGCTGGCTTTTTTAGCCTCTTTTGCTTATTTAGCCAAAAAACTCAATAAGCCAAAAATTTTTTATATTAGCAGTCTGTTATTATTAATTACCCTGGTTGCCTTACCCCGCCGAGAAGGGGAGGGAACCAAACTAGAACGTCTCTCCAGCGTCAGAGCAAAAATAGAAAATTATCAGGAGGGAATAACTCTTTTCAAACAACATCCTATCCTTGGCGTTGGCTATAACAACTTAAAACACGTCCGTAATTTAGATAACAATCTTTCACATTCTTCCTCCGGATTCGATGGTAGTTTATTAACTATTCTCACCACCACCGGTTTAATTGGTTTTTCTTTTTTTATTCTAGGTTGGTATCATTACTTTCGCCAAACCGACCTTCTGCATCAGACTTTATTGGCGGCCATTTTTATTCATTCTCTCTTCTCTAACTCCCTTCTCTATCCCTTTGTCCTTTTCTTTCTTATCTCTGTTTAATTAAATATCACACTTAATAGTTACCTTCTTTTTAGTTTCATTACCAGCAACATCTCTCGCTATTATCTCCACTTCATTATTCCCCGCGTTCAGTTGAATCGTAAGATTAAAATTACCCTCATCATCAACCATAGCTACATGATTATTAATCATCACACTGATACCCCGTTCTGTTTTACCCTTAACTTCAAATTCGGTTTTGTCGACCACCGAACTGTCCTCGATAGGATTTTCCATAGTAATTACCGGCGGCTCCTTATCGTAAGTTACTTTAATTGGTTTTGACAGCTCACTTCTTTCGCCTTCGGCCGATTCTGCGACCAGAGTAAAAACATTATCTCCATTATCCAAAACGATTTCCTTAAAAACAAACTCTCCTTCATTGCTCACCTGGCTCTCTTCTAAATTAACATCGTCTTTCAATAAGATAACCTTCACTTTCGGCTCAGCCACTCCAGTAATATCAATTTTAGCGGTGTTAGTTGCCTCGTAGGGTAAAATGACTCGCGGCGGTTGAGGCGGTAAAACTTTCTCCTGAATCACATCTTTAGTTCGACGATTTTCTCCCAGAAAAATAGAAAATCTGACTAAAAGTGGTAAACCAAAAACTACCAAAATCAAAAATAAAATAATAGTTACTGCTCCCAAAAAAACGGTTTTGCGGGTAATCTGCTCGTCGGTTTTGCGGGCTAATCTTGATCGTTTAAACTCCGCCATAGCTAGCTATATTCTACCAAAAACATGATCTATAATCTACGATCCGCCGATTGGCGGGCAGGTCTAGTTTGAGCCAGAGGGGAGGATTGAACTCCCGACCTAAGCTTTACGAAAGCCTCGCTCTCCCGACTGAGCTACTCTGGCAACAAGTTATTTTAACACTCCTAAACCTGCTTGATAATATCCCCCATTATCGGGATATTATTTATTTGATATTCACCTTTCAATATTTTTACACCAATTTTTTCCGCCCACTCTAATTCATTTTTATCATTGGCTAAATTCATGGCCATTACAACAGCACTCTTGGCAGAATTCTCCCTCCAATCTGCCAATTTCTTCATCCTTTCTTTCCCAAATACTTGAGTAATCATTTTCAATCCTTTGGATTCCCCTAAAAAATTTCCCTTTTGGAGTTCTCTCCATACCGTTTTATATTTCCACCCTTTTACTGAAGCAACTTTCTTAATAATCTCATCAAATAAGATCACAGAAGGACGAAAATGATATTCCACTTTACTTAAAATATTGTCTGTATTTAATAAATCTTGCTTCGGCCAATAATTAGATGCGATCTCATAATTTGTCATCTCCGTTACCGCTTCGTCCACTAAATCAAAGACAGTTTTGGAGTCGGTTTGATGAGTACTATAACCCCAACGAACAAAATCCATTTTTAATTCCGTAGCATGGATGGATTTATAAGAGACGGTATGAACCAATTCATGACTAATAGCATAAAGTATATTGCCAACATATAGGCGATTCTTAATGATTATTTCCCCAGGAATGTTAGAAACTCCGCCTATCCCTTCCCTCATTTCGGTTTCATACTGAAACTGAACTGGACTCAAAAGATGGATCTGATCATTATCGGGCAAACGATTGGACAAATCTATCTCTAATTCAGTTGCACCAAATTCCAATAATGCTTTTCTTATGGCCGATATCCTCTCTATTAACTCGGCAGTCTTTGGCAACTCACCCAACTTGCCCATTTTTGCCTTTGCTTTATAGGTTTCGAAATCAATCTTAATAGAATCAAGAAACATTGGATCGCTACCAATAAATCTAACATTACTCGGTTGGATAACCTCTTTACCCATAATATATATTATACCACAAATAGGCTCCCGAGGGACTTTGCGCCCATCTCTATGATTTACCCACAGAATTAATTACCAAAGAAAATAGCACTCCTTGTTCTTTAATTGCCTACGCCGACATCGAAATTCGACAACAGACTGATCCAATTTTAATACCCTTTATCAGAGCGGCTAGAGGGAGTTGGACCCTCGACCTATCCTTGGGAAGGACATATTTTACCGCTAAACTATAGCCGCAATAAATTTATTCTATCACGGCAACTGCAATTTCATCCCAATTTCAATATAATCGGGGTTTTTAATCAAACCCTTATTCGCTTGGAAAATATCTACCCATTTATAACCATCATTATATTTACCAATGGCAATATTCCATAAACAATCTCCCTTTTTAACTACATATTCATTCCCTTCGATCATTGCCTTAGGAGCTTCTTTAACAGCTAATTCCGGCAAATTTAGCTTCTGTCCTGGCAAAATCAGGCCAACATTTTTTAAATTATTAGCTTTAGCAATTTCCACCCATTGATAACCATCATTATATCGTTTTAATGCAATTTTCCACAAAGAATCACCTTTTTCTACTATATATTCACCCCCACCCACTTTACCAGTTTCTAAAACTTTACCCCCCTCCAAAGTAACATTATGCTCAGAATCGAGAAGATTAGTTCCTTTTTTCCGCCCATTTAAAAAGTTAATTATCAAACCTACCACTACTAAAACGATAACCAACCCCAGAAACATACTAATTGCTTCTTCGGTTGATTTAAAAAGTCTACTCTTTTTCTTAGTCATTTTTAGAAATAATTTAAACCTGATAAAGAAGTCGCCGGGGGGATCGGATTAGTTCACTTTACCTCAAACTTAATTATAAGTCAAGACCTTTAGATTCACTTTTCCGTCTGGCAATTTCGCCAATACCATAATCAGCAAACTGGCTTAATTCACGGCTAATTTTATTAAATATTTCCCGATTTAATGAGTAGTAATGACTTTTATTTTCACTTCTCAATATCACTAAACCTGCTTTCTTTAAAACTGCTAAGTGGTTAGAAATTGTGGCTTGGCTAAGGTTAAGACTATTTACTATTTCCGTCACCGACATTTCTTTATCTCTCAGCAGAGTTAAAATCTTCCTTCGACTGGTAGCTACTAAGGCTTTAAATATTTTATCCACTTCTTAATTATATAGATAATCATCAATATATCAACTCGCCCCTTGCATTTTCCTTTTTGCTAAGGCAAAATAAGAAATATGAATGATCCTAAAAAGGAAAGAACCTTGGTCCTTATTAAAATTGATGGTATCCAGCGGGGTTTAATCGGGGAAATTATTCACCGCTACGAACAAACCGGGCTAAAATTAGTAGCCCTTAAAATGCTTGTCCCAAGTGAAAAATTAGTTGAAAAACACTATACCGTTGACCCGGAATGGCGGATGAAAAACGGATTAAAAACAATTGCTAACTATCAGGCCAAGGGATTAATCCCTCCTTCAACTGATCCTTTAGTTTGTTCCGGTTTAACTCTTAAAAAACTTGTTAAATATATTTCTTCCGGTCCGGTAATTGCTATGGTATGGCAGGGAATGCATGCCGTCGGAGTTACCCGCAAAATCACCGGTGGTACTGAACCATTAACCTCCGATGTCGGCACTATTCGTGGTGATTTCACGATTGATTCTTATCAAGTCTCAGATTTAGATCAACGATCGACTAGAAATTTAGTCCATGCTTCCAGTTCAGTTGAAGAAGCCGAAAAAGAAATTGATCTCTGGTTTAAAAAGGAAGAAATCATTAACTATAAACTTTTTAATGAAAGTATTCTTTATGAAACTAATCTTAACGCCATTTTGAAATAATCTCACTTGTCGCTTCAACCAACGAAGATGTATTAAATCTTTCCATGAGTTCTTTTTGCCAATTTTTATTATCTAAATAAATTTGTGGTTCAATCCCATTACCCTCGATGGGCAGGCCATCTTCTTTCAAACTTAAGGCGTGAACCAAAAAAACCGAAAAGGTTTCTTGATCATCAATTTTAGTTTTTAAAGGAAAAACCCTCTCAACTGTTCCCCAGCCCTTGGATTTTCTGCCGACGACCACCCCTACATTGTATTTTTTCAGGACTGATGTCATCAACTCTGCCGTTGATTGGGTATTCTCATTAATCAAAACCACTACCTTTTTATATTGAACTAAACTATCTAACCAGCCCGTTCTTGTCTTAAAATCCTGTTTTTCTCCTTGATGGAGAAATTGATAAGCGTATTGATCATTACCAATAAACGGACCCAAAAAATAGGGGAGGCCGTCAATGGCCCCGCCAATATTATCCGATAAATCCAAAATCAATGAATTAACTCCCGGCTTTCCCTTCACCTTCTCGAAAACTCTCTGCATTTCATCAAATGTTGTTGGAGAAAATTTAGTCATATGAACATAAAATACGTCTGGTCTGATTAACTTATAATCCATTGTTGGCTCAACTCCGGCTAAATCATAACTTTTTCTAGATTCTGGGTCAGACAAGGTTTTGTAAGCTTGTTGTATTTTTTCATACTTCTCCTTGGCTTCAGGTAACTTATTAGTTTCAGGATTCCATTTGGCCGCTTGTTCTTTGTAAGCTTGGGCAATTTCTTCCGGCTTGGCTTCTTTAGTTACTCCCAAATCTTGATAACGATCTTCTTCAGTTTTATTCTGAACCACATCAGATAAGGCCTTTTCTTCTTTTTGGGAATAAAGCCGACTGCGGCCGAAAGGCTCCAAGTTAGATAAAACAACATCGGCTAAAGTTGCCGAAAACTCTTTTCTCTTCTGGTCATTATCATATTGATTAAGAACCTTCTCCAACATCTTCTTCATATTTTCTCTATCTTTTTTTGACACATTCTGACTCTGACTAGTTAATTTTTCTGTTCCTAAGATAAAAATATTACTTAACTGTTCATCAGTTAATTGATTCCAATAATTTTCTTTAATTATTTGATAAACCTCATCTAAAAAAGTAACATACTTATTTTGGCTAACTTCTTCTTGAACAACTTTTCTACTCAATCCAATCCTACCTACTAATAATCCTCCTAAAAAGACTCCTGTTATTATTAAAACTCCCCACCAAAATCTTTTCATCTTTACTAATATAACGGGGAATAAACTATTACTTCAAGGGGTTAACTTATCCTTTTCGGCTGCATACTGTTTGATAGTGGCTAGTATTTTAGTTTCATAACCCGAACCACCTTTTTCTAGTAAATTACCACTTTGGTCATAAATCCTAACCGTTACTTCATTGTTTTTCTGAAAATAAATCTCGCTAAATTTCTGATCAGGAAAAATTAATTTAAAGAAGGTGTATTTTCTTTTGGTGCCATCAAAGTAAAATTTATCCTTAACCTCCACTTTTTTACTCCGACCGATCAGGGTTTGAATCGCTGGTTTAACCTCCAGCCAATAAAATGAATTCCATAAAAAAATATTAGCTGGTGTTTCCTTCAAATTAAAAGCCATAATAATTCGGGGCTTCTTTAATTATCTGAACATTATGGGGATGACTTTCTTTTAAACCAGCATTGGTAATTTCCCTAAACTTCGTTTTAGTCTGTAATTCCTTAATATTTTTACAACCACAATAACCCATTCCTGATTTTAAGCCGCCGATTAACTGAAAAACAACCTCACTTAATGATCCTTTATAAACTACTCGACCCTCAATACCCTCCGGCACCAATTTACTCTGCTGTTCCTGAAAATATCGTTCACTGCTACCTCGGCGCATAGCTCCGATAGATCCCATGCCTCGGTAATTTTTATAAGCTTTTCCCCGGTAATATTCCTTTTCCCCAGGACTTTCGTCAGTACCAGCCAAAAGACTACCTAACATGACCGCCTCTGCCCCAGCTGCTATTGCCTTGGTAATATCGCCGGAATACTTGATGCCACCGTCAGCAATAATAGTCACCTTGTTTTGTCTAGCTGCTTGGGCACATTCTAAAATAGCCGTAAATTGGGGAATACCAATACCCGCCACTACTCTAGTAGTACAAATTGATCCTGGCCCTATACCGACTTTAATGATGTCGGCACCAGCTTTAGCTAAATCCTTCACCGCCTGAGATGTAACTACATTGCCACCAATAATGATCATCTGAGGATATTTGGCTTTAATTTGTTGAATTTTCTTAATTACATTTTTACTGTGTCCATGGGCAGAATCTACCACTAGAACATCAACTCCGGCGGCGATCAAAGCCTCAACTCGCTCCATCTCTTCCATTGCTCCCACCGCCGCTCCAACCATCAATCGACCTCGACTGTCCTTAGTCGCTTGGGGATACTCCATAATTTTCCGCAAATCTTTAATGGTAATCAAACCTTTTAACCGAAAATCTTTGTCAACCAAAGGTAATTTTTCAATTTTGTATCGTTTAAAAATTTTCTCTGCCTGGCGAAGAGTAGTACCGACAGGGGCAGTAATTAAGTTTTTTCGAGTCATAACTTTGGCTATTGGTTGGTTAAAATTTTTCTCAAAACGTAAATCACGATTAGTCAAAATACCAACTAAAACCTTATCTTGAATGACCGGAATTCCTGAAATGTGATATTTCTCCATCAATAAAACAGCTGTTTTTAATGGCTCTTCTGGTGCAATAGTAATTGGATCACTGATAATTCCACTTTCAGAACGCTTGACCTTATCAACTTCATCAGATTGCTGACTAATAGTCAAATTTTTATGAATTATTCCTAAACCCCCTAACCTTGCCATAGCAATGGCCATTTTTGATTCGGTTACCGTATCCATAGCCGCACTAATTAGGGGAATATGTAAAATAAGTTTTCTCGTCAAATGGACAGTAGTTTCGACTGCTGTTGGTACTATTTCTGATCGTCTTGGCACCAGGGTAATATCATCAAAGGTCAGCGCTTTACCTAAATTTCTTTTTGAATCAAACATAAGTATAACCTTTACCAGTTATACAGTTGATTGTAGCACAATTTTTTCTCTTCCCTGGCGGGCCCTATGGGATTTGAACCCACGATCTTTCGCGTGACAGGCGAATGTGCTAGACCGCTGCACCAAGGACCCCGAAAACTTACCTAATATATCAATGTTTTTTTTGCTTGTCAAAAAACATCAAAAAATAATACAATATGTTTGTGAATTATACCAATCAGGAAGTCGCCCGTTTTTTAGAAAAAATCGCGATTGCTTATGAGTTAAAAAACAAAAATCGCTTTAAAATCGCTGCTTACGAAAATGCCGCTGATTCAATTAGAAACTATCCCCAAAATCTGGAAGAAATTTGGCAACGAGATAAAAAAGAGTTAGATAATATTCCCGGAGTAGGGGAATCAATTTTAAAAAAATTAGATTATCTCTTCACTTATCACCGCTATCCACCCAAAGTTCAAGCCCTTTTTGACAGTTTTCATCCAGCTATTTTTGTTTTAACTGAAATTGCCAACATTGGCCCCCAAAATGCCAAAAAATTGGTCAAAAACCTAGAATTTCCCAAAGATAAGATAAAAATAATTAACAAACTTATTGATTATGCCAAGAAAAATAAAATCGCTTCAATTCCCACTTTTGGTAAAAAATCACAGGAATTATTTCTAAAAAACGCTAAAGAATATTTAGGCAATGTTGACCGCCTGCCTTATGAAACTGCCAACAAATTAGCGACGGAAATTATTAACTACTTGAAACAAAAATTTCCTCAAGCCGAAATTGTCGCTCTCGGCTCACTCCGCCGCCAAAGTCCAACAGTGGGAGATATCGATATTGCCGTTTGCTATCCCAATTCTTCCGAAATAATTGATTATTTTGTCAATTATCCTAAAAGTTATGGCACTTTCGACAAGGGGCCGAAAAAAGCTTCAATTAAATTAAAAGGTAATATCCGGGTTGATTTAATGGTTGCCCCCAGAGACAGTTGGGGTGATTTAGTCCAACATTTCACTGGTTCTAAAGAGCACAATATTGAATTACGTAAGTATGCCCGAAAAATGGGGCTAAGTATTTCGGAATACGGTATTAAAGACCTAAAGACAGGTAAATTATATCAGTTTACCAACGAAAAAGATTTGTATAAATTCTTAAATTATCCCTACCCTGAACCGGAAAAAAGATAAAAATTAGTGCTATACTAATTACTAGTTACTAGTTACTAGTTACTAATCACTAAGATGTATATTCTCATTGGTATTTTACTTATTGTTATTGTCTACGTTATCGCTTTTTATAACCGCCTCAAAACCGCCCTAGTTCAGATCGGCGCTTCCAATCAGGAAATCGGCAACCAATTAAAACGCCAGGCCGATTTAATTCCCAATTTGGTTGAATCCGCCAAGGGTTATTTAAAACATGAAAAGGAAATTTTCACTCAACTAACTGATGCCCGAAAAGCCATTAATGCCAATCAAATCGAAAAATCACAGAAATTAATCAGTAAAGCGTTGGGGGCCCTACAGGTAATTGTTGAAAGCAATCCAGAATTTAAAGCCGCCACTGTTATGACCGATCTTATGGCTGAATTACGGGATACCAGCGATAAATTAATGTATGCTCGTCGGACTTTGATCGATCTGACTGCTGATTATAACGCTTCCTTGGTTACTTTTCCAAACAGCATTTTAGCCGGACTTTTTAACTTCCAGCCCCAAAAAGGATTAGAGGTTACTCCAGAAGAAATTAAAAAACCGGAAATTAAGTTTTAAAATTTTAAGTTCTAAATTAATTTAGGTGATCAACTTTTACGAACAGGTAAGACAAAATAAAATTCGCTCAACGATTATAGTCGTGGGTTTTATCACCTTCATTTTGGTAGCTGCTTATCTTATTAGCTATGCTTTCAATCTTGGCTCGGAATTCTTAGTCGGAGCTTTCATCTTTTCTTTAATAATGACTCTATTAAGTTATTATTCGGGCGATCAGATTGTTTTGAATCTTAACCAAGCTATTCCTGCCGATCGAGACAAGTACTTTGACTTCTATACGGTAGTAGAAAATCTTTCTTTAGCTAATCAAACACCAATGCCTAAAATTTATGTTATTGAAACTCCAGCTATGAATGCCTTTGCTACCGGCCGTGATCCCCAGCACGCCATTGTCTGTGCCACTACAGGATTGCTGACAAAACTTAACCGAACCCAACTTGAGGGCGTTATTGCCCATGAACTTTCCCACATTAAAAACTATGACATCCGGTTAATGATGATTGTTTCTGTTCTTATTGGTAGTCTCTCTCTTTTAACCAATATGATCAGCCGATCAATGTTTTTTCGTGGCGGCCGCGATCGTGATAATAATAGCGGCAACATTGGCATAATATTAACTCTTATTGGTTTTTTGTTGTTGATTTTTTCACCTTTAATCGCCCAATTAATTCAACTGGCTATTTCCCGCCGCCGTGAATTTTTAGCCGATGCTTCAGCCGTAAAACTCACCCGCCAGCCATCCGGTCTAATCGAAGCCCTCCAAATTATCGGCCAAGATCCGAATATATTAACATCAGCCTCAACAGCAACCGCTTCTCTTTATATCACTAATCCTTTTAAAGACAAACTTTCATCTCTTTTTTCCACTCATCCGCCGTTGGCAGCCCGAATTAAGGCTCTTCGAGAAATGCTTTAAAATTATCGGCCTCAATAAAAATTTTTGTCAGATCATTAAATTTTTTTTTGTTTAACTTAATGTTTGTCTCAACCTTTTTACTGGTGGGATAAAAGACAACCATTCCATCAGATTTTATCATCCGGCCTTCAAAAATATTACACAAATCAAATGCTTCATCAATCCTATATATTATTCCCCACCTTCTCACTTCATTATCGTCTTTTTGCTCTCCATTTACCTGTAATACCAGCAAACGCCCTAATTTCTCTGACCAGCACACTGCCAATTTCCATTTTTGAGGGTGTTTCAGCTCACAATACTTTGCCTGTTCATCGATATCCCCAATACCGGTTAAATCCGCTAACTTTTCATTCTTATTTCCCCCCAGGCTATAGACAGCCTCAATCATTTTATTGCGGCATTTACCAAAAAAATATTCATTTACCAGTGGCACACCTTTGATAACTGCTGTTAGCGGTATTCTCTCTTTTTCTTCCATGGTGATCCTGATTATACAACACCACTTAAGATATGTTTATTTTATAATAGGCTATGCCTGATTTTGTCCACCTCCATGTCCATACTGAATATTCTCTTTTGGATGGTTTAACTAATATCAAAAAATTAGTTAATCGGGTCAAAGATTTAGGAATGAAAGCGTGTGCTATTACCGACCACGGCAACATGTATGGAGCTATTGAATTCTATAAAACCTGCCAAAAGGCCAACATTAAACCAATTATCGGTTGCGAGGTTTATGTTTCTCCTACCACTCGTTTCGATCGAACTATTGAAAATCGTCGCTATCAACATCTGATTCTTCTGGCTAAAAATAATCAGGGTTACAAAAATTTGATGAAATTAGTCTCTTTAGCTCATTTGGAAGGTTTTTATTATAAACCTCGAATTGATTGGGAATTACTTCAACAATATTGTCAGGGATTGATTTGTGCTAGCGCCTGTCTCGAAGGAGAGTTGAGTCAGTTAATTATTGAAGGCAATTTAGAAAAGGCTCAAGATCGGGCTAAAGAATACCAGAAACTATTTAGCGACGATTATTTTCTAGAACTCCAATCTCACCCAACTATTAAAAATCAAGAAATTGTTAATAAAGAATTAATTAAGATCAGCCGTAAACTAGGCATTCCATTAATAGCCACCAATGACGCTCATTACTTATACCAAGAAGATGCTTTTGCTCAGGATATTCTAATGATGATTAATACTCAAACCACAATTAATGACCATAAAAGGCTAACCTTAATTAATTGCCCTGATCTTTACATTAAGACCCCGGAAGAAATGGCAAATAGTTTTGCTGAATATCCTGATGCTCTAGAAAACACAGTTAAAATCGCTGACAAGTGTAATCTAGAAATAGAATTAGATCATTGGCATTTTCCCCAATTTCCCTTAGAAAAGGGCAAAACGGCCGAGGAAACTTTAACTGAATTGACTTATAAAGCAGCTAATAACTACTATGGTCACTTAACCCAGGACATTAAGGAAAGATTGGCATTTGAACTCGAAGTAATTACTACCAAAGGTTATGCTAATTATTTCCTAATTATGCGTGATTTTATCAATTGGTGTGAACAAAATAATATCCCAACCAATACCCGAGGTTCGGCTGGGGGTTCTTTAGTTTCCTTTGTTTTAGGTATTACTTCAGTTGATCCTTTGCTTTATCAATTGCCATTTGAACGTTTTCTAAATAAAGATCGGCCGTCGCCCCCTGATATCGATTTGGATATTGCTGACGATCAGCGACAAAACCTCCTTCACCATATTATTGACCAATATGGAGCCGAGGCAGTAGCTCAAATCTGCACTTTTGGTCGAATGATGGCTCGGGGAGCCGTTAGAGATACCGCCAGAGTCCTCGGCTATGAATATTCCGTTGGCGATAAAATCAGTAAATTGATTCCTCTTGGCTCTCAAGGTTTTCCCATGTCTATTGAAAAAGCTCTTCGAATTGCTCCCGATTTAAAAAATCTTTTTGAAACTGACGCCGATGTTAGAAAAATTCTTAATACCGCTAAACAAATTGAGGGTTGCGCCCGCCACATTTCAGTTCATGCCTGTGCCATTGTTATCTCTCCTACTATTATTAATGATTTTTCTCCCACCCAGATCGAAACCGGTGGTGATAAGGTAATTACTCAATATGAAATGCATGCTTGTGAAGATGTTGGTTTAATCAAATTTGATATTTTAGGCATCCGCAATTTATCCTTTCTCCGCCAAGCTGTTCTTAATGTTAAACGCACCAAAAATATCGATATCAACCTAAGGAAAATTCCTCTCGATGATAAAAAAACTTTTGAGATGCTATCGGCCGGCAATACGATGGGGATATTCCAATTATCAGGAGAAGGAATTACTAAGTGGTTAAAAGAATTAAAACCTAATCGAGTTGAGGACTTAATGGCCATAGTGGCCCTTTACCGACCGGGGCCTATGTCTATAATTCCCGAATATATAGCTAGAAAAAATGATCAAAGTAAAATCACTTATATTGACCCAAAACTAAAAAAATATCTTAACAAGTCTTACGGGCTCTTAGTTTACCAGGATGACTGTCTCTACACCGCCATCGAGATTGCTGGTTATTCTTGGAGTGAGGTCGACAAATTCCGCAAGGCTATCGGCAAAAAAATCCCTGAGGAAATGGCGGCCCAGAAAGAAAAATTTATCGAAGGTTGTGTTAACAATGGCTATTCCCGAACTAAGGCTAAAGAAATCTTTTCTTTTATTGAACCTTTTACCTCCTATGGTTTTAATAAAGCCCATGCTGCTTCCTATGGTATGTTAGCTTACCGAACTGCTTATATGAAGGCTAATTATCCGGTTGAATATATGTGTGCTTTACTTACTGCTGAATCCAACGACACTGAAAAAATTACCGACGGTGTTAATGAATGCCGTAAATTAGGTATTATTGTTAATCCTCCTGACATTAATAAGTCTCAAAAGGGATTCGAAATTGAAACTAATTCCCAATCAATCGAGGGTATGGCTATCCGCTTTGGCCTGTCCGGCATCAAAAATGCCGGCGACTCTGCTATCGACAATATTCTTGAAGAAAGAAATACTAACGGACCATTTGTTAATTTTAATGACTTTTGTCTCCGAACTAACAGTCAAAAGGTCAATAGGCGGGTAGTGGAAAGTTTAATCAAAGTTGGAGCTATGGATCAATTTGGCGACCGGAATGCTCTCCTAGCTTATATCGACAAAGCGAGAACCGATGCTGAAAAATTAAACCTCAAAAAAAACACCGGACAATTTGGCTTATTTGATAATCCTAATAATTTAACAACTAAAATTACTCCTCCTTCTGATCAATTACCCCTAGTTAAACCCATGCCTGAAGAAGAGAAACTCAGTCTAGAAAGGGAACTATTAGGCATTTTTGTAACCGAAAATCCACTAACCAAAATTTTAGCTTCTTTCGCCGATTATAATTTACCTAAAATTAAAGAAATCCGAGAAAAACCAGTAGGGGTTCAAGTAAAATTAGTCGCGGCTATTAGCCATTTAAGAGTAGTTACTACCAAAAGAAACAATTCCAAAATGGCTTTTCTTAACCTAGAAGACGAAACTGGCAAAATCGAGGCTGTCATTTTTCCCAAAACCTATAATTCATTTAAAAAATTTTTAGTGGAAAACAGAGGTATTTATCTAGAGGGTAAAACTAATTTACGAGACAATACTCTCTCTATTCTCGTCGATTCAATTTCTTCTGAAGCTCCCAAAGAATCATCTAAATATCAATTCGTTATCAAAATACCACCCAAAACTTCCCAAGCCCAATTAATAGCTTTGAACCACCTTCTTAAAAGTAATCCTAATGGTCACCGAGGTTTGATTATTTTTTCTAATGATAAAGAGATTCCTATCGGTTACGGCGTCAATTATACTCCGGATCTTCAACGTCAGATTGACGAAATTCTAAATCTCGGTTAGAATACCAAAGTCTTATGGCAATTAAATTTACTCATAGCAATTCAGAATTTACAGTTGGCGACACCCTTAAGGTCAACTATAAAATTAAAGAAAAAGAGAAAGAAAGGCTTCAAGCCTTTAGTGGTATTTTAATTGCTATCCAAGGTCAGGGTGAAAATAAAAATATTATTATTCGGAAGGAGGCGAGTGATGGGATAGCAGTCGAAAGAATTTTTCCCATTAATTCCCCTTTAGTCGATTCAATTAAAAAAATGCGTTCACCCAAGACTAAAATCCGCCGCGCTAAACTTTATTATCTTCGTGACCCTAAAGCCCGGAAGATATAGTTAAAAATTAAAAATTAATTTGGGTCTTTAGCTCAGTTTGGTTAGAGCATCTGCCTTTTAAGCAGGTGGTCGTGGGTTCGAGTCCCACAAGACCCACACCTACAAATTACAAATTACTAATTCCAAGAAATAAAGAGATGTCTCTCTATGGCCTTTTAATTGGCATCGCCGTTGTTATTTTCATCAGTTATTTTCAAAAGCATAACAAAATTATCCCCAAAAACCGCGAAAATATTTTTCTATTTTCATTGATTATTCTATCTTTTTTAGGCGCCCGAATTTATTTTGTCTTAGGCAATTTAAACTACTTCCTTCAAAACCCACTCCAAATTCTCAACACCCGCGCCGGGGGATTGGGAATTTTAGGCGGCATTGTTTTTACCATAATTTATTTAATAATCTATTGTCAGTTTAAAAAAATAAATTTTATTAAATTTACCGATTCTTTTGTTACTATCATTCCACTATGTATAAGTATTGGCCGTATCGGCAATATTTTAAATCACGAAATTTTTCCTGTTTGTATTTATGAATTAATCCTCGATTTTTTTTTATTTTTAATTCTATTAAAAATAAAAAATCATCAAACTGCTTATTTCTTTATCGGTTACAGTTTTATTAGATTTATTCTCGAATTCTTTCGCTCCGACGCTCTTCCTTTCTGGATGGGAACTTGGTTAAGTCTTTTAGGAATTCTAATTGGTATAATGCTCTTGCATGATTTTTCTTTTTCATGGCGACGATTTAGAAAAAAGCCGTCGAGCTTTTAATCAGATAATTGATCATTTTTCAGGTGAAACTCTCCGGATTGATTATCATCAAATTAACCTCGATAAAATCAATAACTTTCTTGAAGGAGCCTCCCTTTTAAGCGAATCCAAAATGCTAGCTTTATCAAATTTTTTTTCTCTTTCTCCGGCCAGTCAAAAAAAAATAGCTCAAATATTTAACCAAACTAACACCGATATTGCCATCTGGCAAGATAAAAAACTCAATCCGGCCGCTTTAAAAATTTTTCCTAAGGCCAAAATAAACTATTTCCCACTGCCTAACACCCTCTACGCCTGTCTTAACCAAATCCGCCCTCATAACTTTAAAAACTTTGCTGCCGCTTACCAAGCCGCTCTAAAAAGCGTTCCTTTTGACCTTCTTTTCTTTATGATTAAAAAAACTCTTCGTCAAAACAAGTATAAAGACGCTTACCTTCAATTAATAGAGCTGGATTACCAAAATAAAACCGGTCAATTAACTATTAACAAAGAGATTGCCTTGCTTCAAATAATGATGACTGTTTTGACTTAATTTGTGTTATCATTTTTTAATGCCCAAAAATATTCTCTGGTTCAAAGAAATTTCTCTTGACGATATACCTATCGTTGGCGGTAAAGGTGCTAATTTAGGAGAAATGTATCGCTCAGGTATTCCTGTTCCCAATGGTTTTGTGGTAACCACCCAAGCTTATTTTCATTTTTTGGAAACTAACCGATTAGTTTCACTTATTCAAAACATCTTAAAAATCACCAACCCCGATGATCCGAACAGTCTATTAGAAGCTTCCAAGAAAATAAAAACGATGATTAAAACTAGTCCAATGGATCCAATAATTACTAAAGAAATAATTGAATCATATCGTCAATTAGCCAGGTCATATAATAATAAGAAATTAGCGGTAGCAGTGAGATCATCGGCTACGGCTGAAGATACAGCCGACGCTTCTTTTGCCGGTCAGCAGGAAACATTTCTTAATGTTATTGGCGAAGACAAGGTAGTTCGGCGTGTCCGCGATTGTTGGGCTTCACTTTTTACTCCCCGATCTATCTTTTACCGCTTTAAAAAACACATTGACCACTTTAAAATTGGTGTGGCTGTTCCCATTCAAAAATTAGTTCAATCTGATGTTTCCGGCATTATTTTTACTATCAATCCAGTTACTAACAATAAATCACAAATAGTTATTGAGGCTATTTTTGGTTTAGGGGAATATATTGTTCAGGGCATTGTTACCCCTGATCAATTTATTGTGGATAAAACCAATTGGAGCTTGATTCAAAAAACCCATATTCCACAAGAAATTAAATTAATTAAATCTCAACAGGAAACAAAAGAGGTTAAAATTCCCAAAAAGGATCAGAATAAACCTAAATTAACTGATGAATTAGTTTTAGAACTCGCTCGAATTAGTCAAAAGCTTCACAATTATTACACCAAACCTCAGGATATTGAATTTGCCATTGAAAAGGGTAAAATTTACATTGTTCAAACCAGACCGATCACCACGGTTATTAATCTTCAAAAAATTCTCGATAATCAATCTAGAATTGATCAAACTGCCGATTTAACCGGTGAACCAGCTTCTCCTGGTTTGGCTACTGGTAAAATCATCATCATCAATTCTCCAAAGGAAATTAATCGGGTTGGTCAAAACCAAATCTTAGTTACTACTATGACCACTCCTGATTTTGTCCCAGCGATGAAAAAAGTTAATGGTATTATTACCGACAAGGGTGGTCAAACTTCTCACGCCGCTATTGTCTCTAGAGAATTGGGTGTTCCTTGTGTCGTCGGAGCTAAAATCGCTACTAAGTTTTTTAAAGAAGGGGAGACAGTAACTATTGACGGTACTACTGGTAAAATTTGGAATGGTAATTTAATAGCCAATAATACTTTTCATCTACCCGGAAAACCAATTAATTTCCAGCCTAACTTAAAAACAGCCACTAAAATCTATGTTAATCTCGGAGAACCGGACCTAGCTAAAGAAATGGCTCAAAAAAATTGTGATGGTATTGGTCTTCTCCGAGCCGAATTTATGATCGCCAATATCGGTATTCATCCCAAAAGAATTATTGCCGAACATAAGGAAAAAAATTACATCGATAAATTAGCCAAGGATATGGTTAAATTTTGTCAAGCTTTTTCCCCTCGGCCGGTAATTTATCGAGCTACCGACTTTAAAACCAACGAATATCGCTTTCTAAAATATGGAAGTTTGTACGAACCAATCGAACCCAATCCATTAATGGGTTTTCGTGGAGCCAGCCGTTATATTACCTCACCCGATGTTTTCATGATGGAGTTGGAGGCCATTAAACAAGTTAGGAATAAATATGGCTATAAAAATCTCTGGTTAATGATTCCTTTTGTCCGTACTCCCGACGAATTATTTAAAGTCAAAAAAATTATTGCTGCCGCCGGATTGCTTCGCTCCCCTTCATTTAAACTTTTCATGATGGCTGAAATTCCCAGTAATGTAATTATTTTGGACAAATTTATTGATGTCGGTATTGACGGCATTTCCATTGGTAGTAATGATCTAACCATGTTAACCTTAGGACTTGACCGAGATAACGCCGAAGTTGCCAATAATTTTAATGAAATGGATCCGGCAGTTCTCTGGAGCTTGCGTCATTTAATTAAAAAGGCGCATAAGCGAAAAATTTTAGTCGGTATTTGCGGTCAAGCACCAAGCAATTACCCAGATTTAGTAGAAAAACTTGTCAAATGGGGAATAGATAGTATTTCTGTTTCACCTGACGCTATTGACCGAACTCGGGAAATTGTCGCTTGGGCAGAAAAACGAAAAATCAGACAGAAACACCCTTAAATACCACTGTTATTTCGCCTTTGGCGTTCTCAGGGAACGCACCCGGATTGCGTCCTTGACACGTTCCTACATGAATAATCTCCTCGAATTTTTTGGTCATTTCTCGACAGACAATAATCTCCGCATTATCTCCGTAAATAGCTTTAATTTCGCCAATTAACCTCTGAATCCGATAGGGTGATTCATAAACGATTTTCACCCCTTCAATTTCCTTGTAATTACTTAAAATTTTCATTCTATCGGCTGATCGTTTAGGTAAAAATCCGAGAAAACTAAATCGGCTCGGAGGTAAACCGGACAAAACCAAAGCATTGATGGCGGCACAAGGACCGGGAATAGCAGTATATTTCAACCCTAATTTTTGACATTGTTTAACCAGCCGCCAACCCGGATCAGAAATAAGCGGCGTCCCGGCTTTGGTGATCAAACCAATAATTTTTCCCTCCCGAAGCCATTTAATAATCTGCGGTATTTTTCGCTCTTCCACTTCGTCGTAAAATGATTCCCGAATTGGTTTATTTTTTATTCCCAATAAATCTAAAAGGTTACTTCTGGTATCTTCACAGAGTAAAATATCGACTTTTTCCAAAACTTCAATTGCCCGTTGACTAATATCATTTAGATTGCCAATTGGGGTAGTAATTAGATACAACATCCTAATTAAATTGCCTGATAACCGCCACTACTTTGCCCTTAATCTCTACATCTTTAACATAAATAGGGGACATATTAACATTAGCTGGTTGGAGTCGAATTAAATTAGCTTCCTGATAAAATCTTTTAAGAGTAGCAAAACCATTCTTTAAAACAGCAACCACAATATCACCATTATTCGCTTGATGTTGTTCTTTAACCACTAAATAGTCACCATTTAAAATACCGTCATCTACCATTGAATCGCCTTTGGCCTGTAAAATAAAAGATTTTTCCCCAGGGCAAATTAAATTAGAACTAATTAATAAGGTGGCATTGGGATCAGTGTATGGCTCTAGTGGAGCTCCACAGGCAATAAAACCTAAAATTGGTAATTCAACCAAATTCCTGACCTTTTCCTTGGTCCCTTTTAATAATTCAATCCCTCTAACCGCTCCTTGATAACGTCGAATAAAACCTTTTTTTTCTAAAACCGATAAATGTTCATGGACAGTAGCCAGTGATGATAAACCCAAATGATCGGCAATTTCCGTCAAGGTTGGGGCACAGCCATATTTATCAATCTGCCGCTCGATAAAATCTAGAATTTGTTTTTGTCGTTTATATAAAACTGCAGTCATTACTTCTTATCATACCCGAACATTACCCAAAGTCAACTGGATCATGTAAACTATAAATAAGATATGCTATTTATTCTTGTTTTGTTTGGCTGGCTATTTTTGACTTTTCCAAACCAGATAGCCGCTATTGATGAATTTCAATTAAATCGTGACGTAATTTATAAAGTTGATCTTACTGGCAAAGCTCAAGTGGAAGAGAAAATAGTTTTAACTAATAACATCTCCCAAATTTACCCGACCGAATATCAAATTAATCTTGTCGGTAGTGAGATTACCGCTATAACCGCCGCTGATCAGGAAGGCAACATTATTAAAGATATTAACCAAGAAAAAGATTCTACCCAAATCAAACTCCAATTTAATGTTCAAAATATTGGCAAAGGTAAAACTACTCCAATTAATCTTCATTACTCTATCAACAAATTTGCGGAAAATAAAGGTAATATTTGGGAAATCAGTCTACCCCAATATCAAAATATTGGGGATAATGACCAATTGACTATTCTTATTCAGGTTCCTACTCAATTTGGCAAATTAGCTTTTTCTTCTCTGGGTCAATCAGTTCTTACCCCGACTGCCAATTACTACCAACTCCGATTAAACCAAAATCAGGTCAAAAATAAAAACCATCTTTTTATCTTTGGTAATTACCAGCTTTTTGATTTTACCCTGCAATATTTACTTGATAACCAAAAAGGGGAGGCTACTCTAACTCAAATTGCTTTGCCGCCTGCTTTAGATAGTCAAAAAATAATTTTCAAAACAATTGAACCGCCGCCGGCTAATATTAATATTGACCCCGACGGCAATTGGTTGGCTGAATATAACCTTAAACCAGGTGAAAATTTAATTGTTACTGCCGCCGGTCAAGCAAAAATTATGGGGGCTCGGTCAACCGGTTCCACTGATGATAAACTTCTCTCTGCCTCCCAGTTTTGGCCGGTTGATAATCAACTTATCAACCAAATTGCTGCTAATTTAAACACTCCCCAAGATATCTATAACTACGTTATCAAGACTCTTTCTTATAACTTTGATGGTTTAAATCAAACTACTCGCCGCCAAGGTGCTCTCCAAGCTTTAGCTGAACCTAACCAAGCTCTTTGTCTTGAATTTACTGATCTATTTATCACTTTAGCTCGAGCTAAAGGAATTCCAGCCCGAGAAATTGAAGGCTTTGCTTACACTAACAATCCAAAACTTAAACCCATCGGTCTTAACGCTACTATTTTGCACGCCTGGCCGCAATATTACGACAACTACCAACAAACATGGATTGCTATTGATCCCACTTGGGGTAAAACTACTGGTGGTATTGACTATTTCCACGATTTAGATCTTAATCATTTTATTTTAGTTATCCATGGTCGGGATAGCCTTTATCCACCGCCTCCTGATCGAGTTGAAGTAGCTTTTGCCAGTCAAGAAATTTTTCCCGATCTCAAGGCTCCTTTAATTACCGCCGATCGATCTCATTTAATCATTACCAATCCTAATCCTAATCCTCTTTTCCAAATTAACTTAATCTCACCGACTCTTGAGTGGAAAAATACTATTAATTTCATTGGACCTTACGGAAAAACCTCCATAAATCTCCCGAAAATGTCCTTTATCGACTCTCTCCGTCGACACAATCAAACCATCGATATTTTTTATGAAAACCAGAAATACAACTTAAAATACCTGCCTCATTACCAAAATCTAGCCTTGACAGTTACCGCGGCCATCGTTCTTCTTTGTCTTTGCGGTATAATGATAACCAGACATGAAAAAATTTCTTAGGTTTACCATTCTTTTCTACTTCTCATTATCTATTACTAACGAATTAATCCATCACTTTTATTTTGGCCAGGGTGGCTTAACTCTTCTCCAAGTCAGTTTAATTCTGACTATTTTCGAACTTTTCCTTAAACCCATCATTAGAATTCTCCTTCTGCCAATCAACCTCCTGACCTTGGGTCTATTTAGAATTATTATTGATACTTTCGGTTTTTATTTAGCTCTTCTTTTTATTGATTCTTTTCAGATCGGAACAATTAATATCTGGTCCTACCATCTAACCGGTTTTGCGGCTGTGATTATTACGGCCATTATTACCAACTTTATTTTTACTATTTTTCGCTCCCTTTTAACTGTCAAAATTAAAAAATGAAAAACGTTCTTATTATCGCTCAAATTATTACCGGTATTGCTCTAATTACCTTGATTTTTTTTCAATCCGAAGGTAGTGACGAATCCCGAGCTAATATTCTCACCACCACTAACTTTGAGAAACGGGGTTGGGAGAAAATTACCTTTCAACTAACGATTATCACTCTCGTCATTTTCCTCATTCTCTCTATCGCTCAAACTCTCCTCTAATGCTCAAAAGAATCTATTTTAAATTAATCCTAATCGGCTACTATCTCAAAAAAAGTTGGGTTTATTGGTTAGTCGGAGTGTCTATAGGTTTTCTTTTATATATCGGCCGTGGCCATTTGGTTAAAATCAAACAATTACCAACTTTCCAAAAACAATATGTTGGCGTCGCCGGCAGGTACACCACTGCTAATCTGCCTTCGGAAATTAACGATCTTCTTACTTACGGTCTAACCACTTTTACCGAAAATAAAAAAGTGATCGCTTCTCCCATAGTCGAATCAATTTACCAAGAAGACGATAATCACCGTTATATCATTAAACTTAAGGATAATATTTTTTGGCACAATGGTAAAAAACTAACCGCCGCCGACATTAACTATAATCTGGCTGGCGCCGTTATTAAACCCGAAGATAGTTTAACTTTAATGATTACTACCCCAAATTTATTTTCCCCCTTACTAGCCGCCTTAAATCAACCGCTTTATAAAAAGAATTTGATCGGCCTTGGTCCTAATAAAGCAATCCAAATTGATTATCAGGGTGGTTATTTAAAAAAACTTGTTATTCAAAATAGAGATAGTAAAATTAAAACTGTTTATAAATTTTACTTTTCCGATCCTGATTTAATCACCGCTTTTAAATTAGGAGAGGTGGATAAAATTGAAACCAACCTTTTGCCGACCGATATTGAAAAATGGAATAATGTTAATCTCAACCAAAAAATTTCTCCCGATAAAAAATATTTGGCTGTTTTCTTAAATACTGAAAAACTCAACAATAAATCGATCCGCCAGGCCTTAGCTTATGCCACTCCTAAAACCAAAGATAGACATGAACGAGCTCTTTCACCGATTTCCCCTAATTCTTGGGCTTATAATCCAACAGTTAAAGAATATAATTTCGATCCCGAACGAGCTAAGGAGTTATTGGGTGAAACTGATTTAGGTCAATTGAAAATTGCGGTTGCTGATAGACAACTTTTAAATACTGCCGAAAATATAAAAAAATCATGGCATGATATTCTAGGTATCGAGGTAGAAACTCAAATAGTTAATAAAATTGATCCTCAAAATTTTGATGCCTTTCTGGCCTATGGCGGTATTTTAGCTGATCCCGACCAATATCTTTTTTGGCATAGCACTCAAACCCAAACCAATTTAACTAAATTTAATAATTCCCGCATCGATAAACTTCTCGAGGAGGGGAGACAGACTTTTGATCCAATTGAACGCAAAAAAATCTATCAGGACTTTCAAAAATATCTCTTGGAAGAATGCCCCGCCATCTTCCTTTCTTATCCTACCATTTACACCATTTCTCGATTAAAATAAAAACATGAAACCAGCTAAATTTGATCTTTTAGGAGCTAGTCTTATTGTAGCTTTTTTTTTGGCTTTGACTTACGCCGGTTATTTAGCCTACAAAAGTATCGATTATAAAATTCTAGATAAACTCGAATCAGCCCCATTAATCCTGCCGACACCAATTCCTACCTCGTTTTCCACCGAAACTGCTACTCCATCTTCTCTACCTCAATAAGTTAGCCTGCTTTATTCTATAAACTAAAAAGGTCATTAATGCACTCAACTATATTTTCATTAGTTCTTAATTTCTGAACCCATTCCGGAGATAATTCAATCGAAACTGTCTTTAGTTTACCGTTTTCTGATTCAAGTAAATTTAACTTCACCTCATGACGACCTCCGTACAAAGTGTAAACAATATCCTTATTCCCAAAATCAACACCTTTTACCGCTATCACTGTTCCGAACAGGGAAATATAAGTGATTTCATAGTTGCCCTGTTTTTTTTCAATTATCTCGAATAATTGGCTCTTTTGGGCTTCATTAAAAAGACTTCCAAACTTGGCTTTAATTTTCCTCGGGTCTATTTGTTCTTCTAGCCTACAAACTTCCCTAAAATTATCCCTTTCTACCATATACTTTTATTATATCACACTATAGGCCATATATCAAGTTCGGCCTGTATCTGTTAAAATAAGACCAGTTTAACGGCTCCATCGTCTAGTGGTTAGGACACCTGGCTTTCATCCAGGTAATCGTGGGTTCGACTCCCACTGGAGTCACTTGAAATATGACTGAACAAATTGTTACTCGACCTTATGTACCTAATTCGGTACCAACAATAGGTATCGAGGTTCAATCGGTCAACCTAAATAAAAAGGAATTTCTCGATTTAAATTCTTTGGACTTAAATAATTTAAAACCAGGCGAGTTAACCCAGATTATTCTTGATCAATATCAACAACAATTTGGATTAACCGACAAAAAGCCGAATATTTATTTTCATCTTTGTCAAAAAAAACCTGATAATAACGAAAATACTCGTTCACCTAGTCTTCAAATCTTCACTTCTGATGTTCGTCTCGGTAATCTTAATCGGGAAGGTTTTTATCGACTGGTTGTTGACGGCCGTCAAAATGACAACGCTAAAACCAAAAAACGTCTTAAGGAAATTTTAAGATATCTCCGGGGTGGGGTAGTGGAAATCAGGGGTATTTATGCCGGTGAAAAAATAAAATGAAAATCTGACTGGAATAACGGCAAGATTTATGGTTTAATAGAGAAAATTTACCTTAATTGCCCTGTCGTCTAATGGTAGGACAGCAGCCTTTGGAGCTGTTTATTGTGGTTCGAATCCACGCGGGGCAGCCAGGTTAGGCACCC
>Ga0116147_1000918_pt1 | contig 33821 bp, 28 predicted proteins | sample AD_JPNHG3_MetaG_FD_89749 | JGI IMG/M metagenome (GOLD analysis project Ga0116147, IMG submission 89749) | Active sludge microbial communities of municipal wastewater-treating anaerobic digesters from Japan - AD_JPNHG3_MetaG | ecosystem: Engineered > Bioreactor > Anaerobic > Digestate | place...
ACGTTTGCGGCGCCTATTTCATCCCGATCGTCAGAAAGACGGTATAGGTTTGCATGCCGCCCGCCGCCGGCTTCTCAACCGAAGCGGCCTGGACGGTGCGGACGTTTTGAAATCCCGCCTCTTCGAACTGCCCGGCAAGCTTTTGTCGGTCGAAGCCGAAATGGAAGACGCCTTCGTTGGAAGCGTGAAACCGCCCGCCTTCTTCGTCCAGGTCCGCGATGCACAAGCAACCGAAAGGATTCAGAATGCGGCGAAACTGCTTTAAAAGGGGCCCCACGTCCCGAATATGGTGAAGAGTCATGCTGCTGACCGTCAGATGAAACGCCCCGGAAAGGACATCCCCCTGATCCAAATTCACATAACGGGTGATGACATTGGTGAGATTCCGTTCGGATATTTTCCGGTTTAAAACGTCCAGCATGCCCCGCGAGCTGTCCACGCCGGTGATGGAACGGACATACGGCTGAAGCGCCAGCGTGAGGAGCCCCGTTCCGCAGCCGAAATCGAGAACATCCTTATCGGGCGTCAGGGGAATTTCTCCCAGAATCGCACGGCCGATCTCCGATGCCAACTTTACCCTTGCGGGATTCAAATCCCACCGTGCCGCCTCCTCGTCAAAATTCCGCTTTGTGTTATCCATCCCTTTCTCCCGCGTCTTTCGAATCCAGGGGCGCCTCCCCCGTTTCTTCATCTTCTTCCTTTTTCCCCCGATCCGGGCAGGGTTTGTTTTTGAAGAATTCATAGTAGAGCAGCGGCACGGCAATCAGGGTCAAAAGGGTAGAGGCCACGGCCCCAAACATCATGGCGATGGCCAACCCCTGAAAAATGGGGTCAAACAGCATGACGAATGAACCCACTACTACGGCCGCCGCTGTCAGGAGGATGGGCCGGAAACGCACGGCGCCCGCGCGGATGAGCGCCTGACGCAGTTCGCCTTTTTCCGTCCATTCCATCTGGACAAAATCAATCAGCAAAATGGAATTGCGCACGACAATGCCCGCAAGCGCGATAAACCCGATCATGGAGGTGGCGGTGAAGAAGGCGCCGAAGATCCAATGGCCGGGCAGAATGCCCACCAGCGTAAGCGGAATCGGCGCCATGATCACCAGCGGTGTGACAAAGTTGCGGAACCAGGCCACGACCAAGATGTAAATGATGATCAGCACTACGGCAAACGCGACGCCCAAGTCCCGGAAAACCTCATAGGTGATGTGCCATTCTCCGTCCCACTTCATGGCATAATGGTCTTCCAGCCACGGCTGCACCGAGAAATACTGTTTGAAGTCGTATCCTTCGGGAAGCTTCAAGCCGGCCACTGCGTCTTTCATTTTCAGGATGGCGTACACCGGACTTTCCTCGGTCCCTGCGACATCGCCGATCACATACGTCACTTTCTTCAGATTCTTGTGATAGATTGTTTTTTCTTCCACCCCTTCCCGAATGTTCACCAGCTCGGCCAGGGAAACCGTCTTCCCCGACGGCGATGGAATCATCAGGGTCTGCAGCGAGGAGAGATCGGCCCGCTGCGCCAGCGGCATCCGCAGGAAAATCTCCACCGGCTCGCGCTCCCGGTCCATGTGGACCAGGCCCGCCTGGCTGCCGCCGAGCGCGATCCGGACGCTTCCTGCGATGTCTTCGACCGAAATGCCGGCAGCCGCCGCCTTCTCCTGATCCACGACAAAAGAAATTTTTCGCTGGTCGTCTTCCACAAACCAGTCCACATCGACCACGCCGTCCGTCTTTTCAAAAATATCCAGAACCTTGCGGGCGATTTCGATCCGGCGGGAGGGATCCGGACCGTAAATTTCCGCGACGAGCGTGCTCAATACCGGCGGCCCCGGCGGAAGCTCTGCAATTTTGATCTGCGCGCCGTAGCGATCCGCGATTTTTTTGAGCGGCCCGCGCAGGCGCTTGGCGATTTCATGGCTCTGCTCGCCGCGGTCGGCCTTGTCGACAAAATTCACCTGGATATCGGCGACATTGCCTCCTGAACGGAGGAAATAATGGCGGACCAGCCCGTTGAAGTTGTAAGGCGCGGCGGTTCCGATGTAAGCCTGATAGTCCGTGACCTCCGGAACCGTTTTCAGATATTCGGCGAGTTCACGGGTCAGGGCGGCAGTTTCTTCCAGCGTCCTGCCTTCGGGCATGTCGATGATCACCTGCATCTCGCTTTTGTTGTCGAAGGGCAGCATTTTCATGGTAACCGCTTTGAGGGGAACCAGAAGGATGGCCAGTAACAGCAGGCCGGCGATTGCGGCAAAGGCGAGAAAACGCTTTTTTCGCGCGTCAATCAGGGGCCCCAGCACCTGTTCGTAGAACCGGCCGAACCGTCCGTCACCCTCTTCTTCACCGCCGCTATGCCGGACGCTTTTCAGAACTTTATAGGAAAGCCACGGACTGACGATAAAAGCAACCAGCAGCGAAAACAGCATCGCGGACGAGGCGCCCACGGGAATAGGCCGCATGTAAGGCCCCATGAGCCCGGAGACAAAGGCCATCGGCAGCAGCGCCGCGATCACGGTGAACGTGGCGAGAATCGTGGGATTGCCGACTTCATCCACGGCCAGAACGGCCGTGAGCGGCTTGATTTTTCTCATCCGGAAATGGCGGTTGATGTTCTCCACCACCACGATGGCGTCATCGACGAGAATCCCGATGGAAAAGATCAGTGCGAAGAGCGTGACCCGGTTGAGGGTGTAACCGTAAAGATAGTTGATGAGCAGCGTCAGCGCCAGCGTCACGGGAACGGCGACGCCCACCACAATCGATTCCCGCCAGCCCAGAAACAAGGCGATCAGCACGATCACGGAAACCGTGGCGATCAGCATGTGGTAGAGCAGTTCGTCGGATTTGTCTTTCGCGGTTACCCCGTAATTGCGCGTGACGGTGATTTCCACGTCCGAGGGAATAAGTGTCCCCTTCAACGCCTCGACTTTTTTCAGCGCTTCGCCGGCGACGACGCTGGCATTGGCCCCTTTCTGCTTGGCCAGCGCGATCGTCACCGCTTCCGACTGGGAGGCGGGGTCGCCCCGGAGCCCTTTGTGGGCCGCCGCCGGCCCCAGGCCCATGAACACGTAGTGGGCGAGCTCCGCGGGTCCATCCGTGATCTCCGCAACATCCCGCAGGTAAACGGGGCGTCCCCCAAAGACGTGCACGACGAGATTGCCGACGTCACGGACATCCTTTAAAAAGCTTCCAGTTTCCACCACCGTCTCGCGGTTTCCCGAAGGGAAAGAGCCGGAAGGAATGACGACATTGGATCGGGCAAGGCTCTGCCGGATCTGCCCGGCCGACAGACCGTACGCCTGGAGGCGCTGCGGGTCCAGCGTCAGGCGGACCTGTCTTTTTTGGCCGCCGATGACGGAAAATTCCGATACATTGACGTCCTTCTTGAGCTCCCCGCACAGCTCCATCGCGATGCGCCGCAGTTCATAGCCGGTATAGCGCGGTTGGCTGCTCCAGAGCGTCAGCGCCAGGATGGGCACGTCATCGATGGATTTGGGTTTGACCATCGGCGCGGAAACGCCGGGGGGGATAAGATCATAATTGGACATCAGCTTGTTGTAGAGCTTGACCAGCGAGTCTTCGAGGTTCTCGCCGACGTAGAAGCGGACGATCGTCAGGTTGTGCCCCGGCCGGACGATCGAATACACATACTCCACGCCCTTGATTTCCCACAGCAGCTTCTCCATGGGAATGGTGACTCGCTCTTCCACTTCCTTCGGCGTCGCGCCGGGATAGCTGACATGAACGTCCACCATGGGAACGACAATCTGAGGCTCCTCTTCCCGCGGCGTCATCATCACGGCAAAAATGCCCATCAGGAAGGCCGCGATGACCAACAGCGGCGTAAGCTTTGAACGGATGAAGGCGCCGGCGATTTTCCCGGATATCCCGATGCCGGTCATGGCACTTTTCCTCCGCTGATCCGGCCGCCGTCATGGGCGCGCTCAATTCCACCGGTAATCACGCGGTCGCCCGGCGAGAGTCCGGAAATGACTTCCACGCCCGCGGCCGTCGGCATCCCTGCGCGAATCAGCCGGTAGGTTACCACACCCTGATCATCCACCGCGTAAACCCCCGTCAATTGTCCCTTCATCACGATCGCTTTCGCAGGTACCGTCAGGGCTTCCTTCCGTCCTACGGGAATCCGGATGCGGGCGAAAAGTCCGCTGCGGAGGTGCTCGTTTTTCAGGCCGATTTTGACGAGAAACGTCCGGGACAAAGGATCGACGGCGGGAAGAACCTGGCGGATGAAGCCTTGCTCTTCCAGGCCGGCACTCTCCAGGTTCACCCGGGCCGGCAAGCCGGGCTTCACCTTGCTTCTCCAGCGTTCATCCACCGCGGCCTCGACAAAATAGTTTCCATCCTGTTCGATCAAAAGAAGGGGCATGCCCGGCGCCGCCATACTTCCGACGTCGATGTACTTTTGGGTAACCCGGCCGGCAACGGGCGCCGTGACAACGGTGAAGGACCGGTGTGTACGCGCCTCTTCCGCCATGGCCACGGCCCGTTCATATTCGGCCGCTGCGATTTTTTTCTGCGTTTCGATCTGATCCATTTCCTGGCGGGAAAGGGCTTTTTCCGCATACAGGTTTTTATATCGCTGCCAGGTGGTCTCCGTCAGCATTTTCTGTTGTTTGGCGGATTCGAGCGCCATGCCGGCCGCCTGCAGACGCTGGGCCGCGTCCCGGTCGTCCAAGGTGAGCAGGAGCTGCCCCGCCCGGACAACATCCCCCTCCCGGACCTTCAGGGAAGTCACGACGCCCATCGTCCGGGCGGCCACCACGCTGGTGCGCTCGGATTTCACCGTTCCGGTCGTTTCGTAAATTTCGTCCACGGAGGACGGCGTGACTTTCTCGACCACCACCCGGTCCACCACCGGCCGCTGTACGGCCTCCTCCCGTGGATTCCCCTGACAGCCGGACGCCAGAAAGCCGGCCAGCGCCACGGCCGCAAGCGCCCCAAACCTCCGCCGACGATTTTTTCTCTTTGTCATTGCCGCCTCTCGATCAACGAATATTGGGCTCAATGCCCAGATCCCGTAAAATCGTGCCGCTTTCAAAACTCAGCGCGAACAGGGCCAGTCTGTAATCGGTGGAACGGTCTACCAGCCCGGCACGCGCCTGCTCGACAACGGTCTGCGCGTTCAGCAGTTCTCCCAGCGGGGCGAGCTCGTTTTCGTACCTCAGCCGCAGCAGTCTGCCGCCTTCCTCCGCCGTGGCCAGGGTTTCCCGGGCCAGTTCCATGTTTTTTCCCGCCTCTTCGACATTCAGGTAGGCTTCGTAAATCCGGTACGAAACACCTTGCTGCATGGCGGATAAAAATTCCCGGGACCGGGATTCCAGGTGTCTGGCTTTTGACCGCTCATACCCCCGCCTGGCTCCGTCAAACAATTCCCAGCGCAAAAATGCCGTCACCTGCCAGCTCTTTCCCTCGGGGCGCAGCGGGTCGTTGTGGTCATTGAACTGGTAGGCGCCGCCCACGCCGATGTACGGGAAATAACCGGCTTCCGCCGCCCGGACGCCTTGTCCGGCGATTTCGGCCCGAAACGCGAGCGCCTGCAGATCGCCGCGCCGCTGCGCGGTCTGCCCGTAAAAGGACAGATCCTTCACCGTCAGCTCCGGCAGAGCATCCCCGACGTCCGGCGAATCACCGGTGGCCAGCAAAAGTCCGAGTGCGCGCCGGGCGAGGCTCACGTTCTTCCGGGCGGCATTTTGCCTTTGGCGGGCCTCCGAAAGCGCTGTCCGCGCCCGCAGGGTGTCGGCATACTGCCCCACGTCGTTTTGGTAGCGCAGCCGGGCAACGCGCAGGTGCTCCTCGGCATCCGCCACACCGACGCCGGAAACCCGCTCGTATTCCTTCGCGCGCAGAACGTTCAGACAGGCCTGAACCACCTGAAAAGCTATCTCTTCCTCCTTGCGCTTCAATTCTTCCTCCCGGGCCTGAGACTCGATGCGGGACATTTCCAGACCGACCAGTGCTTTTTTCATGAAAATCGGCTGTTCAATCGCGACGGTCGACTGGAAATCGTTGACGGCATCCGGGTGATTCAGCAGATCAGGGTTGAAATCCTGCGCCTCGATTCTCTGCTGGTTGAGTTTGGACATGAACGCGTAACCGGGATTGTTCGTCCTGAGATATCTTCCTTCGAAGGATATTTTCGGCAGAAGGTGACTGCGGGCAATCCCGATCTCCTCGGTCTGGGCCGCCGCCAGACTCTTCATTGCTTTGATTTCGTGATTTTCCCCGAGGGCTATGCGGACGGCTTCCACCACCGTCATTTGACCGGGATGCCGGTGGACGTCCGTCCATCCGTCGAACGGGAGGATCAAAGCAATCCCCGTAAAGGCAGCCGCAAGAAAAATCCATCGGCCAATCGATTGAAAGGACCCTACCATGGTTTCAGCGTCTCCTTTGTTCCGTTGCATTTTGGAGCATCCGCTCCGAAGCCGTCATAGGAGTTTTGTATCATTTACCATGTTTCACCAGTCTTGTAAAAGGCGGCGTTCCGGCAACCGGCAGATGAATGAATTTCAAGAAAGCCGGGAAAAATTGTTGAAAATACGTGGGGGCCTGTTTTGGATCGGAGGAGGGCAATTCCAGCGTCAGCGTGAAAATATTGCGTTCATGCCCCGCGTAATTTCCCAGCGACCCCGGGTAGTATCCGAATTTTTTCAGCGGGTGATTGGCTTCCTTCGAGACGGTTTCCATCCACTGCTCGAACGAATCGAGATCGGAAGAAGGTCCGTCATAATCGAAAAAGTTGAGCGGGGAGTGGACGCTGAGAATTTTCTGGGGCTGAAATCTTTTGATCAGAGCGACCTGAAAGAGCGTCTCCGGTTCGGAACCCGCCTTCGTGCCGGGATGGTAGCGCCGGTTTTTGCGGCTTTTGGTCCGCCACCGGCGATCCGCGTCGCGGTTCCAGTCCCGGGTCGGAAAATTGCGATTGAGGTCCACACCGCTTGCGTTAACCCGGGTCGGCGGCGTTGCAAAATAACCGTCGGGATTGACCAGCGGCGCAATCACAACGCACTGATCTTTCAACGTCTGGGGGTGCTGATGAAGGTATTGCGCGAGCTTCAGCATCAGATAAACCGTCGGCCGTTCGTCGCCGTGAACGCCGCCCAAAAATAAAATGCAGTTTCCCGAAGAAGCGCCAAAACGCGCAAAAATAAGCGGGCGGCTGCTGCGCGTGGCCCGGTGGTGTTCCCAGGAAACGCCGGCGGCTGAAATATCCGTCCAACCCAGTCGTGCATGGAGGCCATCCACGGCCCGAAGAAATGGTTTCAGCTCCGCGTCGGGAGAATCAGCCGTTCCTGCAGCAACCGCACAGGACGGGGCCAGAAAGAAACAAAGGCAAAAAATCCCGGCGGTTTTCAGGGATGATCCGGCGACCCGGAGAAAAAAATGGAAGGAGGCGGCAAACAAGCGAATCGGATCCCGTCCTTTCAGAACCCCAAAATTTCTTTTGCCCTTCTGAGCCTTCGGCGGGCGGAATTCAAACCCAGGAGGGCAAAGATCCGGTCGAGTTCGGGACCTTTCAATTTGCCGGTCAACACCGCCCGGACGGGCATGAACAAATCCCTTCCTTTTGCGCCGGATTCTTCCTTTGCGTGCCGGATCGCGGCTGCGTAGACACCTCCGGGATCGCCTTGTGCACGCTCCAGATAATCGCCGAAAGCTCCGACCACCTTGCGGGCGCCGGGCGCCGCCAGCAACCTCTCGGCTTCCTCCGTCAGGGAATAATGGTCATCGAAAAACAAGTCGATGTGCTGTCCGATTTCGGCCAGCGTCGTTAATTCCTCCTTCACGGTTTCCACTACGTTTGCGAGCCATGCGGCATCGAGTGTTTCCGGTCGGTAGCCGGAGTCGCGCAAAAAAGGTTCAAGCCTTCGCAGCAGATCGTCGGTTGAAGCATTGCGGATGTACGCGGCGTTGAGCCACCGGAGCTTGTCCTCATCAAAGACCGCGCCGCTTCTGGACGCCCGCGAAAGTGAAAACGCCCCGATCATTTCTTCGCGGGAGAGGATTTCCCTGCCACCGGAAAAAGAACTTCCCAAGAGCCCGAGATAATTGATGAGCGCTTCGGGCAGGAACCCCTGCCTGCGAAATTCGCCCACGGACACGGAGCCGTGGCGTTTGCCGAGCTTGGCGTGGTCTCTTCCCAGAATCAGGCAATGGTGGGCAAACGCCGGTTCATCGAATCCAAAAGCCCGGTACAGCAGGATCTGCAGGGCCGTGTTGGACAGATGGTCTTCGCCGCGAATGACGTGCGTAACCTCCATCCGGTGGTCATCAATGACAACGGCAAAGTTGTAGGCGGGCATACCGTTGGAACGAACGATAATAAAATCACCTAAGGCTTCACCTTCAAACCGGATCGGCCCGCGGATCAGATCGTTAAATTCGATGGTCGTCTGAGGAACTTTGAAACGGTAGGAAGGCTTCCGGCCGGACGCGGCCAGCGCTTCTCTTTCTTTCGCATCGAGATTTCGGCATTTCCCCAGATAGCGCGGCATCCGTTTGGCAAGAATCAGGGTCTGGCGCTCCTCTTCCAGTTCTTCTTCCGTGCAGTAGCAGGGGTACGCCAGGTCCGCGTCCAAGAGTTTTTTCAGGTGGGTCTCATAGATGGGCAACCGTTCGCTCTGCCGGTAAGGGCCATGGGCGCCGCCGATGTCCGGGCCCTCGTCCCAGCTTAGTCCCAGCCATTTCAGGTCCTCAATGAGACCGGTCTGGAAGGAGAGAGAACTTCGGGATTCATCCGTATCCTCAATCCGCAGGATGAAACAGCCGCCTTCGTGCCGGGCGAACATCCAGTTGAACAAAGCAGTGCGCGCGTTGCCCACATGCAGTTCTCCGGTGGGAGACGGCGCAAAACGAACCCTGGCTTTATTCCCCATCGGCGATCCTTTCCGCGCCGCAGGCCACCGCCCAAACGGCAATTCCTTCTCCGCGGCCCGTAAATCCCATTCCCTCGTTGGTCTTGGCTTTGATGTTCACGGCCTTTTCCGGAATCTTCAGTACCCGGGCGATGTTGGCCGTCATCGCCTGCGCGTAAGGCGCCAGTCTGGGCTTCTCCAGCACAACCGTGGCGTCAAGGTTCTCGATGCTCACGCCTTTGGACTCGACGATCTCTGCCACCCGCTCCAGGAGGATCAGGCTGGAAATGTTTTTGAACTCCGGATCGGAATCCGGAAAATGCCGACCGATGTCCCCCGCCCCGGCCATGCCCAGAAGCGCGTCACAGACCGCGTGCAGGAGCGCATCGGCATCGGAATGCCCCGCCAGCCCCCGGTCAAAGGGAATGTCCACGCCGCCCAGAATCAGCTTCCGGTCCTTTGCGAACCGATGGCTGTCGTATCCCAAACCGCTCCGATGACGAACCTGTTTGCCCGTTATGGCTTTCAGAAAGGACTCCGCCATCTTCACATCTTCCGGTGTTGTAATTTTCATGTTTTCGCCCGAACCCGCAATCATCCGGACTTTTTCACCGATTCTTTCCACCAGCGACGCATCATCCGTTCCGTAATAACGATCCTCTTTTGCCGCCGCATGCGCGCGGCACAAAAGGTCGTACGAAAACGCCTGGGGCGTCTGCGTCTGCCACAAATTGCCGCGGGGAAGCGTTCTGTGGACGATTCCGTCTTCCGTGGTTTCCTTGATGGTATCCTTTGCCGGAATTCCCAGCGAAGCGGCGCCGCATTCGGCGGCCGCGGTCAGAACCCGGTCAATCATTTCCCCCGTGACAAACGGCCTCACGGCATCGTGAACCATGACGATGTCGCTGTCCGGCGAGACGGCCCGCAGGCCGCAGGCGACGGAATCCTGTCGCTCCCTTCCGCCGGCGACCACTCTGGCAACTTTGGCAAGGCCGTATTTTTCCACCATCCGCGTCCGGACAAACTCGACATCATCGGCCGGCACGACCAGAACGATGCCGGAAACGGCCTCGGCATTCTGAAACACGCGAAGCGTGTGCACCAGCACCGGCAGCCCCTGAAGCAGGAGGTACTGCTTGGCGATCGAAGCGGCGGCCCTTCTGCCAGAGCCGCCGGCTGGAATAATGGCCACGGTTTTCATAGTGAATCTCATAAGAAAACAGGCCCGGAAAACCATTTTCCGGGCCTGTTCAGGATCTCTTTCTTCCCGGCCGATGGAACCTTCATGCAAGAGGTTTATGCATTGCCGCTTTTCCGGTCGGCGGCTTCCTTAAGCTCCGTGAAGATCATCCGGCCGGCCGTCGTCTGCAATACGCTGGTCACGACGACATCAACCGTCATATTGATCATTTTTTGCGCGCTGTCCACGATAATCATGGTCCCGTCGTCCAGATAACCGACACCCTGACCCTGTTCCTTGCCTTCCCGGATAATCTTCACCGTCATCTGCTCTCCGGGCAAGACCACCGGCTTCATGGCATTGGCCAGCTCGTTGACGTTGAGGACGCGCACGCCCTGCAGTTCGGCCACTTTGTTCAGGTTATAATCGTTGGTCAGAAGCTTGGCGTTTAATTTTTGAGCCAGAGCCACCAGCTTCCCGTCCACGCCTTTGATTTTGGGAAAGTCCTGCTCGACAATTTCGATATTGATGGCCGTGCTTTTCTGCATCCGGTTGAGGACATCCAGCCCGCGGCGGCCTCTGGAGCGCTTCATGGAATCCGAAGAATCCGCGATGAATTGCAGCTCGTTGAGGACAAAACGCGGTACGATCAGTTCTCCGTCCACAAAGCCCGTATCGCAGATGTCCGCGATTCTTCCGTCAATGATCACGCTGGTATCCAGCAGACGGTGGTCCATCAGTTTTCTGGAATCAGTCGTGTGAAAGCTGATTTCCTCGGCTTTTTTCGAGCCGATCACCAGCCCCAGGTAACCCAGAATGCCGATCAGGAGCATGTAAACCCAGGGAACAATCTGCTGATTGGGCGGAATTCGGATGATCATATTCAATCCAAAGCCGATCATCAGCGCGATGAAGAGGCCGATGATCATGCCGGCAACGCCACCCACGATGGTCCTCACGGACTGCCTGCGGATATCCCGTTCGACCCGAATGACCAGCAGCGCAACAACCAAGCCTATAATTAAGCCGAAAATTGCCTGAAACACAGCGTAGGAACCGGCTGCCGCCATCGTGTGGTAAGCAATAAAATAACCGCTGACCGAACAAATCACAATCAGTAAAGCTCTTACGATCAATCGTATCACCTCCCTTCCAATAATAAAATCAATTGAATGTTATGAATCAGGAATAAAAAATGAGCGAATTTTGCTTCTATGCTGCGTGTTGAATGTGGAGGCACCGTAAACGATCCGGGAAAGAGGGTTTGTCCATTTTCAGTTTTCAAAGAGCAAAAAAACAGACAGACCAGGCACCCGTTCGCTACTGCACCGTGAAAATCATCTGCAAATCGCGTTCAACCTTGGCTTCCTGCGCGTTGGTGGCGACGGAAATTTCCTTCACGAGCAGATTTTTCGCGGTATCCATCATCTTCCGCTCGCCGAAAGAAAGATTTTTGTCGCTTTTCAGAATGAATAAGTCCCTCAAAACACTGGCGATTTCGAAAACGGACCCGGTTTTGATCTTCTCCAGATACTCCCGATAGCGCTTGTTCCAGGTTTGTTTGTCAATGGTCACATCCTTGTTGCGCAGGATCTCGTAAACTTTGGGAATTTCCTTCTCCAGAATGACTTCCCTGAGCCCCACCGCCTTGGCGGAATTGGTCGGGATCATGATCTTCATGCCGTTGCCCATGATTTTCATGACATAAAAGGGCTGCTTCTTCCCCATAACCTCTCTATTTTCAATGGCTTCAATGACGCCCACGCCCTGAGCCGGATAAACGGCCAAATCACCTACTTTAAACATTGGACATTTCCCTGCCTTTCTATAAGAACGTTGAACTTTATCACTTTTTCTTAATTTAGTCAATGATTAATACAATTTACTGAAATACTTCAGAAATGCCTTGCGGGAACCGAAAGGACGGTCATTCAGGGCAGATAAAACAGGGGATTGCGGGCTTTCCCCTTGAGGCGAATTTCAAAATTAAAATAGGTATCCCCCGCCTCGTCCGTGCTTCCGGACGTGGCAATGGTCTGGCCTTTGACCACGTCCTGGTCCGTCTGGACTGATCTTTTCTTCAGGTGGGTGTATACCGTTGCGAAGTCCTTCTCGTGCCGGATAATCACGGTTTCGCCGAAGTCCTTCAGATTGGCCGAGAATATAACGGTTCCGGAGGCGGCCGCTTTCACCCTTGTCCCGGCCGGGCAGACGATTTTGATCCAGTTGTGATAGGTTTTGTTGGGTTGAATCCCGAAACGGGTTTTCACCGATCCTCGGGCCGGCCATGCGAACCGGCTTTTGTCCATCACCACTTTTTCTTCCGAAACCTGCTCCTTTTGCTCAACGGAAGCTTCGGTTTTATTGGATTTCGGCCCGGGCGGAACCGCTTTGACGCCGGACCTGTGTTGTTTGGCAGGCTCCGGATGGGTTTTCTCCGTGGGCGGAATAATTTCGGCGGCTCGGGGCGGTTTTCTGACGGATGGTTTTGCATCCGACACCCTCTGTTTTCCGCCCGCGTCCGCGGCGGCTTTCCCCGAGGACACCATGACGTCTTCGATCACCTGGTCGGCGTTGGGAATAAAAACGACGGCCCCTTCGCGGATGGTGGCGACATCCACGATATTATTGATTTCCGCAAGGTCCTGCAGGCTGGCCGAATAAGCTCGGGCAATGCTGTAGAGCGTTTCACCTTTTTTGACGACGTGATAAACGCCGCTGGCCTGGCTTTTCTGTACCTGGGAATTCGCACACCCCGCCGGCATCAGAAGCGCCAGAAGGGATAAATAGAAGCACACCTTGAAACACCGGCGTCTGAAAAAGGCCAAAAACCGGCGGCCGGCGGCATGCCGGATCATTCTTTCCATCCGCTTTCCCCGATCAGGCTGACAAAGCGGCAGCCCCCCAGATCTTCTTTTTTCAGCTCGGACGGATTTTCAATCGAGCGGGTAAGTTTATAAAGTGTCTGTACCTCCCGGCCGCCCACCGGAACCACCATCCTGCCTCCGGGAGCCAACTGACTGAGCAAATATTGGGGAACCTGCGGAGCGGCGGCGGTCGTAATGATTGCGTCGAAAGGCGCCTCCTCTTTCCATCCGTAGGACCCGTCGCCAACGCGAATGGCGACATTGTAGCAATTCAGCCGGTCCAGAATCGCCCGGGCCCGCGAGGCCAGCACGGCGACTCGTTCGATGGAAAAGACCCGGTCGGCCAGCTTCGCCAGAATGGCCGTCTGATAGCCGGACCCCGTGCCGATTTCCAGAACCCGCTCCATTCCTTTCAGCTCCAGGGCCTGCGTCATCAGGGCCACAATGAAGGGTTGGGAAATGGTCTGGCGCTCCCCGATGGGCAGCGGATTGTCGCTGTATGCCTGGTCTATCAAACCTTCATCCACAAAAAGATGGCGCGGAATCGTTTCCATCACTTTCAAAACGCGATCATCACGAATGGAACGGGCGCGAATCTGCGTTTCCACCATCCGGATGCGCTGTTTTTTGTACCGGTCCATTAAAGTGCCTGCATCTTTTTCTTTTTAGGGGGAATTTGGTAAAATTTCTGCACCGTTTCGTGCCTGCGCAATCCCAGGGCTTCACGGGTCACAATCAAATAATAATACTGAATTTCGGCTTTTTGACGGGCCGCGTTGAATCGATCAATCATTTCGTTGATCTCCTCAAAAACCGACTGCCGTTCCAGCGGATGCGCGTCGGTTTCCAGCGATTGCCAGCGATCCATCATTTCCCCGAACCGCCGGTCGAGTCTCTTTAGCTTCGCAAGCGCGTCCTCCACGGCAAAACCGGCCCTGGCCAGAACCGCCGCCCTTTCCCGAAGCAGTTCCTCACATAAATTTTCCTGATGTTTTTCTCTTCCCTTGAGCGGTCCCTGCACCATGAAGCCTTTTGATCGGTTTCTGAGGGCCTCTATCATTCAAGCGCTTAATTTTCAAGTTCAAAGCGCTCCCTGCGTCCGGGATGGAATTTTTTCCTTTACAGTTCAGCATTATTTCGTTACATAGCCGTCCCAATATCATTCATTCGTTTACTGGAATTTTCGATGTGCTCTGAAAAGACTTTTCCCATGTCCCGGGCCGTCCTTGACGCCTACGCGCAGGGACAGGAAGATGAAACGCTCCTCCCGCTGGTGCTGGTCGATCGCGGGCAGGCCCCCCTGGGGAGAATCCGGCCGGGCGACTCTATCATTTTCTACAATATTCGCGGTGAACGTGAAATCGAGCTGACCCGCAGTTTTACCGAAGAAGACTTCCGGGAATTCCCCGTTCACGCCAAACTCCCCGTGCACTTCACGACCATGATCGAGTATTCGAAAGGGTTGAACGCCGAAGTCGCTTTTCCGCCGCAGGGCGATCTGACCGACACCCTGAGCGACATCATCGCGGCGCACAATCTCGCGCAGGCAAAAATCACAGAGGCGGAAAAAGCCGTGCATGTCGGCTACTTCTTCAACGGGAAGAAAAGCGATCCCCTGCCGGGGGAAGAACGGATCATCGTCCCGACGCGCAAGGACGTCAGGCTGTTCGACGAAGCGCCGGAAATGTCCATTGATGAAATCACGCGAGCGGCCTCGACCAAAATCCAGGATGCTTCCTGCCGTTTCATCGTCGTCAACTTCCCGAACGTGGACGTCGTCGGCCATATTGAAAACGAACCGGCAATCCTTCGGGCGGTTTCGGCGGTGGACCGGCATGCCGGAGAGCTGGTGCAGCAGGCGCTTCGTCAGAAAATGACCGTCATCGTCACCGCGGACCACGGCACCGTGGAGAAATGGCTGTATCCGGATGGAGGCGTGGACACCGGACACACGGACAGCCCCGTACCCTTCATTCTATTGCATCCGGAGCAAAAACGCTTACTGAAATCCGAAGGGGAACTAACCGATATCGCGCCGACTATTCTGGATTTGATGGGCCTGCCCGTCCCCGCTTCCATGACCGGCTCGTCCCTGATTCAGGCAAAGCCTTCGCCTCTCGCCCCCTCCTCCCGTTTACTCCTCATCATTCTCGACGGCTGGGGCCTTTGCGACAACCCAAAAGGCAACCTGATCGCGTGCGCCGAAACACCGGTAATGGACCGGCTGCTTCGGGATTACCCCCACGCGCGGCTGGCCGCATCCGGACCGGCCGTCGGGCTTCCCTCCGGCACCGTGGGCAACTCCGAAGCGGGGCATCTGCACATCGGCGCGGGCCGGCGGATTTATTCCGACCGCCTGATGATCGATCAGTCGATCGCCCGCAAGGATTTTCTCCAAAACCCGGCTTTCACGCGCGCCATGGCCCTGGCCCGACAAAACCGCCGCTCACTGCACCTGATGGGCATCGTGTCCTTCTTCAGCTCGCACGGATCCATCGAACATCTGTTCGCCCTGATGGAGATGGCCGCAGCGCAGGGTGTCTCCGAGTTATATCTGCACGCCATGCTGGGGCGGCGCGGCGAGCAGGCGGAAAGCGGCGCGCGCTACATTCGGCAGGTGGAGGAAAAATGCCTTTCACTGAGGCTTGGGCAGGTGGTCTCCGTGATCGGACGATACTGGTCGATGGACCGTGAAGAAAACTGGGACCGGATCGAAAAAACCTACCGGATGCTGGTTTACGGAGAGGGGACCCCCGTCCCCAGGGAGGAATGAACATGCAAATCACCGTGAATCAAACCGTGATCGAACTCGTTTGCTCAGATATCACCGAGGAAGAAACCGAAGCCATCGTCAACGCCGCCAACAGCCGACTTTCAGGCGGCGCGGGCGTGGACGGGGCTATTCACCGCGCGGGCGGCCCCGCCATCATGGCCGAATGCCGCAAGATCGGCGGCTGTCCGACCGGCGAGGCCGTCATCACGACCGGCGGCCACCTCAAAGCCCGTTTTGTCATCCATACCGTCGGGCCCGTGTACCGCGGCGGAGGACGGGGCGAGGCGGACCTGCTGGCCTCCGCTTACCGAAACAGCCTGAAACTGGCCGTTAAGAAAGGCCTCAGAAGCATCTCTTTTCCGGCCATCAGCTGCGGGGTATACGGGTACCCGGTTCACGAAGCCGCCGCCCTGGCGCTTTCCACCTGCATCGAATTCGTCCGGAACCACCCGGATCTTCAGCGCATTCGCCACGTTTTATTCGATGAGCGGACCTATGATATTTTCGCGCGGGAATTGAAAAAAATCATGCCATGAAAGGTGCAGGAACCTTCATGAACGCCAAACCGACTTACGAGGAACTGGAACAGAAAGTCGCGCTGCTGTCCCAAAAAGTAAGCGAGCAGCAGTCCATCGAAAATCAATATCGCAACCTGGTCGACTCCACCACCGACTCCCTGTATCTGGTGGATTCCGACGGCCGCTACCTGTTCATCAACCAAAACCACGCCGGACGACTGAAAATCCATCCGAGCGACGCCGCCGGCCTTTTCTACAAGGATATCCACTCGCCCGAGCAGAACGCCAAATTCGAGCTCAAGATCCAAAGCGTTTATCGGACGGGCCGGTCCGATTCCGACGAGCATCACAGCTTGCGGGACGGCCGGTATTTTCTGCGCACCTTCAGCCCGGTACGGGATTCCGCCAACCCCGAAAGCATCATCGCCGTGGCGGTTGTTTCCAAAGACATTACCCCGAGAAGAGAAGCGGAAGAGGCGCTGAGAAAATCCGAGGAAAAATACCGCCGGTTGATCGAATATTCCAGCGAGGCGATTTTCATCATCTCGAACGGAAGCATCAGCTTCGCCAACAGCCGAACGGAAAAGATGCTGGGGTATCCGCTGGCCGCTCTGCAGGCCATGCCGTTTAAAGACCTGGTCAACGCCGAAGACCGGGATATGATCGCCGAGAGGCAGCAGGCTGTTCTCCAGGGAAACGAATCGTCGCTGAACAATCGTTTCCGAATGGTTCGCCGGGACGAATCGACCATCTGGGTGGCCGCCAACAGCGTCATGATGTGGTGGGAAAATGCTCCGGCGACGCTGAACTTCATGCGCGACATCACCCAGCAAAAAAAGGCGGAGGCCCGGCTGTTGCAGGCACAGAAAATGGAATCCATCGGCACGCTGGCGGGGGGCATCGCCCACGACTTCAACAATCTGCTCATGGGCATTCAGGGCCATACGTCTCTGGCGCTATTGAATCTCGGCCCCGGCGATCCGAATTACGATCATATCCGCACGATCGAAAAGCTGGTCATCAGCGGCGCCGGCCTGACCAAGCAACTGCTCGGCTTCGCCCGCGGCGGCAAACATGAAGTCAAAAGCGTGAATTTGAACCATCTGATCGAGCAGACGTCCCAGACGATCGGCCGAACCAAAAAAGAGATCAACATTCATCACCATTTCGAAGATCCCCTCTGGCCGACCCAAATCGATCCGGCGCAGATCGAACAGGTCCTGGTGAATCTGTTCATCAATGCGTGGCAGGCCATGCCCGCCGGCGGGGATCTGCATCTCGAAACGAAGAACCTGCTCCTGGATGATAAACCCCTCAAGGACTGCAGCGGCAGACGCGGCCGCTTCGTCAGGATCTCCGTAACCGACAACGGCGTCGGAATGGACGAGAAGACCCGGGAAAGGATTTTTGAACCATTTTTCACGACCCGGGAAATGGGGCGCGGCACCGGCCTGGGCCTGGCCACCGTTTACGGCATCATCAAAAATCACAACGGCTTCATCAACGTTTATTCCGAGAAAGGCCACGGTTCGACCTTCAACATCTATTTGCCGGCCTCCGAGCAAGAGACTTCCGGCGACCGGCCGCCGGCCGGGGAATCCGCACCCGAACCCTCTCCGGGCGGGGAAACGATTCTGGTCGTGGACGACGAACCCATGATCCTGGATGTGGCCTGCGAAATGCTCAAAAGGCTGAACTACCGCGTGATCACCGTCTCCAATGGCGAGGCGGCGATCGACCTCTACCGGCGGGAAAAGGATCGCGTGGATCTGGTCATTCTGGACATGGTCATGCCCGGCATGAACGGTTCAGAGGTTTTTGATGCCATCCGGCAGATCCGTCCGGGCGCCAGAGTCCTGCTGTCGAGCGGTTACAGTCTCAACGGTCAGGCCGGCAAAATTATGCAACGCGGCTGCAGCGGCTTCATTCAGAAGCCTTTCACGATCAATGATTTGGCCGTGAAACTGCGGAAGGTTTTAGAGCAAGCGGCACCGGATCAGACCGCAACCGGCGCGAGCCCATCGTCATGAAAAGAAAATCCTTCAAAGGACAATTACAGCCCGTGGGCGAAATCCTTTCCGCCGTCCTGAAACAAAGGGGCCTGACCGGCAAACTGACGGAAAATCCCGTCTTCAAACTGTGGCCGAAAGCGGTCGGCACGAGAATCGCCCAGCATACCTGTCCCGACGGATGGCGCGCAGGCACCCTCTTTGTGAAAACGACCTCCTCCGTATGGGTGCAGCAGCTTCATTTCATGAAAGAAGACATCCTGAAAAAAATCAACGATCTGGCCGGAAGAACCGCCGTGCGGGAAATCCGCTTTGCGGTGGGATACGACCCGCCGCGCAGGGATGCGGGCATGCGGGCCGTCCCGTCCGGAGCCGCCCTTAAGGAGAGAGACAAAAGAATCATTGCGGAATGCACCGATGCGATCAAAGACCGTGAACTGGCCGCCATTGTGAAGCGGGTCATGCAGGCGGAAATCAGCCGCCGCAGGATTCGGGAGAAGCGGCAAGATCGCTGAAGAGCTTCTTCATCTCCGGCGTGTACGCATTTCGGGCCTGATAAATATAAAGCGGCGGTTCCATTTTCAGCTCCTCGCCGGATCCGCTTCGCCCCTCCGCCAGCACAAATTCCGCGTCGGATGACGCGTCGGAAAACACCAGCTTCATTCTCTTGGGTTCGATGCCTTTCGCCCGAAACAGACTGACCAGCTCCACCAGCCTGGCCGCCGGATAGATCGTAAAGACCCTTCCTTTCGGTTTCAGCAGAACCTTCGCCGCCGTCAGAAATTCCGCGAGAGACCCCTGAAGCTCATGGCGGGCAATGGCTTTTTCGGAGAGCGGATTGATTTTGCCCGAAGATAGTTTTCGATAGGGAGGATTGAAAACGACATTGTCAAACGAACGGCTCGAAAAGATTTTCCTCACGTCTCCGGCATCGCCCTCGACAATCGAGATTCGCCCCGCAAGACCGTTCTGTTCCACGTTGACGCGGGCCAGCTTTGCCGGTCCCTCCTGAATTTCCAAGCCGACCCAACGGGTCAGAGGATTCTTCCCGGCCAGGACCAGCGCGAGAATGCCATTTCCGCAGCCCAGGTCCAGGTTGACGGACCGGGGTTTTACCGAAACAAAACCGGCCAGGATCAGAGAGTCCAGATTGAACCGGTATCCTTTCGCGCTCTGGAGGATCTTCAGGCTTCCGCCCAGGATTTCGTCCATCGTCACATCTTGTTTCATCTCAACGCTCCCGCCGCGATCTGCCCCTCCCCCGCTGATGCTCCATCAAAGCTCCCGGGAAAGCAGCCCGGCCGGCTTCGCGCCCCGCAATCTGAAAACGCGATCCGAATTTTCAATGTTCCACGCCTGCAAAGGGATACCTGCAATCCCGGCATCCTGTCAACCCATAAGATCATGAACGGCCGTGATGTCTTTCCCGGACTTCCGTAGGCAAAAGCAGGGCTTCTCCTGAATTTTCCAAGATTTTCTTGACAGACCCCACGGCGTTCCCTATACTTTGCGGCGCCAAAATACAGATCGAAGGATGCGTCGCCATGATAAAACTTTCCCTGAAGCGAAAGATCATCGGCCTTGCCGTCATGGCAGCGGTTCTGCCGGTCGCGGTCATGATGATCCTCATGGGATCTTTCAAAACATCCGTTTCGGACCTGGCCTCGAAAGAGCTCAGCGACGTCGCGATGGCCAACATGTCCCAGATTGCAAGGGACGTGTACGGACTGTGCGAAACCTCCAACGACCTGATCCAGAGAAAAATCAACAACGGCTTGAATGTTGCCCGAAGCATCCTGAAGCAGCACGGGGGCATCGAAGCCGCTAAAGAAAAGGTCGTCTGGGAGGCCGTCAACCAGTTGACCCAGGAAACGCAGAAAGTAGAGCTTCCCAAACTGACCGTGGGCGGCGACTGGCTCGGCCAGAACCGCAACCCTTCCGCACCCACGCTCATCGTCGATGACGTGAAGCGTCTGGTCGGCATCACCTGCACCATTTTTCAGCGAATGAACGAAAACGGCGACATGCTGAGGGTGGCGACCAACGTGGAGGACCTGAACCATCGCCGGGCCATCGGAACCTATATTCCGAACACCATGCCGGACGGGAGCGCCAACCCGGTAACGGCGGCGGTCCTGAAAGGGCAGTCCTATCGGGGGCTCGCCTATGTCGTCAACACGTGGTACCTTACGGCGTATGAGCCCATTACGGACCGAGGCGGAAAAATCATCGGCATGCTGTACGTGGGGGAAAAGCTGGAAGCCGTCGCATCGCTCAGGAAAGCGATCATGAACATGAAGGTGGGAAAACTGGGCTATGTGGGCGTCGTCGGCGGCAAAAACGAGCACCGGGGGCGATACATCATTTCCAAAGACGGCAAGCGCGACGGGGAAAACATCTGGAATCAAAAAGACATTTACGGCAACCTCACCATCCAGACCCTGATCACCAAAGCACTGGCCCAGCCCAGGGGCGAATCCTTTTACCACGAATACATCTGGCAAAATCCCGGCGATCCCGAGCCCAGGAAAAAGGTATCTTCCGTCATTTACTTTGAACCATTCGACTGGGTGATCGTGGCCGGAACCTATGAAGACGATTTTTTCCGTCCCGTCGGACACGTGCACGAAATGATCAAGTCTATCTTTCTGAAAATGATTCTGGCGGGGGCGCTGATCATCCTGTTGTCGGTTCTTCTGGCCGCGGTCCTGGCCCGTCGGCTGACTGCGCCCCTGGAGCTGACGACGTCGCTGGCCCAGAAGATCGCCACCGGCGATATCCAGCAGGCCCGGGAAGAACTGGCGGGAAACGAGTCCACACGGGTCATTCAAGCCGGCGATGAAACCGGAAAACTGCTCCAGGCCTTCCAGGCCATGACGGGAAATCTCGACTCGCTCATCGGTCAGGTTCACCGCTCGGGCATTCAGGTCACCACCTCCGCCACCGAAATCGCCGCTTCAGCGCGTGAACTTGAAGCGACGGTGGCCCAACAGGCGGCTTCCACCAACGAAGTGACGGCCACCAGCCGCGAAATTTCCGCCACGGCGGACGATCTGGCCCAGACCATGGACGGGGTCAACGAGTCGCTCAACGAAACCATCGGCATGGCCCAGGAGGGCCGCAACGACATCGCCCAAATGGAGACGGCCATGCGGGAACTGGTCAAGGCCACGTCCTCCATCACTTCCAAGCTGACCGTCATCAACGACCGGGCCAACCGGATTTCCCACGTCGTCACCACGATCAACAAGATTTCCGACCAGACGAATCTGCTGTCGCTAAACGCCGCCATCGAGGCGGAAAAAGCCGGCGAATTCGGAAGGGGCTTTTCGGTTGTCGCCCGCGAAATCAGCCGGCTGGCCGATCAGACGGCCATCGCCACGCAGGACATCCAGCAGGTCGTCTCTGAAATGCAGACGTCCGTCGCCACCGGCGTGATGGAGATGGACAAATTCAACGACGAAGTCCGCCGCGGCGTGGAAACGATGGTTGCGCAGAGTGCGCAGCTTGCCCGGATCATCGATCAGGTGCGCATCCACGGACCGCAGTTCACCAACGTCAAGGACGGCATGTACGCCCAGTCCCAGGGCGCGCAGCAGATCAGCGAGGCCATGGGCCAGTTGTCGACGGCGGCCGAGCAGACCAAGGCGTCGCTGCACGAATTCAAGCTGGCGACCCAGCAGCTCAATGAGGCCATCGCGGGGCTGCAGTCCGAGGTCTCCCGCTTTAAAATCAGCTCCTGATCGGGAAACAACCTATGCTGTTACTTCAGTTTCAGGCAGGCCCCGACCGTTACGGCCTCGACATCGGACAGGTCATTGAAGTGTCCTCCCTGGTTTCCCTGAGAGCCGTTCCGCACGCGCCTCCGGAAGTCGCGGGAACCTTCAATTACCGCGGAACGCTCACGCCGGTGGTGGATCTGACCGTGCTTCTGACCGGCACCCCTTCCCGCCCCCGAATGAGCACGCGAATCATCCTGATCCATTATCCGGGAGAAGACGGCCGCTTTCACATTCTGGGCCTTCTGGCCGAAGGGGTAACGGAAATGATCGACTGCCAAAAGGAAAGCCTCCAGCAGCCGGTCGTGAGCGTCAGCGGTGCGCCGTATCTGGGGGACACGATGTTCGACGAGCGGGGCTCCATCCAGGTTCTGGATATGGAGCGGCTGCTGACCCGCGACCTGCTGTTCACCCTTTTCCCGCCGGAGGTCACCAACGGATGAACGCGCCTGACGCCGTGCTGGAATTCATCACGCTTTCCCTGGGCTTGGAGCCGGACTCCTCAGGAAAGGACGCCATCGACCGGGCTGTCGCCTCCGCCATGAGGCACGAAGGCCTTTCGGATCCGCAGGCGTTTGAAAAACTGTTTTTATCCTCTCCCGCAGTGAGGCAGAAGCTGATCGACGCAGTCGTCGTCGGAGAAACCTGGTTTTTCCGCGACAGGGGGCCTTTTCTCTGGCTGGGCCGCCATGCCCTTCAATGGCAGGCGGCGCACCCGGGAAGCGTTTTGAAAATCCTGTCGTCCCCCTGCTCAACCGGGGAAGAGCCCTACTCCATCGTCATGACCCTGCTGGCCGCCGGTCTGCCGCCTTCGGCCTTCACGGTGGAAGGCGTGGACGTCAGTGCCCGGGCTCTCGAGACGGCCGGCCGCGCCTGCTACCCGAAAAACGCCTTCCGCGGAAACATCGGCGAGGACGTCGCCCGCTTCTTTGAAGCAACCCCTTCGGGCCGCAAAGTCGCCGCTTCCGTTCTAAACCGGGTCACCTTTTCACTGGAGAACCTGGCGCTACCCGGAAGCCTTGCCGGTCGAGGCCCGTACGACATCATTTTCTGCAGAAACCTTCTCATCTACATGACCCCCGAAGCCCGCCTTCGTATTTTCGACCGGATGGACCAGCTCCTGGTTCCCGGCGGCATTCTCTTCGCCGGCCATACGGAAACGAATTTCTGGCATCAACGCGGCTATCAGCTCCTCCCGTGGGACAGGGCCTTTGCGCTGGCCAAACCCGTCACCCCGGCGCAGCCCGTCGCGATCAAAACGCCAGCCCCGGCAAAAGCCTCGATTGAAATCTCCTCCCCGAAAAAACGCGTCCAAACGAAGGAAACAACGGCGTCCTCTCCAAACACCGGCCTTGCACAGACTCCGACCGCTGAACTCCGGCAGCCGGTGAAAGCGGGGCCTGCGCATGACCATTTCAATGAGCCGCAGGCGGATGCACAGATCCGGGAGGCCCGGCGGCTGGCCGATTCGGGCGACATGAAGGGCGCAGCCCGTCTCTGCCGGGAATACACACGCAAATTCGGACCGGCCGCCGAAGCCTACTGTCTGATGGGAATCCTCTCCATGGCCGGACAGGACCTGAACGGGGCCGAGGACTGTTTTTTAAAGGCCCTCTACCTCGATCCCGGCCACTACGAAAGCCTGGTCCACATCAGTCTGATCTACCGGCAGAAGGGAAACGAAAAAAAAGCGGCGCTTTACCGGGAACGGGCCGAGCGGACGGCGGCCGCCAGAAAATAGGAAGCAGGCCTTAAAAAAACCGGGGTAAAAAAAGATGGCAAACGCAGAAAAATATTGCTGGAAAGTGAAAGGAATCTTCGGCGACGGATCCTGCGCGGAATTGCCGCGCCTGATACACTGCCGCCGCTGCCCCGTTTTCGCCACCGCGGGGAGACAGCATCTGGACCGGGACCTTCCGCCGGCATACCTCGGGGAGCGGGCCGCCGTGATGGCTCTGCCCAAAGAGACGGGCAGGCTGGGAACCCTGTCCGTGATGGTGTTCCGCCTGTGCGGCGAGAAGTTTGCCGTCAAAACCATCTACTTTCAGGAAGCGGCGGAACCTTCCCCGGTTCACACTCTGCCCTTGAAGGTCAACCGGATTTTCCGGGGAATCGCCAACATCAACGGAGAGCTGCTCTTATGCCTGTCCGTCGCGGATCTGCTGGATCTGACCTCCGAAGCGCAGGACAACGAGCCCCCCGCGGCGTACGAGCGAATGCTGGTGGTCGGCCGTGAAGGGCAGCGCTTCGTGTTTCCCGTCGAGCAGATTCTGGGGGTGCATCGGATTGCTCCGGAGGATCTCGGAGAAGTGCCGGCCACGCTCTCGCGCAGCGCGAAGGCGCTGACCCGGGGCATTTTCCTGCTCGACAAAAGCCCGGTCGGGCTTCTGGACGAGGAGCGGCTTTTCCCCGCCATGACAAGGAGTTTGAATCCATGACCGCGGATGCACCCCCCATCGATCCCCTGATGCTCGACCTGTTCCGCGTGGAGCTGGAAAACAACACCCGGACGCTGGAAGCCGGTCTGGTTACGGCGGAGCGCGACCAGACACCGGAACGCATCGAACCGCTGATGCGGGCGGCGCATTCCATCAAGGGGGCCGCCCGGATCGTGGGGCTCACCAAAGCCGTTGCGCTGGCCCACGCCATGGAGGATGTTCTGTCGGCTGCCCAGTCCGGAAAACGGCCGCTCACCTCCGCGGCGGTTGACCGGCTGCTCAAGGGAAATGATTTTTTTGCCGCTCTCTCCCGTCTGGACATCCAGGAACTGCCCGCCGCTCTGGATAAGGGGACCAACGAAATTACCGCCATGTCGGCGGAACTGAGAAACCTGCTCTCCTCTCCCCCGGAAAGCGTTCCCTCGCCGCCCCCTCGGCAGGAAACCGCTTCCGCCGAAGCAAAACCGGCCGGAGATTCGGCCCAAGAAAATAAAGCCGCCGCGGTGCATCCCGGCGAAACCGACGCCCCAAAGCCGCCGGACACAGCCGTTTTGGAAAACGCCTGTCCGGGACCGCAAACGGCGCCGCCGGCGGTCCGTTCCCGCCGCATGCAGGACCAGGGAGACACGGGCCTGGTGCGCGTCCGGTCCGAAAACATGAACCGTCTGATGGCGCTGGCGGGCGAATGCCTTGTTCAGGCCCAGTCCGTCAAAACCGTCTATCAAAGCCTCCTGGCTCTGAAAAAGGAAATCTTCGAGATCGAAAGGCCCCTGCGCGAATTTCTGGAGCGGCGGGAGACAAACGAGCCGGAGGAAGGAACGGAAAATCTTCAGCAGACGCTGTCCGGCACGACGGCGGCCGAGCAGACCGTCTCGCGGGAAATTGTCCGGTTCGAACGCTTTTCACGCCGTCTGGAACACCTGGCGCATCGCCTTTACAATGAAGTCATCTCGAGCCGCATGGTGCCTTTCTCGGACGGCCTCCACGGCTTCCCCCGCCTGGTCCGGGATCTGGCCCGGGAAACGGGGAAGAAGGTTCGTTTTGAAATTGCCGGAGCCTCCACTCCCGTTGACCGGGATATTCTGGAACGTCTGGAGGCACCTCTTTCCCATTTGATCCGCAACGCCGTCGATCACGGCATGGAAACGCCCGAAGAACGAAAAGCGGCAGGCAAACCGGAGGAAGGAACCCTCGTTCTGGAAGCGCGCCACGTCGCGGGAATGCTGAACATTTCACTGACCGACGACGGCCGGGGAATCAATCCCGAGGATTTAAGGGGCAAGGTGGTTGAGAAAGGCTACGTGTCCCAGGATATGGCCGGAAACTTAAGCCGGGCGGAACTTTTCGAATTTCTTTTTCTGCCGGGATTTTCCACCGCCCGGAAGGTAACGGAAATTTCCGGCCGGGGGGTGGGACTGGATGTTGTTTTCAACATGGCTCACGAGGTGGGCGGAACCGTACGCGTGGATGCCGACGCCGGACGGGGCGCCCGCTTCCACCTGCAGCTGCCGCTGACGCTTTCCGTGCTCAGAACCCTGCTGTTGTCGATCGCCGGCGAAGCGTATGCCTTGCCCCTTTCCCGCATCGACCGGGTTTTGTCCCTGACCCCCGCCGACATTCGGGAAATCGAGGACCGTCCCTACTGCACCCTGGACGGGGAGCATGTGGGCATTCTCGACGCGCGCCAGCTTTTCGGACTGCCGCAGGCCCCCACCCAGCCGGCGGGATTTTCCGTCGTCATCATCAGCGACCGGCTGAACCGCTACGGACTGGTGGTTGACCGCGTGCTGGGCGAGGAAAATCTCGTCGTCCGGCCGCTGGACCAGCGCCTCGGAAAGATCCCCAACATCAGCGCCGGCGCCATTCTGGACGACGGATCGCCGGTGGTTATTTTTGACGTGGATGACCTGGTCCGATCCATTCACCAGTTGCTGACGACCGGCAAACTGCAGAAAATCGGGCGGGGCCGGCAGGGCCTGAAAAACGGCAAAAAGCGTATCCTGGTGGTGGACGACTCCCTGACCGTGCGCGAAGTGGAGCGCAGGCTTCTGGAAAATGCCGGATACGATGTCACCACCGCCATTGATGGAATGGACGGATGGAACAAGCTCACGTCCCATCCCTTCGATCTGCTCGTTTCCGACGTGGACATGCCGCGCATGAACGGCATCGACCTGGTCCGGATGGTCAAAACCGATCCGCAGCTTCGGGACATGCCGGTGATGATTGTCTCCTACAAAGACCGGGAGGAGGACCGGCTGCGGGGCCTCGAAGCCGGCGCCAACTACTATCTGACCAAAGGCAGCTTCCATGATGAAGGCCTGCTCGACGCCGCCCGCGACCTGATCGGAGGACCCTGATGACGCTCAAAATCGCCATTGCCCATCACGACGAGAACGCTTTGAAAATCCTGAGCCGGATCCTCGAGCCGGACGCCGACTGTACGGTCGTCTGGACCTCGGGCCGCGGGAGCGATGTCGTCCGGCATTGCCGCCGCACCCCGCCGGACATCCTGCTCGTCGATTTGGAGCTTGCCGACGTGAACGGCGCAAAACTGATCTGCGACGTCATGAAAGAAACCCCCTGCGCCATCCTGGTGCTGACCAACGCCAGGGAACGGCAGGCGGGCAAAGTGTTTGAGGCTATGGGGTGCGGGGCGCTCGATGTCATCGCCACGCCCGTGCTTCATTCCAACGGGTTTCTGGAAGGAGCGGACGCTCTCATCAAAAAAATCGACACCATGGCGAGGCTTTTGGGAAGCGCAACCCGGCCGGCAAAACCGGCCTTGACCGTCCGGCAGCCTCAAAAAGAAAATCAGCCTCCCCTCGTTGCCATCGGCTCCTCGACGGGCGGCCCCAAGGCCCTGGCCACGATCCTCGCCGGCCTCCCCGGGGAATTTCCCGCCGCTATCGTCATCTGCCAGCATGTCGATCTGCAGTTTGCCGGCGGTCTCGCCTCCTGGCTGAATTCTCAAACCAAGCTGACCGTGGACATTGCCCGAGAAGGCGTGCAGCCCCGGTCCGGCTCCGCCCTGGTGGCCCAAACCAACGATCACCTCGTGCTCGGAACGGACGGAGCGCTTCACTACACGGAGCATCCCCGGGATTACCCTTATCGCCCGTCCGTCAACGCACTTTTTGAAAGCCTTCGAAAAAACTGGCCGCAAAACGATGTGGCGGTCCTTCTCACCGGCATGGGGCGCGACGGCGCAGAAGGTCTGTCGGCTCTTTTCAAAACCGGCTGGCACACCATCGTCCAGGATGAAAAAACCTCCGTCGTTTACGGCATGCCGGCGGCGGCCGTGGAACTCGGCGGCGCATCGGAAATCCTGCCCCTGGACCAAATCGCCGGAGCCATTGTAAAGAAAATCACCAACCGCAAAGGAAAAACATCATGACCGAGAAAGAAAATCCAGTCCCCGCCCCGTCCGGCAGACGGGACCCGGCAGCCACGCTGACGGCTCACAAAATCAAGGTCCTGCTCATCGATGATCAGGCGATCGTCGGCGCGGCGGTAAAAAGAATGCTCGAGGCGGAAACGGACATCGTTTTTCAGTTCTGCCAGGACCCCACGCAGGCCATCCCGACCGCCGCCTCGTTTCAGCCGACGGTGATTCTTCAGGACCTGATTATGCCGGAGATCGACGGCTTGACGCTGGTGAAATTTTTCCGCGTCCATCCCCAGCTCAAGGACGTGCCCCTGATCGTTTTATCCTCCAAGGAAGAGGCGGTCACGAAAGCGGACGCCTTCGCGCTCGGGGCCAACGACTACCTGGTCAAGCTCCCCGACCGCATCGAACTGATCGCCCGCATCCGCTACCATTCCCGGGGCTACATCAACCTGCTGCAGCGAAACGAGGCTTACGCCGCGCTGCTCGCCAGCCGGCAGGCCCTGGCCGCGGAGCTGGCCCAGGCGGCCGACTACGTGGTATCGCTCATGCCGCCCCCCCTGTCCGATCCGACCATCACGACGGCCTGGCGCTTTTTCCCCAGCGCCCAGCTGGGCGGAGACAGCTTCGGCTACCACTGGCTCGATGAAAACACCTTTGCCGTTTATCTGCTGGATGTCTGCGGGCACGGAGTCGGCTCGGCGCTGCTTTCCGTTTCCGCCTTCAACGCCATCCGCTCCCAGACACTGCCCGATACGGATTTCCATTCCCCGGAGCAGGTGCTGGCGGCGCTCAACAGCGCTTTTCAGATGGAGCATCACAACAACCTCTACTTCACGATCTGGTACGGCGTTTTCGACCGCCGGAACCGGGAGCTTCGCTTCGCCAGCGGCGGCCACCCGCCCGCGTTTCTGATCTCCAGGGAGGGAACCCTGAACAAACTCATGACGAACAACCTGTTCATCGGCGGCCTTCCGGAAAGCGCGTACCAGGGGAGTTCAATCACCGTTCCCCCCGGGGCGAATTTGTATGTCTTTTCCGACGGCGTTTACGAAGTGGATCCTCCCGAAGGAAGCATGTGGACACTGGATCAACTGGGGGAATATCTGCTGCAGCACAAAATGGAAGCGGGCGAAGACATTGATGCCCTGTACCGGAAAATGCAGGAATACCACGGCCAGCAAACCCTGGAAGACGACTTTTCCATGCTGGCCGTTCACTTCACGTAGCGATCGGGATGAACGGGAGCCCGCCCTCGGGTCCGGTGCGGGACGATTTACCGGCGAAGCGACTTCAGGTTGATGACCACCACAAGCGTATACAGCACAACGATGAAGCCCAGGGCGTAAACTGCAAACGGCCCGCCGTACGCGTAGGCAACCCAGCAAACCGCCGCGCCGAAGCTTTTGGCCAGCACCAGTCCGCGGACAACGCCGAGCCTGCCGAACAGCCAACGCAGGAGAGTGTTTCGTTCCCTCACGCCCCGCTTTTTCAGGGCAAAAAACGTCGTCACTCCATCGCCGATCTGCAGCGCTATGGCCAGGCCCAACAGCATCTCTTTCATGGAACTCCATCCTTGAAGATTCACCGCGGCGGCCCGGAAAAAACCGGACCGCTATTCCCGTCCGCGCGGCTTGAGAACCAGAAAGAAGAGTTCGCCTTTTTCCTTGAGGCTGCCGGCGGCGGCCTGCGCTTCGGGCCCGAACCCGCAGAACAGATCGACGCGACCCGGACCCCGGATGGCGGCCCCCTTGTCCTGATTCAGGACAAAGCGTGAAAATTCGACGCGGCGGACCACCCGGTAATCCTCGTCCAGAACCGGTTTTCGCAAACGAATGAAGGCGAGCGCGCCCTGAGGGAAATACGCCGGGTCCGTGGCAATCGACCGGTGGGGCGTCACCGGCTGCCCCAGCGAACCCACCGGTTCACGGTCCACGAAACGGAAGAAGATGTAACGTTCGTTGTGGCTCAGAATTTCATAGATTTCTTTTTCACTTTTGCCTTTCAGCCAGGATTTGAATCCGCGGTAGGAGGCATCGCTCCGGTCCAGTCTGTTTTCATCCAGCAGGTTCTGCGTTACGGAGCGAAACGGCCGGCCGTTGTTTTGGGCATAGCTGACGGTCAGCATGCTTCCGTCTTCCAGCCGGATTTTTCCCGATCCCTGAGTGTGCAGGGAATTCAGTTCGACGGGGTCGGCAACCCAGATCAATTCCAGTCCTTTGCCCTGCAGCACACCTTCCACATCGATTTCCCGGCGGGAATAGTAGGGAACCAGCCGGCCGTTTTCCCGTCGGCCGATCCGGGTTTCATTCGGGGATACCTTTTCCAAAACGATGTCCGGCGGCGGGCGGTAGAGCGGATACTTGTACTTCTCCGTCTTCGTCAGTGAGCCTTCCAAAAGCGGCTCGTAGTAGCCGGTAAACAGGACGGAACCGTTTCCGTTTTCCCCTGCCGCCCGAAGCAGAAGAAATTTCTCCGCGATCCGGTCTTTTTTCTGCTCGACGGGAATGTCCGAGGTCAGGATTTCGCGAAAAGCGATCAGCGTTTCCTTCATCTGCGCCGCGCTCACCTGACGGTCCGCGATCCGGAAGATCTGATTCTTTCCTGAACCGTCGTAATAGAGCAGGCTGCGGTCGATGGCCGTGAGAAGAGATTCGACATCGAGGTCGTCCACCAGATCCAGGCGCCGGGCATCCGCCGGCACCAGCGCCTCGCCCGGACGGGGCGGCTCCGGCCTGAACGCCTCTCTTTTCGCACAGCCGGCCAAAAGGACCAGGACCGCCAGCATCAGGAGCAAACCGATTTTCAGAAGCTTCATAGTTCGATGATCATCGCGGTTTCATCGCAGTAGTCCGGAAATTTGGGGCAGCGAAAGCAGTCGGACCAGACCTTTTCCGGCAGAATGGCGCGGTCCACTTCCTTGAAGCCCAGTCCGGCAAAAAATTCTTTTTTGTACGTCAGGGTGAAGATGCGAAACAACTCCAGGGTGATGGCGTCGGAAATGCAGAATTCGACCAGCTTGCGCCCGATGCCTCTTCTCCGGAACGCGTCGTCCACGTAAAGGGAACGGATTTCCGCCAGATTTTCCCAGATGATGTTCATCGCGCAGATTCCCACGATCTTCTGTTGTTCTTCGTCGAAATAAACGATGAAGTCCCGTACGGAATTGTAAATATCCATCAGGGAACGGGGCAGCATTTCCCCTTTCGCCGCCGATACGTTGATCAGCCGGTGAATGGTCTTGACGTCACCGATGCGCGCTTTTCTTAGCATTTCTGCTCCTCCCTGCAGCGGACCCCGCGGCGGCCAGCAGTTCCCGGGCATGATCCCTCGCGGTTTCGGTCACATCCACGCCGCCCAGCATCCGGCCGATTTCCTCGATTTTCTGCTCGTCATCGATTTTTTCCACGACCGTGGACGTCCGGCCGCCGGCCACTTTCTTGCTGACCCGCAGATGCGGGCCGCCGAAGCTGGCGATCTGAGGCAGATGCGTGATGCAGATCACCTGATGATGCGCCGACAATGTCTTCAATTTTCGTCCGACGATCTCCGCGGTGGCGCCGCCGATGCCCGAGTCCACTTCATCGAACACGACGGTGTCCACCGAACCGATCCGCGTCAGAACATTCTTCAGCGCCAGCACGATGCGCGACAATTCGCCGCCGGAAGCAATTTTATGGAGCGGCTTCGGCTCTTCCCCGGCATTGGCCGTGAGATAAAATTCGATTTCATCGCCGCCCTTCGGTCCGTAGACCGTTTCGTCCTCCGGACAGCGCCGCAGAAATTTCACGGCAAAGGAGGCGTGCGGCATGTTCAAATCGTGGATTTCCCGGTCCACCGCCCGCTCCAGACTTCGCGCGGCCTGCTGCCTCATCGCCGAAAGCGTAAGCGCCCTTTCCCGAAGCTCCTCCGCGGCCGCATCTTTTTCCTTCTTCAAGCGCGCAAGCTCTTCTTCCGCGCCGGAGACGCTCTGCAGCTCTTCTTCCATCTCCCGCTTCCTGGCCAGCACCGCTTCCAGCGTGCCGCCGTGCTTGCGCTTGAGCCGGCCCAGCGCGTCCTGGCGTTCATCGATCATTGCCATTCGCTCGGGGTCAAAAACCAGTTTTTTTTGGTAGTCGCGCAATGCGAGCGCCGCCTCCTGCAAAATGACATAGCTCGCTTCCACGTCGGCCGGCCGGAGATTCAACCCCGGATCGATCTTCTGAATTTCCCGGATCTGCGAGAGGGCTTCCTTGAGCCGTTCGCCGACCGAGCCCGAATCCGCGTAAAGCAGCGCATAGGCCCGATCCGCCCGGTCCGCGAGCGTGCGCGCGTTGGCCAGCACCTTTCGTTCATCGGCAAGCCGGGCATCTTCGCCCGCGAGGGGATTCAGGCTTTTGATTTCTTCAAGCTGAAACCGGATCCAGTCGGCTCTTTCCACGCTTCTTCGCCGCAGCTCCTCCAGCTTTGCGATCCGGCCGAGGCACTGCTGAAATCGTTCGTAGACGGCCGCATACTCCCTGCGGGCGTCCGAACAGCCGCCGAAAGCATCGAGGATGTCGATGTGATTTTCCGCGAAGAGAATCACCTGATGTTCATGCTGCCCGCAGATATTGATGAGCGATTCGCTGATGGCGGCCAGATTCGCCAGCGTCGCCATCTGTCCGTTGATCTGCGCCCGGTTCTTGCCGGAGCGCGAAATGATCCGGCGGATCACGAGGTCGTCACCGGCGGCAAATCCCATCTGGGCCAGCTTTTCCTGAAGCGTCCGGTTGCCCTGAATGTCAAAGAGCGCCTCGACGGTCGCCGTGTCCGCCTGCGAACGGATCATTTCCGCCGCGGCCCGGTCGCCCAGAAGCAGGCTGACCGCGCCGATCAGAATGGACTTGCCCGCGCCGGTCTCCCCCGAAATAACGTTCAGACCTTCGTCAAACGAAACGTGCAGTTCGTCGATGATGGCAAAATTGGCAATGCTCAGATCACGAAGCATTTTTCCTTTTCCCGGCGCCTGAAGGCAGACTGCCCCATCCCAGTTTGGAACGCAGAATCTCCCCGTAACCGCGGTGCGGTGAAAGAACCAGTCTCGTGTAAAATTTTGATTTTCGTATGGTCATGACGTCTCCGGAGCTGATCCGGTAGGATTCCTGTCCGTCCAGCGTTACGGTGGCGCCGCTTTCCTTGGACCACAGCGTGATCTGCAGGTCGGAATTTTCAGGAAAGATGATCGGCCGGTTGGTGAGCGTATGGGGACAGATCGGGTTGATGATGATCAGCTCTTTTCCGGGATAGACGATCGGACCGCCGGCGGAAAGCGAATAGGCCGTCGAACCCGTGGGGGTTGAAACGATCAGGCCGTCGGACTTGTAGGTCGTGAGATACCGGCCGCTCACGGACGTTTCCAGCTCGACAATGCGGGAAAGATTGCCGCGGTTGATCACCACGTCATTCAAAACGATGCCGGAAGCGACGGTTTTGTTGCCCCGGCGGATTTTCACGTCCAGCATCATCCGTTTTTCCGTCAGGAAATCGCCCTTGAGAATCAGCTCGAAAGCCGCGTACGTCTCGTTGAGATTGACTTCCGTGAGATAGCCGAACGTCCCCATGTTGATGCCGACAATGGGCACGGGGTGCTGCGCGACATTGCGGGCGGTGCGGAGCATGGTGCCGTCGCCGCCCAAAACGGCGATCAGGTCCGCTTTGGAGGCCAGATCTTCCAGCTTGAAGCCTCCGCTCCCGCCGACGGCGGCCGCAATATTGGCCTCCAGAGAAACTCGAATCCCCCTGGCTTCCAGCCATTTTTTCAACGTGCCGGTGAATCCGGCGATGTTTTCCTTCTCGAGGTTGGCGACAATGCCGACTTTCTTAATTTTCATGGTGACGGGCTCCAAAAAAGACGAGGTTTCGTAACATAAAAAAATGCCGCTGTCTATGGATAATTTTTTGGCCAATCGACGCAAACTCTTTGATTTATAAAGATATTCGCAAAACGGAATGTCTTGACAGGACAA
>Ga0116147_1000931_pt1 | contig 33440 bp, 22 predicted proteins | sample AD_JPNHG3_MetaG_FD_89749 | JGI IMG/M metagenome (GOLD analysis project Ga0116147, IMG submission 89749) | Active sludge microbial communities of municipal wastewater-treating anaerobic digesters from Japan - AD_JPNHG3_MetaG | ecosystem: Engineered > Bioreactor > Anaerobic > Digestate | place...
CAAAAAATCCCAAATACAGGATGAGATATCTCTGTCTTAAAGTATTTAAGGACTACAAGAAGGTTAAGTGGAATCAAAATGTTATTGCTGTTTTTATTGCAGAATTTGAGGGAAACATCATAAAACACTATAAAAGGATTAAGAAAGGTGAAAAAATAAAGGCCATGTTTGGTTCATCAAAAATCCTCGTTTTCACTGTAGAAACACAAAAACCGAGCGACTGGTACAATGGATATACATATCTTGACACAATGAACCCAGAAGCAGTGAAAGAATTTATAAAAACAACCCACAGTAAATATAAAAAGTATAGCGGGAGATATTTCGGAAAGGTTATTCCTGGTATTTTTACTGATGAACCAAACTATGGTTCTCAGTTTTTTCATTATGCGTGGCCACCAGAACCCGAGGGAAATATTCTTATAAGTTGGACAGATAAACTGCCAGTTATATTCAAAAAAAGATATTCCTATGACATATTAGATTATCTACCTGAAATCTATTTTGATGTTAAGGGTAAAGAAATTTCAAAACCAAGGTATCATTATCGTGATTGCGCTACACATCTTTTTGTTGATTCATTTGCAAAACAGATTGGGGATTGGTGCGGGAAAAATAAAATATTATTTACAGGTCATGTTCTTTCAGAAGACACTCTACGGGCACAAACAAATGTTGTTGGAAACTGTATGAGATTTTACCAGTATATGCAGGCACCCGGGATGGATTTATTAACAGAACACTGGAGAATTTTTAATACAGCAAAACAGGTTAGCTCAGTAGCCAGGCAGTTTGGAAGAAAATGGCGATTAACAGAAACATATGGATGCACTGGCTGGGACTTTCCATTTTCAGGGCATAAGGCGCTCGGCGATTGGCAAACAGCACTCGGAATAAATTTAAGATGCCAGCACCTTTCCTGGTATACAATGCTTGCAGAAGCAAAAAGAGATTATCCCGCAAGTATATTTTATCAGTCCCCATGGTGGCATACATATAAAAAGGTTGAGGATTATTTTGCGCGGATTTATTCAATAATGACAGAAGGAAGTGAAGTAAGAGATCTTCTTGTTATTCATCCAATTGAAAGTATGTGGACAATATTCAAAATGCCTGAATGGAATTATGAAAAAAATACCTGGGAGAGGTGTGAGAAACTTGAAAAATATGATGAGATGTTCACCTTACTTTGTGATAATCTTCTTTCTTCTCATATTGACTTTGACTACGGAGATGAAGAGATTATGTCAAGGTGGGCAAAAATTAAAAAAAATAATGGCAATGCGGTCCTGAAGATTAACAAAGCCGAATATAAGGCAATTCTTGTTCCACCTCTTTATACAATGAGAAGTTCAACACTTAAAATCCTAAAAAAATTCAGGGATGATGGCGGTAAAATTATATTTGTTGAAAAATTTCCAGAGTATATAGATGCTGAAATAAAACAAAACACTACAGATGCATTTGAAATTGCCCCTGACATTGAAAAAGCAATAGATAGGATTGAACCAGTAACAAGAAGGATATCAATAACTGATAATGATGGAAATGAAATAAAACAGATTTTATATCTACTTCGAGAAGATAAAGATGTATATTATTTGTTTTTGTGCAATACATCTATGGAATGGAATAAGGATGTCCTTGGCCGTCATACGCTTTCGAGAGAAAGAAATATTGAATTCAATGATGTAACAATATCAAGTGTTGCAATGGAATGGAAATATCCTGTTTTTGAACTCGATCCTGAAACAGGAGATGTTTATCCTGCGGATACAATGAAAATAGAAAATAATTACGCAATTAAAACTTCTTTCCCTCCACTTAAGAGCCATCTTTATATTATCCCTAAGAATAATATAGCAATTCAAGCACAAACAAAAGAAAAACTTCAAGAAATAGAAAAAATAAATCTTGAAAAGGAAATGTGGGATGTTCAATTTTCTGAAAAAAACGCTCTTGTTCTTGATATGCCCTATTTCAGAATTAAAAACTCCCAGTGGCAAGAAAAAAAAGAGATATTGAAACTTGATAGGGAAATAAGAAAACAACTTAGGATTCCAGTAAGAGGTGGTACGATGGTTCAACCATGGGCAAGAAGAAAAGAGAGAAGATTAAATGGCACCCTGGTTACTCTGAGATATGTATTTGATGTTGAGGATATTCCATCAAGCGAAATACTTCTGGCAATCGAAAAACCAGATCTTTATAGGATTTCCATAAATGGGTACAGCATTTCTTCGGATATGGAATGTGGATGGTGGGTTGATAAATCACTTCGTGTATTAAAATTTGAGCCATATATACTTACCAGAGGTCAAAACGAAATTATCCTCGAAACAATCTATAATGAAGACCATCCCGGGCTTGAAATTATTTACCTCCTCGGTGATTTTGGTGTAAAGATTGCAAACAACCAGCCGAAAATAATTGAAAAAATTGAAAAACTTAAGATTGGAGATTGGACACAGCAGGGGCTTCCATTTTATTCTGGAAACATCACATATTTATACGAGATGCAGGTAGAGATAAAGGAAAAACAGAAGATCTTTGTGCGGATACCTGATTATAGAGGAACTGCAGTAAGAATTCTCGTTAATGGAAAACAGGCAGGTATTATTGCATGGAAACCAAACGAGGTTGATATCACTGATTTTATCAGGAGTGGAAACAAATGTCTTCTTGGCATTGAAATACTTGGTCACAGAAGAAATTCACATGGACCACTTCATTTTCATCAAAAATGGCCTATATGGACAGGTCCATATTCTTTCGTCCCAGAAGGTGAAGAATTTATAGAAGATTATCAAATTGTACCCTGTGGACTTATGAAAACACCTGAAGTTATAAGGTATAGTGTAGAGTAAAATAATCTGCGTTATGCCTAGATTGATTATAATTGCACTGGCTGAAAAGCATCAGTGATAATGGGGACTTATATTTTGATGAAAAAAACAAAAAGTTGAATTATTTTATCAAAACCTTCTCTACTTTTTTTGTTTTTATTGATTTATACGCTGCAATAACAAGTGCTTGATTTCGCACCCCATCTTCTCCAGAATTCAAAACATCCTTATCTTCAAGGACAGAACTCGAGAAGTTTTCAATCTGAGCCCTGTATGTGTTGTAGGGTTTTACCTCAATTTTTGTGCTTGTGGAGGTAATCTGCCTTGTCTGTTGAGCATCATACCCTTTTGTAGATGTTTCAAGGTATGCTGTTGCTGTTCCATCAGGAGATTGACCTATTGTACCCATTGCAATAACACTCCCTTTGCTTCCGTAAATTTCAAGTATATTCTTTGAGGAATTATCTGGTATGCTGAAGCAACTATCTATAATACCTATTGCACCATTTTGAAATCTCGCAAGCGCAACAGATGTATCTTCAACAGGGTATTTATGAACCAGCGTATCTCCCATACAAATAATTTCTTTGATCCTGCTTCCAATAATAAACTCGAGTAAATCCATACAGTGGCATCCCATATCAATAAAAGATCCGCCGCCTCCGAGTTTTGGAATCTGCCTCCACGCTCCTTTGATAGGTGGATACCAGCAGGAGAGTTGCGCCCTTGCCATTACAATTTTTCCTAATTCTCCGTTCAAAACCATTTCTTTTATTTTCTGGTTGATTGTATTAAATCTCATCATAAAATCAACACCAATCTTTACCCTGTTTCTTTTTGCGAGGGAAACAATCTTCTTACCTTCCTCAACCTTGAGTGTGATTGGTTTTTCGACAAGAGCATGCTTTTTTGCTTTTAACACCTTTTCTGCTTGTTTGAAGTGTAGGTATGCAGGGGTGGCAATATATACACTTTCAACATCCGGCGCATTTATTAAAGCATCTTCCTCTGTGTAGAAACGAACACCAAATTTTTCTCCTGATTTTCTTGCAAGATCCTCATTAACATCGCAAACCGCCACAAGTTCTGCATTACTCGCGGGAATTATTCCTTCTGGAATTGTACGCCTAAATGCAATTCCTCCTGAACCAATTACACCCCATTTAAGTTTTCTCATATCTACCTCCTGGGTTTCTTTTTTTCAAATTTCATATCTTCTGGATTAAAAACTTTAATAACCTTTCCATTTTTATCAAAACCAAAGGCAAAATTTTCATAATACCACATCTCGAACATTCCTGTTTCTGAAAGATATGTTTCATCTGGGTCGCCGAATAATGTTCTTATTAAACTCTGGTCCATACCAGGCACAATCTTGCCATCAATAATTGCCTGCTTGATTTCAGGGGAAAGTTCGTCATGTTTTGATGCAAATTCCTTGCGTAGTTCAGTGTTCCTTAAAAAATTGTCATACGCTGAATAATGAGCACAACCACACAACAACAGGGTTGTAAGTATGTATAATGTTATTTTACGCATAAACACTCCTATTGTAATATATTATTAGATTAAGTGGTCTTTTTATTATACTATCAATTGTAAATAATATGAAGATGAAGAACTTTGTCCCGGATGATGAGTATGTTAAGTCAACCAGATACTGTGATTTAGAATCAAAAGAAATTATTGAATTTTGCAGTAATTATAAAAATCTCAGTGCACTGGATACCATAGAAGAAATATTCAACTTTGTTAGGGATACAATCAAGTACAGGTTTGATTATCCATGGAGATATGCATCTGAAACATTAAAGAAAAAAACAGGTAATTGTTTTAATAAAGCAAATCTTCAGATAGCCCTTTTGAGAAGGTGTGGTATCCCTGCAGGATACGGTGTATATCTTATCAAAAAAGAAATCCTCAAAGTTTTGCTTCCATATGATATATTTGAAATGGTAAATGATCCAACTATTCATGTTTTTGCAAAGGTATATATCAATAATAGATGGATTTCCCTTGATGCAACAGTTGATAAAGAAACATATAACACATTCTATAAAAAAATCGGGATGTGGCAACGTTCAAACTGGGATAGAAAAACACACATTCAGATTGAACAAGAATGGGTTGTTGAAGACCAGGGGTTATATTCAAATATTGACCTTTATCTATCTCAATCACCGAGATTTTGGACAGACAAATTAATTGAAAGAGCCAATTCTTTTATTGAGAAAAACATCATTTCAAAAATGGAGGGCTGATGGAAAATATGATTGAAAAACTTTCTGATTTTGATTCAGAAAAAAGATTTGAGGTACTTTTTGATGTTGCAGAAATTGTTAAAACTAAGAAAATTAAAAGAACATATCAACAACCATACGATAATATGCACATTCATTCTTTTCATTCATTCAATTACAATAACTGGTCTCCTTCAAGAATTATATTTGAGGCATATAAAATTGGATTGAAACATATTGGTATTGTTGATTTTGATACCCTTGAAGCACTTGAAGAAACCCTGCTTTCTTCAAAACTATTTGGAGTACCGGCACTTGCAGGAATTGAAACCCGGGTTTTTATACCTGAATTCCGAGAAATAGTAATAAATTCCCCTGGTGAACCAGGGGTATATTACATAAATGCGCTCGGATTTACAAAACTACCAAAAAAAAATTCAAACGCAGAAAAGATATACAAAAAACTTCACCAGATTGCTGAAAATAGAAACAAGAAAATCGTTGAAAAACTCAATAGATTTTTGTTCCCCGTTGTGATTGATTATGAGGAGGATGTTTATCCTTTAACTCCTTCCAATAATCCAACAGAAAGACATATTATAAAAGCATATATTGAAAAATCTGAAAAAATTTCTGGTATATCGTCTGATAATTTCTGGTGCGAGATACTAAAGATTTTGCCGAATGATGTCGCCAAAATGAAAAAAGAAAATATTGGCGATTTTATGGAAAAAATACGTTCTGTACTTGTAAAAAACGGTGGTCCTGGCTATGTTAGCCCTGAATCAGAAACATTCCCAACAATTTATGAATTCATTGATATGGTAAAAGAAAGTGGAGCCGTGGTTGTTGGTAACTGGCTCGATGGCACAAATCCCGGAGAAAAAGATCCTGAAAAATTTCTCGAGTTTATGCTTTCAGCAGGAATAAAGGTAATGAATATTATCCCTGAAAGAAACTGGAATATACGCAATACTGAAGAAAAAACAATCAAGGTAGCAAACCTTGAAGCATTTCTTTCCACCTGTATCAAAATGAATATTCCTGTGGTATGCGGAACCGAGATGAATAAGTATGGTCAGCCGTTTTTTGATAATTTTAATGTACCAGAATTAAAAAAGCATCTCGAATGGTTTGAAAAAAGTGTGGAACTTCTCTTTGGAATGGTGAAGTAATAGGTTTTGGGACATTGTGGCTGGCTTATTTATTTTATTTTACAAGGCATTGATCCCTGTTGATTGCCATATTATGAGTCAAAAGTTGACCCCATTGTTTGAGGAATTCAAATTTTCTGGTATACTCAATAAATGAAAAATTTTGGTGAAAGGTTTGTACTGTAAACAAGCACAAATAAGAAAAAATCTATCACAACCTTCCTTTACAAAAGGAAGGGGGAAATAAGAAAGAAATCTAAAAATGCAAAATTCCCTTTGTCACTGTTTCTCTTCGCTGAGGAGAAAAGATAAGTAAGAAGGGAAATAGTTGATCGTTTAATTTAACTTTGTATTTTTCATTTTGAATTATACTACTGCACAGGATTCATTCAATAAAAAAATACGGCGCAGATGGGATACTTGGCTCTTCCTGGGCAGAGGGTCCTTCAAAAGACAAACTTGGCTATATTGAAGGATTAATGTGGACAGGTCTGCTCTGATGGAGAAGCACAGAAGTAGATATATCAAAGATGAAAAGACGCGTGAGGGTTATTTCACAAAGGATTTCTGAAAGGAAATGGGAAAAAGATTAACCCGTCTGATAGAAATCAGACAGAATGACGTTGAATGTTATCAACAACTCAGCGAATTTCTTCCTGAGAAAATTTTTGATGTTCATGCGCACATCTGGAGATTATCCGATTACCAAAAATCAATGAATCCTGATTCGAGATTTGTTAGCTGGCCATTACGGGTTGCTTCTGAAAACCCTGTTGAACATCTGATAGAAACGTACAAGGTTCTACTACCTGATAAGAATGTGATACCATTGATGTTTCCAAATATTCCTTCAGGAAATAATCTTGATAACATCAATGATTATGCAGAAATCTGTTCAAAAAAAACTGGATATCCTTCTTTGATTTTCAGTAGTCCTTACTGGAGTGCAGAAGATCTTGAAAGACGCGTTCAAAAAGGTGGATTTCTTGGTGCTAAAAGTTATATGAGTATGCTACCCGAAAACATACCCGCAAATTCAATAAGAATTTTTGATTATTTTCCACGTCATCAACTGGAAATTCATGATAAACACGGATGGATTGTTATGCTTCATATACCAAAAGATGGAAGATTAAAAGACCCCGAAAATTTAAAAGACCTACTTGAGATAGATGAAAGATATCAAAATATTCAGTTAATTGTTGCTCATGTTGGAAGGGCATATTGTGATGAAGATGCAGGAAACGCTTTTGAGATATTGAAAAAAACAAAAAGAATTATGTTTGATATCAGTGCGAATACAAATGAAAATATTTTCTTCAGATTGATTGATTGTGTTGGTCCTGATAGAATTCTCTTTGGTTCTGATATGCCAATCACAAGAATGAGGATGAAAAGAATCACAAAAAACGCAGTATATGTGAACCTTGTTCCAGCAGGCCTATATGGTGATGTATCAGGAGATAAACATATGCAGGAAGTTAAGGGAAAAGATGCAGAAAAACTCACTTTTTTTCTCTATGAAGAAATTTTTGCATTCAAAAGAGCATGTGAAAGGCATTCTCTCGGGAAAAACGAAATTAAAAAAATATTTTGTGATAATGCTGAAAGAATTATAAAAAAAGCACGTAATAAACAAAAGGAGAGATATGATTAATATAAAAAATCCATATGATCTAAAAAATGGCTTCTGGATTAAAGGAAATCTTCATACTCACTCAACAAGAAGCGATGGTACTTTAAGTCCGCAGGATGTTATTGATGCATATGCAAAACTCGGATATGGTTTTCTCGCATTTTCTGATCATGATGTTATTATCACTGAAAATGATTATAAAAAACTGAACAATAATGGACTTGTTCTTATCTCAGGAACAGAAATATCTGCGGATGGCCCGCATCTTCTGTATATAGATTGCGAAAAGGATATTATCCCATCACCACAAAGACAGGAGGTTTTCAACAGGATAAACGAAATTTTCAAGCAAACAGGTCATGGTTTTGCTGTTGTAAATCATCCTAACTGGCAGAGTCAATTTGATCATTGTACCATAGAACAAATGACAGAATGGGTAGGATATTTAGGAATGGAAATATATAATGGAACAATCTGCAGACTGGATGGAAGTCCTTATGCATTGAATAAATGGGATATTCTTCTTTCTCTCGGCAAGAAAATCTGGGGATTTGCAAATGATGATTCCCATAGACAGGGGGAGATTGGTATTGGATGGAATGTTGTATTTACCAGGGAAAAATCATCTCAGGCAATTGTGGATGCAATCATAAAAGGTAATTTTTATTGCTCAACAGGGGTTGTTATTAAAGATATAAGATGTAATGGCGAAAGAGTATATCTTGAAACAGAGAACGCAAAAAAAATTGCTGCTGTTTGCAATGTTGGAAGAAGATTTTCTGTTAGTTATAGCAGTTCAATCGAGGTTGAAATTCCAGTTAATACAAAATATGTAAGGTTTGAATGCTGGGGAGAAGCAGAACAAATGGCATGGACTCAACCAATTTTTATATCAGTTGAAAAAACATTCCCTGAAGAAGATTATCTCTCTCAATGGTTAATATCAGATCTTCTCGACATTGAATCCCTCGATAAGGCATCCCCATCCGATGCAATAAAATTTGCACGGGTTCCTATATCCTGCCAGCCCGCAGGAACTGCCCTTTCTGGATTTGTGGATACAAGAGAAAAAACAAACCTTCAAAAAGGAATAGTTTATCTTGTTTCTGAGGTTAATTTTGAAAAACAAGGAAAGGCACTACTTTCACTCGGATACGATGGACCAATAAGGGTTTGGATTAATGGGAAGGAGGTCTTCTATGGTCCTGGTACAAATCCAGCGATAAAAGACCAGACAAAGGTATATACAAATGTTCAGAAGGGAAAGAATCAGATAGTCATTGCTTTTGATACCAATGGAGGCAAGGCATGGGGGATATTCTGTAAAATAAAACAGGTTATGTGAGAAATTTTTTTATCTTCTCCCATTCATCTTTCAGCGATACAATAAGATTAAAAACAGGAAGCCCTTCTTTTGAATCAGGATCACAGACAAAATATCCTGATCTTTCAAACTGGAATCTATCTCCTGGTTTAACATCTTTTAAGGAAGGTTCTGCCTTGCATCTTTTTATAGAAATAGATTCTGGGTTCAGGTTAATCGTAAAATCACTCCCCTCGGGAAAATCCATAGGATTTTTATTAAGAAACAATCTGCCATAAAGCCGGGATTCAATATCAATACAGTGATATGCTGAAACCCAGTGTAGTGTAACCTTTGATTTTCTTCCATCTGGTGCATCTCCACCTCTGGTTGCAGGGTCATAGGTACATCTGACCTCTATAATCCGTCCACTATCATCCTTTACAACACCAGTGCATTTAACAAAGTAAGCATACCGAAGCCGAACCTCCCTTCCAGGAGCAAGCCGATAGAATTTTTCTTTTGGCGATTCCATAAAATCATCCTCATCAATGTACAAAACCTTTGAAAAAGGAATCTTCCGGGTGCCGTCATCGGGATTTTCTGGATTGTTTATAGCAGTAAGTTGTTCTGTTTCTTCCTCTGGATAGTTTTCAATCACAAGTTTCAATGGCTTCAAAACAACCATCCTCCTCTGGCTGGTTTTATTGAGATTTTCTCTAACAAAGTGTTCGAGAAGTTCAATATCAATAATGCTATCAGTTTTTGCAACCCCGATTCTATCACAAAATTTTCTTATTGCTTCTGGTGGATATCCGGCTCTTCTCATCCCAGCGAGTGTGGGCATACGGGGATCATCCCAGCCATTTACGATGCCTTTTTTTACAATCTCGCCAAGATATCTTTTACTCATTATTGTATAGGTCATATTCAAACGGGCGAATTCAATCTGCCTTGGATGATATATATCGAGTTGATCTAAAAACCAGTCATATAAAGGTCTGTGATTTTCATATTCAAGACTGCATAATGAGTGTGTTATTTTTTCTATTGAATCCTCAAGTCCATGCGCCCAATCATAGGTTGGGTATATAAACCATTTTCCCCCTGTCCTGTGGTGGCGGACTTTTTTAATAATCCTGTACATTACAGGATCTCTCATATTCAGGTTTGAAGACGTCATATCTATCTTTGCTCTAAGAGTTTTCGACCCTTCAGGAAACTCACCCTGTTTCATTTTTTCAAAAAGAAGGAGATTTTCTTCAATGGTTCTATTTCTGTAAGGACTTTCTTTACCTGGTTCAGTAAGAGTTCCACGATACTGTTTTATTTCCTTGGGGGTAAGATCGCATACATATGCCTTCCCCTTTTTTATTAATTGAACAGCATATTCATACATCTGCTCGAAATAGTCAGAAGCAAAAAATAGACGATCTTCCCAGTCATATCCAAGCCATTTTATATCCTGTTTTATTGCCTCAACATACTCATATTCCTCTTTTGTGGGGTTTGTGTCATCAAATCTCAGATTGCATTTACCATTAAACTGTTTTGCAATATCGAAATTCAAACATATCGCCTTTGCGTGGCCAATATGAAGATAGCCATTCGGTTCTGGAGGAAATCTTGTGTGAACCCTTCCGCCAAATCTGCCACTTTCTATATCCTGTTTGATAAATTCTCTTATAAAATCAGATGGTTTTTCAGAATTATTATGGTTTTCCATTGTAAAATTGGGTAAGAAGCATACTTTGTTAGGGAATATTATATGGTTTTATATTGTTTTGGTCAAATAGATATTATTGAAAAAGTGTCAACAAAATTTTCTCTTCAGGGACAAAAATTTTTATTTTTGAGGTTATTCAAGATTTATATATTTTCTGTAGATTTCAAATGCAATATCCTTATTCTTTACAAAAGCATCAACAATCTTAGGGTCAAAATCCTTACCTGAAAGATTGATTATGTGCTGGATTGTTGATTCAAATGATTGTGCTTCCTTATAGGTTCTTTTCGAACTAATGGCATCAAACACATCCGCAAGGGATGCAATACGCCCATAAAGGGGAATTGCAGTTCCTTTGATGCCATAAGGGTATCCAGTACCATCAAATTTCTCATGGTGATAAAGAGCAATCAGATATGCTGCCTGAAGGATGAATGAATCAGAACCTTCAAGCATTTTTGCGCCGATGATTGTATGCTGTCTTATGATTTGTTTTTCATCCTCTGTAAGAGATGATGGTTTTAGCAGAACACTATCAGGAATCGCAATTTTTCCAAGATCATGTAGAGGTACAGCGGACTTAATAAGATCAACCTCAATCTGTGGTAGATTAATTCCTGATGCTATTAAGGCACAGTATTCACTTACCCGTGAAATGTGAGCACCTGTTTCGCGGTCCCTATATTCTACAGCAGCAGCAAGCCGCATAATCATCTCGAGCTGGCTTTTCTTTAACACATCATTGAGTTGTGTATTAAAAAGCGCGATGACAATCTGAAGGCAGAATGAAGCAATCCATTGATAATCATTGTTTGTAAAGAATCTCATAGAAGATATAGCACCAGGTTTTTTGTTAGAGAAAAAACCATATATCTTCATCGTGGGCTCTTCAAGAATCTGTAAAATCAAGCAGTTTGAAATTCCATAATTTTTCAGTTCAGGAGGAATGTTTTTATTCATCATTTTTACCTTTTCCGAACTAAGTATACTTACTGCTATCGACAATACCTCTGTGCCAATGGTTAAATCCTTATTAGCCACAAGTATCGTTGGTTTTTCCGTTGATCTGTCAACACTGAATATAACCCCCTCAGATATTCCGAGAAGAGAGGTGATGGTTTTAAGGGTTAACAGAGGAGTTTTGTTGAAAAAATCATTCTGAAGAGCAGGCAGGTATGCTCTTTTCTGTTCTCCTATCCCGTGTATCTCATGCGGCTTAAGAGCAACCGCAATCTCTCTTTGTGTTGATTCCAGAATAGAAAGCAATTCCTGTCCCCTTGAAATCTCGGTTCTTGCTTCAAAAAAGTTCATTATAACAAAACCAATATATGAAAGTGTACCCGAAAATAAAGCTGGTACAGGGTCAAAAAAAATATCGTTTTTCCTGAAGAGAATCAGTGTTGCTGAAATTATTGCTAAAACAATAAAAACAAATGAGTTGGTTCCGCGCCAGAAAGAAGATAAAAAGTTCAAAGATAATATGCATACTGCCAGAAGTGTTATCAAAAGTGCAAACACTGGATCTATTGTTGAAATATATCTATTGGAAAAAACAGTATATAGTGCCTGCATCTGCACGATTGCACCAAATTCAACTCCCATGGGTGTTGGAATCAAATCAGCATTCTTTGAACCTATAATGGTGTGTCCTATGATTACTACCTTATCCTTAAAAATATCTGGCTGTATTTTACCTGTAAGAACATCCTCCATGGGATAAACCATATCTGCAAGAGTTTCGGGTTTCAAGAATCTAATATTAAAACAGGCATCCCTTTTGTTAATGGGGATTATTCCCTTTGCTTTTTTCTGAAATGTAAATATACTGGTACTAATGGGTTTATCTCTGTGATAAACGCTGAACGCCCTGATTGCTATATGAGGATGTGCTACACCTTTATAATAAATGAATGCCGGGCATTTTCTGACAATGGTATCAGAATCAGGAAAAACATTTATATGACCTGTATATTTTACTGCTGACTGAAAATACTGGTAGTTCTCATTAAGAAGGTCAACTGTGTATCCAAATTCTCTTTTTTGTTCTTTTGAGATCCTGTATGGAGTAAAAACAGGAAGAATAATCTTATCAGAATGTTTAATCATGGAATTTCGCAAATACATATCTGATTTCTTTGATTGAGGAGATGGGAAAAAAATATCTGAAACAATAATCTTTGATTTGCTGAGAAGCTCAATCAATTTTGCGTAGTCATCCCTTCCTGGATCATGTCCTGTTTGAGATGAAAATCTTTCTGTGGCTGATACCAGCATAACAGGAACATTCTCATCAATCTGAACAGGGGTTGTTCTGATAAGAAAGTCATATACAAGAAGGGTAAACCTATCAAGGAGATTTATTGAATAAAACAGCGCTACAAGTATAAATAGGCAGACTGCAATCAGAGCAGTCCATTTTCTTCGCATTTGCGTATGATTAAAATATCTTTATCTTAATACGCTTCACTGGCTTGAGGGGCACACTTTTTGTTTTATTTGATTCATTGGTAGCAACCGATTGACATAACACGGTTAATGAGAGGTTTTCCCCACTGGACACAGATACTTTCACGCCATCGCTTCTATCTTCGCAGTTTACTACTCCATTGTTTACAGAAACAGTGGTTGTTGATTGATTACTTGTACTGTCATAAGCATTGCTAACTGTAAACTTCGTACCGCTAACCCCAGCAATAAGTGCAGGGGTTACAACCTCAAACCTCGAATCACCACTATGTGTAACAGTAAGAGAACCCACGGATTCTTCAGGAACAAATATTACACTGTAATTTTTATTATCAGGGGTAATAAATGAACCACAAAGCCCTACTTTTACTGTGCTATCAGCAACCACAGTTGTTCCATCAACAAACCTATATGTTCCACCAGTATTTACATCTCCTGGCATTATTTTTATATTATTTCTCGTAACAGGATTATTTGCCATAATGTTTGCTGAGTAAGAAAGGAATGCACCAATTCCTTTTGTTCCATTAAAATGCCTGGGGCAAAAAAGATAAATCTTACCAGTATCCTCATCATTAAAAGAGCGGTTTACATAGAAATTTCCATAACTATTTTTGCTAGGAAGATCTACTTCTGTGAGATTTTTATCATTGGGGCATTTAAAAATATACTTTTCTTTAACATAATCCGGGAAAAGAGCATAAATCTGATTTGGACTGCTTTTCCAATCAGCCTGATAATTTTCAATTGCCATCGAAATCTGTTTAAGGTTGTTCAGGCATATCATTGACTTTGAGATTTCCTTTGACCTTGAAAAAAGACCGAGAATCATTACTGCCAGAGATATTACAATAAACCCAATAATAATAATTTCCAGAAGGCTGAATCCTTTTTCTTTTTTATTCATACTTCCTCCTTTTTTGAGTTATTCTCCTGGTTCTGGGGCATTATTTGAAAACAGTCCTCGAGTTCTTTTAGAGCCATGTTTAAACTCGGGTCCTGCACCTGAGTTTTATTCCATATCTCAAGAACTCTTTTACTTGTATTGATAAGATTAAAGTGTAGCACACTAAAATTTTTAAGTTCTGTCATCACATCACCCATGCTATCGCCCTTTCTCAACGTTAATATCGGCTTTCTACCTTCTTGAAGATCTTTTAGTGCCTGAGTTATTCTATATGCGGGCCCTGCAATTCTATGTGAAAGAATAAGCATTCCGAGACACGCAAGTATAGCAAGGAATATTGTGAGAAGTGTAATTCTAATTGCGAATGTTTTGAATGTAACATCAAAAATCCTGATGAGATTCTTTTGATCACCCACTGCAAGATAGTTTACAAGCATTGACCAGACACTATTGAACGTTGATATACTGATGAAGATACTTGTTAACACGAGGAATACAAATACATACAGTACTGTTTTTAATTGAATTTCCCGATTAATCCATAGTTTTCTTCTTCCCATAAATTTCCTGTTTAACCTTCTATAATGATTCTACCTCATTATATCTTTTTGTCAATCTTTTATATGAGGGGTAATCTTTTCAAGAAGACCTTCTTTTCCGACTGCACCAATGATTTTTTCTTCTATTTTTCCGTTTTTGAAGAGGATAAACGTGGGTATGGAAAAAATCTGAAATCTTGCTGCTATATCCGGATTGTCATCAACATTAAGTTTTGCTACAACAATCTTTCCTTCAAGATCCTTTGCAATCCCTTCCACAATAGGCGCCATCATTCTACATGGTCCACACCAGTCAGCATAAAAATCAACAAGCATAAGAAAATTTCCATTTAATGCTTCATCAAAGTTTTCTTTATTAAGTATTAGCATTCTATCCTCCTTGTTAGATTATATTTAGATGTTTATCTTATATCAAAGATTCGCGCGCATATTCGCTTTAAAAGTTTCCAGTATCCAGAATCCAGATTTCCGTTCAACTCCATTCTTAAAAATGGGCACTCTAACCTCTTCCTATTTCGCAAAGAGGAATGAATGCGCGTGAAAGTATTCAACATACCTATTTTCTCTGTGCTCTTATTGCACAAGAAAACAATAAGGATCCTCTTTGAGGTAATCCCCATAAATACAATATGCAAATGCTCTACACCCTTTACAGTTTTTTATTTTACAACTGCCACATAATCCTTTGAGATCCTTTTTTTTGATATTTCTTAGAGGATTGGTTTCCCATATTTTTTCAAATGACTGGGAAAGTATATTTCCTATGTTTAGGGCAAACCTTCTGCATGGAAAAACACTTCCATCATGCATTATGGCGCAACCGGTTTTCCCCACTACGCAGGGAGCACCAAACATCTGCCAGTTTTTTTCTCCCTTCTTAATCTTAAAAGCCTTATACTGCAATACAAGGTTCAGGTCCTCAGAAGAAAACCCACACCTTTCAAGTAATTCTATTATCGTGTTTTTCCACGTTTGTTTTGAGAGTATAAACTTGGACAGTTGTCTACCTTTACCCATAGGGAAAAATCTCTCGAGAATAAATCCGTCAAATCCATACTTTTCAACAAGTTCAAATAATCCTGAAACCTGATTTGAATTGTTTTCCATCATAGTGAACATTAAAATCTTTTCGCCTTTGAAATAAGATACCAGTTTGAGAATATCAAGAAATTTATCATAAGGAAACTTCCTTATATATTCAAAAAATTCTTTTTCGGAACCTTCGCAGGAAATCTTTATTGTTTTTAGCTTGGAAAACGAGGAAATTTTCTTAACAATGTCCCTTTCAAGTAGTGTTCCATTTGTAATGATGCCAAATTTTTCAATACTATCATTTTTTTCAAGCATCTCGCATATATTCCAGAAATCAGGATGAAGCAAAGGTTCTCCTCCTGTAATATCTATTGTAGTGTGTTTGTTTGTTTTTTTAAGAAACTGTGTAAGATTAGCCAAAACTTTTTTAATTTGAGCACCCTCAAGCATATTTTCTGGGTTGAAGGAATCCTGATAACAATGTTTACATCTAAGATTGCATGCTTCTATTATATGCCACTGAATATGAAACCTGGTGATTTTTTTCATTGTTTAATTCTAACCCAATACTGGAAATTGTGCGAATATTTATTTTACAAGTCAGGTTTGTTTTGTTAAAATAGCAATCGTCAAGAATTTTCATGATGGAGGACATATGAAAAATTATGCTCTTGGGCTTGATTATGGAACAAACTCAGTAAGAGCAGTTGTTATTAATCTTTCCAATGGCAGGGAGGTTGTTCAACTTATTGAAAACTATCCTTCTGGAAGAAATGGAATTATCACTGATCCTGAAAATCCCCACCTTGCAAGACAGAATCCAGCAGATTACATATACTGCCTTAAAAATATTGGCAAAAAACTCCAGAGAATTTTAAGGAGAAAAGGAATTCACTCAGAAAATATTATTGGAATTGGTGTTGATACAACAGGCAGCACTCCAATTCCTGTTGATGAAAATCTTGTACCTCTTTGTTTCAAGAGGGAGTTCAGAACAAACAAGAATGCCATGGCATGGCTATGGAAAGACCATGTGTCTGCTGATGAAGCAGAAGAAATAACAAACCTTGCAAGAAAAATCAGGCCTCAATACCTTTCGAAGATAGGAGGCGTTTATTCTTCAGAGTGGTTTTTTTCAAAGATTCTTCACCTTTCGAGAACAGACAAAAAAGTTTTTCAGGCAAGTGCAAGTTTTGTTGAACTTGCTGATTTTATTCCAGCAATGCTTGTTGGTTGCAAAAAACCATCTGATGTTATCAGAAGTATTTGTGCTGCTGGACATAAAGCAATGTATAACCAGCAATGGGGAGGATTACCAGATGAAGAATTCCTTGTTATGTTAAATCCTGCATTCAAAGGTTTGAGAGCAAAACTTTATGAAAAAGCATACCCTGCTGGTACAAAAGTAGGAGGTCTTTCAAAATACTGGGCTGATAAACTCGGGCTTGTTGAAGGAACAGCAGTTAGCGTGGGTGCCTTTGATGCTCATATGGGTGCAGTTGGTGCAGGTATTGATGAAAATATCCTTGTGAAGATTATGGGTACATCAACCTGTGATATTATGATTTTCCCAAAAGATAAAAACATTCCTGATATTCCCGGACTTTGCGGAATTGTTCCTGATTCTGTTATTCCTGGATTTATTGGATTGGAAGCCGGACAATCTGCTGTTGGAGACATCTTCTACTGGTTTTTGAAAACATTCTTACCTGAAAAAAGAAGAAATGTTTATAACTATTATACACGTCTTGCAAGAAATATTAAGCCAGGAGCATCCGGATTATTGGCACTTGACTGGCATAATGGCAACAGAACAATTCTTGTTGATCAAAAACTTACAGGACTGATTCTCGGATTTACCCTGGGCACAAAACCCGAGGAAGTATACAGGGCTCTTATTGAAGCAACCGGATTTGGCGCAAGAATCATCATTGAACGCATTGAAGAATACGGGGTTAATGTAGAGTCAATTGTTGCCTGTGGTGGATTGCCTGATAAAAATCCTCTCCTGATGCAGATTTATGCTGATATTACAGGAAAGGAAATAAAAATATCTGCTTCAGAACAAACATGCGCTGTTGGAGCAGCCATTTTTGGTGCGATTGCTGCGGGAAAGGAAAAATCCGGATTTGAAAATGTTCGGGAAGCCCAGAAAAAAATCTGTCGTTTTAAAATAATAAAATATAAACCAGTTCAAACAAATCATTCTGTATATAACCAGATTTATAGACATTACAAAAAACTTCATGATATATTCGGAACTCCCCAATATAAAGAAAATCTTTACGATGTTATGAAGGATTTACTGAAAATTCGTTTAAGCATAAGGGATTAATGGAAGAGGGCTATGGATTATTTCATTGACTATGGATGTTCTTTTATCCAAACACAGGGGCCTGAAAATGCTGTTAGATTTTTGGTAGAGTCGAGGATGGAAATCCTTGATATGAAAAAGAAATCCATTGTTTTCTACCAGGCAGCTTCATGTAAAAGTGAAAACACCTTTGCGAAAAAAAACCTGTTTATGGAAGATAATTATAAATTTATTCCTGTCTTTGAGGAAACCAACAAGATTATTATCTTTCGTTCTTATGTCCCCTGGAGGGAAAAATATGTTTCAATAGATGATAAAAACAGCAATACCTTTCGTGTATGGGGAAAGCCAGAGTTTTTACTTAAAAAATTAGAAGAAGTTACACTTCTCGAAAACAACAAGATGATAATTAATGCCACACACAAAGGATTTATACTTATTGGCAGGACTGAAATACTTGATGGAAAAACAGGTCTTAAAGTCATTATTGAATATCCTGTAAAGACAATGAATACAAACATTGAAAAACAGGCGTACCAGGTTGATACTGGTCCTGTGCTCTATCCTCTTCTCGAAGAAAGAAATCTGTCCATTGCCTATATTGCTTTTAATGCAGAAGGGTTCTGTGATTTTGTGATTGAACAACCTACCCGTATAAAAGATAATGTTGTAGTTCCTCATTTTTCTGGTATTATAAAGAATGTACGGTGCAAAAATCTATTGTATGCAATAAAGCCATAGAAGAAAGAATGAAGGGTTTTTATGTTGAAGATATTCAGCATATCATATATAAAGACACATTATATTATTCCCATAATCCCTGTATTGTAAGATTAAAAGACAAAAGTATCCTCTTTTCATTTAGAAGGGCTCCTCAGAGAAAGCCATACTCATCTCATATTGATAGTGAAACGGTAGAATTCTTATGACATATGGCTATAGAAGACCTCCATATAGGGTCAAAGGTTGCATTAGTGAGGATAACGGTAATTCCTGGGATATTAAAAATGAGATTATTATTTGTTTTGACGGTGAACACGGACCCCAGTTCAATACAGGTGGAAGATGATACTATTATGACATCTTTTTACACCCATACCTGTAAACTTACCGATAAGGAAAACCCAGGACTTTTTACTCATATCCATGGAAAAAGATATATTGTTTTTGTAAGGTTTAATGTCTAACACAGGAGAAATATGAAAAATCAAGAACAAAAAAGAAAACTTCTTTATAATCTTCTCGGAAAGTTACCCGATAGGAAAAGATCTGTTTCAGGCAAGGCATTTTACACACAAAACTGTGATGGATATCTGCTTGAGCATATTGTTCTGGACCTTAATGGAATCGAAGAAGTATCAGCATATCTCGCAAAACCAGCAATTGAAAAAGAAAAATTTCCGGTAATAGTGTTCAATCATGCACACGGAGGTAAATATGAACTCGGGAAAGATGAAATCTTATTAAAGAAAAGTGCTCTCGGTGGGAAATCATGGGCAGATATTTTAACCTCTTCTGGTTTTGCAGTTTTTTCAATTGACTGCTGGAACTTTGGAGATAGAAGCGGCAGAGATGAAACAGCATTATTTAAGGAACTTATCTGGAAAGGTTTCGTTTTATGGGGATTAATGGTTTATGACACAATAAAGGCAATTGACTATCTTGAAACAAGGGTGGATATAGATACAAAAAAACTCGGAATGATGGGTGTGTCTATGGGTAGCACAATGAGCTGGTGGGTTTCAGCACTTGATGTAAGGGTATGTGCATGCGTTGATATCTGTTGTCTGACTGATTTTGAATCCCTGATAGAAACAGGCAGGTTGAATGGACATGGAATATATTATTATGTCCCAGGACTTCTTGAACACTTTAATACAGCGGATATTAACGCTCTTATTGCCCCAAGACCACATCTTGCTCTAGAAGGTGAGTATGACACTCTTACACCTGCAAAGGGATTGGACAAAATAGACCTTATCCTGAAGAAGATCTACGCTGATTGTGGAGCACCTGATAACTGGATAATGAAGAGATATCATGTAGGACATCGACTTACATCTAATATGGCGTATGAAACAATACAATTCTTCAAAAAATATTTACTCACTTAAGTCAAAATATAAAGAATATTCTTTATCCTGTTTTGAATGCGCACATAACAATAAAATAACCTATAAGTAAAACAATACCAAGTGGAACACCGAATTTTGCCCATTCCTTGCTCGATATATTGAGTTTACTTGCTGATATTATGTTTGGAATATTTCCAGGGATAAGAATTCCCCCTGAAATTAAAAGCCCCATAAGGGCAAATTGAATCTGATCAATCCGCATCTTCGGACTTATTTCAGCAGAAGCAAGTGTTGCATTGTCGAGAATCGCTGAAACAGTATTTATCCAGTAAAGGGCAATATCTCCGAGAGGAACAATATACATGTCAATCACTGGCTTAAATCCAGAACCAAGAAAAAGAAGAGCCATAACAAACAGATATACCTTCCCAGACCTTACTAAAATATCCTTTGTACCCTCTTCAACAAGTTGTTTAGATTGGAGTGTGCCAATTTTCGGCTGCTGTGCCCTTACAAAAGCGCCAAAAATACCGAGAATCACCACTGCAGGAATAATATAAAACCATAGATGTCTGAACAAAAAGAAAAAATCAGCATGGTATGGTTCTCCCCTTAGTTTTGCCACTGCTATTGTTGAAAGTGGCTCGCCCACAGGAGTTAAAGCAGCACCAATGCCTATTGCAAAACAGGTAATGATTGTCATCCTTATCTCAAATTTTCTATCGAGGGGTAGTACACTTATTATCTCAGTGAGAACTATTGCTGCAATAATGGCTGTGATTATACTTGAAATAAGTCCGAGGATAACGATAAACAAAAAGGTAAATATATGAGAACCAAGAATTCCCTCACTTTTTATAATACCAGATGTAATTGGCTGTCTGAATCTTTTGAAAAGAAATCCTGCGATAAGAACCGCAAGGGTAATCTTGATTGGTTCAATAAGCCCTTCTTTTATGAGATGCAGAGACCACACCTTTTCGGGTCCAAAAAAATGTGAAATAGAGGCAGAAATAATTCCCATAATAAACAAAAATATCTCAAGGTTTTTCTCTACCTTATGCACAGTTAAAGGAAGCAAAAGAACAATCAGGATAATAATAATCTGATATACTATAAACATTGTATTTTCCTTTATTCCCACAAAAGGACATTTTCAAACTTCACCGGTGGCATTGGATTCTTAAAAGATGGAATATCTCCTTGTTTCGCCCACCATAAAGCAGTTCCTTCTTTTAATAACCATATGACTGTCCTGACAGTATATTCTGATTGAGGACATCCAGGACTGTATATCTCACCATTACCACAAACATTACCCCTTTTAGGGTCTCTGAACTGAATAAACCTTCTCATTGTTTCGAGTGTTGGATTTTTCTTCGCATCATCGAGGAGTTCATTCATAAGTTGCCTGCGGCTATCCTGTTTCTTCCAGTAAATCTCATCACAACTTCCTGGTTTCAAATTTCTTGCTTTTATTGATGCCTGCCTTCTATCATTAAGATAAGCATTCATTTCAGGATGTTCTGCTGTCATCGCAGTAATAAAACCAAATCCATCCTTTGACCATCTTACACCGATTCTACAGGCACTTTTCTCAATCATTGCACAGTTTTTTTCTCTATCAACAATAATACAATTGCTCGGCCCCCAGAATTGATTATATCTTTCGAGAATTTCAACTGCTTCCTTTGCATTTTTACAGTATCTTGCAACAATCTTGAATACAGGGGCTGGAAAAGTTTCTTCTGGTTCTTCATCAAGAAATATTCCTGATGAAACACTGCCAATGATAAGATGCTCATTTAATGCTGGCCATTCTGGTTGTCCAAAGGGTTCTTCAGGACTTGTATCAAGGTTATTAGCAAGAAGAGGACCATGGTCGCTTTCTGGGAAAAAGATATAACTACATCGTGCACTTTGAGATTTTACCTCCATATTTCCAATTTTTCCTGTGCATATCATCCTGTGATAAAAATTCATCCCATTTGTATAAACAGCAGTAAGTCTATCATCAAATCCAGCACCATCTCTGATACCTTTCCATTCAGCAGAAATAAGTTCCTTCATTCCACGAAGCTCAGGATATTTCTTAAAATTCACAGGTGTATTTAACCTCTTTTGACTATACTGCAAAACAAGATTTATAATTTCGGATTCTTCCCTATCAGGTATATGATTTTTCAGCATATTAAGAAAAAGAGCACTCATTTTTTGAAGAAAATCCCTGTTTTCTGCTGCCCACTTTTTTGCTTCATTGTACCAATTTTCCTGTGTCCACATATTTACCTCTGAATTTTATGTACCTGAAATGAATCCTTAAAATAAATACCTTTGTTATGGTTTAATTCTTAGAATATGGGTAAAAAGTTTACCTTCCATTGATTTCACCCATAATTTTTTTGAATATATATGTTACCTCTTTATTGTTTTTTTTCAAGAGATAATCTCGAGAGAACCTCTACGTTTAGGCACTCATAAGCAACAATCTGCATAATACCACTGGGTGCAAGGATTCTTATTGGAAGCCCTTCAACCCATACGCAGGCATCACCAAATGAATATCCCATATCTATATAAACAAGGACATTTTTCGGTATTTTCCAATCCTGATGTTCAAGTACATCATTTTCTGCACTTATAAGGATAATTTTCTGTTTTTTCCTTTCAAAAATTGCACTTGATTCAGGTTCTATACCTGTGTAACCAAGTCGTACAATAAGCGCACCATCAGGAGTATTTTTAATATATTTTTCAACCTGTTGCTGAACATTACTGTGAAAATCAACATTTATTGCCCATTTTGCATCTTCATACTTTCCAACATATGTCCATGGCATATGCCCCATAGAGGCGATATAAACCTTTTCTCTTTTTTTAATTTCTTGTGAAATCAAACCAACTGCTTTTTCAATATTTGGCATCTGAGTATTTTCAAATTTTCTTACATGATATCTGATTCCATCAAGATATGCCCTTGCAAGATAGCCCTCTGGGATTGGTGCAACAGGATATTCATCCATAAACTGTTTTTTATAAAGGTACTTATCTCCCCACTGCGGACCATCATTATACAAATATGCTTTCCACATTGCAGGGGTATGTCCCTTTCTTGTGATTGCAGAAAAAATCTCTGCTGTTAAAACCCATCCATTCAGGGCATTAACAAGATAATTAAGCCGACCTGCCTTTGAACCATCTGAAAACTGAATACACCTGTCATCTTCTCCTGTGCCTGTATCAAACCATACATCACACATCTTTACCTGTTCAGCAAGTTCAGGAAGATCTTTTGGACCAAAACCAATAATGTATCCGCCTCTTTCTTTGAATGATTTCATCCTTGAAACTTCATTCTTAACAGTTGGCTTTGCCCCCCAGCCAATAATAGATACATCCAGTTTTCTTTCCTCAGGACTTCTTTCTTTCTTAAAAGGTCTATCAAAACCAGCATTAACAAACCCACCACTACGACCCCAGAGTTCATCCTGAAGACCTTGATAAACAATCGGATAAAAACCAATCAATCCCCCATTCATATGCCTTTCTGCAACAATTTCCGCAACTTTTGTAATCTCAGAAAGATTTGATTCAACCCTGTCACAGGCATCAAGAACAGCCCTACAGTATTGTTTTGCAGCAAACCCTGGATCAGACACCTTAAGTGTTTTTTCAGGAATCTTAAACTGGTCTATTCTCAAAAGGGTAAATGGGTATAGAATAGTTGCGTAAAGCGTTCCATCCCGTGTTGCAATCATTGCCATATGGGCATAAAGAGGGGTAAGTGTTCCATCTGGAAGTTTGTGAAATCCATGTGTAAATGGCTTTGGTTTACCATCAGCGCCAGGACTAAAATCAAAGTAATCAGGATTTTTAACTGTAATAACCCCGAGGTCTTCCATACTTTTTTTCTTTGGGTCATACCTTATAAGGTGATGAAGATATCCAGATCCAAAGCCAGTGTTATTGTCAATGCGCCACAAACAATAAATCTTTCCATCAGGATGAATACACAGGGAACCTCGTGAATCAGGATTTTTACCCTGAATCATTTTACCGAGATTCTTTGCTTTTACTGTTTTACCTGAACTTGAAAGGTCTATTTCATATAATTCTGGATAACTTATCATTGTCATGTATGCAGTCTTCTTATTACCTGAAAGTACCCAGCAGCATATAGCATAGCCATTACCCTGAGGTTTCTTAAAGATCTTTTTAGAAACAGTTATTGGCCTAACAACCAGAGTGTCTGTTGAAGGATCGTATGTTGCTATCTTAAAATCTTTTGTTATTGCATGTGCTCTACCCTGTACATCAATCAATGTTGTTGCATAGGGTAATAATATTGGACCAAGTTCCCTGTATTGTTTTGTTTTTCTGTCATAAATAACCCAGTGTTGATCCTCGCAGGTGACAACATAAATAAGGTTTCTTTCTTCATCTGCAACAACATCTATAACACCCTGACCTGGATATGGCATCCCGAGACATTCTGGTTTCTGGGTGCCAGGATCATAAACCATTACAAACCCACCAGGATATTCTGATGTATCTCCTTTGGATTTATATCCCTGTTTACTTCCAACATAAATTCTTCCACTGGGTGCAACAAAATTTCTTGTATGTATCTTTGACTGGGCAGCATAGCCAGTTGCATTGATACCACATACCTTATGGGTATCAATCACAATCTTTTGTTTTTCTGTATAAGGATCAAACTCAACAAGATATGAGTTTTCATTATATTTTGCTGTTCCAATATAAATCTTCCCATCAATACCCTCACAAAGAGAAAAATATCCTGATTCATTGTTATGGGTGCCTGGCAAGATATGGTATGCCTTGCCGGGTATATACTTAAAAGGTACAGGGTTTTGACTGTTTGCGCTGAAAAGAAATCCCACAAAAATAAATAACCCTGTAAACAAAATTTTTATTTTTCTTTGCATATTCTCTCCTTTTTCAGTGTACAATATTTTTATCGCTGTTTTTCCCTTTAATAGTTTGTTTTTGTATTTGCCAGGTCTTAAGGGTATATGATAGCATAAGTAAAATAAATCAAGCAGCTAATAAAAAGGAGAACACAATGAGCGAAAAACTCTCGTGGGGAATTATTGGTACAGGTAATATTGCTAAAACATTTGCCAATGGTGTTATAAGGTCAAAAACAGGAAAACTTGTTGCGATTGCAAGCAGGGATAAAACTAAAGCAGAGAAGTTTGCAGAGGACTTTAATATTCCACAGGCATATGGAAAATACGAAGATCTTCTCGCTGATAGCAACGTGCAGGCAGTATATATTGCAACGCCTCATCCAATGCATGCTGAATGGGCAATAAAAGCAGCAGAAGCAAAAAAACACATTCTTTGCGAAAAACCTCTCGGTATAAACCACGCAGAGGCAATGGCAATAATTGAATCAGCAATTGAAAATAATGTGTTTTTGATGGAAGCATTTATGTATAGATGTCATCCTCAAACAAAAAAACTTATTGAGATACTCAGGGAAAACATCATTGGAGATATAAAGGTAATACAGGCAACATTTAGTTTCCAGGCACAATTCAACCCTAAAAGTCGACTTTTCAACAATGACCTCGGTGGAGGTGGAATACTTGATGTTGGTTGTTATTGTACATCTATGTCGCGGCTTATTGCAGGGGTAGCTTGCGGGAAAGAAATTGCGGAACCAATTGAACTCAAAGGATGCGGACATATCGGAGAAACAGGTGTTGATGAATGGGCAATCGGAAGTATTAGATTTCCACAGGATATAGTTGCACAAATCTCATGTGGAGTGGCTGTTGCACAGGAAAATGTTGTGCGTATCTTTGGAACAAAAGGGTATATCTTTATTCCATCCCCCTGGGTAGTTAGTCGCGAAGGAGGAGAATCGAATATTATTGTTCAAATCTACGGGGAACAATCTCCGAGAAAAATCAGTATAAAAACAGATAACTGGCTTTATTCAATTGAAGCAGATACTGTTGCTGAAAACATAGAAAATCGCCAGGCAAAATTTCCTGCGATGACATTTGAAGATACTCTCGGTAATATGAAGGCACTTGATATGTGGAGACAGAGCATTGGACTTGTTTATGAAAAAGAAAAACCAGAAAAAATGCCTTTTACTGTTTCTGGAAGAAAACTCCAGCCAGGAAGAAAATCCTGTATGAAATACGGTGAAATTAAAGGCCTTGATAAAAAAATTTCCAGAGTTATTATGGGCGCAGATAATCAAACAACATTCCCTCACGCTGCTGTAATGTTTGATGATTTTGTTGAAAGGGGTGGAAATAGTTTTGATACTGCATTTATATACGCTGGTGGACTATGTGAGAAAATCCTTGGTGATTGGGTAAAATCAAGGAATATCAGAAAAGATATTATCATAATTGGAAAAGGTGCACATACCCCATACTGCACACCAGAATATCTAACAAAACAGTTATTAATAAGTTTACAACGTATGCAGACCGACTATATTGATATTTATCTTCTTCATAGAGATAATCCTGATATTTCTGTTGGAGAATTTATTGATGTTTTGAATGAACATAAAAAAGCAGGAAGAATAAAGATTTTTGGTGCCTCAAACTGGACACTCAAAAGAGTTGATCAGGCAAATGAATATGCAAAGAAAACAGGCCTTGAAGGGTTTTCTGTTGTAAGCAACAATTTTTCTCTTGCAAGAATGATTCGCCCTGTATGGGCTGGGGTTGTTTCAAGCACAGATAAAGAATCAAGGCAGTGGTTTGAAAAAAACAAAATGCCACTTATTGCCTGGTCGAGTCAGGCAAGAGGATTTTTTACTGGAAGATATAGCCCTGAAGATAAATCAGACCCCACAATGGTAGAATGCTGGTATAGCGATGATAATTTTATGCGCCTTGAAAGAGTAAAACAACTTGCAGAAAAACTTGGAGTTGAACCAACTGCCGTTGCCCTTGCTTATGTCCTGTGTCAAAAATTTCCAACTTTTGCACTAATTGGTCCAAGGTCCCTTAGTGAAACAAGAACATCTTTGAAGGCACTCGAGATTGAATTAACAGAACAACAGATTAAATGGTTAAATCTTGAGGAATAGATATTTGATATTATTTAAATGAAGATCCACCAAAGTAAGAGAAATTTCAAATAGAATCTATAATGAGATAATTCTTTGAATTGACAATAGATGAAGAGATGTGATAAAGTTTTATGGTTAACATCAATAAAACCAATACCATGACTGGTAGATATATAATTCAATGGATACCTAAAAAAGGAACCTAAAAGAACAGATGAAAATCAGCAGATTCATATGATTACTTCTATGAAAAAATTAAGTTTTCTCGGTTTTTTTCTTCTATTTTTTGTTAATTTTTGTTTTGGGTTTATCATTGAAATAAAGTTAAAAAACCCTTCTGATACTCCTGTAAGTTGTTCTGTTTCTCTTGTCCGTTCATATACTGATGAGTATGGCAATTGGTGGCCAAATTTTGGTTATATTTCAAAACAGGGCATTATAAAACAAAAACCAGGCATTGAAGATTTTATACAGCCGGGTTTTGAATCAAACTGGATAAAACTCCCTGCAGATGGAAGGATTCTTGTATGCACACAAATCAGCGAAAAACCTGTATCCTGGGCACTGGATATAAAAATTACTGATAAGGAAAATATTATTTCAAGGTCTTTCGCCATTCCTGAAAATAAAACAACTGAATATATCTATCTTTATACTGTTCCTGTTTCTCCTGGACCAGCAAAGATCGAGATTCTTTCTGCAGAAGAGGTTGTTGACAGAAATCTCAATACTGTTATTAACACTGCAAAAGAAAGAAATGTCCTGCCGCAGAAAATCGCAATATATACTGACTGCCCTCTAAAAACATCTGATTCTCAAGATTTTAGAAGGAAACAATATAATTTTTTAAAAAATCTTGGGATAAATGGACTTATGTACTCTGAATCTGGCATCTTCCCTGAGATAATTGAAAATGGTTTTTTGTATATCAGAGGATGGGGAGCATCTATTGGAGAGGATGATTATTATAAAAAACCAGAAGAAATAATTGATTCTCTTCAGAATTCAGCGCTTAGTGCCTCTGGAGTTTTTGAACGCTATAATGTTGAAAAGTATGTCAGAAACCTGAAATTAGGAGATGAAATTTCATCAGGTCTCCTGCAGGATTATCTTGCAAAAGGTGAACAAACAAGATTAGAGGTTATCAATTACCTTGAAAACAAAAAAATTCCAGTTTCTGACTTAAATGTTTCTTCATACAGGGATATTGAACTAAAACCAGCATCTATAATAAGAATAGAAAATCCTGGTTTATTTTACTGGGTAAACCGTGTAAGGATGGAGAGAATAAACAACCTCTGGAAGTATGCGAAATTAGCAAACAAAAAATATATGCCATATTCGTGGGGTAGCCCAAACTGGCCTGTTGGCGGATATCTTGATGGTGGGTATGAGGGACAGGGATGGGACCTGTGGCATTTTTACAGGAATGAAAACCTTGATGGAATATGGGGCGAGGACTGGCCAGGATACGAGGTATGGTTGCGTGGTGGAAATGCTTTTCTTATTGATATGATGAGGTGTCAGGGTCGTAATATCCCAATGGGGATATACAATGTTGTTGAATCAAACTATTCACCTGTTTATGCAGGATATAAATTTTATGAAGAATTAATCAGGGGAATAACTGAATTTTTCTGGTATAGTTATGGGTGTTTACGTGGAAATGAATCCAATCCCTGGGAAATAAAAACTGATATTGTACAAGAGATAGCATTGCTTAATCGAGACGCTGGTGAATCTGAGAAATACCTGTTAAATACAGAATTAGAACCAGCATCTATTGGGATTATCTGGACACCTGCACAGGAAATATGGAATCCTGAATATCATAATGAAATTGTGGCTCTTTATTATATATTGCTTCATTCAAATTACAATGTTGACTTTATCTCAAGTTATGATGTGGATGCTGGAGAATTGAAAAAGTATAAACTTCTTTATTTGCCATTTAATTATATCGAAAAAAACACATGGGAAAAAATCAAACAATGGGTTGAAGATGGTGGATTTCTTGTAATTGAAGGTGGATATCTAAAGGATGAATGCAACAGAAATATAAACCTCGGACTATGGATTAAAGGGTTTTCTTCAAAAAATATTGAAAGAAAACAGACAGTTGGACGGCTTCCATTAGAACTGCCAAAACAGGAATTACTGGATACCACACAACCAGTTTCTTTTCCTGTTGTATGCTCAAAACAAAACCTGTCTTTACCCGAAAAAGGAATTTGTCTTCTTAAATATAAAGATGGTAGTCCTGCAGCAATACAGGTTGATAAAGGTAAGGGAACAGTTAGAATTACAGGATTTTATCAGGGTATTTCATACGTGTGGGACCAGGAAAACAGGGATAAAGCAAAATGGGGAGATGTTTTACTGTATCATAGTTTTTCTCCTGAATTAAGAAACTTTTCGGTTGAGCCAGCAAAGATTGTTAAAATCAACAAGGTTTGTAATATTAATGATAATCTTGTTGTGGCAAGAAAAAGAACAGGGAAAAACATTGAGTGTATAGCAATTTTTGACTATGGTTTTGGAACAGATAAACCAGTACAACCAGTATGGGATGAGATAGGAAACAAAACAGTAAAAATTGAAATAAGGGACGCAAAAAATATAAAATGTTTGCGTGGTTCATTAAAGAAAGAAAAAGATTCTTTGTATACTATTTCATTCAAAGGCATCGCAATGATACTGGTTGATAGGTAATATAAAAAGAACATTCCAACATGGAGGGATTATGAAAAAGATTTTCTTTTTATGTTTTTTGTTATCTCTTGCTGTATCAATTACTCAGGCAAAGGTATCTCTTATTACAAAAGATATCACAATCTATCCTGAAAAAGATACAGGAAAGATTGCAAGGATTGTATTCAATACAGATACACCAGGTGCATATCTTTTTCTTATCAAAGATGAAAAAGGAAAAATTATTCGCGGTCTCTCAACAGGAAAAATAGAAGCAGGTCAGCATTATGTTGACTGGAATGGAAAGGATTATGCAGATAGTATCGTACCTGAAGGCACTTATAATGTTTCTATCATAAACAATATCTCGTTGAAGATTGATGAAACTTTTGGACACAAAGGAAGGATAGGGCTCGAGACAATTGAGATAAAAGTATCGGATCCTGAAAAAATTATCTGCAAAGTCCCAGGTGAAATAAAAAGGGTTTTTATCAATGATAATGAGTGTTATAAGGTTGATAGTTTTGAGATTTCTGGTCCAAATTACACATTTAAGGATGGTATAGTTCAGGTCAATCCTGCATCAGGAGTAAAAAAGTCAGACACAATAAAGATTGAGTATTATTATCCGTGTTTTCTTGAAGATCCTTGGGATCTTGATATTGACGCAAATGGAGATATTTACGCGATTATAAGATGGCAAACAGAAACAATGAAAAATCCTGCTGGAAATCTAATTAAGATTTCTTCTGATGGAAATAAGGTTATTGATGATTTTGCAGTTAAGGGGAAGATAGGGAATTTTAATGGAAGGGTACACCTGCAGGTTGTTGTCAGTGATAATGAAAACCGTATATATATTTGTGGTTCTCATGACAGTGGTCATGGAACAGGGGTTTTTTCCTTAAAAACAGGTGCATTTCTTTATTCAATTGGTGGATGGTTTGATAGTTCAAACCCTAAAACAACATATCACCCAGCAGGAATATGTCTTGGCCCAGAAAATAAGATATACATCAGGGGTGGTACTGGAGGAAATGTATCTGCCTATGATAGGACAAAAGAAAAAGATAAGGGATTTTTATATAATATGCCCGCTGTAAAAAGGCATTCAGGTTATCCTCCTCTTGTAGATAATTATTTTGGTCCATCAATGGAATCAAGTTTTCCCTCTGATAGTTTTTATATAACAACGTATGGTTCAGATATCTGTAAAATAAAGGATACAGGAAAGGAGTTTGTTGAACTTTATTATACAGGTATTAATGGAGCACCTGTGGGAATATCATATGATAAGAATACAGGTCTAATATACGCGGCTCTTCGTACTCTTTCAGGTAAGATTGCTGTTGTTCATGATAATGGGTTTTCTATAAATGAGATGTATATTATTAATGATCCTGAACTTGGTCCAACCCATACAGTAAAACAAAAAGGAAATTATTTGTATGTTGTCGAAGATGGTATTGCTCCTGGAGGAAGGATTCTTGAAGCAATGGAAAAATCAAACATCAAACCTTATGGGAAAAATAGAATCAGTAGATATCTCATTGATTTTGAACAAGAACAACAAACCTGTTCAGTTACAGTAAAAAAATAATAGATTAGTTTTTTAGTATACTGCCTTTCAGATTAAAATTTCTGTAAACAAGGGATTAAAGTGAACATAATACTTATAGTATTTGATTCTTTAAGAAAAGATTGTATTAATGCCTATGGAAAACCTTTCTGGGGAAAACTTTTTACTCCGCATTTTGATAGTTTTTTTGAAGAATCAATAATCTTTACTTCTGCATTTCCAGAGTCATTACCAACACTTCCTGCCCGTCGCGCATTATACACAGGCAGACGTGTTTATCCTTTTTTCAATGGAGACATAAAACTAAAAGGAGATTTTGTTGGTGCTGCTGGCTGGGGACCAATCCCAGAAGACCAACCAACCATATCGGAACTTCTTAGAGAAACAGGATATCGCACTGCCCTTATATCAGATGTTTATCATATGTTCAAGCCATCAAAAAATTTCTGGAGAGGCTTTGATCAGTGGACATTCTTAAGAGGGCAGGAAACAGATCCTGCCCGTTCTGGCCCGAGATTAACCCAAAAAGAAATTGATTACTGGTTGCCAAAACATCTTCAGAATGAAGGAAGTATCAGATTTATCCAGCAGTGTATAATGAATATGCATGATAGATGGCAGGAAGAGGAGTTCTTTGCGCCGAGGGTTCTTCGCGAAGCATCAAAATGGCTTACTCAAAATTATGATGCAGAAAAATTCTTCCTTGTTGTTGAATCCTTTGATCCACACGAACCATGGCTTGTCCCATCTTATTACAGAAAAATGTATCTGCAGGAAGATGGGCAAGAACAAATTAAGTCCGGATATTCTGAGGAACAATTGGGCAAATACCTATTGCGACGCACCCAGGCAAACTACAGTGGAGAAGTTAGTATGTGCGATAGATGGTTTGGTTGTTTTATGGAGACAATGCGGGTAATGGGGCTTCTTGAGAATACAATTGTCATACTTACTGCTGATCATGGCCATTCAATAGGAGACAGGGGATATATGGGTAAACGTGGTTATCCATCTATGCCCGAGGTATATGAAATACCATTGATGATAAGAATGCCAGGTGCAAAATATAAAGGTAAAACAAGTGATGTTATTGTTCAACATCATGATATCTCCTGTGAAATCCTGAACCTTGCAAAAGTAAAGGATAAACCTGATATTGATGGAAAACCATTTATTGAAGGTGCGCTTAAAGGTAAAAAAATTAGAGAACATGCAACAGTTGGCTGGGGAGCAAACCCAACTGTTATTACAGATGATTGGTGGTTAAACTTCAAGATGGATATGACAGGAGCCCTTCTGTACAGAAGAAAAGGAAAAGATGCATTCAAAACAAACCATGCGCAAAAACACCCTGAAATTGTAAAGAAACTTATGAAAATTGCTATTGAAGACGCTGGAGGGAATTTTCCTGAATGGCTTGTTGAACTGGCAAAAAAACAGCAGGATGCACCTGGTTGTAGTGAACTTGCTTCAAGGGGAAAAGTTTCCTGAAAAACCTCCTGGAATTACCTTTCAAGAAAATGGAAATCAAATTTTCGGCAATATTCAATGGATGTAAAGTAATTTAATCTTTTATTGATTTATACTATCGGGGGGATTAAAATGTTTAAGTATATATATGGACCTGTTGGTTCCTGGAGGTTAGGTAGTTCACTTGGTATTGACCTATTATCTATGGAGGAAAAGGTATGTAGCTTTGATTGTGTGTATTGTCAGGTTGGAAAAACAGGAGTTTTTTCGTGCAAAAGAGAAGTTTTTGTACAAACTGAAGATATAATAAAAGAGATTGAACAATTGCCTGATGTTAAGATTGACTATTACACATTCTCAGGCAGGGGAGAA